>Ga0334722_10007155_pt1 | contig 10870 bp, 9 predicted proteins | sample C3_bottom_MG_FD_207210 | JGI IMG/M metagenome (GOLD analysis project Ga0334722, IMG submission 207210) | Sediment microbial communities from Yellowstone Lake, YNP, Wyoming, USA - C3_bottom | ecosystem: Environmental > Aquatic > Freshwater > Lake > Sediment | place: USA: Wyoming | collected...
AGCTGTGACGGTGACGGAGCTGTTCCTGCTGTCCCGTGCGCGGTTTGACGCGGTGGCCGCCAGGCATCCATCGCTCGCCGGCACGGTCTTCGAGCGGCTGGCCGTGGCCATCTCCAAGCGGCTGCGTTCGGCGGACACGGAACTGCGGGTGCTCGAGGAACGGTAGGCCGGACTGTGCGATGATTGCTCGCGAGCCCTCGCGCATGACGCGTTAGCTTCCGAACTTACCGGACCATGGATCCCATCACGCACACGCTCGCCGGCGCCACGATGGCACGCTCCGGCCTCGACCGCCGCACGCCGCTGGCCACGGCCGCACTGTTGCTCGGCGCCAACGCGCCCGACGTCGACATCGTCGCGGCATTCGCGGGACCCAATGCCACGCTCGCATTGCGTCGCGGCTGTTCGCACGGCCCGCTGGCGATGCTGGCGCTTCCGTTTGCGGTGGCAGGGCTGCTGCTGGTGTGGGATCGATGGGTGCGCCGAAGACGCGCACCGGGCGCAGCGCCCGTCGAGGGCACCGCGCTGCTGCTGCTCGCCACCGTCGGAGTATTGAGTCATCCGATGCTCGACTGGCTCAACACGTACGGCATTCGCCTGTTGATGCCGTTCAGCAATCACTGGTATCGCGGCAACAGTCTGTTCATCATCGATCCGTATCTCTGGCTCATCTTCGCCATCGGCCTCATGGTCGCCCGTCGCGTGCGCGCCGGCGACGCAACGCGCGCCTGGCGCACCGTTCGCGTCTCCGGCTCGGCCGCCCTCGTCTACATCGCGCTGATGATCGCCCTCAGCGCGGCGGGCGAGCGCGTGGGACGCGCGGCGGCCGAGTCGCACGGAGTTGGAGGCATCGAGGAGGTGCTGTACTCGCCGCGACCGGCCAACCCGATGGCCGCCGATCTCGTGCTGCGTACGCCCGGCGGCTATCAGCTCGGCGCGCTGCAGTGGCTTGCCGCCGAGCGCGTGACCCTGGCCGACGGGATGATTCCGCTCGGCGACTGGAGCGCTCCGGTGGTCGCGCGGGCCCGCACCGTCGAGGCCGCGCGCAACTATCTCGTCTGGTCGCAGTTCCCGTACGTCCGCATCGACGTGCGCGGCGCCGACACGTCGGTGTTCTTCGGGGACGCGCGCTACCGCTCGGGGCCGGCCGGCGACCTGGGCGGCTTCAGGGTCACTCCGCCGCGGGGCAGGTAGCCGCCGTCCCGATGTACGTCAGCGCGACTCGGGCATCCAGGCGCGCAGGTGGGCTCGCTGTGCATCCGTCGCGTCCGGCGCGACGACGAGCGTCCACGCACCGGCCGCGCGCGGCTCGCCCGTGGTGAAGCGCAGCCCGAACCAATCGAGCGCTTCGGCGTAGTCGAGCTCGTCGGTCGAGGCGAGCGCCTTCGCGAAGAACGCGGCAAGGTTCGTCCCGGCGACTTCCTCGGCCGTCTTCTGGAACTCCGCAGCGGTGAACCCACGGGCGCCCGAGTAGCGCGTGAAGGCGAGGCGCATCACGTCGTCGAGGCTCTTGCGACCGTTCGAGAGGCGCCGGATGCGCGCGTCGAGCAAGAAGCCCACCACGGGACCCTTCTCGTAGTAGCTGACCGTGCTCGTCGAATCGCGGCCGATGCCGGAGACGCCGCCGCTCCACACGTCGAGCGACGACTGGTCGAGCGTCTGCACGAGGCGGCCCGGCGCACTCTGCACGTGGGCGATGTGCACGGAGAGCGTGACGAGCGCGTCGCTCACCGAGGCGAGCCCGCTGCGCTGCACGAGCAACTCGCCGAAGTAGCTGGTGAGTCCCTCGCTGATCCACAGGCTCGTCGTGCTGGGCGGACGCTCGTAGTCGAACGGCCCCAGCTCGACAGGGCGCAACCGCTTGACGTTCATGGCGTGGAAGTACTCGTGGCTCACGAACGCCAGCCATCCCAGATAGCCGCGCGGCGTGGCGACGCGCGCGGCATTCGACGTGAGGAGCGTGGAGTTCAGGTGCTCCAGGCCGCCGCCGCCGCGCCGGAACACGTTGAGGAAGACATACCGCGGGTATGGCAGCGCACCCCAAAACCGCCGGTGCTGCTCGACGATCACCGCCAGGTCGCGGGCCGCGCGCTCGTCGTCCCACGTTCCCATGTCGCCGGCGCTGACCAGCGCATGCCGCGCGCCCCCCACCTCGAACTCGCGGACGTGGAGGTCCCCGGCGACGATGGGCGAGTCGACCAGTTCATCGTAGTCGCGCGCGACGAAGTGGTTGGGCGCTCCATCCGGCGCCGGCGCGAGCGACGATGCGGACTGTTTCCACAGTCCGGCAAGTTCCAGCTTCACCTCGTGCGGCCGGTGCGCCTGCTCGGCCAGCGTGATGAACGTCGGCGCGCCGTTGAGCACGGCGAGCGTGTCGTCCACCCAGTTGAGGGTGACCGAGCGCTCCTGGCTCAGGACGTCGTACGCAATGCCGATGGTGGGGCGCCCCGCCGTGTAGATGCGCCAGCGGTTCGGCGTCGGTTGAACAACACGCAGTGGTGCGCCGTCGGCACTTCGGGCAACGAATTCCTTCACGCGCGATTCGTAGTGCTCCACCCGATAGTACCCTGGCGACCACACCGCCATCATCAGGTCCACCGAGTCGCGGCGTTCGGTGGGCACGACGGCGTGCACGTGCACCACGTGCGCCGCGGCCTGCGGAGCGCTGACGGTGTAGACGATCGGCGCGAGGCGCTGTGCGCTGACCAGGGTCGGCACCATCGCCAGCGCGACGAGAGCCAGCATGGCAAGGCGTGCGGCGCGCGGAGGACGATGCGGCATCCGTGTCACCCTCGTGTGACTGGTGGAATGGCGGCGCTGCGACCTGCTGGTGCGCGTGTTACGCCGCGTAGTTCAGCACGGCCACGAAATGGCAGGCGGTGCCAGTCAGCACGAACAGGTGCCAGACGAAGTGCGCGTACCGCACGCGATGCGAGGCGATGTAGAAACCGACGCCGCCGGTATACGCCAAACCACCCATGCCGAGCCAGAACAGCCCCCAGCCCGGCACGTGCAGCCAGAGCGGCTTGGCCGCGATCACGACGAGCCAGCCCATGGCGAGATACAGGGCGGTTGACAGCCGTTCGTACTTGATGCCGCCCATCGATTTGAGCACGACGCCGAAGATGGCGAGTACCCAGATGAGCACGAACAGCGTCCATCCCCACGAGCCGTGCAGCGCGCCGAGCGTGAACGGCGTGTAGGTGCCGGCGATCAGCAGGTAAATGGCGCCGTGGTCGAAGATGCGGAACAGGCGCTTGGCGCGGTTCTCGGCGAGCGAGTGGTAGATGGTCGACGTCAGGTAGAGCAGCGACATCGACGCGCCGAAGACCGCGGCGCCAACCACGGCCGTCGCCCCGTGCTGCAGCGCACCAAGGATGAGGAACGGAAACGCCACGAGCGCCGCCAGGAAGCCAAGTCCGTGGCTGACGCTGTTGGCGATTTCCTCGCCGAGGGACTGCGCCCGATGCACCTTCGTCGACGATCCGTTCATGTGCTCCTCCGTGTGCCGCCACCGCAATCTAACCAGCTTTCGGCGACACGCAGCGTGCGCGCTTTCAGGCGTGTACCGAGGCTGTGCCGTCGTACCGGACTGCCCGCATCTACAGCGGCTGTACCGGTGGTATCGGTGCCGACCGGCGCTTGCCCATGCGATCACCAAGCAGGAGACCGGCCCCCATGCCAAGTATGAAGATGCCTGCCAGCGACGTGCGCACCTTCAGCATGAACTCGAACGCCACGAACATGAAGCCAACAGCCATCGTGATGATGGCGCCTTTCAGTTGCTGCGACATGGTCCTCTCCGTAGGTCCATCCATATAGATGCAAGCTGGGCGACATCGCCACCCTGAGTGCAGGCCATTACAGCACCACCAGCATGCCGGCAATGCCCAGCGCCGTCAACGCCAGCACCATGGGCACGGCAAAGCGCAGCCATCGGTCGAACGGGCACTTGAGGCTCAGCAATATCGCCATCAGGGCGCCATTGGTGGGCGTCCAGAACTCGCAGAGCCCCGCCCCGGTCTGATACGCGAGCACCGTGGCCTGCCGCGAGATGCCGAGCAGGTCGGAGAGTGGCACCAGCACGGGCATGGTCAGTACCGCCTGCCCGCTCACGCTGCTCACGGGGATGTGCAGCAGTGCATGCAGGGGCACCATCAGCACCGCGGCGACCGCACGCGGCGCGTGGGCAAGCGGCGTCACGAGTGACTGGAGAATGGTGTCGATGACATGGCCATCTTCGAGCACCAGCGAGATGGAGCGCGCGATGCCGATCATCACCGCGGCGCCCACCACCGACCGCATGCCCTCGAGATACGCGTCCACGGTGCCTTCGACGCCGAGTCGACCCACGAGACCGATGGCGAGCCCGGCGATGAGGAATGCCGTCGAGAGTTCGTTGAAGCCCCAGCCATACTTCAGCACGCCGGTGACGTAGGCGACGAACGGCGCGGCGACGAGCACGAGAATGATGCGCTGCCGTGCGTCGAAGCGGGCACTGCTCTGCCGAGTGCCTTCCACCGGCGCAACGCGCGTGCGCTCGGCGTGCCGTACGGTCCACCAGATCCAGAGGGCGACGGCGACAACCAGCATGGCGGTGCGAATCCCACCACCCGAGAGCAGCGGCAGTTCCGCCAGCTTGAGCGCGATGCCTGCCTGGAACGGGTTGATGGGACTGAACGCGCTCCCCACCATGGCCGCGCCCATGCTCATGGCGGCGACGGTGACGCCGTCGTAGCCAAGCCCCGCAGCAAGAAGGAGGAGTACCGGGGCCAACGGGATGATCTCTTCCTGCATGTTTTCCATCGCGCCGCCTGCGGCGAAGGCGAGCGACAGGATGACGACAATCAGGTAGCGACGCTGCCCAAAGCGGCTGACGAGCCCGTCGACGATGGCACGCAGCGTTCCCGCCTTGTCGACCACCGTCCACGCACCGCCGACGAGCAGCACCAGCACAATGACCTCGGCGCCGGCGACGAAGCCGCGTGGCACGGCGACGAAGGCGGCGAACGGCCCCACGGGTGCGGCGTCGACGCGATGGTACGTGTTGGCGACAACGACGGTGCGTCCCGTGGCCGCGTCCTCGCGGCGGTCGAACTGCCCGGCGGGGAGGAGGTGCGTGAGGCTGGCCGCCACGAGGACGCAGGCCAGCAGCAGGACCATCGGATGGGGAAGGCGCAGTGTCGGCACGCGGGCTCTCTGGATGACCGAGGGGACGCTATGGTTTGGACGTCGTGGTGCAAGAGCGCTTTTCGCCAGGAGCGGTGGCTGTCGAGTCGGTCATGCGGGTGAAGCTGCGTTCCATGGAGCGGCGAAACAGCGAGTCCACGCGTGCCGCCGTCCCCGTGGCAGAGGCGTCGAGCACCTGATATCCCTCGGGTGCCGCAAACAGCGCCGCGTCGATGGGCCCGCTGCTGAACGCGGTGATCTCCGTCGTGATCGTCACGGCCCGGGACACACCGGTGCTTCCCGTGAGGTTAAGCCGACTGATGGATTTCAGGGGTGTACCAGGCGGCATTCTACCCTGTGCCCCTCCAGCACCCTGGCCAATCTGCACCATGTTCTGCAGGAGACTGCCAATGCCACGCAGGTTTCGCAGCATGGCCGCCGCCGTCGCATCGGGCGTCGTCCACATCTCCGCGTGGGTGGGCCGCTCGATGACGCAGGTGCGGTCGCCGAGCGTCACGCGCGTACCGGACATGCCCTCAACGCGATAGTGCCGCGTGGGCAGGCCCGCGATGCGCTCGCCCTCACCGAGGTCGGTGATCGTGCGCGATGCCAGGTACGGTTCGGTGCGAACCATCACACGCCCCTGATCGGCCAGCGAACTGACCATCACCATCTTCCGGCTCGGCATCACCTGCGACCTGCGGTTGGCCGTCGAGTCGACCAGCGTCACCATGCCACCGAGCGCGTCCCGCAAGCCGCTTGTGATCTCGACGCGGAGCCGGCCCGCCGATCCATGCATGCGCGACGTGAGGGCCACCGGAGCACTGCCGTTGCCCGAGTCGACGGTGATGGACTGCGTGATCATCCATCCCTCGACCTTCCCGAGGGGAGGCGCGGGCGTACGCGGCAGATTGGCGAGGGGTGGCAAGTCCAGCGCCGACATGGACCGGGTATTCGGCGAAGTGACCGGCCGTTCGCCTTCCCTTCCCGCGATGGCAAACACGAACGGCTGCTGCACCAGTTGCCGCACCTTGCGGCCATTCATCTCGGCCGGCGTAAAGCGCATGTCCGGCAGCGCCTCCCGCACGGCGTCGGTGAAACGCCCGTGATGCGAGCGCAGCACCTTGAAGGAGTCCATGTCCGGCATGCCGAGCGTGTCGACGATGAACTGCGCGAGCACTTCGCCCTGCACGCCGGACGCCTTGAGTTCCACCGGATAGCGCGGCGCCCGGCTGCCCGGTGCCTGCCGCACCGGCTTGGTGACCTGAAACTCGAAGTACACCTGGTTGGGATTCTGCGCGCGCAGGTCGACCGCCGCGGCAACGCACGCGATGGCGAAGAGGGCAATGCGGGCAACGGGTCGCATGGAAGGTCTCAGGTGAGTTGCGGACGGCATCGCCGCGGGCATCCAGAAGCTACTGCCGGGTCCAGACGACCACGACGGCGCAGACGCCCATCACCGCCTTCGGACCCTTCCCATCCATGCGAGCCAGACCGACATTCCCCCGCCACTGGACGGGAGCAAAGGCGACGTCAGGATAGGCCTCTATCGCCAGCACTTCACTCGGCGGGGCGACGGTATCGAGGCTCTGGAAGCCGTCTGGGAAGATCGCACCGTTGACGTAGACGGCGATGTTTCTGCACCGTGCCCTGCCTTCGTATCGCGCCACGATCCCGTCGTATCCCTTGGACACGAACCCGCGCGCCTCACGAAGCACATCGACGGTGTGAAACGCCGACTTCAGCGCCGGACTTCCCGGCAGGAAGAACGTGCCGAACGACGACCGGCGTCGACGCAGGACGTCGTCGAGCAGCACCGTGTTGCGGTCGGGCTTCCCCACGACGGTCACGGCGTCGAGACGCTGCGCGTGATCACTGACGGTGATCGTGGCGGGCGTGACGGCGCTGTCGGCAGCGGTGATGGTGATCGCCTGCGGCCCGACGCCGATGACGCGCGCCTCCGCCACCCACGTTCCCGCAGGAAGGTCCGCCACGACGAACGTTCCGTCCCGAATAGGGACATCGCGCCCGAGCGCCTCGATCACGGCGCGTCCCGACGCCACCGTCTTGCCGGAGACGCGCGTCACGCGTCCGCGAATCATCCCGGATCCATGCGCCACGCCGGAATCAGCGAGCAGCAGGTCGATGGTACCGATGCCCGCGGCAGGTACCGTGACCACCGGCCCGGCAATCGTGCGGTGGCCCGGGGCGGTCACGTACAGCTCGAGGGGCGCATCGACCGGCAAGTGGCACGCGACGAACGCGCCTTCCTCGTCGATCGTCGCCGTCGCACGCTCGGTCACCGTGCGATAGTTGCCCGCATCAAGCGCGAGCGCCCGCCACTCGAGCGTCGCCCGCGCTCCGGGAACGGCACGCCGGCCTTCGGCGTCGCGCACGGAACCGATCAGCATTCCCGGCGTGAACTGCGAACCGACCCCGCACCGCACCACCCGCACCGCAACGCTCGACGGTATCGCAAGGTCCACCGTCACCAGCGTGTCGGCCGCCAGGTCGGTCGTCCGCAATGGTGCGTCGAGCCCGAGCGCGGTCAGTGCGTCGTGATAGAAGCCGACCACGTACCGCCCCGCGGGCAAGCCCGCCACCGCGTAGCGACCCGAGGCATCCGTGGTCGCCGTCGAAGGAGCGCTGGCGGCACCGTGCGCGGCCACCTGCACCACCGCGCCGGCCAGCGGCTTGCCCGAGACGGAGTCGAACACGATGCCGCGGATGGTGTGCGCGGGCGACGGTGTCGCCTGCTGTGCCCCGAGGGACACAGCCGCCGCGAAGATCACGGATAGTGCTCCGCCGAGTGCCGGCACGCATGGTCCGCGATGGACGTTCATGTCCCGTCTCATGTTTCAAACTGGGCATCGCCGGGTGCCGACGCCAGCACGCGGCGATCCGCGCCTACCGCCGCGTCCAGACCAGCACCACCGCACAGGTGCCATCCATGGTCTTCCACTGCATCGGAGCGTGCAGCATGTCGGGATACGCCTCGACGGCAAGCACCTCACTCACCGGCGCAATGTCTTCGAGCCCCGCGAATCCGTCGGGTATCCGCATGCCGTTCACGTAGACACCAACTTTCGCGCACGGCAAGATCCGGCCACCCCGCGACTGCGCGCGACCGTAGACTTCCGTCGGGCTGCGGTACGAGAACCCTCGCGCCTCGCGCAGGACGTCCGCCGTGTGCTGGGCAAATACGAATGCCGGGCTCCCCGGCATAAACGTCGTGCCGAACGATGCTCGCTTGCGACGCAGCACCTCCTTGAGCACCAGGAGGTTGCGGTCCCGCGTGCCGACGACGGTCACGACGTCCATGCGCTGTGCCTGCTCGCGGACGGTGATCATCGTCGCGGAGATCCCGCTTTCGGCGGCGTTCACCAGCACGGACTGCGGTTCGGTGCCGATGACCCGCGCTTCCACCACCCAGCTGCCGAGCGGAAGGTCGGCCAGCAGGAAGCCCCCGTCCTGCACGGGCACGTCGCGGCCGAGCGCTGTGATGAGCGCGCGTCCGGCCTTGGGCGGCTTGCCCTTCGCATCCACCACGCGACCGCGGATGATCGCCGGGCCATGCTCGGCGGACGAGTCGGCGAGATGCAGATCCTGGCGTGCCACGCCGCCTGCCGGCACGACCACCAGGCCGGCCACCGTGCGATACCCAGGCGCGGTGACCACCACGTCGAGCGGCGCATCGACCGGCAGGCGACAGGCGACGTACGACCCGTCGCTGGCGACGGTCGCGCCTGCATGCTGCAGCGCGATGTGGAAGTTGCCGGGATCCAGCACGATGGCGCGCCACTCCACACGCACCGCCGCGCCGGGGACCGCTGCTCCGCTGCCGGCATCGCGCAGGTAGCCGGCGATCACGCCGCCGGCGTACTCCGAGGAGTCGTCGCCGCAGAGCAACGCGCGCACCACGCGGCCCGAGGGGATGCCCAGGTTGACCGTTGCTGCCGCATCGGCCGCATCGGCCGCCAGTTCGATCGCCCGGAACGGTGCGTCGAGGCTGAGTGCACCCAGAGCGTCGTGGTCGAAGCCAACCAGGTATCGCCCGGACGGAACGTCGGCAATTCGGTATCGGCCCGCGGAGTCCGTCGTGGCGGTGAACGAGCGTCCCGTCGAGTCGCGCGGCGCCACCTGCACCACCGCGCCGGTGAGCGGTGCGCCGGCCACCGAATCGAAGACTGCGCCGCGGATGGTGTGCAGGAGCGCTGGTACCCGGCCTTGTGCCGCCACCGGCTGGGTCGCGAGCATGGCGGCGGCGAGCATCCCGCCGAGCGCCCGAGCGTACGCGATGCAGCGAGGCCTCGTGAATTGCGGCATCCTCCAAGCTGGGTGCCGCCGGTGGCCCGCGCCAGCCGACATGGTGCGGCGCCTATCCCGCTATGGCGTACGCGCGAACCGTACCGACCATGACACCAGCGGCGCGGCACTCGTGATCGTCACGCGCCGCCAGCGGACGCCGTTGCCGTCCGTCGCATCGGTGAGCGCACCCAGTGCCACCTGCGCGCCCGGCGCCGCTGCCGACACCGCCGTCCACCCGACCGGCTCAGTGACGTACAGCTCCATGCCCTCGCCGCTCACCACCCTCGACACGCCCGACAACACCTCACCACTGCATCTGGGTCACATCCACTCCGCCACAACTCACGTGCCGGTTGGTGGAGAGCAGTTGCGGGTGATCCACGCGCTCCCGCAGGCAGACCACCTGCACGTCGTCCTCCTGCACCGGCTCGAGCGCCAGCGTCCCCTTGAACGCGCCAAGTGCCTTCTCCGCCCAGAAGTCGAAGGCCAAGTATGTTTTTGCCGAGTCGAGTCCGAGTTCCGACAATGCGAGGCGAACCGGCGCGCCCACCGTCCGCGCCAGCACCGTCCACCGCTCGAACGGGCGCGACACGTCGAGCTGGTAGAGTGTCTGCTGCAGCCGCTGATCGGCCTCGAACGGACGCGGACCGCCGCCGCTCATTTCGTTGTTCACCATCCACAGCCGGTCCGTGCGCGACGGGTCGACGTCGTACACCTGCCCCGGCCGCGTGACGAGCACCGGTGCGGTACGCTGCGCCGCCACCGCCATCCGGTCGTCCAGGTAGACCTCAGGCTTGTCGGTGAGCATGAGCAACGAACCCGTGAGCGACGTGATGGTCGCCGCGCGCACGCCGTCGCGCTGGTGCAGCTCGATGTGGTCGGGATCGTTGCGCCACACCACGTTGTTGAACGAGTTGAACTGCGCAAAGCCGCCGTACCCGAAGCCGTCGTCGCCGAGCCGCGTGGCGTCGATGATGCCAACCAGCTCGGGGCGCGGCCCCCACGAGGCGAGCAGAAAGGCGTCGCGTCCGATCACCTCGCGGATCTGCCGCGCAAACGACCGGTAGACGGCCACGCGGTCCAGGTGCTGCCGCGTGTAGAACCCGGCGTTGCTGTTGTATCCCTCATACCGGAGGTGCCGCAGGGCGTCGACCTTGAAGTAGTTCCACCCTTGCCGCTTCAGCGTGGCGTAGACCGGCAGCACCAGGTCACGCATCGTTGCCGGGTTGGCGCCGTCCATCACGTACCCCACCCAGTTGCCACGGGTCGGGGTGCCGTCGGCATTGCGCACGAAGTACCTCGGGTGCGCGAACGCCCAGCTGGAATCGTGGAACGTGGTGTTGGTCCACAGGCCGGCCGTCAGTCCCTTGCCCGTGATGTACGACTGCAGTCC
>Ga0334722_10007156_pt1 | contig 10869 bp, 7 predicted proteins | sample C3_bottom_MG_FD_207210 | JGI IMG/M metagenome (GOLD analysis project Ga0334722, IMG submission 207210) | Sediment microbial communities from Yellowstone Lake, YNP, Wyoming, USA - C3_bottom | ecosystem: Environmental > Aquatic > Freshwater > Lake > Sediment | place: USA: Wyoming | collected...
AACTCTTAATTCCATAGCCTGCAAGGCTTAATATAATACATACAGCCTGGCTTATGACACAGCGTACACTCACGGCAGAGATTGTGCCCTTGTTGGCAATATCCAGAGGAAGTCACTCGCACCTTCCACTGGTTGCCAAACTTCTCTAAAGCTTGCACAGGAAACACACTCTTCCCCACTAATACCATCATCTCGTCATCGTAAAAATAGAGATCTTGGCTTGAAACCAAAAAGTGTTCCTCATGCACATGAGGAACTTGCATCTCTGTAGCTGCGCATTGTTCTACATGTACATAGGCAAACAGGCTGATAATCCATAGAAAACCGGCACATACTGACTTTCTCATCTTTATACCTCGTGTGGTAAAGGAAAAAGTTAGCATATTCCTTCTAGGAAAATTTTTCCTAGAAAAATCATTTGCTTAGTAGAAGGCAGTGAGGTGGAGAGGCTTAGGGCTTATTTTTCTCTGGTTGGAGAAGCACCTGCCGCAGGGCATCCGCGACGAGCTTGCTGCTCTGCAAAAGCGCCTAAGTGGCGCGCCTGATGTCACGGGGTGAGACCTTACTCTGGGTATAAAGACCTGCAATGCATCGTCCACGTTTCGCTTCCGCTCCACTGGCGATGGTCCGGTTCCAGAATGGCTTGCTTTATGCCTGTCAGGTTATTGATCTGGCCATTCCAGAATCCGGTTCTGTGGACTCCCTCAGGCCTTTGGTTAAAGCTCTTCGTGTCGAGAATGAAACTATCAGCAAGTAACAGGAAAAAAATCTTGAACCCGCTCTCTTTTTTCTATAGATTCTTGCCCACAGTTGTCCAATATCGGAATAGGTTCATGCGAAACGAGTTTAGTGAATACATCATTTTTGCTGATGAAAGCGGCGATCACGGAATAGCTTCGATTAATCCGGAAAATCCCGTCTTTGTACTTGCGTTTTGCATTTTCCGAAAAGCTGATTACATCTCTATCGTCAAACAGGCCGTTGCAAAACTTAAAATCGATTTCTGGGGACATGATCTTGTTGTGCTCCATAACCACGAAATTCGAAAATCAACGGGAGAATTCACTTTCCTCTTTAACGAGGAAATCAGGAGGATCTTCTTTCAAGCCCTCAACGAGATGATCAGAAGCATTCCATTTTCTATTGCTGCTACTGCCATCGACAAACGCTATCTTGGTGACATTCCCAACTCGCTTAACCCTTACGTATTAGCCTTGGAGTCTTGCCTCAACCAAACTCTCGATTTTCTGCGTCAGAAACGACAACAACAACTTCGTACACACATCATTGTTGAAAGCAGAGGTAAACCTGAAGACCGAGATTTAGGATTGGCGTTTGAGCAAATTGCAGCTCAAGCACTCTCTGAATGTTATCCATTAGATATCAGATTTGCCAACAAGCAAACCAATAGCAGCGGTCTTCAGATTGCCGATCTAGTGGCTCATCCTATTGCTAGGCATATAGTAAAAAGGGCCCAGCCAAACAAAGCCTTTGATATTGTGAAGGAAAAACTGTTAGGACATCCTGAATATGAAGAAATAGGCCTCAAGTACCATTCCCTAGAAAGCGAAAAGCCCCGGCTTACGCCGAGGCTGAACGCCGATCGGGAACTCCCGATCCATTTATAAAGTTCATTGTACTGAGGTATTGAAAAAAGTTCAAGGGGGCCATCAAAAGTCAGGTCTGCATATATGAAGTGGCCCCTAAAACCTGGACAGGTTAGTTAGTTTGCTTCATGCTACCTAAACTATTGAGCATTGAGGTATATTATGTCGGCACACATGAAGGCGCGCCTTACTAAGCAAGCGATCTACAAAGTCGTTATAGAAATGCCCGGTAAAACAAAAAAACTGACCTTTGTTCCTGCTAAGCACTTGCAAAAACTGGAAGATTTTTTAGAAAAGTACGGTGAATCTGAGTCCATTTCTTGGGAAGAGCTTGCTAAAGATCGGATCGCCAAATACAAGAAATCGGGATTGGCTCTGCGTGGCGCTAGATATCGCGAGGGTATTTCTCAAAAGGAACTGGCTAAACGTACAGGCGTTAGTCAGGAAAATATCTCCAAAATGGAAAATGGGCAAAGAGCTGTTGGGGAGAAGGTGGCTAAAAAGCTGGCTAAGGTGCTTCGCATCGATTTTGAGCTGCTGATTAAATCCAATTAGTCCCTTGATTAATAGACCCTTGCATCATTCATTTCCTTGCCCGTGCCCATTGCTCCGCAGGAGGCAGTGGGGTGGTGGGCATTTTTGTATGCTTTTTTTCCCTGGAGACAAATGAATAATATTCCTCCTCCTCTTCCAGACGCAGAGTGTTGGTAAGTGCGCAAGTGGGACGGTAGTCCCGCTTGTGAACTTATCGACACCGAGTCTGGGACTGTTTGCAGGTTGTTCAGATTGTTCGCAAAAGGACCATATAAACTCTTACTTAAGTAACACCTTTTGTGAACAGTATGAACAAGCTGTGAACAGCTGCTGCTCTTGAGGCATTTTTAGCATGTACCAAAAAATGGTTATGATTTATATCGGGGAGGATGCATGAATCAAGCGTATGATTTTATTACCCATTTTAATGTTCTCATTGGCGTCTTATGCGTCTCCGATGGCTCCTCAGGAGGGGTCAGATTATAGGAGTCGTGGCGCATCTGTTGTGCATACTTTGTGTGACTCCACTCTTTATTGCGGCGCGGGGGTCTTTTTGGGGACTGCGACCTTGTGCTCTTGGCTTGCTGGGGGAATTGCTCAGGGGACACCTTGGGGCGCTACTGTAGGGCGAGAGTGTTTGCTCGCAGGGCGCATCTTTGGGACGGCTGCACTGCATTCTTTTGCGACAGCTTTTAAAAGGTCTACTTTGCCCTCCTTGTGCTATCGAGGGGAGCGCTCTTCCTATTCTGCATGGGAGGAGAATAAGGCGCTCCTTTCTCAGATTGCGGTGCACTCGCAGGAGGATCGGGAGCTTGTGCATTTTTTGCAAAGGCGGTGGCTTGCCAGGCTGACGGGGTGTTATCCCTTTCTTGTGGATTGGATGTGTCCGACTTTTGGGATTCGCCTGCAAATGCATCCAGAGACGACCAATGCGTATGCCAGAGATCCTGGCACTAAATCTTCTGACACATACAAACTGAGGGTGCAGGCGTGGAAAGAGTTGCTGCCCCATCCGCAGGATTTTCCTCTTGTTTTAACGCGCCCTTGCGATGTGACTGGGCATCTTCCCTGTTGTTTTACTGTGGACCGTTTGGAGGGGGCTGGGGAGAGGGATGTTGCCATTGTGGATGTGACGGCCCTTTTGCCAGAGGGCGGGGTGGATCGTGGAGGGTGGCTGGAGGCGTGGCGTGCTTGTGAGGGGCAGTTGGTGCACCGCTTTCGAGAGTGGGGGTTGGATTTGAGTAAGATTTTGTGCATTCAGAGGGTGGGGCAGAGGGAGGTGGGGGGAATCCGCCTGCTGCCTTTTGCTGATGCATCGCGCGAAAGTGTCGAGGGGCATCACCAGTATCTTTTGGAGTGGGTTTCTAGGTATGGTCTGACGGCAAACCGGATCGAATTGGACCGGTTTGTGCCTGCTACTGGCATGCTGCCTCGTGTTTCCCCAAGTGTTGTGGGGGGATTAGAGTGCAAGAGGCGGTTTGTCTCTTATTTGGGCGCTTTGGATTTGCAGGTGTTGTCTGATCATCCGCAGAAGATGTTGCTCTTTAAGGGAGCGCTGCAGGTGTTGCAGGATCTGTGTGCTCATCTTTCTGATCAGAAGTGGGAGGAGGCCTTGAGCTCTGATGCGCGCTTTTCTGTGGTGCAGCTGAGTGTGAGAAGGATTGAGCAGGCTTTTTCGGTGGCTCTGCAGAAGAGGGGTGCTAGCTTGCAGGAGGTGATCCCTCAGGTGGAGCAGATTTATGCAGACGTTGGGTGTCTGTTGGAGATTTTTTCTCCGTTTTCTAGTGCAGATTTTCAGGATGCCTACCGGTGTTATCTCACCACTATTCCGCAAAGGTTGCAGCCGATGACACGCTATGGGCTGCACGCCTCTGCGATGACGAGTTTGGGAGGGATTTTGGGTGCGATGCCCCATCCGCGGGTGCTTTATGGGGAGAACACCTATTTCGAGGGGATTGATGCGCTCTCTCGCTTATCTAAGGCCTCATCGGTAGTGGAGGCAAAAGAGGAGGATTGGGAGGAGGTCGATTTGATCATCGCGCAATTTAATCCCACCGTCAAGCGGATCAACTTTGAGGTGACAGAATACCAAGCCTCAGAATACCACGCAGAGAAGATCGCTGCGATGGTGCACAGGGCGCTCAGCGCGCGCAGAAATAAGCCGTTATCTCTTGCTGTTGACTGCACGCTGGATTTTATCGACTCTCCTCGTGTGGGCGCGCTGCTGACAGAATTTCAGCAGGCAATTGTGGATGGGCGTCTGAATGTGATGGGGTATCGAAGCGGTCTTAAGTTTGATTTGTTTGGCATGGATAATTATTGCGGAGCGCCTTTTTTTATCGTTCATAATGGGGATGCCAAGTGGGCAGCTTTTGAGAGGCTTGTGACAGATCCTGTGTTGCAAACAGATCGGTTGAGCACAAACTGGTTTGCTCTTGCCTATCAAAATGCGGCGCCCTATTTGGAGATGTATAGGAAACAGATTTTTGATAACACGCGTGCTGTTTTAGACAAAATTCCTGCCCAGCTATATAGTGAAACAAACCAGAGATACCGCGTTATTCCTGTTGCGCCTGATGCTGATCCCACCTTTGTCGATATCAAGATCTTCGGGCCGCTGCACACCTTTAGAGGGGAGCTCCTCGTAGGAGTTTTCCTGACGGTCAAATGCATGCAGGCAGGATACCCATTGTTGTATCGACCAGGGATCGGCTTTACCCATCCCAACCTTGCGGTGCTCTTTGGAAAAGAGTGCACCACAGTAAGGTTGACAATTGGGCTTGATCCAGAGCAGATTGCTGTTGTGACGGGTTGTTTGGAAACGCTTGCTGCACTGAATTAAGGTAAGTTAATGAAACATCTCTTGAGCCTCTGCTGCTTCACACTTTCCACGCTACCCCTTGCGTCTACAACGTACACTGTCAATAGCTTTGCTGACACGGCTGCAGGAACGGGCACTGCAGGCACTCTGCGCTACTGCCTCAATCAAGCCAACAACACGGCAGGCCCCAATACGATTCAGTTTGCACTTCCAGGGACCCTCACCCTGACACAGCCGCTCCCTCCTATCGAGCCTAGCATTTCTAGTATCACCTCCAATGGGAATGCAGTCATCATTGATGGCGTAGGCCTGTTCAACCCCTTCTTTGTGCAAACAGGCGCCTCCCTCACGATCGGTGGTAGCATCTCTGTTATGAATGGCGCCTCGGTTGGGGGTGCCGGAGGAAGTAGTGGAGCGGGGGGTGCTGGAGGGGGCGCTCTGGGAGCGGGTGGAGGATTGTTCGTGGCTCCCTCAGCCAACGTCATTGTGCAAGGTCTCACATTCAGCAATTGTACAGCTACCGGCGGTGCGGGTGGCGCCATCGTTGGGGGAGGAGCTGGTGGAGGCGGGGGCGGAGGGATGAACCGGGGAGCAGGGGGCAGCAGTGCTGCTGGGCTTGGTGCTGCCGGTGGCGGCGGTGGTTATGGAGGTTCTGGAGGGGTATCCTCTGGCCTAGGGGGCGGCGGTGGCGGTGGACTTCTCTTTAATGGTGGCGCAGGCAGCTCTGGGGGCGGCGGCGGCGGTTCTGATGCACAAAATGGATTTGCTGGTGTAGTGGTTGGGGGCAATGGGGGGGCCTCCTTGGCAGGAGTTGCTGGAGGCACTGGAGGAACAGGCGGGATCTCAGGTGGGGCAGGATCGGGCTTCAGTGGTGGAGGTGGTGGAGGGGCCTCTGGTGCAGGGAATGGAAATGGAGGCGACTCTGTGAATGGCGGTGCGGGGGGAGGTGCCGGCTTTGTTGCGGTGGCTGGAGCAAATGCAGGAAGTGCGACAGGCTCCTTTGGTGGCGGGGGCGGCGGCGCAGGTGGAGCGGCTCTTGCGGGCGGTCAGGGGGGAACTGGAGGAAATTATGCTGGTGGCGGCGGCGGCGGTTCTGGCGGTGCAGGCGTCGGCGGTCTGGGCGGCAATGGGGGATTTGGAGGGGGTGGAGGTGGCTTAGGTAACAACGCTCCTTTTGCCACTCCCGCTGTTGGAAATGGAGGCTTTGGCGCGGGCGGCGGCGGTGGATACACGCTTGGAGGTCGGGGGGGATTCGGAGGCGGCGATGGCGGGACGGTGCCCTCTGGTGGTGGCGGCGGCGGCGCCATGGGAGGCACGTTGTTCATTGGGACAAATGCTACCCTCACGCTGCAAGACCCGCTACAGTCTTCTATTTCCTCTGGAGCTCTCACAGCTGGCGCTGGATTCAATGGAGGTGCATCTGGTCTAACCTTTGGCCCCGACATCTTCCTCATGTCTTCTGGAACGCTTCTTTTTGCCCAATCCTCAACATTCACCATCAACACGAGCATCGATAGCGACGTGGGGGCAGGGGGAGGGGGCACCACAACTGGCGGCATCACAATGAATGGCTCCGGCACCCTCGTCTTAGGAGGGACTAACACCTATACTGGCTTCACCGCGCTGAATGCAGGGGTTGTGCAGGTCTCTAGCGACACTAACTTGGGTGCTTTGGGATTTAACCAAGCCAACATCAACTTTAACGGGGGAACTCTTTCTCTCACCGCCCCTTTTGCTTCCGCTAGAGATGTCGATCTGATTGGCAGAGGCACGATCCAAACGGCGTCTGCCACCCCCTCTACGTGGACAGGTCTTTTCTTTGGCTCAGGCCCTTTGCAGTTTACGGGGACGGGCACCTTTGCCATCACAAACATTGCCAATAGTTACACAGGCGGCACCACCCTTCTTGGAGGCACGGTGCAAATTGCAGCTCCCACTAACTTGGGCACCGGAGCTGTGACATTTGGGGATGGCACGCGCACAGGCACTCTGGAAATTTTGTCTGGGTTTGGAGCGGGCACATTTTCCAATCCCATTCATGTCAACGCTCCGGGCGGCACAATTCAGTCTGATATTGTAGCCCCTGCTGGACTGACATTAAGTGGCAGTATCACAGGATCTCAAGGCACCCTCACACTCACAGAGGTAGCACCTACACCCATCACCCTTTCCGGTGTGAACACTTTCTCTGGAACCATCACGCAGCTAAATGCCGCCGGCACATTGAAGATCGGTTCCACAACGGGCCTTTTGTTCAGCAACCTGATCAACAATGGCGCGCTCATCTTCAACCAGGCAGGCCCTGCGTTTGTGGGGGGATCGATCACTGGCACAGGAACGTTGACAGTGAGTTCTGGGGCAGCAGTGGCTCTTAATGGCCACAGCACGTTCAGCGGTGCGACAACTGTGCAATCGGGCGGCGGGCTATTTGTGGCTGGATCGAGCACAGCCTCTGCTATCACGGTGCAATCGGGTGGCTTTTTGGGAGGCAGTGGCAGAGTTCAGAATGTGACAGTGAATTCTGGAGGCCTTGTGCAGCCGGGCAATTTGGCTCCTGGGGTGTTAAGTGGCAATATGTTTACTTTTCAAACAGGATCAGAATTGCGCTCCTTCCTCGGAAATAATGGAGCTGGCGAAATCGATGCTGCGGGGACATTCACGATCGACCCGGGAGCTGTTCTTAACATTGCCCCCCAAGGAGTGGTGACGCCCCAGGTCAGCCGCTACACGCTAGTGAGTGCCGGCGCCATTGTTGGGCCCCAATTTACTCTAGCAACTCCTCTGCCCCCTTTTATCTTAGAGATTTTGTATAGCCCCACCACCATTGATCTGCTTGTATTTGCTCCTCCCTTCCAACTGCAGCTGCCTCATGGTAATCCTAGAAATACTGCCGTCTGTTTCCAGACTGTGATGCAGCAGGCGCCGTCCGATCTTATCCAACTGAACAAGATTCTCGATTTGCAAGTCCCCTCCCAACTGCAACACTCCTTTAACCAGATGCACCCTGCTAACTTTGACACCATCGCTTACGCAGGAGAAAATGTGGGTGAGCGGGTGCGGCAGATCTTCACCACCCACTTCTTTGAGCAGCGCGCAGTGAGCTGCCCTCCAGATAGTAGGCGGGGATGGCGCGTGTGGGCAGCCCCCTTTGTGACAGAGGTCAACCAAAGTGGAGAGGATCTCTTTAGCTCTTATAAAGAGCACTTCACAGGCATTACAGCAGCTGCCGACTACCACCACAAGATGTGGCTCTTTTCCGCTGGGTTTTCCTATGCATCTGCCCAGATGCACATGCCAGGAGGGCACGCTCAGGCCGACTTCACCACCTCCATCGGCACGCTGGGCGCTGCCTACTCGAACAACTCCTGGTTTTCTGACTGGCAGTTTGCCTATCAGTACAGCCCGATTCACGCCCATCGCAAGATGTTTTTCAGCGTGCAGACACCCTCTTTTAGTGGCAGCATGAAGCGCAAGGCGCACCATGTCAACCACTCCAATCAAGTAATGGGGCATTGGGGAGGGGGGTATGACATTAAAGTGGCCGCCGGCAGGCAGGGGACATTCAACTTTTACCCCTTTACCAATGTCGATTACTTCTATGACCTCCAAGCGGCATATAAGGAAGGGGGAGCGGGCAGTCTCAACCTCAATGTGCGCAGAAAGCAGTATGACTTCTTGCGTCCAGAAGGGGGACTTGGCCTAGGTTACCATGGCTGCTTTAAATCGATGGACATCTGGTGCGATATCAGCGCAAGCTATGTGCTCGAATTCAGGCTGACTGGAGAAAAGACAGACGTGCGCTTCAGCAAGTCCTCCTGCACGTTTGATGTGAGTGGTCTCAATCCTGAGAACAACCTCATTTGCCCAGAGGCGCGCATTAGACTTGCTCTACCATCCAGCGGCTGGGCAATGGCTTTGGGCTTCCACGGGGAATATGGAGACCACTTCATAGAAAACTCAGGGCAGGCGGAGCTCCGCAAGGCGTTCTAATTTTTCAGGTAGAAGAATGTGCCCTTCTCCTTTGGAGAAGGGCACGCTGCGTTAACGCACGAAGATTTCTTGCGGCTTGAAGAAGAAGGCAATTTCTTGCTTGGCGTTCTCTGCGCTGTCAGAGCCGTGGACAGCATTTTTATCGATGGACTTGGCAAAATCGGCGCGAAGAGTGCCGCTTGCAGCTTCCTTGGGGTTTGTAGCTCCCATCAGATCGCGGTATCTGGCGATTGCATTATCCCCTTCCAAAACAGAGACGAGCACAGGGCCGTCGATCATAAAGGTCACTAGTTCCATGAAGAAGGGGCGGTGGGCGTGCACGGCATAAAATGCTTTGGCTTGCTCACTTGTTAAATGCACCATCTTTGCGGCGATAATTTTTAAGCCTGTCTTCTCAATGCGAGAGAGGATGGCTCCTATGTTATTGGCTGAAACAGCGTCAGGCTTTAGGATGGACAGTGTTTGCTCTTGTGACATGAATCGATCTCCATTTGGGTAAAGCACTTAATTATAATAACCTGGTAGATTAAACGCATCGATGAAATGATGTGACAATAAATTTCTTTAATTCTATACGTTGCAGTCCAATGCCTTGAGGTTTCTATGCACTACGGAAACTACCCCGATTTATCCTGTGTAAGACGCATTTTAGTGATCAAGATGCGCCACCACGGCGATGTTTTGTTGACCACTCCGCTCTTTTCAAAATTGCACGCGCTGCTTCCTCATGCAGCAATTGACGCCTGCATTTACAAAGATACCCTGCCGATGTTGGAGGGGCATCCTGGAATTGCCGATTTTGTGTTGTACGACAAGCAGTGGAAGAAATTGCCCCTCTTCAAAAGGATCCTTAAAGAGGTGGCACTGCTAAAGAGGGTGCGCTCGGGGAAGTATGATCTTGTCATTAACTTGACAGAGGGAGATCGCGGCGCGATCCTTGCCAAAGTGTCGGGCAGCCTACTTCGCGTGGGATTTGATCCTGGTAAATCAGGTTTTTTTGGCAAGCGCAAGACATGGACACACGTTGTGAAAAATTGCCCCCATCCGCGCCACACTGTGGAAAGGCAGCTCGATGCGCTGCGCCGCATCGGAATTTTCCCTGAGGCAGAAGAGAAGGATCTCTTTTTACACATTCCCGACAGCGCGCTTTGCAACGTGCGCAATAGGCTTGAGCAGGAGGAGATTCGCCCTGGCAGTTATATCCTGATCCATCCCGTTTCGCGATGGAAATTCAAATGTCTCTCCATCCAGCAGATGGTCCAATTGATTGTGGCACTCGACAAGAGGGGGATGCGCATTGTGCTCTCTGCGGGCCCCGATCTGGAAGAGTGCGCCATGGTGGATAAAATCTTGTCGCTACTACCTAGCGCAGTGAGTGTGGTAAACCTTGCAGGTAAGCTCACACTAAAGGAGTTGGCAGCGCTCATCACAATGAGCCGCGCTTTAATTTGTGTCGATTCTGTGCCATTGCACATCGCCTCTGCCACAAAGACGCCCGTTGTCGCACTCTTTGGTCCCACATCAGATCAAAATTGGGGACCCTGGATGCACCGCAGATCCAAGGTAGTTTCCCACCCCTTTAGCTGCCGCCCCTGCTATCAGGATGGTTGTGGCGGAAGCAAGGTGAGCGACTGCCTTCTGGCCATTTCCCAAGGCGCCATCCTCTCCGCCCTCGATGAGGTGCTTGGGGAGCGGAGCCAGCTGCTGGATCATGTATTTTGAGTGCTGACTCAACTCATTTACGTTAAATGAGTTGAGTTAACTTTTTCTTAAGATTTGTAACCTGTTCTATTTCAGTGTGTTAGGAAATAGGTTCGAATCATGCCCCCTTTTTTACTGTAAAAATGTGTTTCTAACCCCCTGAAAGGCTCCCTTTTTTAGACTCGTAAGGGTCAGAGGGAGAGGGGGTTTTAATTA
>Ga0334722_10007157_pt1 | contig 10868 bp, 20 predicted proteins | sample C3_bottom_MG_FD_207210 | JGI IMG/M metagenome (GOLD analysis project Ga0334722, IMG submission 207210) | Sediment microbial communities from Yellowstone Lake, YNP, Wyoming, USA - C3_bottom | ecosystem: Environmental > Aquatic > Freshwater > Lake > Sediment | place: USA: Wyoming | collected...
GGGAACGATGAAAAAGGCCTAGGAAAAAGATACAGTAGAAAGATAAATGATAAAATAAAAATCAAAATAGAATATGAAATAAATTAAATAGTTAGATAAAGAGTAAATAGATAAGATAAAATTAAAATAAAAAGGAAAATTAGCTTTGAAAGAGATAAAAGTGATAATAGAGAAGAAGAAGAAGAATAATAATATAATAATACTAATAATATAATACTATGAGGCCTTAGAGGGTATGAAAAAAACTAAATGATAAAAATAAAAGTGAAATAATTAAGAAAAGAGTTAAAAGAACAGCAAAAAAGACGCACGTCGAATATCATTTTTTCTATACCTTTTTAGCCAAAAACTTTAAATACTTGTTTAGCACAATAAAGAATTGTCAAAAAAACAAGGTGGTGAGAAAAAACATGAGTGAAGAAAAAGAAAAAATAGAAGAAAAAAAGGAAGAAAGTAATAAAGAAAAAGAACTGATAGAGAAATTAATAGAAGAATTAGAAGATTTGAGACATGACTTGCTGTATAAATCTGATGACATAAGAAGGGTAATAGATAAGATTCAGAGGACAGTAGATATCATTGATACAGAGATTAGTGATGATGATGACAATGGGGATCCCAGAGAAACCCCTTGGTATCTGGAAAATGAGCGTGAAAGCTTATTAAAAATGATTGAAGAGCTGGATAGTAAATCGAAAGAAATAAACGGATATAGGATTATTGTCGAGCTTATAAAGAAATACATTGAGCTTGTCAGAGATAAGTTGAATGGGCAGTTAAACGTCGATGACTTAAGCTATGTGGCTAAGGTGAGCATTGACTATGGCTATATGACTGTAAAGTTTAACAATATTGTGCATTTAGCTTCCAGGCCTCTGACAAGTAAAACATCTATCGTTGAATTGATGACTGAAGCTGTAGACTTGGCTAATATCAGGGGAATAATAGTAGGGACGTTATTTAATTTGGGCATTGCGGAAGGGAGAGACGAATATGATGGCAAATACAACGATATAAGAGAATATGTAGCAGATCGTTTAAAGTATATACTTGATCTCCTTAAAGCTCAATAACACATAACATTTTTTCGTAAAAAATAAATCTGAGGTGAAAGACATGTCTGGAAAAAAGAATGAGAAAAGGAAGATAGATATAAGTTCGCTTGAATATATTCCTAAAGATCATTTCGAGTTTAAAGATTTTTATAAGTATATCTTCAGTTTAGATTATCCGGAAGATAAGGAAGAATTCTACAGGTTATTTGAGAATGCACATGACTTCTTAGCGGAATTTGACGAAGACCATGTTATTGCTGTGTTTGTTGCTGATGACTATATCCATGTTATGACAATTGACTACTTAAGTGGCCTTGGGCATCAAGTCCATTTCTGGAGAGCAGATATTCTTTAACCCAAAACTTTTTTTCTAAACTTTTTTTGCCTAATTCTTTTTCCGATAGCTTTTTTTATATGATGGTTTTACTTATGAATGTAGGGGTGTGTATAAATATGAGCATAGAAAAGAAAACTTTTGAATTGAGAAAATTTCAATTCGAAGATGGGATTCAGCTTGTAGGTGTTTTCCTTTCTGATGTAGAGCCTTCTGATAATTTTAATAAGTATATTATAACGCTCAACGACGATAATACAGTAATTGTAAAAAATATACAGAGAAATTGGGGTAAAGATGATGTGAGTGTTATTTGTCATCGTGCTTTATATGAATCGGAAGCAAAAATGCTTAAAAATAAAATTATTAAAGCGGAGGACGATAACGATTTTAAAGACATATTATACAAAATAATTATTAATTGTTAAATGCCTATAGCTTTTTTTCATATACATATACATGTATTTCTATTTCACAAATGTCATTCCGTTAAGTTTATAAATAACTTTAACAAAAACAATACTGAGGTGGGAAATATGGAAAAAATAAAACAAGATGAGGGAGATGGGGTGGGGGAATTAGTATTTTTTAACACTAGAGTCCCCCTTTTCCTAGTAAAGGAAGTAAAGCTGTATTTGGCAACATACTTCAGTAAAACAGGTAAAAAAATGACAATAAGTGAGCTTGTTGTAAACGCTATTTCAGAGTATATAAGGAATCATCCGATAGAGGGAGGAAAAGATGAGCAGTAAGAAAAAGGCCGATGAGGAATTCGAATTAAAGAGCTTCAGCGATCTTAAGAGTGAGTTAAAGAGAGAGGCCTTAAGAGATCGGTTAAAATTTGATGTATTCATCGATGAGGTTGTCGATCAGAAGCTAATTCTCTCTAATGTCGATATACTTGACGAAGGTATAGTGTTATATGTCAGGCCGATTCCTGACAATGGGAAGCTGTTAAGGGTATTCTCTAATTCGAAAGTGATCAGAAAACAAGTTCCGATGCTACAGAAAGCTCTGGACAAGTATAAAGAGATCATCATTACTGTTAAAAAAGTTCAATCAAAAACAGGAAAAACATATTACCAGATCTTTTGAGGTGTTCTGATATGATGCTTAAGATAAAAAGAGGGCCAGACTATCTGTTAATGCAGATATTTACTCCATATGGTGTTGTAGAAGATAGTTTTGACACAGTATATACCGTTTTTTATGACAGTAAAGATAAGACTGAAAAGGTAATGAAATATGATCCTGATAGTAAGGAAATAAGAGAAGCGTTTTTTGAAGTATCTGCAGTATTTGTTCGAAATAATACTGCATTGGTGTATTTAACACATCCGCTTCAGCTTGGTATTCGCTATCAACCTTCAGGACAAACATAACTTTTTTTCTATACATCTTTTATAGGTGATAATTATGGGGAGAAAAAGGAATGTAGATAAGAGTAAATTACCTGAGGCCGTTAAGAAGGCCTTGGAAGATGAGCCTGATGATAATCTTGATGTAGTTAATATAAAAGGAATAGACGTTAAAGTCGGTAATTGCTATAAATTGCTGATCGGTAGGATGGTGTTTTATGTTAAAGTGTTGAATTTCACCGAAAATCCTTTCGTTATGGTGTGTCAAGACTATTATTCAAAAAAAATTAGCCTTGACTTCAGAAAAGTGTCATTGATAGCAGAGTATGATTGCGGACAATTCGAAAGGAGGCGAAAGAATAAATGACTGAAGAAATAACCGATGAATATTCTCAGAATCAGATTACTCATTTTTGGAGAGGTGGACGCTTATACTTCTATCTTATAGACCCTAAACGAAAAACATTCATAAAGAGACTAAATAAATTGTATATTTGTTATGTAGCAGTATTCGAGCGTTGTTATTCTGGGAAAGAGCGGAAAGGAAAAGGCAAAACGAAAAACAATGACATTCATGTCGAATTTCTGCGGTGTGAAGAGATTAACGTTTTCAATAACATTGATGCTGAGGTCGAAATAGAAGACGCAAAATTTCAATTGGAAGAAGAGGCCATCGATTGTGCTTTGCGGTATAACGATTTCGGAGGCCATGGATGGGACAAATCTCAATTCATTTATACTACAGAGAAATTCTTTGACGAAGTAGATTGTGAGAATGACAGATGCAGGGGGATTTTAAGTGAGGCAGAAGAGGTTTTCAAGCGATCTTCTACTCATAGACATTGACATTCCTTTTTCATTTTGGGAAAAACATTTATCCGATATTTTTGAGCAAAAAATAAGATTCTGCTCATCTTATTTAGACAATGAGATCGATCACTACATTGTTAAAGAGAGTAGAAATGGGAATGTCCATGTCTATGTCTACCTTAAGAGACCGATTGCTTCCTTCGGTATATATGCTCGATTCAAGTATTGCTTGGGAGAAGATCATAAGAGGTTATCATTAGATTTGAGACGTTATAAAGTGTGGGGTAAAATTGTTCAGTTTTTCTGGACTAAATAAGTTATTATTGTAAAGCTGATTGCTTGACCCCATGCGAAATAAAAGATGTCTGTAAAAGCGTTATCGGATATATGCCAATCTTCATCAAGCTCATAGATTATAAACAATATATTAAACATTATATAGCTTGCTACAGCGAATAATGAGTAGTGTAAATTTAATATAAACGAAAGTAATGTTAAAAAGAATCCCATAAAAAAGTGGTAAATGTTATCCTTTACCGTTCTCATCTTTACCGCCTAAGCGGTTTACTAAATATCCGATAGCTCCCCCTATTATACCGCTTACTGCGGTTAATACTGTTCCGTCTTGTCTTATTATTAACCAATATGCTATTGCTAATATTGTTAAAAGCACCATTCCCAGCATTATTATCAGGCCTCTCTCGTCAATCATTCGAAATCACCCTTAAACGGGTAAGCTATTCGTTGTTAATTGTTTATCTCCCGGATGGTTTACTACTAAATGCACCTGCGGAAGCTTCATATATGCTTCATATGGTTTTGGGCCGTAGAATGTAAACGTTCCCCCACCTTTAGCCAAGAAGCTTTTAGCCGGGCCGGGGAATCCGGGGTAGTCATACCATAACTGCACAAGGTTATAAGTTCCCGGATCTGCATCAATGTTCACTACTACTTTTATAGATCCATCAGACATTCTTGAAGCTGAGACTAAGCTTGCATTTCTAAGATAACCGTTCGCTTTTCTAGTAATGGTTATCGGGGAAGAGCAGACTTGTATAGGATCTCCGAAGCATGCTACTATTCTGTGAGTTCCAATAGGCAATGAAATCATGTAATTGTCTGTTGTAGGTTCGTAATATACCATTTCTCTAACTACTTCACTTATTGTTAATGGGTATTTGAGAGCTGATAGCTGTATAAATCCGAAACAACTATCTACAATCTCATTCGTTCCTGCTTCCTTAAATCTATATTGGGCTCCCGTCATTCCGGGAGGCGGACCGGATACTACCATGGTTAATGTTGCCGTCTCATTTTCATATATCTCTGTTCTATTTGCTGATATAGTCACTTGAGGCATTACAGATTGAGCTAAATTAACGGATTGAAGAGCTTGTGTATATTGAGGAGGAAGCTGGGCATTTTGCGGAGGCAATATTACAGATGGCTGTGAAGCTGGAGGCTGTGGAGCTATTGGAGGCTGGGGAGGTGGGGGAGGTGGCTGTGAAACTGTTGGCTGTGAAATTGTTACTGTTGGCTTTTTCTTAGATAAAACTAGTAGAGCTAAACCTCCCATAACAATGGCATCTTCCTTTTTCATATTATCACCTTATACAGGCAATTTATATGGCATAGGCAATGGTAAACCGCTTGCTGTCCTAGGCTGTAGAGCAATCAATTGTTGCTGTAGCTGTTGAGTATAAGTGTTAAGATATTGCTGTTGCCAAGATTGTAGATAAGGAGAAATCTGGGGTTTAAGCTGTTGCTGTTCTTGTATTTGCTCCGTCAAGTTCATCTGTTTTTGAATTTGCTGTTGTATTTGTTGCTGTGTTCCGAAAATCTGTGGATATGTTTTAACTGTATATTGAGTAGGCTGTATAGTAGGCTGTTGTGCAGTTGTCTTTTTCATTCCCCAAAGAGCTATTAACCCTATTGCCCCTAAAATTAATATGTCTCCTTTTTCCATTTACACCACCTTTATCCCTAAACTGTTCCATTTATCTAGATACTTCTTCCATCCGCTTTTAACAGGGTCAAATGTCCCCTTCTTTATTCCGTTTATTATGTTCACTAAATCATCTACAGACACATAAGCAGATAGCCTTTCTACAGGGAATTGAGTGTTAGGGTCTAATGCTATAGGAGTGTCTTCTTCAAGTATTATTGAAGTCTTATAGTCATTGATTGAAGGATCGTAGATGTCTACCGCGAAATCACTTAAAGGTGTCAAGACATCTGGAAGCTGTGAGCTAGCTTTCTGCTTAAACGGTTTAGGGTCTACTGCTGGAATTGTCTTCCATAGAGGTTTAGATAGTTTAAAACCGCTGTAGCCATAATATCCTGTTCCTGTCACTCCTGTCCCGGTTTGATAAAACGATAGCCTTACCCAGAGCGAATTACTCAATATAGCGTTTATATTTATAGAAGGTAGCCTGTAGAATCCATAGTTAGCGTTTACTTGTCCATAATCTCCGCCTATTTGACTCAATGTATTTCCATCGTATTTATTCACATAAATGTAAACAGGTTGATTATTTACACTAGTTGTAACACTTTGAAATGCCTGTATAAATGCAAACCATGTCTCATTAGATGCTGGTTGTATATCTACATAAACCGTTGATCCCGATGAAATTGAGACTGATCCCGTATTTAATAGCATTATTGCACTCCAAAATGGGTATTTAGCTGGAAGATTTAAACCGGGGGGATATGCAGTTTGACTGCTCACTTTTTACCACCTCTCTTATTATATATGTTTATTATGAATATAAAAACTATTCCTATACAAAATCCTATACCAAAGTCACGTAAATCATAGAAAGCAAAATCTTTTATTCTAAAGTCTTCGTCAAACTGATACAGAGTAAAGAGACTTGTCAATAATACAGGGAATATTCTATCTACAAATATTGACAATACTGTAAATATGCCAAACGCTATATGCGTTAGCCAAGCATATTCATGGAATATAGCCGAATTTACGAATGTGTCCCAAAACATTACCTTATCACCTTCAGTATTCTGTTTGCATCTAATATTCTAGCCGAAGTTTTCTCTAATTGAACTAATTGAGCATTGTATATCGTCCCGTTATTACCATTACCGCTTAAATCGATCCATGTATTGCCTTGGATGTATTGGGGATCAGCTTGAAGCCATAAAACTAGACCATTCGTAACAGGATTATCGAGATTCTGATAATTGTATTGTATTTCGCTATCTGAAAGATAACGAGAGTATATCATTACATTGAAAATATATCCTTGAAACCAATATGTAGCTGGTGATGATGCATATGCCCCGCCAATCACTACGCCTTTATCGTTAAGTGCAATAGTTTGAGGAGTTACCGATCCGCTGGTCGCAAGATTGCCGTTTACGAAAGCCTTATAACTACCGCTGGAGCTGGTATAAGATCCAGCAACCATCTGCCATATACTGCTTTGAGCAGGAATAGGTGGCATACCGCCACCGGTATTGCCCGCTAAAACGAACCATGTGCTATAGTCATGGCTGAGATAAAACCTGAAGCTGTTATATGAAACAGCAAGAAAATACGTAATTTGCCTACCTGTAATTATTGCCCCCCAAAGATTTGCATTGAATGGATATACAGTAGCAATAAGAGTTATATCATTGGTTATCCTTAAGCTTGTATTATCTGGAATTCTAACATATGCATTTGTCCCGTTAAAATACATAGCATATCTGAATTGATTCAGCACTCTTTTTGCTTGCAGAGGCATTTATGCCATCACCTGAGCATAGACGCTAAACGCTATAGATGGACTTGTCCCATTAGCATTCCACCGAACTCTTATATATCTAAAGATTAACGGATTAATTGTAAAGTAATAAGATCCTGTAGCAGTTATACCTGTCTGGTATACTAAAGGCTTGTAATCTCCAGAATCTTCAAATTTACCGTCAATGTAGAAATCTAAAGATGGGGAAGTCCCCGATATCGAAGTAACTTTTAATTCTATCTCAATGTATTTGTATAAACCTAAATCTGTATCACCGCCATTACCCGATGCAGTCACCGTCCCGCTGTATAACGTTAAATGACTTTTGTAATTACTTTGGATCTCTACAGGAAGGATTATACCGCTATTTACTAAATCTACTTGTGCCCCCATTCCACCCGTCATTATTGAATACATATTGTTTAATAGATTCATTAAACCTATAGTCTCTCTAGCTAATGTCATTGAACCTCTGTAGCTATAATACCTGTATTCTCTACCAAGTATAAGAGTTACTTGATTACCTGTTTGACTTGAATCCCATGTTATTGTTATTCGTCTCCCGTCTTGGATATATGAACCTTGAACATCGGACAATCTGGAAGGCATTCCTTCACCGTTTATCCTGACATATACCAAGCTAACGTCTGCTGTAGTGTTTAGCGTGTCAATGTCAATGAAGTCAAATACCTCATAAATCTCCTGAACACTACCTGTTAATGGAACTGCTATCTTAACGAAACTTTTATCCGTTTTAAAGATAGAGCTCATTTCTTCCACCTCCACACCAATAACAATATTATTAAGAGAACTAATATACCTCCCCCTGCTTCTAATACATTCGTTAAATTAGTATTTCCGCCTCCGAAAAGCAGTTGAACGAAGCCTGTAGCACTTTTAATCGTAAAGTATAGAGCAGTCAATACTCCGATGATTGCTATCGAAGCTATTACTAAACCAACCAGAAAACCGATATCCCCTTGAACAGTATAATCTACACCAATAACATAATGATGGTAAAATGATTCGTCATATTCCTTCAGAACTTTATAACTTTTAGATACTATAAGCAGTCCGTGATCGGTCAAAGCTTTATCGATATCCAGAGTTGTTTGTAATTTGTTAATCATATCTGAAGCATTTACCCAGAACAGAAACGTAGAACGTTGAACATCAACTTCAAGATGAAAGATAGCTCTCTCTCCTTTATCTAGCTTAATGTCCTTTACTTTTTGCTGTAGATCATTTATATCGGTAAATGTAATGGTTTGAGTCATAAAGCTCACCAGATTCAAAAAAATTGTATGTAGTATTTAGACGGAAAAATGTTAGTCCGGCGTATATATATCGACATCGGCTTGGACAGTTACTGTAGTCGCAGACGATCCACCTGCGGATAGGTTAATGGCTTCAACGCTCAACTTCGAATTCGGCTCATATAACAGAGCTGGTAGCCTTGGTCTTGATGGATTGCTTACCAATAGAGAAGATACAGGCGGAGTCTCTAGCATATACTTTCTATTCTTCTTTATCTTTAGCTGAACATCAATGCTCGGAGAAGATGTCACATATATGTCTTTTATTACCCAAGTCTCTGTAGATGGCACTACAAATTCGTTTAACGCACCAACGAGCGGATTTTCGATCACCTGTGCATTGCTTCCAACGAGCAATGAGTTAGCAGATTGTGATGCCGGGATTGTTATCTGGAATTTTATTGATTTAGTATATACACCCATCTTTTTCTCACCTCACGCAATCAGATTTTGATATGGAAGCTTTGGAGCAGTTGAAGACGCTTGAGCTTTACCCATTCCCGCAAACAAATTGAGATTGACAAGATCCCTGCCAAGTGACGCTACAGCTCCGTATAACAGCCCCGATCCCCACCAAGTATCTTTCTTCCAGTAACCTATTGCTAAAAGAATAAGGTCTGTAGTGTCAGCCCCAGCCAACGCTAGCCCCGAACTGCCAACGAAACTATCAACGGTCTGCCTTATAGTGTTATAAAACAATGTTATAGCCAAACTTTTAATGTCCATATTTCCATCACCTTATTACTTCAATCTTTCCTGTATCTTCTTATTAATGTAGTCCTTTATACAACTCTGATATTCCGATGCTGGCCTGCTTATTACATTACGTCTTCTATTTCTACCTATCGAATGATAGCTTCGCTTTATATTCGTTTTGCAGTAACCGTGTGCCTCTTTCAGTAACGCTGATAGTTCATCCCTAGTGAATAGATGGGCTACTTCCCTTGTATATGACTTAGTTTGTACCAATTCATATTTCACCCATAGTTTTTTTACCCTATTATAATGTCAAATGTAGAATATATATATAACGTTTTGGTTATACAACATATGTATAACTGTCTTATCATTATACGGTCGTTATGAAAAGTTTATAAGTCAGTTATACAGATTATATCAATCAAATAGTGGCATAAGGGTGACATAAAATATTCTTCCATATACCCGTGAAAAAGACTAGATTCGTTTTGAAAGCTCGAAAAGACGGAACATGGGAAGATATAGAAGAATACGATGAAAAGAAATCGCTCGCTGATATTTCGGATGAAGTAGACGATCTGAAGGACGAAGGATATGATTATGTGAGATTTGAAGAAGTCGATCAATACGGTAGAAAAGTAAAGCTACATTGGGCAAAAAAGCTAAAGCCTCCGCAAAAAGTGATAAATAAGACTTTAGAAGAAATGAAGCAGTATACTGAAACATTAAAGGCAATGAAAGAAGCTCTAGGCATTAGAGAACAGGATCCTATCGAATCGGTCGCCGGAATTGTAAGCTTGATGGAAACTTTCAGGAAAGTCTGTGACGCTTATCCCCAGCTCTGCGGGAAAGAAGTGGGAACAGGAGACAAATTCTTAGACAGATTACTTCAAGCTATCCTTGAAAGCAGGTTAAAGGTAAATATTCCACCGCCTCAACCTCAACCTCAATTGCCTCAAGCTCAATCAACGCCTCAACTCCCTCCGCCTTCCCCAGAGGTAATTCAGAAGATTAATAATATAGTAAAAGAGAGCGTAGACAAGGCAACAAGCCTAGTGACTACAGAATGTCAAGCTTTAGGAACGTGTCTTGAAAATGAAGAACCGAAAGAAACAGAAAGTGAAGTAGAAGGTGAAGAACTTGCAGGATCAGATTAGGGCTTTAATCTTCTCTGAAATAATTAAAAGTTTACAGAACCTTAACAAGAATGACATCGAAAACTTAACGAAACAAGTATTAGAGTTTTGTCAAATGTATCCGCAATATGGTGAAAAGGTTTACTACATTGTGAAAGTGTTAGACGTTGCTCTTACAAAATACTACTCCTCTTCCACCAAATAGTATCCTTTTTTTACTATTCTCTCTTTTAACACTTCTTTTCATAGTTTCGCTAATACCTCTAATTCTTAATAAATTATTTCTGATTTCTCTACTTCTTTTAACTCTTTTCTTAATTATTTCACTTTTATTTTTATCATTTAGTTTTTTTCATACCCTCTAAGGCCTCATAGTATTATATTATTAGTATTATTATATTATTATTCTTC
>Ga0334722_10007158_pt1 | contig 10867 bp, 5 predicted proteins | sample C3_bottom_MG_FD_207210 | JGI IMG/M metagenome (GOLD analysis project Ga0334722, IMG submission 207210) | Sediment microbial communities from Yellowstone Lake, YNP, Wyoming, USA - C3_bottom | ecosystem: Environmental > Aquatic > Freshwater > Lake > Sediment | place: USA: Wyoming | collected...
CGACGAAGGCTGTGGGCGCAGGCACCGGCCTCGGACTGGCGACGGTGTATGGCGCGGTCAGACAGAACGGCGGCTTCGTCGATGTGGTGAGCGAGCCGGGTCAGGGCTCAACCTTCACCATCTACCTGCCCCGGCACGAAGGCGCGGCCAGCGACGTCGAGACCAAGGGCGCGGCAGGACCGTTGCCCCACGGCGACGAGACCATTCTGCTGGTCGAGGACGAGCCGTCTGTGCTGAGACTGAGCACGAGGATGCTCGAACGCCAGGGCTACACCGTACTGGCGGCAGGCAGGCCGGAAGACGCCGTCCGTCTGGCCCATCAACACACGGGCGAAATCAACCTGCTCATCACCGACGTGATCATGCCCGAGATGAACGGCCGTGTTCTGGCGAAGCGCCTGCAGACCAGCCAGCCGCATATCAAGTGCCTGTTCATGTCGGGATACACCACCGACGTAATTGCGCACCACGGCGTGCTGGACGCAGGCATCCAGTTTCTGCAGAAGCCCTTCTCGACAGAAGACCTGGCCTTCAAAGTGCGCGCGGTTCTGCATGCTGACCGTTGATGCTGGGAGTGATCCCGGGCGCTACGGCGCAGCCGTCAGGTGGAAGAACTCGCGGTCGGCCTTGAGCATGTGAGAGGCGACCACGTCGTACGCCAGAAACTGGAAGAGGGTTCCCAGCGACAACGTTCCCGCACGAAGTGTCCGCTGCAGCTCGAGCGCCCGGTCGACCAGCGCGACATGCAGCTTCGCGTGCCGCGCCAGACCGGGAAACTCCCGCGTGGCCAGCATCGCCTCCTCATCACGAAAGTGCTGGACGACAGCCGCAAGCAGGCCTTCGACAAACCCCGACACCTCATCCAACGGCCGTCCCGACAGGAACGCGTCGAGCAGTTCGTTGGCCAGCTCGAACAGATGCGCGTGCTGGGTGTCGATGAGCGGGTCGCCGCATCGATAGGCGTCGCTCCAGACCAGTTTGAGGAACGTGCCTTCCAGATGCTCCGTGGACGACTGGGCCTCGCTTCGAACCAGGTCGATCTCGACCCGATTCCGCCCCGCGGCTTTGGCTCTGTACATCGCACGATCAGCGCGCTCCAGCCAGTCCTCTCGAGAGGCTGTGAGCACGTACTCGGCCACGCCCAGGCTGGCGGTCACCTGACCAATTCCCGAAAACTCGTGCGAGGCAAGCTGCTCGCGGATGCGTTCCGCGAGGACGGCGGCGCTCGAGATGCCGGTATTCGGCATCAAGACGATGAACTCCTCGCCACCCCAGCGTGTCAGCGAATCCGAGAGTCGAATCGTTGAGCGGACGCAGTTGGCGATCTCTCGAAGCACCTGGTCGCCGACGCCGTGACCAAACGTGTCGTTGATCCGCTTGAAGTGATCGATGTCGAGCATCAGCAGGGACAGCGGATGCCCGTAACGGCGCGAGCGATGAATCTCGCTCTCGACAGCCTCCTCGAAATGCCGTCGATTCCAGGCGCTGGTCAGCAGGTCGGCGCTGGCCAGCTGCTCCAGCGACCGAAAGACGTCCTCATCTAACAGGAAGTGCGTCTCGGCGCGGCTCTTCAGGAACGCCAGGAGCGCTTCGAGTTCGGCGTGCTTCTTCCCCTCGTTGACGGCGGCATCGAGCTCGTTGATCGTGTCAACCAGGGACTTGTGCTGCTCATCGATCTTCGGATGTCCGACACGCAAACGCGCATCCCAGTCCATCAACGCCATACATCCCCCATCCGCCGCCGATCGACGGGCCGCCCACTCCCGTCAATCCTGAGCGTCCAAGGCGTCGCGGACCTTGGCGGCAGGATTATCCATCGAGAACGGCTTCTGGATGAAGTGGACCCCTTCGTCCAGCACGCCATGGTGGGCGACGACGTCAGCAGTATAACCCGACATGCAGCGAAGCTCGTCACCGTGCGTCCTGGCCCACGGCGTCCAGTTTCTCCCCAAGCCGCTTACCCGGCGGGCGCTGGCCGAGAAGGCCCGCGGAACCCTTGCCATGAGACCCTCAACGGGCGACTGAAAGGCCTGGGACGGATCACACCCTCGCGCACCGCATGCCGGGCCGCGTCGATCTTGTGTAGAATGGGCTCACTCCCCGCGCTCCGACGACGACCTCGAGGCGAAGACTGCTGGTACTGACATGCAAGAAAAGGCACCGCGAAGCGCTCAGACGCTGCAAGACGACGTCGATCTGATCCTCGAGATCGGGCTGCAGATCAACGCCGAACACGATGTGGATCGCCTGCTGGCCACCACCGTGGACGCGATCAAGGCGTCGCTCAATTACTCATACTGCGCGATTCTGTTGAAGGAAGGCACCGACCTGGTGATTCGGGCCCTCACCCAGTACCCCGACGAGATCATCGGCAGCCGCATCCCCGTCGGCAAGGGCATCAGCGGGCGGTGCGCCTTGACGAAGGTGGAGGCGCTCGTTCCCGACTTGAGCAAGAACCCGAACTACGTGCATTTCGGCAACGACGTGTTTCGCTCCGAGGTGGATGTTCCGATCATTTTCCGTGGCAAGGTGCTGGGCGTGCTCAACACGCAAAGCACGACTCTCAACGCCTTTGACCAGCGCGACCTGCACACGCTGAAGATTCTGGCCACCCAGATCGGCATGGCGCTCTACAACGCTCAGACCCGCAACCAGCTCGAACTGGTGCAGGACATCGGCATTCAGCTGGTGACCATCGTCCGGGCCGAGGAACTGTTCCCCTGGATCGTGCGCCAGATTCAGCAGCGCCTCAATCATGATTCCTGCGCGATCCTCAGGGCCGATGGCCACCACCTCGTGCTGGAAGCCTCCACCGGCGGGTATGCGAAAGATCTGGTCGGCATGCGGATCCCGTTCGGGCAGGGCATCACGGGGCGGTGCGCCGTTGAACGGAAGATCATCAACGTCGGCGACGTCCGGTCTGACACCGGGTACATCACCTCCGGCGTCGAAAGCGTGCGGTCGGAAATCGCCTCGCCCATTGTCTTCGACGAAAAGCTGGAAGGCGTCTTGACGGTCGAGAGCAGCACCGACGACGCCTTCGACGACGACGACATCAGGCTGTTCTCGACATTGAGCGCGCAGATTGCCGTGGGCCTGCACCAGGCGAAGATGTTTGCCAGTGCCGAGCGCATGGCGGTGACCGACGCGCTCACCGGCCTCTACAACTATCGCTATTTCTACGAGCGGCTGCACAGCGAGATGGCGCGGTCGATCCGGTACGGCCACCCGCTGTCGATCGTCATGATCGATCTCGACCACTTCAAGGACGTCAACGACCGCTTCGGGCACCTGAAGGGTGATGAGGTGCTGCGCGAGGTCGCGCGGACGGTCAGAAAGAACACGCGCCGCTTCGACGAGTCCATCGCGGTGAAGCCGACGGATATCGACATTGCCTCGCGGTACGGCGGCGAAGAGTTCATCGTCATCATGCCCGAAACCGGCGCCGCGGGCGCCGCCGTGGCAGCCGAGCGTCTGCGCGCCTCGATCGAGACAGAGGTGGGCAAGGCGTCCAGTCTGGTCGACGAGAAGGGGCAGCCGTACCACATCACCGGGAGCTTCGGCATCGCGGTGTTCGAGAAGGGCCTGGGCCCCGAGGGACTGATCAAGCGGGCTGATGACGCGGTGTACCAGGCCAAGCGCGACGGCAGAAACCGCGTCCAGCTGGCCAAGGTGCCCGCCGCCAGCTGACGCGGCGCCGCCTACACGTCCGGGTACAACCTCTTCGAGCAATCCGGGCAGATCCCGTGCGTGAACTGGGCGTCCGAGTGCCTGGAGATGTAGCTCTCGATCTGGCTCCAGAACCCGTGGTCGTCGCGGACTTTCTTGCACGAGGCGCAGATCGGAAGAAGCCCCTTCAGGGTCTTGACCTCGGCCAGGCTCTGCTGGAGCTGGGACGTGCGCTCGTCGACGGCTTTCTCCAGGTTGTCGTAGAGCTGGGCGTTGACAATGGCGCTGGCCATTTGTGACGAGAGCATCTGCAGCAGTTCCACTTGCGCCGGCGCAAACACCCCGCCCGCCACATTGTTCTCCAGGTAGAGCATCGCGATGAGCCGACTCCGATATAGCAGGGGCAGCGCACAGACCGACATGGGCCGGTGGGTCCGCAGATAGGCGTCATGTGCGTGCGCGGGCTGGGCTGCAGGGTGGCTCATGACGAATGGCGACTGGGTGCGCTCCGCGTAGAGCACGATCGACAGCGGGACGCGGCTGGCATCGGCGGGCGACGCCTGCAGCACCTTGATGCCGTTCAGGTTGGCGTGAGCCTGGATCAACCAGTTCCCGTCCTCCGGCAGCAGCAGCATCCCGACATCGGCCCCGGCATGGGCGAGGGCGAGACGCATCAGGGTCTCGAGCAGCGGCTCCAGTTGGACCGTTTCGGACAGGCTGCGCGCGATCGAGACCACCGTGGCGGCGTCCAGATCCTGCAGCGACCTGGACCCGTCAGTTGTGATTGGATGGTCCGCTGGACCGGGGCCAGGCCACAGCCATTCGCCATGCTCCGCCTCCAGGCTTCGGACCTTCGGCGCGGCACCCCACAATCCATACGCGTAGTGCGCCTGCCGGAGATACGTCTGGGCCAGATGGCCCTTGTTGCGCTCCAGCCAGAACCGTGCCGCGCACTCGCTGGCGATGGCCTGGTGCTGCACGAATCCCTGGTCGCGAGCCCCGGTGATCGCCTGGTCGTAGAAGTCGATGGCCTCGAGCGGCCGGTCTTCGATTCGGGCCAGCTCGGCGGACACCAACAGCCACTTGTGCTCGAAATTCCCGGGCGCATGATCGGCCCAGACGCGCAACTGGCGGAGATGCTGCTGCACGTCCGCGCGGAGGAGGCGCTGCCTGGTGGCGTCGACCCGCGAATGGAGCGCCGACTGAATCAGCGCCCTCACGAAGACATGTTCGGCCCACGGCAGCAACCCCTGCGTGCCGACGGTGAAGATGATCGGTTCCGATTCGTCCGAACTGGCCAGCGCGAGCTCGTAGTCACCCTGCACGTACAGGACGAACGTCCTCAGAACCTTGTAGATGCACGTAACCTGGATGTTGCGATGAGCATCGCACCGTCTGAGGAAATCGCGCTCAGTGAGCGGCCCCTTGGAGAAGGCCACCGGTTCGGAACCGGCCAGCGTGCCGAACGCCAACAATCCGCCGTCGAGCAGATCAATCGCCCACTGGTTTCGGCGCGGCAGGCTGAAGGCCAGCGAGCGCTCGGTCTCCTTCATCAATTCGTCAAGAGCCGTGCCCTGGTAGAAGCGGCAATACATGTTGTGCCCGAAGGCATAGGCGGCGTACTGCAGATTGCTGGAGCGCAGGCCGACCTGGTAGGCCTCCTTGTAATCCTCGGTGGCATGCTTCAGGTGCGCCGACCAATGGCGCAACGAACTGCCGATCATCAGATGGAACACGCTCCGGTCGGATGCCGATCGAAACGTCTCCGTCATGAGCCGCGTGGCCAGGTCGCCAAATTGGATCGCCGTGGCGTAATCGTTCGAGACGTAGCCCAGCAGCCCGCCGAACGCCGTGTGGCTGTAGCCGACCTGCGGAATGTTGCCGTACCTCAGGCACAGGTTGACGACCTTGGGGACGATCACCGCCCACAGCTTCTGGTGTGATCGGTAGCAGGGCGGCCCCATCGTGATGAGGAGCTTGGCGGCTGTCCGCTTCTCCGGGTCGCTCATCACCGGAAGATCGAACAACGACGCCACGGACCGATCCCCGATCGTCTCTTTGACCGCGCGCATTTCCGCGTCGCGCGCGTGTTCGTAGTCGTCGTCCGGCAGCGTGATCCCCAGCGTGGCGAGCGCCAGTCGGCCGGTGGCAATCGCTTCGGGATACCGCGCCAGGAGCGTGTACTGGACTATCAGAATGTGCAGCGCCTCGGCCTTTTCAACAGGCGTGGGAGCCCGGTCTGCGGCCTGCCGGATGAACTGTTCGGCGAGCGTGAAGTCGCCGTTGAGGTATTCGATTTCGGATCGATCCTTGTACACGTCCAGGGCGAGAGCCCCGTGTTCGGCCCACAGGCGTGAGGACTGCGCGTCGCTTTCCAGGAAGTGGAAGGCGCCCAGCACATACTGCCGTGCGGCGCGATACGCGGTAGCCGACCTGGCTTTGCGTGCCGCTTCGAGATTCAGCCGGATCAGCCCGACCTGCTCTTCCCATGCCGTGATCAACGACTGGCCTGCGTTGAGATGATCCACGACCTCGAAGAGCCGCTCCATCCGTTGTTCCGGGCTCAGTTCGGCCAGGAGCAGTTGCCCGATGCGGTGATGCACGCGTGGCCGGTCGTTGACGGCAATCAACGCATACGCCGCCTGCTGCACCCGGTCGTGCAGAAAGCGGAAGATCGCCCCTCCCGGATACGCCGGATGCTCGATCAGGTGGTAGTGCTCGTCGAGGGGCACGACCAGCCCTTCCGTCACGGCGGGCCATAACCGATCGAAACACACACCAGGCGGGTGCTGCCCGATGATCGCCAGCGTCTGCAGGTCGAACCGATTCCCGACGCTGGCCGCCAGCGACAGCACGACCTGCGTGTCTGGCGGCAGACGCCGGATCTTGTGCTCGAGCAGATCCACGACGTTGTCGGTCAGCCCCAGTCGGCGGAGTTGGGCGAGATCCCACCGCCACTGCCGCGTCGCGCGATCGAAGGTCAGCAGATCATCGTCGTGCAGCATCCGGAGAAAGCTCTTCGCGAAGAACGGGTTTCCCAGGGTCTTTTCGTTGACGAGCGCCACCAGGTCGCTGACCTGTTCGACGGGCTGATGCAGCGTGTCCGCGACGAGCGCGCCCAGGTCGCGCGGCGTGAGGTTCTGCACCGTCACCACGCCAACTGGCACGGTTTGTTGCCGCAGTTCGTCGATGGCCATCATAAAGGGATGGGTGGCCTCCACTTCGTTGTCCCGATACGCGCAGATGACGAGCAGGTGCCGGAGTGGCGTGTCGGCGAACAGTTGCGTCAGCAGGTGAATCGACGCGGCGTCGGCCCACTGCCAGTCGTCGATGAACAGCACCAGCGGATGTTCCTGGCGGCACAGCACGCCGAGGAAACGGCGGAAGAGTGTGTTGAACCGGTTCTGAGCCTCCTGCGGGCTGATCACTTCCACCGCCGGCTGTCTGCCGATGATCCACTCGAGCGCCGGAATCACGTCGATGAGCAACTGTCCATGCACGCCGACCGCCTCCAGAATGGCCCGCCGCCAGTGCTGCAACTGCGCGCCGTCTCCCAGCGCGTACAGGCAGAACTGCGTGAGCGCCTGCTGAAAGGCGGAATACGGCACGTTTTGCTGGTACTGGTTGAACTTGCCTGCGGCGAAATGTCCTGTCTTGTCGGTGATTGGCTTGTGGACTTCGTGGACCAATGACGACTTGCCGGCGCCTGAGTAGCCCGCCACGAGCAGCAGCTCCGCGGCACCGAGGCTGACGCGCGCGAACGCGCCGAGCAGCAGTCCGATCTCCGGCTCGCGACCATACAGCCGCTGAGGAATCTGGAACCGATCCGACACGTCGTCTTGCGCCAGAGGAAACGTCTCGATCCGGCCGCCCGCCCCTGAGCCCCGAATGCACGTCTCGAGGTCAATCTGCACCCCACGCGCCGTCTGGTACCGCGCGTCCGGCTCCTTGTTGAGCAGTGTCATCACGATGTCGGAGACCACATCCGGAACATCGGGACGAATGGCCCGCAACGGAACAGGCTGCCGAACCATGTGGGCGTGCACGAGTTCGAGCGGACTGTCGGAGACGAAGGGCGGGTGGCCGGTGAAGAGCGCGTAGAGCGTCGCCCCCAGCGCATACAGGTCGGCCCGGCTGTCCACCGCCTTGTTCATGCGACCCGTCTGTTCGGGAGACAAATAGGCCAGGGTGCCGTCGATCTGAGCCGGCGGCTGGAACGCCGGCGACTCGAACGGCAGCACCAGCGCCAGACCAAAGTCCGTCAGCTTGACCTGTCCGGTGACGGGGTTCCAGATGAGGTTGGCCGGGTTGAAATCACGGTGGATGACGCCCGCCTGGTGGACCTGGATCAGAATGCCAGCCAACTGGACGGCCATGCGCAGGCAGGAGTCGAGCGAGCGGACGTGGCCGGCCGGAGCGAGACTGAGTGCCTGACCGCCGAAATCTTCGAGCACCAGGAAGCGCGTGTTCTCGTCGCGTTCCAGCGCGTAGACCGCCACCACTCCTGGCAGGTTCAGACTCCGGGTCACTTTGAATTCCTGCTCGAGGCGGGCCATTTCGGCAACCGGCGGCAGTTCGTCCTTGAGCCGCTTGAGGATGACGGGTTGGCCGTCCGACACCCGTGCCGCGCGAAAGACCAGGCTGTGCCGACCTTCGTAAATACGCTCGATATTTCGATAGTTCGGGTGGTGGATCATGGTGCGATCTGGAAAATGCCTCGGTACCCGGTGTCGTGGCGCAGGCTGGGGAGAGCCCGTTGCTGGGGTGGGCAACGCGTTGTCGCATGGTACACCGCTCGACGGCGGCCGGGAAGCAGTATTCGGCACGCAGTATTCGGCACGCCCGCCGGTGTGGACGCGACGCGGCCAGCACGGCGAAACGCTGTCGCCTCTGTGCCTCCGCCGAGTTGCGGTGACGGAGTGAATCTCCGTTATACTCCCCCCGAAATGGCGGCGTGGCGCCACCGCTCCGGTTGACAGGTCAAGGGAACAGACGATGACGAAGCGGGCGGCACTATTCCCCGTATTGCTGGCATTCGTGCTGATAGGGGCCGGCGCGTGGTGGATGCTCGTCACTCCGGACAATCCGGTGACGCAGTTGTTCCGCCGCAAAATCACTGACGTCGAGTCGCGCGTTGTTCTGGGCCCGTACCCGGGCGAGCGCGACTTCCGCCTGCTGAAGGCCAACGGGGTCGGCCTCGTGATTTCGCTCCTCGATCCCGCCATTCCGTACGAGTCGACGCTGCTCGAGCGGGAAAAGACCCTGGCGCAGCAGTTCGGCATCCGGCTGATGAACTTCCCGATGTCGAGCATCCTGGGCCGCAAGTTTGGAAACGACTACGACGAGAGCGCCGGCAAGGCGGCCTCGGCCATCGCGACCACGAGCGACAAGGTGTACTTGCACTGCTATCTCGGCGTCCATCGCATCAAGGTCGTGCAGGAACTGCTCGCGGCCCGGGGTGTCGATACCGGCAGGTACGTCGTCCGCGCCGGCGAGCGCGATGCGGCGGCACGGGCGCTGGACGCGGCCGATGCGGCGTTCAAGAACGGGCAGTTCCAGGCGGCACTCGACGCGCTGGCGACGATCAACGAGAACGAGCTGAACGAGAATGCCCGCCTGCTGCGCGGATGGGCCACCTTCCGGCTGGGACGCATCAAGGAAGCGCGCGATCTGTTCGGGGCGTTTCTGGCGATCTCACCGGATCACCTCGATGCCACGATTGGTCTCGCGTATTGCGCGTATCGGGACGGGGCGCTGCCGGAGGCCGAGCGTCTGTTCCGCGTCGTCGTCGACAAACGGCCCGCCGATTCTGATGCGCTGGGGGGACTCGGGCTGACGCTGCTGAGGCTGGACCGCAAGCCGGAGGCGGCCGTTCAGCTCGAAGCGGCCTTGAAGATCACGCCGAACAACCAGGAATTGCGCGATGCGCTGGCGCGCGCGCGGCGATAACCACTCCCTGAGTGGTTATCGTGGGATCCGAAACCGTTTGGCCACGTCGCGAACCGCTTCGCTGATTCTGGCCACCGCCACCTGCCGGACGGCCTCGGTGACCGGTTGCGAGGTTCCAGCCACGCCGGTCGTCAGGTCGTAGTAGTAGTCGCGGTAGTTGGCGGCGTCGGCAATGTACAGCGACGAACCATCACCAGCCAGCAGGCCATACACGGGCCCGTAGCTCGATGCGACGACGAATCCGTCCCGCGCATACGCCTCGCGCTCGGCTGCCCGCTCGGTGAACAACGGCCTCCCGAAAAGCGGATTATTGATGGTTGGCGTCTGGCCGAGCAGATAGAAGAGGCTCGGCGTGATGTCGGTTGACATCGCGACGGCGTCAGGAGCGGACGTGAGGCTGCGCATCCACGTTGGCAAATGGATGATGAGTGGAATGCGGACGATCTCCGGAAAGATCGTGTACGCGTGTCCGAAGCGGCCCTCTTCGCCGAGCGAATCGCCGTGGTCCGACGTCAGGATGACCACGCTGTCGTCGTACATGCCGAGCTGCCGCAACGTGTCCAGGAAACCGCCGAACGCCTGGTCGATCTGTTTGACGCGCGCCGCGTACGGCGCGTTGAACCCCGGATAGCTCTCGCCAGCCGGGACAGAGCTCCCCTCGCGCGAGATGGTCGAGACATGCAGGTTCTGCGGCTGCGTATAGGCAAACACGGGCGCCGAGCCGGGCGCGGCGGCAGCCGGCGCGCGGTTGCGGAGTTGCGCCTCGAGTTCCGGGAGTGAACAGCGAACGTCGTAGTCTCTGTTCGCGACGCCTTTGTCCAGCTCGTTGAGACCCGGCCAGGGAGACAACACGGCCAGCAGCGGCACATCGACGCTGACATACGACGCGTAGCCCAACGCCCGAACCAGCTTCTGCAGCGAATTCGCCTGGCCGAACGGCGCCGGGTACTGCTGGTGCGGCACCATCGAGCCGGTCCAGATCGCCGGCTCCGACAACCCCGTCGCCCCGTATCGCGTAAACGCCTGGCGAAACACCGTCGTGCCGGCGTCGCGCGCAAACTGCGCAACCCCCGGCGTAAAGGTCACCGACGGATTGTAGGGCGACAGATAATCCTGGCGCAGGCTGTCGATGACGATGATGAAGATGTGCGGGAGCCGGGGAGACTGGCGCACGATGTGCGGCACGATGCCGAGGTCGGGAACGTCGATCTTCACCATCCGCGAAATATTCGAGTTCTGCTGCAGCAGT
>Ga0334722_10007159_pt1 | contig 10866 bp, 8 predicted proteins | sample C3_bottom_MG_FD_207210 | JGI IMG/M metagenome (GOLD analysis project Ga0334722, IMG submission 207210) | Sediment microbial communities from Yellowstone Lake, YNP, Wyoming, USA - C3_bottom | ecosystem: Environmental > Aquatic > Freshwater > Lake > Sediment | place: USA: Wyoming | collected...
CCGTCCGCCGGCTTCAGGATGTTGTTCGACGACAGCATCAGCACGCGGCACTCGAGCTGCGCCTCGAACGACAGCGGCACGTGCACCGCCATCTGGTCGCCGTCGAAGTCGGCGTTGAACGCCGCGCAGACGAGCGGGTGGATGCGGATGGCCTTGCCTTCCACCAGCACCGGCTCGAACGCCTGGATGCCCAGGCGGTGCAGCGTCGGCGCGCGGTTGAGCAGCACCGGGTGGTCGCGGATGATCTCCTCGAGGATCTCGTACACCTCGGGGCTCTCGCGCTCCACGATCTTCTTGGCGCGCTTCACCGTCTCGGCAATGCCCTTCTCCACCAGCTTGTGGATGATGAACGGCTTGAACAGCTCCAGCGCCATCGCCTTGGGCAGGCCGCACTGGTGCAGCTTGAGCTCGGGGCCCACCACGATGACCGACCGGCCCGAGTAGTCCACGCGCTTGCCGAGCAGGTTCTGGCGGAACCGGCCCTGCTTGCCCTTCAGCATGTCGGACAGCGACTTCAGCGGGCGCTTGCCGCGGCCGCGGATCGCCTTGCTCCGGCGCCCGTTGTCGAACAGCGCGTCCACCGCCTCCTGCAGCATGCGCTTCTCGTTGCGCAGGATCACTTCCGGCGCGCGGTGCACGATCAGCTTCTGCAAGCGGTTGTTGCGGTTGATGACGCGGCGGTACAGGTCGTTGAGGTCGGACGTGGCGAACCGGCCGCCGTCGAGCGGCACGAGCGGCCGCAGGTCGGGCGGGATCACCGGCACGACGTCCATGATCATCCACTCGGGCTTGTTGCGCACGTCCGAGTGGTCGCCCGAGTTGCGGAACGCGTCCACGATCTTCAGGCGCTTCAGCTGCTGCTTCTTCTTGTGCTGGCTCGTCTCCACGGCGACCGACGCGCGGAGCTGCTCGGCCGTCTTGTCGACGTCGAGGCGGCGCAGCAGTTCGCGCACCGCCGGTGCGCCGATGTCGGCGAGGAAGGCCGTGTCGTTCTCGGCCTTCGCCTTCAGGCGCAGCTCGAGGAACTGCTCCTCGTCCAGCAGGTCGTTGGCGTGCACCTCCTGCTCGCCGGGGTCGATCACGACATAGTTGGAATAGTAGATCACCTTCTCGAGGTCACGGAGCGTGAGGTCGAGCAGGTTGCCCATCGGGCTCGGCAGCGTCTTGAAGAACCAGATGTGCGCCACCGGCACGGCCAGCTCGATGTGCCCCATGCGGTCGCGCCGCACCTTGCTCAGCGTCACTTCCACGCCGCACCGGTCGCAGATCACGCCGCGGTAGCGGATGCGCTTGTACTTGCCGCAGTGGCACTCCCAGTCCTTCACCGGGCCGAAGATGCGCTCGCAGAACAGGCCGTCCTTCTCCGGCTTGAACGACCGGTAATTGATCGTCTCCGGCTTGGTGACCTCGCCCCACGACCACCACGAGCGGAGGCCGGCCATCTCCAGCCGCTCCCGCTCCTTCGGGTCGCGCGGGCCGCGGATCTCCTCCGGGCTCGCGATGCGGACCTGGATGAAGTCGAACGCCGAGGCGCGCTGCTCGCGCGCGTTGCGGAAATCAATCATCGATTATTCCTCGTTCCCGTTTCCGAAGGACCCGCCCAGGACTTCGTTCGCGTCCATCGTGACGTGGATGCCCAGCGCCTGGAGCTCCTTCACGAGCACGTTGAACGACTCCGGCGTGCCCGGCTCCGGCAGGTTCTGCCCCTTCACGATCGCCTCGTACACGCGGCTGCGACCGTTCACGTCGTCCGACTTGACCGTGAGGATCTCCTGCAGCGTGTGCGCCGCGCCGTAGGCCTCCAGCGCCCACACTTCCATTTCGCCGAAGCGCTGCCCGCCGAACTGCGCCTTGCCGGCCAGCGGCTGCTGCGTCACCAGCGAGTACGGTCCGATGCTCCGGGCGTGGATCTTGTCGTCCACCAGGTGGCTCAGCTTCAGCATGTACACCTGGCCCACCGTCACCGGGCTGGTGAACGTCTCGCCCGTCCGGCCGTCGCGCAGCCGGATCTTGCCGAACGGCATGATCCCGGCCAGCCCGAGCAGCTCGATCGCCGCCGCGTCCACGTCGGTCTCGCTCTTCTTGCCGAGCGACGTCGCCAGCGCCGGCAGCCCGCGCGCCTCGAGCAGCTCGGCCGCCGTCAGCGCGTCGAGCTTCTCGATCTCCTTGCCCACCTTCTTGAACTCGGCCTTCCGCGCGGCGTAGTCGGGATCGTCCGCCGCCACCTCGTGGAACGCCTTCTCGTGCTTCAGGTTCGCGTGCTCGCGCTCGGCCAGCTCCTTCGCCGCCGCCGCCAGGTAGTCGCGCACCCGCACGTAGATCTCCTTCGTCTCCGCCGACATCACGCGCCCGTGCAGGTCGTTGAGCGTGGCGTCGTTGAGCAGCTCCACCTTGTCCATGTCCTCCGCGCTCGGCATGATGTCGGCGAGGAGGTGGCGGACGTCCTTGTCCGTGATCTCGGGCGCGTCCACGTGCAGCCCGAGCGACGAGCGCGCCCACGACACGCCCGCCAGGCGCAGCAGCAGCCCGATCTCGCGCTCGTTGGCGCCGGCGAACACCGGCGTCTTGGCGTAGAAGCCCAGCAGCTTGGCCGCCCACCCGAGGTGCGTCTCGAGGATCTGCCCCACGTTCATGCGGCTCGGCACGCCGAGCGGGTTGAGCACGATGTCCACCGGACGCCCGTCCGGCAGGAACGGCATGTCCTCTTCCGGCACGATGCGCGCCACGATGCCCTTGTTGCCGTGGCGGCCGGCCATCTTGTCGCCCACCGAGATCTTGCGCTTCTCCGCCAGGTAGACCTTCACCAGCTGGATGACGCCCGGGGGCAGCTCGTCCGGCTGGAGGATGCGGTCGATGCGCTCTTCCGCCTTCTCCTCGATCTTCGCCTTGACGTCGTTGGCCGCCTCGATGATCTCGCGGACCTCCTCGTTCACCTTCTTGTTGCCGACGCGGAACGTCTTGAGGTCGAGCGTCGCCAGGCGCAGCGTGCCGAGGATCTCCTCGGTCAGCTTGGTGCCCTTCGGGATCGCCTCCTCCACCGTCCCGCTCTTGAGCGCCAGCTCGACCGTCTGGCCGAGCAGCAGCTCCCGGATCTCCTCGTCGCGCACGTCGTTGACGCGCACCTTCTCCTCGCCCTCGAGCCGGCGGACGTCGCCGATCCGCTCGCCGCGGTCCTTCTCGACCACCTGGTCCTCGACCCGCGAGAAGATCTTGCAGTCGATGACGACGCCTTCCATGCCCGGCGGGACCTTGAGGGACGAATCCTTCACGTCCTTCGCCTTCTCGCCGAAGATGGCGGTGAGCAGCTTCTCTTCCGGCGACAGCTCCGTCTCGCCCTTCGGCGTGATCTTGCCGACCAGGATGTCGCCCGGCTTCACGTGGGCGCCGATGCGGACGATGCCGCGCTCGTCGAGGTCCACCAGCGACTCTTCCGAGACGTTGGGGATTTCCCGCGTGATCTCCTCCTGCCCGCGCTTGGTGTCGCGCACGTGCAGCTCGAGCTCCTGGATGTGGATCGACGAGTAGACGTCGTCCTTCACCAGCCGCTCGCTGAGGACGATGGCGTCCTCGAAGTTGTGCCCGTACCACGGCATGAACGCCACCGTCACGTTGCTGCCCAACGCCAGCTGGCCGTGCTCGGTGGCCGCGCCGTCGGCCAGCACCTCGCCCTGCTTCACCTTCTGCCCGAGCTTGACCGTCGGGCGCTGGTTGATGGCGGTGTCCTGGTTGGTGCGCCAGTACTTCTTGAGGCGGTAGCGGTCCTGCTGCGTGAGCCGCGCCAGCGGGGCGCCGGCGTCGCGCTTGCCTTCCTTCCCCTGCCCGGCGTCAACGATGATCTCGTCGGCCGTCACCCGCGTCACCACGCCAGCGCGCTTGGCAATGACCACCGCGCCGGAGTCCTGCGCCACCTTCTCCTCGAGCCCCGTGCCGACCACCGGCGTCTGCGGGTTGAGGAGCGGCACCGCCTGGCGCTGCATGTTGCTGCCCATCAGCGCGCGGTTGGCGTCGTCATGCTCGAGGAACGGGATGAGCGCCGCGGCGATCGACACCACCTGCTCGGGCGCCACGTCCATGTAGTCGATCTTGGCCGGCGGCACCAGCGGCACGTCCGACTGCTGCCGGCTCAGCACCAGCTCGTCGACGAACGTCCCGTCGGCGTTGAGCTTGGCGTTGGCCTGCGCGATGATCGCGTCCTCCTCGCGGTTGGCGTCGAGCCACTCGAGGTCGCCCGTCACCTTGCCGTTGCGCACCACGAGGTACGGCGTCTCCACGAAGCCGAGGTCGTTGACGCGCGCAAAGCACGCCAGCGACGTGATCAGGCCGATGTTCGGCCCTTCCGGCGTCTCGATGGGGCACATGCGGCCGTACTGCGAGTAGTGCACGTCGCGGACCTCGAACCCGGCGCGTTCGCGCGTCAGGCCGCCCGGTCCGAGCGCCGACAGGCGGCGCTTATGCGTCAGTTCGGCCAGCGGGTTCGTCTGGTCCATGAACTGCGACAGCTGCGACGACCCGAAGAAGGCCTGGATGACGGCCGACACCGTGCGCGCGTTGACGAGGTCGTCGAGCGCGATTTTCTCGGTGTCCTGGTTGATGCTCATGCGCTCCTTGACCAGCCGCGCCATGCGCGACAGGCCGACGGAGAACTGGTTGGCGATCAGCTCGCCCACCGAGCGGATGCGGCGGTTGCCCAGGTGGTCGATGTCGTCCGTGTGCCCGCGCCCCTCGTGCAGCTCCACGAGGTAGCGGAGGATCGCCACGAAGTCCTCGACGGTGAGCACCGTCGTGTCGGACGAGGTCGCCAGGCCGAGGCGCTGGTTGATCTTGTAGCGCCCGACGCGGCCCAGGTCGTAGCGCTTGGGCGAGAAGAACAGCCGCTCGAGCGCCTGCTTGGCCGTCTCCTTGTTCGGGGCGTCGCCCGGGCGGAGCAGGCTGTAGATCTGCTTGAGCGCCTCGTCCTCGGCGCGCGTCGGATCCTTGAGCAGCGTGTTCTTGATCAGCTGGCTCTCGACGCGCAGCGACTGCACGAAGACGTGCACGCGGTGCAGGTCGGCCTTGCGCAGGCGCTTGCACAGCATCTCCTTGAGCGCCTGCCCGGCCTCGGCGATCACCTCGCCGGTCGCCGGGTCCACCACGTCCAGCGCGATGACGCGCGGCGTGGACCGCTCGCCGCGCTCGATCGCGTCGAGCTCGTCGCGCAGGTCCACCGACATGTACGACGCGAACACCTTGACCTTGTCGATCTTCTGCCGGCGGAGGCGGTTGAACACCTCCTCGGTGAGCTCGTCGCCCACCTTCACCAGCATCAGGTTCTCGTCGCGCTCGCGCTGGGCGCGCGCCTTCTTGGTCTTCGGCTTCGGCGCATCCTCGGCCGCCGCCTCGCCCTGCAGCTCGACGTCCTCGGCGACGATCGCGCCGACGACCTCGCGGTTCTCGGCCCGCCCCTCGCGCTTCTTGGTGAGGTCGAGCTCACGCACCGCGAAGAAGAGGCGCAGGATGTCCGCGTTGCTCCCGTAGCCGAACGCGCGCAGCAGCGCGGTGGCCGGGAACTTCTTCTTCTTGTCGATGTGGACGTAGATGATGTCGTGGATGTCGACGGTGAACTCCACCCACGAGCCGCGGAACGGGATGATCCGGGACGAGATCAGCCGCTGGCCGTTGGGGTGCGTGCTCTCCTCGAACACCACGCCCGGCGACCGGTGCAGCTGCGAGACGATCACGCGCTCGGCCCCGTTGATCACGAAGGTGCCGAGGTTCGTCAGCAGCGGCAGCTCGCCGAGGTAGACTTCCTTGCGGATCTCGTTCTTGAGCCGCTTGCCGTTGCCGGCATCCTCGAAGACGCGCAGCGACAGCGTCGCCTTCAGCGGCGCCGAGTAGGTCATGTCGCGCTCGATGCACTCCTCGACCGAGTACTTCGGTTCGCCGAGGGTGTACTTCTCGAATTCGAGCGAGAAGTTCTGGTGGACGTCCTCGATGGGGAACAGGTCCTTGAAGACCCGCTCGAGGCCGACGTCTTCCCGATGCTTGGCCGCCGCATCGAGCTGGAGCAGCGACTCGAAGGCGCGCACCTGGATGTCGAGGAGATGGGGCATCTCCATGCGCTCGTCGAGCTTGGCGAACGAAATCTGCTTGATCATGTCTGGTCCGGGACTACCGGTGGACAGGCGAAAACCGCCCAAGCCCGCCGCGCGGCGATTTGCCGCGCAGGCGAGTCAGGGCGTGCAACGGTTCAGTTGTCCTGCAATACGGTGCGTGCGATCACGGCGGTCGTTGGGGCTGAGGGTGGGAACCCGGCGGCGCGGACAACCCGCACCGCCGGCAACCCCCGGCCTTACTTGACTTCGACGCCCGCGCCTTCGGCCTCGAGCTTGGCCTTGAGGCCGGCCGCCTCGTCCTTCGAGATGCCGGCCTTCACGGTCTGCGGTGCGCCATCGACCAGGTCCTTGGCTTCCTTCAGCCCGAGGCCCGTGATCTCGCGGATGACCTTGATGACCTGGATCTTCTTCGCGCCGGCGCTCATGAGCGTGACCGTGAACTCGGTCTGCTCCTCGACGGCGGCGGCGGCCGGGGCGGCCGCGCCACCCGCCGCGACGGCCGCGATGGTGACGTTGAACTTCGTCTTGAACGCATCGATGAGCTCGACCAGCTCGATGACCGTCTTGTTGCCGATCGCCTCGAGGATCTCGTCGTTGCTCAGGGTCGTGCTAGCCATGGTTTCGTTCTCCGTGTGTCTCCCAGGAGTCCTGGGGCGTTGTGGATCAGGCGGACGCCTGGGGAATCAGTTGCTGCTGCCTTCGAGCTGGGTCTTTCTCGCCTCGAGGGCGAGCGCGAACGACATCATGAGGCTGTTGAGGTACCCCGCGAACATGCTCAGGGCCTCGTCGCGGGTCGGCATCGTGGCGAGCTTGCTCACCAGCGCCTGGTCAACCACCGCACCCTCGTAGACACCGCCCTTCACCGTCGGCTTCTGGTCGTTCGCCTTGGCAAAGTCGGCCAGGACCTTGGCCGCCGCGATGGCGTCCTTCGCCACCACCACGCCCGTCGGGCCCTTGATCGGCTGGCCCACCAGTCCGCACTCATTGACCGCGCGGATGGCCAGCGAGTTCTTGATCACCACGTACTCCACGCCCGCGCGGCGCAGCTTGCGGCGCAGGTCCGTCATCCGCTTCACGTTCAGCCCGGTGAAGTCGGTGTAGTACAGCGCGTTGGCGCCCTTGATCTTCGCGCTCAGCTCGGCGACGAGCTGTTCCTTGTCAGTGCGTTTCATGGCTCGTTACCGGTAGGGGGTGGTGTCGACCTTCACCCCGGGGCCCATCGTCGACGAGACCGACAGGTTCCGCACGTACACGCCCTTCGCGGCCGGCGGCTTGGACCGGACGATCTGGTCCATGAACGCGCTGAAGTTCGTCTCGAGGGCCTCGAGCCCGAACGAGACCTTGCCGATCTTGGCGTGCACGTTGCCGCCCTTGTCGACGCGGAACTCGATCTTGCCCGCCTTCGTCTCCTTCACGGCCTGGCCGACGTTCATCGTGACGGTGCCCGCCTTGGGATTCGGCATCAGCCCGCGGGGGCCGAGCACGCGCCCCAGCTGGCCGACCTGGCCCATCTGGTCGGGCGTGGCGATCATCACGTCGAAATCGGTCCAGCCTTCCTTGATCTTGGCGATGTATTCGGTGCCGACGAAATCGGCGCCGGCGGCCTCGGCCTCTTTGGCCTTGTCGCCGACGGCGATCACCAGCACGCGCACCGTGGCGCCCGTCCCCGCGGGGAGGACGACGGTGCCGCGGACGATCTGGTCGGCGTGACGCGGGTCGACGCCGAGGCGTACCACCACCTCCACCGTCTCGTCGAACTTCGCGTACGCGCCGGTCTTCACCAGCTCGAGCGCCTGCTTGGCCGCGTACGACGTGTCGATCGCACGCTTGCCGGCGGCGGCGCGATACTTCTTGCCATGGGTGCCGGGCATCAGTCCTTCACCTCCACGCCCATCGAGCGCGCGGCGCCGGCCACCATCGCCATCGCCGACTCGATCGAGTCGCAGTTGAGGTCAGGCATCTTGAGCTCGGCGATCTTCTTGATCTGCGCCTTGCTGATGGCGCCGACCTTGTTGCGGTTGGGCTGGCCCGACCCCTTCTCCAGTCCGAGCTCCTTCATGATGAGGATCGCCGCGGGCGGCGTCTTCAGGATGAAGGTGAAGGACTTGTCGGCGAAAATCGTGATCTCGACCGGGAGAATCGTGTCCTGGCCCTGCGTCCGAGCGTTGAACTCTTTGCAGAATGCCATGATGTTGATTCCCTGCGGGCCGAGCGCGGTGCCGACCGGCGGGGCCGGGTTCGCCTTGCCTGCAGGAATCTGCAGCTTGACGAAACCGACGACCTTTTTTGCCATGGTGCTCCTCTGACGTTCGGGCGGGGCGCCTATCGCCCCGCCGACTCCCACGGTGTGATTTGCGAGGTCGTGGTGGGCCTCGGTGCGTGAGTGCGGCAGCCATCACGCGTGGCATTTCAGTGATGGCAGAGGGCAGGAGGCCGATGGCAGTATCTGCCATCCGCCATCAGCCATCTGCCATCTCTTCGGCGGCAAAGCGGTCACCACGGCTGAGGAAACCGTGGCACCTTGGGCGCTCCGCCTAGTGCGCCCGCAACTGCAGGTAGTCCAGCTCCACGGACGTCGGCCGCCCGAACAGCGACACCGACACCCGCACCTTGCCCTTGTCGGGCATCACTTCCTCGACCACCCCGTTGAAGTCCGTGAACGGACCGTCGGTGATGGCCACCGCCTGCCCCATGAGGAACGGGATCTCCTCCTTGGGCGGCGCTTCTTCCGCCTCGTCGGCAATGCCGAGGAGGCGGCGCACTTCGTCATCACGCAGCGGCTGCGGGTCGCGGTCCTTGCCGACGAACTTGATGACCCCCTGGATGCTGCCGATCTCGTGGAGCGAATCCTCGCCCGCCTCCATCTCGACCAGCACGTACCCGGGGTACACCTTGCGCTCGACCGTGACCTTCTTGCCGTTCTTGATCTCGACGACATCCTGCGTCGGCACGAGCGCCTGCCGGATGGCACGCGCCTCGGGGGCCGCCGGATCCGCGTCGATCTTCCGCTGGATCAGCGACCGCACCTTGTTCTCGTGCCCAGAGGTCGTCTGGACGGCGTAAAACCGATGCGACACGGGGACTCCTAGAACGCCGAAGGGAGGCGCACCAGCAATTGCTGGAACACCACGTCCATCAGCGCGATCACGCCCCCGATGAACAACGAGAGCAGCACGACGCCGATGGAGAGTTGACGCACCTGCGGCACGTCCGGCCAGGTCACCCGCTTCATCTCGGCCATCACGTCATGGTAGAACGTGATCGTCTTCTGCACCGGGCCCTGCGGCACCACCTCGACAGCCATGCTACTTCGTCTCCTTGTGGACGACGTGCTTGTTGCAGCGCGGGCAGTACTTCTTCCACTCGACGCGCTCGGGGTGCAGGCGCTTGTTCTTCGTGGTGAAGTAGTTGCGGTTCTTGCAGTCGCTGCACGCGAGAATGATCTTGTCGCGGGGCATTTCAATGACCTCTTGGATCCAGCAGGTATTGGCGGTTCACGGTTGACCGCCCCCGTAGCACCATCGTGCTATGCACTGCGCCTTCGGTCCCTCTGTACACCAGAGCTGGCGATCGGGATTGAACCGATGACCTCACCCTTACCAAGGGTGTGCTCTACCGACTGAGCTACGCCAGCAACTCCGGTCCCGCCCATCTGCCCTCTGCCATCTGCCATCTGCCATCTCGCGAAGCGGGAGACGGGGCTCGAACCCGCGACATCAAGCTTGGAAGGCTTGCGCTCTACCAGCTGAGCTACTCCCGCGAGTTGTCCGGCGCCTCCCCTCGACCTCCCTGCCGCACCGCCTGCCGCTCAAGTGGTGGGGGAAGGATTCGAACCTTCGAAGGCATACGCCGGCAGATTTACAGTCTGCTCCCGTTGGCCACTTGGGTACCCCACCTAATACTCCCCTGCCCCTGCCCCGCCGGTACTGCGCCCTGCACCAATCGCCAACAGAGCTGACGGCGAGAGTCGAACTCGCAACCGCTTGATTACAAATCAAGTGCTCTGCCAGTTGAGCTACGTCAGCGACTGGCCTGTTTGTGCGAGACTCGTAGAATACTCAGCTCGCCGGCAGGTGTCAAGCCGTTGCAATTGCTGGCGTTAGCGCGGCTCCGCGCCGCCTCAGCGCACCCGCTTCCAGCGCGCGCCGTGGGGGGTGTCCTCGACCACTATCCCCTTTTCTTCCAACGCCTTGCGGATTCGGTCCGCCCCGGCAAAATCGCGCTGGCTGCGCGCCGCCTTGCGCGCCTCGAGCTGCTGCTCCACCCACGCCGAGAGCGTCGCGTCCACCCCTTCACGCTCGGGCACGATGTCCAGCACGCCAATGGCGCGCGCAAAAGCCTCGCGCGCGGCCGCCAGGCCCGCCGCGTCGCTCCCGCGCCTGTCGAGTTCCGCGTTCGCCTGGTTGATGAACACGAAGAGCGCCGCCTGCGCGCGCGGCGCGTTCAGGTCGTCGCGCAGCGCCTCGTCGAACTCGGCCCGGAACGCCTCCGCCACCTCGGCCAGCCGCAGCGTGCCGCCGGGCGCCTCGGCCAGCCGCTCGGCAAAGTCGCCGACGCGCCGAACCGCCTCGATGCTCGCCTCGAGCGCCGTCCCCGACAGGTTGAGCTGCTTGCGGTAGTGCGTGGAGAACATGAGGTGGCGCACCGCCGCCGCGCTCACGTCCTGCGCGCGCAGGTCCTGCACCGTCTGCACGTTGCCGACGCGCTTGGCCATCTTGCTGCCGTCGGTGAGCAGGAACTCGCCGTGGCACCAGAAGCGCGCGAAGGTCTTGCC
>Ga0334722_10007161_pt1 | contig 10865 bp, 9 predicted proteins | sample C3_bottom_MG_FD_207210 | JGI IMG/M metagenome (GOLD analysis project Ga0334722, IMG submission 207210) | Sediment microbial communities from Yellowstone Lake, YNP, Wyoming, USA - C3_bottom | ecosystem: Environmental > Aquatic > Freshwater > Lake > Sediment | place: USA: Wyoming | collected...
ATGCCGATGACCCCGAGGTCGTAAATCCGCGCGCCCAGGGTCAGGGTCACCGGACGGCCGCCGATGTTCAGTTCGGCCGGACCGGCTTCGGCGGCCAGGGGTGGGTCCGTGAAGTGCATCGATTTGGGACTGACCTTATCCAGCTTGACCCGGGCCGTGCCCCGGGATTGGGACAATCGGGATTCGGCGGCGGCCAGGTCGATCCGGTCGGCGACGTCGTAAAGCCGGTAGATGAGGATCTGGTTGCCCATTGAGGATCGCCTCCCGGAGGCCGGTCGGTTCGGGTTCAGTAACCGGCCGCCTTATCGACCACGTTCAGGAGCGGCTGTCCGGCCAGGTAGCGCGCGAGGTTCTCGATGAAGCCGGCGACGACCCGCTGCTGTTGCCGGGGGGAGGAGGCCGAGGTGTGCGGGGAGATGATGACGTTGGGGATCTCCCAGAGCGGACTGTCGGCCGGCAAGGGTTCCGTCTCGAAGACATCCAGCCCGGCACCGGCCAAGCGTTTCTCCCTGAGGGCCGCGATCAGGGCCTGCTCGTCGACGACCGGGCCCCGTCCCAGATTGAAGAAGTAGGCCGATGGCTTCATCGCCTGGAACTGTCGCTCCCCGATGAGGTGATGGGTTTCGTCGGTCAGGGGGATGCAGGCAACGATGTAATCCGAAGCGGCGAAGAGATCGTCGAGCCGTTCCAACGACCAGATCTCGACCCCTTCTTCCGGGGCCGGATGCTTCTTGACGGCGATTATCCTCATCCCAAAGCCCCGCGCCCGCCTGGCGACCTCGCGGCCGATGCCTCCGTAACCGACGAGACCGAGGGTGCTCCCGTAGATCTCGCGCAGTTTGAGCGGGTTCCAGCGGCGCTCTTTCTGCTGCTGCAGGAGGGTCGGCAGCCCGCGCTCGAAGGCCAGGATCATCCCCATCACGTGCTCGGCCATGGGGATGGCGTGGGCCCCGCGGGAATTCGTCAGCACCACCGGGCTGTTCAGCAGGGCGGGGGAGAGGAGACGGTCGACGCCCGCCGAGAAGACGTGAATCCAGGCCAACCGGCGAGCTTTGGCGAGGAGCTCGGGGCTCATCAACCGCCCCCAGCTGACGATGACCTCAGCCTCGCTGATCTGCGCTTCGGTTTCAGCGTCGGTGTTACAGAAGACAAGCTCGACCTCCGGGGCAACCTCCTTGACGGCTTCGAGGTGGCTGGGTTTGACCCCCAGGGCAAGGATTTTCATCGGCTTGCGAGTCCCTCCGTCTCACCGAGTCCCTCTATCTTGCGGGTCCATCCGCCGGCCGCCCCTTCGAGCGGCCATCGAGAGGTTGATTGTGCATTCGTCGGCCGGCGGTCGATTCCTCCCCGGACCGCGGACCTCGCCGTGGGGACCCCGCCGGGCGGACCGGGAGGAAGCGGGGACCGACCCACCGAATCCATCCTGAGCGGGGCATAATACAGGGCCGAGGAAAGAAGACCGGGATTTCCCGGGAAAGAGAGGGAAGGCCCATGTTGAAAGCCCCCACCGGCGGTGGAGACGATCTTTCGAACCTCGGCGAACTGGAACTGATCGAGCGGATGAGGCGGCAGGTCACGGCCAGGGCGCCGATGGGCGCGGGGCCGGAGAGTTCCGGGGTCGTCTTCGGGATCGGAGACGACGCGGCCGTTCTGCGGAGCAACCCGGGCCGCTACCTCCTGGCCACCTGCGACATGCTCTTTGAGGGCATTCATTTTCTGCCCGGGGTCATCCCGCCCTATGACCTCGGCCGCAAGGCGATGGCGATCAACCTCAGCGATGTGGCGGCGATGGGCGGGCAGCCCCGCTTCGCCCTGGTTTCCATGGCCTTACCGGCCTCAACCGGGGTCGAGGCGGCGACGAGGCTCTATGAAGGGCTCATCGACGAGGCCGCCGAATATGGGGCGACGATCGTCGGAGGCGACATCATCCGCTCGCCCGGGGGCGCGGTGATCGACGTCACGGTCATCGGCGACGTCGAGGAAGAGAAGCTGGTGACGCGCTCCGGGGCCAGGCCGGGCGATGTCCTTCTGGTCACCGGTCCGTTGGGAGCGGCCGCCGCCGGCCTCGATCTGCTTCGCGATGAGAAGCTGCGATGGGCGGTCGGGGAAGAGGTGGCCCGGAAGGCCATTGAGGCCCAGCACCGGCCGGTCCCGCGGTTCCGGGAGGCCGGGCTTCTGGCCGATCTCCGGGCTGTCCGGGCGATGATGGACATCAGCGACGGCCTGGCCCGCGACGCGGCCACGATGGCCAGGTCAAGCGGGGTGGGCATCCGCCTCTTCTGGGAGCGGGTCCCGGTGGCGCCGGTCGCCGAGGCGGTGGCCAGGGCCGCGGGACGGGACCCCGTGGATTACGCCCTGAGCGGCGGCGAGGATTACGAGCTCCTGCTGGCCGTGGGCATCGGCGACGTCGAACGGGTCGTCAGGACCCTGGCCGAGTCGACCGGTCGGGCTCCCCTGCAGGTCGGCGAGGTCGTCGAGGCGGGCGAGGGACTGATCATGACCATGCCCGATGGGACCGAGCGGGCGCTGGAAGCGCGAGGCTTTGATCATTTCATTGTGGGGATATCCGATGGACCTGAGAACGGCATCGCCAGAAGACACTGAGGCGTTCGGTCGCCGGCTCGGCGGGATCCTCGAGCCCGGCGACGTCGTCTGCCTGAGCGGGCCGCTCGGTGCCGGGAAGACCTGCCTGGCGCGGGGAATCGTGGTCGGAGCCGGAGCCGCCGGCGCCGTCTCCAGTCCGACCTTCGTCATTGTTCACGAACACCCGGGACGGGTGCCGGTCTATCACATCGACGCCTACCGGTTGAATTCCCCGGATGACGCGATCGCCATCGGCCTCGAGGAGCGCCTGCCCGGCGACGGCGTGGCGGTGATCGAGTGGCCTGAGAACATCGCCGATCTCATCCCATCGGACGCCCTGTGGGTTCGGCTGGAGCGGTCGCCCGGCGGGGAGCCAGGGACACGCCGCCTGGTCCTGTCGGCGACCGGTTCGCGGTCCCATCGGCTCCTCGAGGAGCTGAACGAGCGGTGATTATCCTTGGTCTCGAGACGGCCACCAAGGTCTGCGGGGTGGCCCTGGCCGATGACGACCGCGTTCTCGTCGAGTTATCGACCTCCGGCCGCTTGACCCACTCGCAGCGGTTGCTGCCCATGGTCGAACAGGCCCTGCGCGAATCAGGCCTGGATCGTTGCCAGCTTGACGGGATCGCCGTGAGCGCCGGTCCGGGCTCTTTCACCGGCCTGAGGATCGGCATGGCCACGGCCAAGGGGCTCGGCTATGCCCTGGACCGGCCGGTTTTGGCCGTGCCGACCCTCGATGCCCTGGCCCTCAACGGGTGGGCCTGGTCGGGCTTAGTCTGCCCGCTCCTGGACGCCCGGAGGAACCAGGTCTATGCGGCCGTCTACCGTGGAGCGGACGGCGGCCGCGACCCGCGACGGCTCGGCGGCTATTGGGCCCTGGAACTGGCCGCCCTTCTCGATCACCTCTGCGCCTTTGATGAACCGATCCTTTTCCTCGGCGACGCCGGGGCGCGGTTCGGGCCCGAGATAAGGGCGCGGCTCGGTGGGAAGGCAAGCTTCGCTCCGCTCTCGTCGGCTTTCCCGCGGGCCGCCGGAGTGGCCGAGATCGGGCTGAGGCTGCTGGCCGCCGGGCACCGCCCGACGGCGGCTGAGGCCCGGCCGGTCTACGTCAGGCCGTCCGAAGCCGAGATCAGAGCCGGGAGACCGGCCGGTCGCGCCATCACTGATGGGAGCAGGTGAACCGTTGACGGAAGAGATGGGCACGATGCCAATGACCATCGGCGACCTGGAGGAAGTACTGGAGGTCGAGAGGGCTTCCTTCCCGAGCCCGTGGTCGCGTCAGGCCTTCGTCCGGGAGCTGACCGACAACCTTTACGCCCACTACATCGTGGCCCGCGTCGGCGGGCGGGTGGTCGGCTACGCGGGGATGTGGCTGGTCATGGGCGAGGCCCACGTGACCAACATCGCCGTTCGGCCCGAGGCCCGCGGGCGCGGCTATGGTGAGAGGCTCCTGCGGCGGCTGATGGAGATGGCCCACGCCGGCGAGGCTAACCGAATGACCCTGGAGGTCCGCAAGAGCAACGTGGTCGCCCAGAACCTGTACGCCAAGCTCGGGTTCACCCCCCAGGGGATCAGGAAGCGCTACTACACGGATTCGAACGAAGACGCGATCATCATGTGGAACGACGATATCGCCAAGACCCTCGGCTACAAGAGCGCGGGCGCTGGGGCGGAGGGGCGGCCTTGAAGGCCGCCGGGAAGGCCACCGGCGATGCGACGGACGGCATCGTCCTGGCCGTTGAGACCTCATGCGATGAAACGGCGGCGGCAGTCGTCGAGGGGGGGACGATCATCCGGTCCAACGTCGTCGCCTCGCAGGTCGACTTCCACCGGCGATACGGCGGGGTCGTTCCGGAGATCGCCTCGCGGAAACACCTGGAGCTGTCCATCCCCGTGGTCGCGGAGGCCCTCGAGCGGGCCGGGGTCACCCCGGCCGACCTGACCGCCGTGGCCGTGACCAGCGGCCCCGGGCTCGTCGGGGCCCTTCTTGTCGGGGTCTCGCTGGCCAAGAGCCTGGCCTTCGGGTGGGGCAAGCCGCTGGTCGCGGTCAATCACCTGGAGGGTCACATCTATGCCAACTTCCTGACCGTCGATGAGGACGGGAAGCCGATCGGCGACGGGCGGCCGCCCCAGTTCCCATTTGTCTGCCTGGTCGTCTCAGGCGGGCACAGCGACCTCATCTATATCGAGGGGCACGGTCAACGGCGCGCCCTCGGTCGAACCCGCGACGACGCGGCCGGCGAGGCCTTCGACAAGGTGGCCAGGGCCATCGGGCTGGGGTACCCGGGCGGGCCGCTCCTGGACGCGCTGGCCGGCGAGGGCGGCGACCCGCGCGCGATCAACCTGCCCCGGGCTCACCTCGAGCCGGGCAGCTTTGATTTCAGCTTTTCCGGGCTGAAGACGGCCGTCGTCAACCACCTGGAAAGGGCCGCCCTGGACGGACGGGTGGTCCATCGGGCGGATCTGGCGGCGAGTTTTGCCCAGGCCGTGGCCGATGTCCTGGTGGATAAGACGGTGGGGGCCGCCAGGGCGACGGGAGTGAGGCGGGTCGTCCTGGCGGGCGGCGTCGCCGCCAACTCGACCCTTCGCCGAACGATCCTCGAGCGGGCGAAAAGGGAGGGCCTGGAGGTCCGTTTCCCGCCGCTCAGGCTCTGCACCGACAACGCCGCGATGATCGGCTCGGCGGGCTACTTCCGCTTCGCCGCCGGGGCGCGCGCGGGGCTTGACCTCAACGCCGACCCGAACCAGACCCTGGAAGGTGCCGGTGACTTTGGAAGGCCACGGTGACTTTCCATCCGTCCCCCGCGTGGCCGATAATGTCGAGTCGTGTCGACAAAGTTAACCCAGAATCTCTGGAGGTCAGTTGTGGGGTTCGTGGATAACACGAAAAACCGGAGGTAAACTCGATACGGCCCTGTGGATAACGTTGGGGATAGTGTGGATTATGTCCACGCACAAAGGCCTTGAGCTTTATGTAAACCGCAGGATCAGGCCTGAATAGACAGATTACGACGCCGGTTTACCGTCTCGGCGTCCGTTCCACATCCTTCGACTGATGGCGATTGCCGGGGGGAACCCACTTGAGCCTCCAGATCATCCTTTGGTTGCAGCGCTTCTCCAGCCCTCTCCTGGACTCCATCTTCCGGGCCTTCAGCGACCTCGGCAGCGAGGGCTTCTACCTCATCGCCATCCCGGTCATCCTCTGGTGCATCGATCGAAAGCTGGGCATCAGGCTGGCCTTTGTCTTCCTCTTTTCAGCCTGGGCCAACGCGGGGCTGAAGGACGTCTTCGGGACCCCGCGCCCACCGTGGACCGTGGTCCGCAATCTCTATCCGGAGTCGGCCGGCGGCTACGCCTTCCCCAGCGGGCACACCCAGGGCAGCTCGGTCTTCTGGAGCTACCTGGCTATCCAAGCGCGGAACCGGCTGATGGGCGTACTGGCCGGGGTGATCATCTTCCTGGTCGGGTTATCCCGCATCTATCTCGGGGTTCACTGGCCCACCGACGTCCTCGGGGGCGCCGCCCTGGGGCTTGCGATCAGCTTCCTATACTCATGGATAGTCGGCCTCTTCCAAGGCCGGCGGGCCCCGTTCCTGGTGCGCCTGGCGGCGGGGGTCATCATTCCCCTGGCCATGCTCGCCATCTATCATGGGCCGGACGGACCCAAGATCGTCGGCTTCCTCCTGGGGATGGCCGTCGGATGGGCCTTCGAAGAGCGTTTCGTCGCCTACCGCGCGGCCGGCGGGGTCTTCGCGCAGATCCTCAAGGTCGTCCTCGGGCTGGGGGTCCTGGCCGGGCTGAGGGTCGGCCTCAAGGCGTTCATGACCGGCGGGCCCGTCCTCGACCTGCTTCGCTACGCCATTCTCGGGGTCTGGGGAGCCTTCATCTGGCCGGCCATCTTTGTCCGACTCGGTCTGGCGGAGGGAGGGCGACGGTGACGGCCATGGAACCGGCCGTTCAGGCGGCCATTGAATGGGGGGCACGGCGCTATGGGGTCCTGCCGGTGACCTCGAGCTGTGACGTTCGCTGTGTTTTTTGCAGCAACCGACAGAACCCGCCGGGGGTCAGGACCTACCAACTCCCGCCGACGACGGCCGAGGAGGCGGCCAGGGCCCTGGACCTGATGGATGACCCTCCGCGGATCGTGGTCGGCGAATCGGTGACCCGAATCGACGAGGGCGAGCCCTTCACCCACCCGCGCCTTCTGGATCTCCTGGCGCTGGCCCGGGAGCGGTTCCCCCGAGCGGTCCTCCAGGTGACGACCAACGGCTCGCACCTGACCCGCGAGCGCGTCCGGGCCCTGGCCTCGCTGGCTCCGGTCGAGGTGATCCTCTCGCTCAACAGCGCGCTCGAGGATAACCGCCGGCGGTTGATGGGCGACCCGCATCCCCAGCGGGCCCTCGCCGCCGCTGATCACCTGGCCGAAGAGGGGGTACCCTTCCAGGGAAGCGTCGTCGCCATGCCGCACCTTGTGGGCTGGGATGACCCGGCGCGGGCGGTGTTCTTCCTCGATGAGCGCGGGGCCCGGCTGGTCCGGTTGTTCATGCCCGGTTTCACCCGGCTCGCCCCATCCGATTTGCGGTTTCCGGCGAAACTCTGGGACGATCTGAGCCGCCTGGTTGATGAGCTGGCCCCGGCCGTCCGCGCTCCCGTGCTCCTCGAGCCGCCGCGGCTGGTCGACCTCGACGCCCGCCTCGAGGGGGTCATCCCCGGGAGCCCGGCGGATCGGGCCGGGCTGCGTCGAGGTGACGTCATCAGGGCCGTTGGTGGGGAGGAGGTCTTCTGCCGTTTCGACGCCCATGTTTCGGCCTCCGAGGCCGGTCCGGTGGAAATCGAGGTCGACCGGCCGGGAGTCGGCCGCCTCAGGATCACCCTTGACAAGCGGGCCGAGGAACGACCCGGGTTCGTCGTCCACTACGACCTGAACCCGCTGCGCCTGCACCACGCGGCCGGGCTGCTCCAGGAGGGCCCTCGCCCGGCCGTCGTCCTCACCTCGCGTTTGGCCGAGAGGGTCATCGGGCTGGGGCTGGCTCGGGTCATGGAGCCGGAGGCCCTCGATGGCGTGTGGGTCGTGGCCGTCGAAAACGCCTTCTTCGGGGGGTCGATCATGGCCGCCGGCCTGACCGTGGTCCAGGATTACCTGGACGCGCTGGCCCGCGAGAAACGGGCGGGGCTCCCCGCGCCACGGCTGATTCTGGTCCCGTGGGAGCCCTGGGATCAGATGCGGGAAGACCTGACCGGTCGCTCCGTCGACGAGCTGGCGGTCGGCGGGGCCGCCGTGGAACTCGTCTGACGCCCGGCTGGGGGTGCCACCGGCCGGCGGGCGCCACCGGCTGGCGGGCGGAATCGGCCGGCAGGACCGGCCGGCGGGCGAGGCCGGCTCGGGCGCGACGACGATTGAAGCCCTGGCGGCTTCATGGTATAATGCTGAAAACCCCAGGAGAAGCGGGGAAGGGAGACGACCAGGATGCCCCGACGCAGGGCCGGGCGGGACCTTGATGAGGATCGCTTCGCCATGGAAGGCCTGACTTTCGATGACGTCCTGCTGGTGCCGGCAAAGTCGCAGGTCCTGCCGCGCGACGTCGAGGTGACGACGCGGGCGACGATCAATACGAAGCTGAACATCCCGCTCCTGTCATCGGGCATGGACACGGTGACCGAGGCGCGGATGGCCATCGCCATCGCCCGCGAGGGCGGCCTGGGCGTGATCCACAAGAACATGAGCGCCGACCGCCAGGCCATGGAAGTCGACAAGGTCAAGCGCTCTGAGCACGGTGTGATCACCGACCCCTTTCACCTTTCGCCCGGGGACACGGTTGATCAGGCCCTGGCGATGATGGCCAGGTACCACATATCAGGGGTGCCGGTGGTCGAGGGCGGGCGGCTGGTGGGCATCCTGACCAACCGCGACATCCGCTTCATCGAGGACACCCACCAGCCCATCGGCCGGGTGATGACCAAGGACAACCTGGTGACGGCGCCGGTGGGGACAACCCTCGATGAGGCCAAGCGGATCCTGGCCCAGCACAAAATCGAAAAACTGCCCCTGGTGGATGGGAACTTCGCCCTCAAGGGGCTGATCACGATCAAGGATATCGAGAAGGCCAAGAAATACCCGAACTCGGCCAAGGACGAGCGCGGGCGGCTCCTGGCCGCGGCTGCCGTGGGCATCAACGCCGAAGCGATGACCCGGGTTGATCGGCTCATCGAGGCTGGGGTTGACGTCGTCGTCCTCGACAGCGCCCACGGCCATTCGAGGAACGTCATCGACCTCCTCAAGAAGCTGCGCAAGCGCCACCCACGCTTGGAGATCATCGCCGGCAACGTGGCCACCGCCGAGGGGGCCCGTGACCTGGTTGAAGCTGGGGCCAGCGCGGTCAAGGTCGGCGTGGGGCCAGGTTCGATCTGCACCACGCGCGTCGTTGCCGGGGTCGGCGTGCCGCAGATAACCGCCATTGCCGAGGCCGCCCGGGCCCTGCGGGGGACGGGCGTGCCGCTCATCGCCGACGGCGGGATCAAGTACTCGGGGGATATCACCAAGGCCATCGCCGCCGGGGCCGACGCGGTGATGATCGGCAGTCTCTTCGCTGGCACCGAGGAGAGCCCGGGGGAACTGGAGATCTATCAAGGACGCAGTTTCAAAGTCTACCGCGGAATGGGGTCAATCGGCGCGATGCGGGCCGGGTCGGCCGACCGTTACTTCCAGGAGCAGGAGATGAAGCTGGTTCCGGAGGGCATCGAGGGCCGCGTTCCCTATCGCGGGCCCCTCTCCGAGACGGTCTTCCAGCTCATCGGCGGCCTGCGGGCCGGGATGGGCTACAGCGGGGCTCGGACCATCGAGGAACTGAAGACGAGGACCCGCTTCGTCCGAATAACCTCGGCCGGGCTGCGCGAGAGCCACCCGCATGATGTCTCCATCACCAAGGAGGCCCCCAACTATTCGGTCCAGGATTGATGCCTTCGCCTCCGGCCACGGGGCCCCGGTCGTTCGACCGGGGCCCTGGCCGTGCAGGGGCGCATTCGGGCGCCGATTTCCTCGTCCGGTCGGGCAGACTAGGGCGGGGGTGGTAACGTGGCCCGTGGCCCCGCGCGCAGCCGGTCCCTGACGTCCGGCCGGCGACAGTTGATCCGGGTTGCCTGGTTCGTGCTCTTACTCGGGGGACTGTATTTCATCTACCGTCGGCCGGCCACCATCTTCCGCGCGGGCCCGGCGGTCATCCCCGCCGATGCCCGGGTTGTCCCTTATTACGCCCTGATGTCCCTGACCCGGATGGCCGCCGCCTACGTCCTCTCCCTCTTCTTCAGCCTCGCCTACGGCTATCTGGCCTGGGCCAACCGCCCGGCCGGCCGCTTCCTCCTGCCCCTCCTCGACGTCCTCCAATCGGTCCCGGTCCTCGGCTTCTTCCCGGCCGCCGTCTTCTTCTTTGTCAACCTCTTTCACGGCCACCGTCTCGGTCTCGAGCTGGCCGCCGTTTTCCTGATTTTCACCAGCCAGGCCTGGAACATCACCTTCGGGGTCTACGAGTCATTGACCACCATCCCCCGGGACCTTGTCGAGGCGGCCGCGGCTTTCGGGCTGGGACCGGGATTGCGCTTCCGCCGGCTGCTCCTTCCGGCGATGGTCCCGAAATTGGTCTACAACAGCATGCTCTCCTGGGCCGGAGGTTGGTACTTCCTCATCGCCTGCGAGATCATTTCCCTCGGCCCGGTCAACTTTTCCCTCCCCGGTCTGGGCAGTTACCTCAGCGACACGGCCCAGGCCGGACGGCTCAACCTGACCATCCTCGGCCTGGCCGCCCTGGTGACCCTGATCATCGCCCTCGATCTCCTGGTCTGGAGGCCCCTCGGGGTCTGGGCCGGTCGCTTCAGGTACGAGCAGACGGCCTCGGGCCGCCCGCCGACCTCGCGCGTCCTGAGGCTGTGGCGGAGGCTGCCCGTGGCCCGTTGGGTCACCCGCGCCGGCCTGGCCCTCTGGTCCGTCCTCGGCCCGGTGGCCCGGGGCGCCGCCCGTCCTCTGAGTCTCGGCTTTTCGGCCGCGCGCGCGGCCACCGACCGCGGCAGGCCCGGCCTGTCCCGGCAGCTGGCGGCGACCGCCGCCCGGGTCGTCGGCTGGGGCATCCTCGCTGGCTTGGGCTACCTCGTGGGACGGTCGGTCATCGCCCTCGGACGGCTTCTCGTGGAGCCGTGGCCGCCGGAAACCCGTCTCATCCCGGCGGGTCTCCTGTCCTCCTTCCTCCGTCTGGGCCTGGCCTACCTCGCTGCGCTGACCTGGACAATTCCGG
>Ga0334722_10007164_pt1 | contig 10864 bp, 7 predicted proteins | sample C3_bottom_MG_FD_207210 | JGI IMG/M metagenome (GOLD analysis project Ga0334722, IMG submission 207210) | Sediment microbial communities from Yellowstone Lake, YNP, Wyoming, USA - C3_bottom | ecosystem: Environmental > Aquatic > Freshwater > Lake > Sediment | place: USA: Wyoming | collected...
TCTTAGAATACGGCTTCAACCAAGGACACGCAATGAATCTGGACCGAGTCACCTCAGGCCGCGACGTTCCCAACGACGTCAACGTGATCATCGAAATCCCGATGAACGCCGATCCGATCAAATACGAGGTCGACAAGGAAACCGGCGCGGTATTTGTCGATCGTTTCATGTCTACCGCGATGCATTACCCCTGCAACTACGGCTATATCCCACATACCATTTCCGACGACGGCGATCCGGTCGACGTGCTGGTGCTGAGCCCGGTCCCCGTCATTACCGGCGTGGTGGTGCGCTGCCGCCCGATAGGCATGCTCCAGATGGAAGATGAGGCGGGCGGGGATGCGAAGTTGCTGGCGGTGCCGGTGGACAAGCTTTCCAGCCTCTACCGCACGATCACATCGCCGCGCGACCTGCCCGAGCTGACGACCGCGCAGATCTCGCATTTCTTCCAGCACTACAAGGATCTCGAGCCGGGGAAATGGGTGAAGGTGCAGGGCTGGGTCGGCGCGGAAGAGGCAAAAAAGGAAATCCTTGCCGGCGTGGAGCGCTACAAGAAGGCGAGGAAGAAACCCAGGTTCTAGGGCTCGGGCGCGTCTTTGTAAGGCGAGTGCTCGTTCAGTTCGTCCACATAATTCTCGATGCCGCGGTGTTCGCGTTCGAGGAAACGTTCCACCGCGCCGGAAAACTCCGGGTGCGCGAGCCAGTGCGCCGACAGCGTTTTCACCGGCAGGAAGCCGCGCGCGAGCTTGTGCTCGCCCTGCGCGCCGCCTTCGAACACCTGGATCTTCTCCTCGATGCAGAATTCCAGCGCCTGGTAGTAACAGGTCTCGAAATGCAGGCAGGGCAGGTATTGCAGCGCGCCCCAATAGCGGCCGTACAGGGTTTCACGCGAATACAGGTTGAGCGCGCTGGCGATGGGCTTGCCGGCGAGTTCGGCCACGACCAGCAACACGTTTTGCGGCATGGTCTGCCCCAGGCGCTGGAAGAATTCCAGGTTGAGATAGGGCGTGGAGCGGTGCGCGCGGTAGGTGAGGTTGTAGCAGTGTGCGAACAAGGCCCAGTCGGCCTCCCCGATTTCGCCGCCGCGCAGCCAGCGGAAGCTCACGCCCGCCTCGCGCACCTTGCGCCGCTCCTGGCGGATTTTCTTGCGCTTGTCGTGCGACATCTGCGCCAGGAACTCCTCGAACGAGGCGTAGCCGGGATTGCTCCAGTGGAACTGCACGCCGGTGCGCAGCATCATGCCGGCAGATTGCATCAGCGCGGCTTCCGCGGGCTGCGGAAAAAGCACGTGCAGCGAGGAGGTGTTCTGCGCCAGGGCCAGTGCGGCGCGCACCAGTGCCGCGCGGTCGGCGTCGTCGGCGGCCAGCAGGCGCGGACCGGAGACCGGCGAAAACGGAATGGCCGCAAGCAGCTTGGGATAGTAAGTGAGTCCGTGGCGCTGATAGGCGTCGGCCCAGGCCCAGTCGAACACGTATTCGCCATAGGAATGCGACTTGAGATACAGCGGCATCGCCGCGCGGAGACGGGCGGTGGCGGGCCCGCTTTGGTCCCACAGCGTCAGGAACTGCGGCAGCCAGCCGCTGGCCGCAGCGGTGCAGCCGGTCTGATGCAGGGCATGGAAGAACTCGTGCGACAGCAGCGGATGGCCGCCCGCGAGCCGGTTCCAGTCCGCGGCGTCGACGCTGGACAGATCATCGAGCACGCGTAGCTTCAATTCGGGCAATTGGCTGGCTCCTGATAGCGGCGCGGCGGCGGGGCGCATCGAAACGCCAACGCATGCGCGACGTTGCGCGCAAGTCCCGGCTGATTATTCGCGAAGGGTCGGCGCGCTGCAAGCGTTATAATTCGCCGATGAACAGCCGGGTAAAAATCGCCGTCGCCCAGATGAATTGCGTACTCGGCGACCTCGCGGGCAACGCCGCAAAAATTCTGGACTGTGCCGCGCGCGCCAAGGTTGCCGGGGCGCAGGTTCTGCTGACGCCCGAACTGTCCCTGTGCGGCTATCCGCCCGAGGACCTGCTGCTGCGCGACGGTTTTTTCCGCGATTGCGCGTCCGCGCTGGACCAACTCGCCGCGGCGGTGCGCGGCATCACGGTCATCGTCGGCCATCCGCAGCTCGCTGCCGGCAGGCGCTATAACGCGGCGTCGCTGCTGCAGGACGGGCGGATCGCGGCAACCTATCGCAAGCGTAACCTGCCCAATTACACCGTGTTCGACGAGGAGCGCTATTTCGAGCCCGGGGACGAGCCGGTGGTGTTCGAGGTGAACGGCCAGCGCCTGGGGATCAATATCTGCGAAGACCTCTGGGGCGAGCAGGGACCGGTGGAGGCGGGCGCCAACGCCGCGACGCGCGGCGCCGAAGCGGGCCACCACAGCAGGGCGTGGCGTGCCGACGCGCCGCGCCTGGCGCGCGCCGCCGGCGCCCAGGTGCTGCTGGTGCTGAATGCCTCGCCCTATCACACGCGCCAGCATGCCTCGCGCCTGGCGGTGGCGCGCAATCGCGCCGCGGAAAACGGCCTGGCGATCGTGTATGCAAACCTGGTCGGCGGCCAGGACGAACTGGTATTCGACGGCGCGTCCTTCGCGCTCGATGCGCGCGGGGAGACGACTCACCAGCTGCCGTTTTTCGAGGAGGCGCTAGCCTATGTCGACATCGTCGACGGCGTGCCGCAGCCTGGAACCTGCGCACGGGCCCTGTCCTTCGAAGCTTCCGTCTATGGCGCGTTATGCCTGGGCGTGCGCGACTACCTCGGCAAGAACGGCTTCCCCGGCGCGATCCTGGGCATGTCGGGCGGCATCGACTCGGCGCTGACCTTGGCGATCGCCTGCGATGCGCTGGGTGCGGACAAGGTGCGCGCGGTGATGATGCCCTCGCAGTACACCGCCGACATCAGCTGGATCGACTCGCGCGACATGGTCAAGCGCATGGGCGTGCGCTATGACGAAATCGCGATCAAGCCGATGTTCGACACTTTTCTTGCCGCGCTCGCCGGCGAGTTCCGGGGGCGGCCGGCGGATGCGACCGAGGAAAACCTGCAGGCGCGCATCCGCGGCACGCTGCTGATGGCGCTGTCCAACAAATTCGGCGCCATCGTGCTCACCACCGGCAACAAGTCGGAGATGGCGGTGGGCTATTCCACCCTGTACGGCGATATGGCCGGCGGTTTTGCGGCGATCAAGGACGTGGCCAAGACCCTGGTCTACCGTCTGGCCGAGTACCGCAACACCCTGGGCGAGGTGATTCCGCGGCGTATCATCGAGCGCGCGCCCTCGGCCGAGTTGCGCTCCGACCAGACCGACCAGGACAGCCTGCCGCCATACGCGGTGCTCGACGCCATCATGTCCGCCTACATGGAGCAGAACCTGAGTCCGGCCGAGATCGTGGCCGGCGGCCAGCGCGAGGAGGACGTGGCGCGCGTGGTCGGCTTGATCAAGAGAAACGAATACAAGCGCCGCCAGGCGCCGGTCGGCATACGCATCACCCAGCGCGGCTTCGGCAAGGATTGGCGCTATCCGATCACCTCGCGCTACCAGGAAAAATTCTAAGGTTGGCGACGACGGACGGATGTGCGGCGGTTCCGCTCTGCCCGCGCTATTTGTTGATATACTTGCCGCAGTAGTGACACCGGAGAGTCCGCCATGAAAAAAATTGACGCAGTGGTAAAACCGTTCAAGCTCGACGAGGTGCGCGAAGCCTTGTCGGAAATCGGGGTGAGCGGGCTCACCGTGACCGAGGTCAAGGGCTTCGGCCGTCAGAAAGGCCATACCGAGCTGTATCGCGGCGCGGAGTACGTGGTGGATTTCCTGCCCAAGGTGAAAATCGAGATTGTCGTCGCGGACAATATGCTCGAGCAGGCGCTTGAAGCGATCATCAAGGCCGCGCGCACCGGCAAGATCGGCGACGGCAAGATTTTCGTCACCAGCGTCGAGCAGGTGGTGCGCATCCGCACCGGCGAAACCAACGAATCGGCGATCTAATCCGCGTCTGCGTTGTCTCAAAGTTCCGTTGCGATGCGGACATCGGCTGGCGTCGGAGTTACATCCATCTGTGGTGATAGAACTTGCGCGGGCGGCGGCCCGTCCGCGCGGATCGCCGATTATGCACGGATGAAAAGCGTATCCGTGCACCATCGGCGATCTTGGATAAAACCTCCGAACCGCTTTTGTGTTTATCCATAACCGTGTTTTCTGTACGGATGAGCTTTTCATCCGTACAGAAAACATGGTTGGCGCGCGGAGCGCGCAATGGTAGCAAGTCGAGCTGCGGTGATAGAGTTTCAACAAAAGCCACCCGAAACCGTCCTTGCTTCTGCGCGTCGGTGGCTCAGCCTTTCAGCAATACCACCAGGGCGCCGCTGCCGCCGTCCACCGGCCGCGCCTGGCAATAAGCCAGTACCTCTTCACGCTGCGTCAACCAGTGTTTCACCTTGGTCTTGAGCACCGGCTCGCGATTTTTCGAGCCCAGCCCCTTGCCGTGGATCACGCGCACGCAGCGCACGCCGCGCCTGACGCAGCTTGCAAGGAAACCGGCCAGCGCCTCGCGCGCCTGATGGCGGTCCAGGCCGTGCAGATCGAGCTGGTCCTGGATCACCCAGGTGCCGCTGCGGAGCTTGCGCAGCACCTGGCGCGAAATCCCGGCGCGCACGAAATTCGGCTCCTCGCCCGTATCCAGCCAGTCTTCTGTCGTCCATCCGGCGCCCAGGCTTTCCTCCAGCGCGGCAAGTTCGTCCAGGTGCGATTGCACCGGATAGGGCGGCGGCGCGTCGTGCTGGCGCAGCAGCTTGTCGTGCCGCGGCAGGGGCAGGGCGTCGGCGACCGCCTGCCGGAACAGATCCCGGTCGGTGGCTTCAATCGCGGTCTTGGCGGCTTTTTTCATGGCTGGCCTGATCTATAGGCAACGACCTAAATCACAGCCCCAATTGTCGCAGCGTTGCGATTTGGCGCGGACGAAAAGCTGTCCGCGCGGATCACCGATTGCGCACGGACGAGAAGCCGTCCGCACGCAATCGGCGATCTTGTATAAAACCCCCACGCCGTGTTTGGCGCGCGCAGCGTGCAAACCCGCTCGAGACTTGCGATAGTACTTTTATCCGTCTTTCTTCACCCGAGATCATCGAGGTATTTTTCCGCGTCCAGCGCCGCCATGCAGCCCGAACCGGCGCTGGTCACGGCCTGGCGATAGACATGGTCTTGCACGTCGCCCGCGGCGAATACACCGGGCGCGCTGGTGGCGGTGGCGTTGCCCTCGTTGCCGCCGCGGGTGATGATGTAGCCCCCCTTCATGTCGAGCTGGCCGTCGAAGATCTGCGTGTTGGGGGAGTGGCCGATGGCGATGAACAAGCCGTGCAGCTTGAGTTCTTCTACGCCCCCGCTCTTGACGTCCTTGATCCGTATGCCGGTGACGCCCGTCTTGTCCCCCAGCACCTCGTCGAGCACGCTGTTCCATTTGACGCTGACGTTGCCGCCCTTGGCTTTGGCCAGGAGCTTGTCGATCATGATTTTCTCGGCGCGGAACTTGTCGCGGCGGTGGATCACGGTGACATGGCGCGCGATGTTGGCCAGATACAGCGCCTCCTCGACCGCGGTGTTGCCGCCGCCGACGACGGCGACGTCCTGGTTCTTGTAAAAGAAACCGTCGCAGGTGGCGCAGGCCGACACGCCTTTGCCCATGAATTGCGTCTCCGAGTCCATGCCCAGGTAGCGTGCCGAAGCGCCGGTGGCGATGATCAGCGCGTCGCAGGTATAGGTGGCGTTGTCGCCGGTGAGCGTGATCGGCTTTTGTTTCAACTCGACGCGATGAATCTGGTCGAACACGATTTCGGTGTCGAAGCGCTCGGCGTGTTTCTGGAAGCGCTCCATCAACGTGGGGCCCTGAACGCCGGCGAAATCGGCGGGCCAGTTGTCGACTTCGGTGGTGGTCATCAGCTGTCCGCCCGGGGCGAGGCCGGTGAGCAGCACGGGTTTCAGATTGGCGCGGGCGGCATACACCGCCGCAGTGTAGCCGGCAGGGCCGGAGCCCAAAATGAGTAGGCGCGAATGCTTGTTCATGTTTATCTTGTTGAAGTTGGATATAATAAAAACCGGAAGGGATAACCCGGCGGGGGCATGGGAAAGAAAACAAATTATACCGTTCCAGGCCGGTCGCTATGGGGACAAGGTTTCCCGCTTGCTTTGGGCGCCTTCCCGGACAAAAAGTTTCCCCGAATCGAGGAATGCGGCCGATGCGCTGGGATTTGATCCGCAGGCCACAATCAACAAGCAGGAAGAGTGTCGCCGGTTTGCGCTGGCCGACTGCGATGGCGTTTGCCATGGCGCTGCTCACGCAGCAAGGGTCGCAGTTCGCGCACGCGCAGTCGCTGCCATTCGCAGCGCTCGCGCCGGCGCAGGCGGTGGAGCCCGGTTCCGATGCGCACCCGAAAATCGACCGATCCCGTACGCTTGATCCGTCGCTGGTCGTCGCCGACGGACTGCGGCTGCTCGTTGCGCAGGCGCCTGCATCCGCGCCGTCCGCGCCGGCGCCGGGGGCACGAGCGACTGCAGCGGCGGAACCGGCCCCGGTGCCGCGATTCAATATTGACAAATTCACCGTTCGCGGCGCAACACTGATCACGGCCGAAAGACTGCAGCTCATACTCGCGCCTTTCATCGGTAAGAGCAAGGATTTCGGCGACGTGCAAAAAGCGCTGGAAGCCCTGGAGAAATCCTATACCAGCAAAGGCTATAGCGCGGTGCAAGTGGTGCTGCCGGAGCAGCAGATCGACGACGGCGAGGTCGAATTCGAAATCGTCGAAGCCAAGATCGGCAAGATCGTCGTCGAAGGCAACAAATATTTCGACGAAACCAACATCCGCGCCAGCCTGCCGCGGGTGCAGCAGGGTCAGCCGCCGAACATTTTCGAGATCTCCGACAATCTGCGCCTGGCGAACGAAAATCCGGCGAAGCAGACCACGGTGCTGTTGCGCAGCGGCACCGAGGAAGGACAGGTCGACGCAGTGGTGCGGGTCGCCGACGAGCGACCGAACAAGATCAGCCTTTCCCTGGACAATACCGGAACCGAGCAGACAGGCATTTTCCGGGTCGGCGTCGGCTATCAGAACGCCAATATGTGGAACCGCGATCATGTATTGAACGCGCAGTACGTGACCGCGCCCAACGATGACGACAGGACCAACCGGCTCGGCTTGTACCCGAGCAAGCATGTGCTCATCTTCGGTGCGCAATACCGCATACCGCTGTACCGGCAAGGCGATACCCTCGAATTTACGGCCGGCCACTCCAACGTCAATTCCGGCGTGGTGGCGAACCTGTTCAACATCAGCGGCAGCGGCAGCATCTTCGGCGTGCGCTACAACCAGAACCTGCAAAGAATCGGCGATCTGGAGCACAAGCTGGGCTACGGCTTCGACTGGCGCGGCTATCGCAGCGAGGTGAAGCAGATAGGCGTCGCCGGCTTTGGCCTGGTGCCGGATGTGACGGTGCATCCGATCAGCATGACCTACTCCGGCGCGTACCGGAAAAGCGAGAGCGAGAGCAATTTCTATGTCTCGCTGAGCCAGAACCTGCCCGGGGGCAACGACGCCGGGACCGGGGCGTTTCATGGAGATCCCACGGCGAATCCCGCGCGGCCGCCGGCGCGCGACGCCGCGCGGCCGAATTATTTGGTCGGGCGCTGGGGCTTCAATCACAACCGCGCGCTGTCGGGCGATTGGCAGTTCCGCTGGGGCATGAGCGGGCAGGTGACGCGCGACGTGCTGATTTCGGGCGAGCAATTCGGCATCGGCGGGGCGGACTCGGTGCGCGGTTTTCTCGAGCGCGAAATGATCAGCGACAACGGCTATCGCGGTACACTCGAATTGTACGGCCCGGACTACGGGGCCAAAGTTCCCATTGCCGGTGCCCGCTTGCGCTTTCTGACATTCTACGACTGGGGCGGGTTGAGGCGCCTGCGGCCCGCCGTGCTCGAAATCCATGCCCAGCACGTCAGCAGTCTCGGCGTCGGGATGCGCTTTTCGCGCGGCACCAACTTCAGCTTGAGATTGGACGCCGCCGCCGTGACCGACAGCGGCGGGGTGCAGAAACTCGGCGACATCCGCGTGCACGGTAGCCTGGCCTACATCTTCTAGGCTCCTGCCCGAGGCGAAAGCCTGAGCCTGCAGAGTCGGGCACCAACCTTGGCGCGTTAAATCGTCCCCCGGATCCGGGAGCCGGCCTTTTTCGTCGAAATTGCGAAATAGTGTGAATTAGTTCCTGTTTTATCGCGCCCGGAGACCCTAGTCTGGAGCGAATAAGAACGGATGAGTTCACGTTCGATCGGGAGCGCGGGCCGCAGCCAAATTCCACAATCGCGCCAAGCACATACACCGGATTGTGCTAACATCGATTTAGCGGTGAAAATCAGTCCTGTTGACCGCTTCGATTTGGTTTGAAATGTGCTGCCGAACTGGCGCGAAAATCGCGACAAGCCTGGCAGGCATGAGCAAAAGGGAATTTTGTGTACGCACAAGGCGCATTGACCTCGCGTCTCCGGCGCAAGGCCCTGCTTGTCGCAGTGGCCTCGTGTTTTGCCGGCTATGCCGAGGCCAACCCGACCGGCCCGAGCGTGATCAGCGGCGCGGCGACCTTCGCCGCCAGCGGCAAGACCCTCAATGTCACCAACACCCCGGGCGCGGTCATCAACTGGCAGGGCTTCTCGGTCAAGACCGATGAACTCACCCGCTTCATCCAGCAGAACGCGCAAAGCGCGGTACTGAACCGCGTCACCAGCCAGGAAGCGTCGGCTATCCTGGGGCAACTGCAGTCGAACGGCCGCGTCTATCTGATCAACCCCAACGGCATCACCATCGGTGCCGGCGCGCGCATCGACACCGCCGGCTTCGTCGCCTCCAGCCTCAACCTCAGCGATGGCGATGCGCTCGCCGGCAAATTCAAGCTGCAGGACACCGGCACCTCCGGCAAGGTCATCAACAACGGCACCATCACCACCGCGAGCGGCGGCTTCGTCTACCTCATCGCGCCCGACGTCGAGAACAACGGCATCATCACCAGCCCCAAGGGCGAGATCATCCTCGCCGCTAGCAAGAGCGTCGAACTGGTCGATTCGCAACGAACCGAGCTCCGCGTACTCTTGACCGCGCCCGAGAACACCGCCGTCAACGTCGGCAAGATGATCGCCGAGGCGGGCACCATCGGCATCTTCGCCGGCGCGATCAAGCAGAGCGGGTTGATCTCGGCGAACAGCGCGGTGGTGGGCGAGAACGGGAAGATATTTCTCAGGGCGAAGAAGGACGTCAGCCTTGCGGCCGGCAGCAGCACCACGGCGAACGGGGCTAGCGGCGGATCGATCACGATTCAATCCGAAACCGGTACCGCATCCATTGCTGGCGCGGTAGAGGCGAACGGTACGCAGGGCAAAGGCGGCACGATCAGCGTCACCGCGCCCGTCGCCGTCACGCTAGCGCCGACGGCGCGCGTGAGTGCCAACGGCAGCGAAGGCGGCAGCGTTAGCTTTAGCTCCAGTGCTGGTTCCGTCGCTGTATCGGCGCCCGTATCGGCCAATGCGACGAGCGGAGCTGCCGGTCAGATTGCGGTGAATGCGGCGACGAACGTGGCACTGACTGCCGGGCGCATGAGCGCGAGCGGCGGGCTGGGTGGCGGTACGGTTTCAGCGCGCGGCGTCGGCGGCGTGACGCTCGATGCGACCAGTTCTGCGCAGGCGAGCGGCGCTGCGGGCGGAACGGTGAGCATCGCGTCGGACCAAGGCGCTATTGCTTTACAAGGCACGATCGACGTCACGGCGAGCGACGGCGTTGGCGGCAAAGTGCAAGTTGCCGCGCTCTCCGACATCACGATTGATATCGCTAGCAAGATACTCGCCAGCGGCCGCAGCGGCGGCGAAGTCTATATCGAGTCGGGTGCAGGCACGCTGCTCGATTCCGGATTGATCGAAGGCCAGGGCAGGGACGGTCAGGGCGGGCGCGTGCTGCTGCTTGCGCCGCGGGTGGGGCTGATACGCGAGGCGGAGGTGAATGTTTCCGGCCGAACGGGCGGCGGAACGGCGCTCGTGGGCGGGGACTATCAGGGAAAGAATCCGGATGTCCGGAATGCGCAACGGACCTATGTCGGACTCGACGCGAAGATCTTCGCCGATGGGATAGAGGTTGGTGATGGCGGCAAGGTCATCATCTGGGCCAACGACATCACGCGCTTCTACGGAACGATTAGCGCAAAGGGTGGGGCGCGATTTGGTAATGGGGGATTTGCAGAAGTGTCTGGGAAGTCATATCTTGATTTCCGTGGACGGGCGGATCTCCGAGCGTCGAATGGGCGAGTTGGAACGCTCTTGCTTGATCCGACCGATGTCACCATATCGACAGGAACTTCCACTTTAGAGCTTGATGCTACTGGCGACCCAGATATCTTCCAAGAAACGACGCCGTCTGCAACATCAATTCTCAATGTCTCCGATCTCACTAATCAGTTGGCATTGTCCAATGTTCGAGTAACGACAGCCTCAAGCGCATCCGCTCCTCTAGGCGGTGATATTGATGTTCAAACGGCAATCTCCTATTCGACTACTAACTCGCTAGAACTGCTTGCCAACAGCGATATCAGGCTGAATGGTAATAACATTACCAATGGTAGCATTGGTTCAATTACGCTCACTGCGATAGCCGGCAGTATTACGGTGGATGGTAGCGTTTCCACAGGTGGAATGGTTACTTTCAGTGCGGGTACAAGTATCAACGGCGGTGGCCTGGTGACGGCGGCGACGGTGGATCTGAACGCGGCCAGCGGCATCGGCAACACCACGGCGCTCAATCTGGCGGCGACCACGATCACGGCGGACACCACGGCCGGTAACATC
>Ga0334722_10007165_pt1 | contig 10864 bp, 13 predicted proteins | sample C3_bottom_MG_FD_207210 | JGI IMG/M metagenome (GOLD analysis project Ga0334722, IMG submission 207210) | Sediment microbial communities from Yellowstone Lake, YNP, Wyoming, USA - C3_bottom | ecosystem: Environmental > Aquatic > Freshwater > Lake > Sediment | place: USA: Wyoming | collected...
AGGGCTACCGTCTCCATCGGGAGCAGTTCGCCCTTGACGCGCTCCTGCTTCAAGAACGTAGCGGTATAGTCCTGAACCTTGTCGTATGCGGCATGCATCCCTTCCACAAGTTTTTCCGGGTCGGGCCCTCCCTGCGCACGGGACGGCCCCGCCAGCGTCAACATAAGCGTCAACACAGTGATTATGACGGCTACGACGGATAATTTTTTCATGAGGCCCCCGTGTTTCTGGTATAATATCTTGTATCTAAAGTATAACAAATACTTGCCGGATACCAGAAAAAAACGGTCAACCTGTAAAGTATGTCACCCTCGGACGTTTGTTGACGGGGGCAACGTAGGGGTAGGCCCCAGTGCCTACCCTGTCCAAGGGCAACCACGGGGGGTTGCCCCTACAATAAGAAATGTACTCAAGGAGAGCCAAACCACATGAAGCCTTTGGAAATTAAGCCTGACATATTCTGGGTGGGCGCAATAGACTGGGCCATCCGCGACTTCCACGGCTACGTCGTCCCGAGGGGCACAACGTACAACAACTACCTGATAATGGACGAGCACCCGACCCTCGTTGACACGGTGAAGCACGACTTCTCGGCCAACACGCTGGAGAACATACGCGCGATAGTTGACCCGGCCCTGATAGAGAACATAGTGATAAACCACATAGAGGCCGACCACGCATCGAGCCTCGACGTGCTGATGGCGCTGGCACCGAACGCCCTGATACACATTACGGAAAAGGGCAAAAAGGGCCTGGCCCGCCACTACGACATATCCAAGTGGGACATGCGCACGGTGAAGACCGGCGACACGCTCGTTACCGGCAGGAAGAAGCTGACATTCATAGAGACCCCGATGCTGCACTGGCCGGACTCCATGATGACATACATTGAGCAGGACAGCCTCCTCATAAGCCAGGACGCCTTCGGCCAGCATATCGCCACGTCCAACCACTTCGACGACGAGTTCATCGCCTGCGAGTCCACGGCCGAGCTGGACGACGCGGTGGTAGATTACTACGCCAACATACTGATGCCGTTCGGCGCTCTTATAAAGAAGAAGCTCGAAGACATAACCAAGATGGGCATCAAGATAGACATGATAGCCCCGGACCACGGGGTGATATGGCGCGGGGATGTCGGCAGGATACTGCGGATGTATTCTGACATGGCATCGAACAAAGCAGAGCTCTCCGCGGTCATCATATACGACACCATGTGGAACAGCACCGAGATGATGGCGGACCCCATCATGCGGGGCGTGATGGACGAGGGCGTGCCGTGCAAGATAGTAAAGCTGCGGGCAACTCCGATGAGCGAGGCGATAAAGGAGTTCTGGAAGTCACGGGGCGCAATCATAGGCTCGCCCACGCTGAACAACATACTATTTCCGAGTGTGGCCGAGTTCCTTACGCACCTGCGGGGCCTGCGGCCAAAGGGCCGGCTGGCCGGAGCGTTTGGGAGCTGCGGTTGGAGCGGCGGCGCGGTGAAGGAGGCCTACTCCGAGTTCGAGAGGATGGGGCTCGAAGTCGTCACTCCGGGCGTCGAGTGCATATACCGCCCATCGGGCGAGGACAAGCAACAGTGCTACGAGTACGGCCGCGAGTTCGCACGCAGGCTGAAAGAGTACCACTTCAAGTTCTAATTTAGTTGACAAACAGTATATCTTAGGTATAATATTTATACCATGGAATTTGAGTTTGACGCGCAAAAGAGCGACGCCAATAAGGTAAAACATGGTATAGACTTTTACGATGCCCTGGCGTTGTGGGATGATCCCGACCTCATTGAAATCCCTGCAATAACCACCGACGAGCCGAGACACCTGGTCATCGGTAGGATTTCAAGGAAGCATTGGTCGGCTGTAACAACTTACCGGGGCGACAAGATAAGAATCATTTCGGTGCGGCGTGCGAGGAAAGAGGAGGTTGCCATTTATGAAAGCCAAGGAATTTGACAAAAAGTTCGACAAAGACGAGGACATAACCAAATACCTGGACGTGTCGAAGGCGCGTAGGCCTGAGCAGGAACAAAAACGGGTAAATGTTGATTTCCCTCTGTGGATGATTAATCAACTTGATAAAGAGGCAAAGCGTCTGGGAGTTCCTCGACAATCTATTATTAAAGTATGGGTGGCGGAGCGGCTTGAGAAAGCGTCGTGAGCATGGCAACCCTGCCGCCTTGCCATTCATGGACAAGGCGTGTGGGTTGCATAGCACTGGGGCGAGTTATTAAAGTATTGGCTTCTTATGTTTAGAAAATTTCTTCGATTCTTTTTTATTATTAAATTCGGGCAGCTTATTAAATCTCTCTACATATTCCGCAATTGCGAGATATTCATTCTCTGCCACTTTGCCCATTTTTCTTAAATTAACTGGTCTATTTGATGTAACATCGCATTCAATATAACAGACTGCCACATAGGCTGAAGATATAAATTCATTATAGTCTTGATGTTTGAATCGAACCCTATCAGCCCCTCCATGTCCCGTTTTACCTTGCATAGTATTATCAAATTGTTTAAGCCTTCCTTTGAGTCCATTGACTGAATTGGTCATACCAATATAAATCATATTCTCCCTCCACTCGAATGGTTCATTATGAAGATTCCGATTAGGAGAAGAACAAATTGCATAAATACCAGGATAATTCAATACTGTACCGAGCTGTTTTCTTTCTACCCACTGAAACCAATTTGAAAAAATCACTACATGTCTCCTTATTGCATTACTTTCCATGGCGCAGCTAATTATTTATGGCTGTATAAACACCGGCACGGGCATGAACGTGAGTATGAACACCACAAGCGATACGATGCCGGTAAGCTTTCGCCTGAAGTCGAGCGGGGTGTAGGGGTCCATCACCGGCGGGTGCTTCGTCCCCATGACGATAAGAAGCACGGCCCATATTATCCAGCCGGGAAAGAATATCCCCATCAGAAGCAGTATCAGCACGAATATCCTCGACACGAGGGTGTGCCAGCGGCCCAGGAACGCGTATGATATGTGCCCGCCGTCGAGTTGCCCTACCGGCATGAGGTTGATGGAAGTGACGAACAGGCCCACCCAGCCCGCCACCGCTATAGGGTGCAGCTCCACCGCATGCTGCGCCTGCGGCGCGGTCATGAATACTTTTATCAGCAACCCGTAAAGTATAGAGCCGCCCAGGGTCATCTCATCCGGCCCGGCGGTAGCAGCGGGCGCGGTGCCGGACAGCGAAAGCCCGACCGCGCTCGCTATCACCGCGAGGACGAAGCCCGCGAGAGGGCCGGAGGCGCCAATGTCCACGAGCGCCCTCCTGTCCAGTATGGGCGACTTCATCTTGATTACAGCGCCGAGCGTGCCGAATATGTTGGGGAACGGTATGAAGTATGGGAGCGTGGCGACCACGCCGTGCCTGCGTGAGTTCACGTAGTGCGCCATCTCGTGCGAGCCGAGTATCAGGAGCAGGGGCAGCGAGAACGGCACTCCCTTTACAAGCCCGGGCAGCAGCCGGTTCGGGAAGTCGGCCAGCAGGTCGTAGTCCTGTATGTAGTACGAGCCTGCGAACAGGGTGGTCAGGACGGTCAGAAACAGCAGCCCTGCATGGAGCTTCCACCCGCGCATCAGGAGCCCGCCTTGACCTTCTTCAAGTATTTCAACTTTTCCAGGTTGTAGGCCTTGAGCTCCTGGATGAGCACGGGCCTGGTTATGGCCTTTATCTCCACCAGCGCCTCGCCGAAGAACAGGTGGTTTTCCTCCTGCTCCTTCAGTATATCGTCCTTCTCTTTTATGGTCATTATGCCCATGTCTACCGCGAGGTCGAGAAACAGGCCGCCCAGGCTCTCCTGTTCGGTGAGCACCATCTCGACCTCCTCGGGGACCATCAGGCCCATCGATACGGCTATCTCGCCCACCTTCCTGTTCTTTTTCCTCTGGAGCGACCGCGCAAAGAACACGTCCTCTTCAGTGATTATGCCCTTCTCCAGAAGGAAACGGCCGAACAGTTTGAACCCGCTTGTGGACTGCGATTTCATTTTTTAATGACAACCTCGCACAAAAACATTAAACTACCGGATACAATCAACTTGACACAGGCCTACATGATAATATATCGGCGGCCTTTACACAACCGATAAGTCAACAACATGAACATAGTGCTTTTTCAGCCTGAGATACCGGGCAACACAGGAAACATAGCGAGGCTCTGCGCGGCCACGAACACCGCTCTGCACCTGGTCGGCCCGCTCGGGTTCTCGCTGTCCGACCGCTACCTTAAGCGAGCCGGGCTCGACTACTGGCCGCACGTGAGGCTACGCGTATACGACTCCGTGCAGGCATTCTACGAAGCGCACAACGGCGGCCGGTTTTATTACCTGAGCACCAAGGCGGGCATACCGTACACGCGGGCCGCGTACCGGGAAGACGACTTCATAGTGTTCGGCCCGGAGACCAGGGGCCTGCCGAAAGAGCTGCTGGACGAAAACCCGGAGTATTCCCTGACCATACCGATGGACGGGCCGGTAAGGAGCTTGAACCTTTCCACCTCCGCCGGGATAGTGCTCTACGAGGCGCTCAGGCAGCTCCGGGAGTTCTAATCACGCCCTCCACCTCGAGCAGTTTAACTTTTATATCCAGCCCGCAGCCGAACCCCCCGAGCCCGCCGGAGGACTGTACAACCCTGTGGCACGGCACTATTATGGGTACGGGGTTCCGGTTCAATGCCTGTCCGACCGCCCTCGCCCCCCTCGGGTTGCCTGCCTTCTCCGCTACCCACTTGTACGAACGGATGTTGCCGTACGGGATGGACGAAAGCGTACGCCATATCTTCCTCTGGAACTCGGTGCCGCGCAGGTCCACCTTCGCCGTGAAGGCGACCGGCTCGCCTGAGAAGTAGCTCATAAGCTCGCGCGTCAGGGCCGCGAAAGGCCGTCTGGCCTCTACCGGGGCCACACCAAACTCGTCCCTGAGGCCGTCTATGAAACCCGTCCGAGAGGTCGCCTTGAGCTCCAGCCGCACTATCCCGTCCTTTGTCGCGGCGACGTAGGCCGTACCTGTCGGCAGGTTTATTTCGGTATAGTATAGTTTCATTTCTGCCTCGCCTTGAAAATATGCGTCTTGCCCTTGTACAGCTTTTTGAATGTCTCGCCGTCATCCAGGGTGCCTACTATGGAGCCGTGGTGCATCGGCACGGCTACCTTCGGCTTTATGTCCTCGGCGGCATGGACCGCCTCCTCGGCCGTCATGGTATACGTGCCGGATACAGGCAGGAGCGCTATGTCGCAGCGGTAGCCCTTCATCTCCGGGATGTGGTCGGTATCGCCCGCTATGTATATGCGCTGGCCCTGTACGGTGAATATGTAGCCGACCCAGTTGTTGGCCTTGGGGTGAAACTTCTTGTTGGTGTTATAAGACGGTACGGCCTCGATATCCACGCCAGCCACGGTCAGCCTGTCACCGGGTTTCACCTTCCTGATATTTCCCTTAAGCTTCCCCTCGCACTCTCCGGGCGCCACCACAACCGTATCAGGCCCGGTTATCTTCTCTATATCCTCGGGCGAGCAGTGGTCGTAGTGCTCGTGCGTGACAAGTATGACGTCCGCCTTGGGGAGGTCGCCGTAAAGCCTGAACGGGTCGGTGTATATCACCTTGCCGTCCGCCTCTATCTTGAAAGCGTCATGCCCGAACCATTCCATCTTGTCCAGCATGCCTTTTACCTCCCGGGTTACGTACTGACCTTCTGAATTATTATACCATGAAACGCCTTCACCGGCTCAGGTACACATTGAACTCGTCCATCCCGTAGTTGGCGAGCTTCGGCTGGGCCGCCATCACCCTGACCTTCAGCCTTTCCTTGCCGAAGCCGCCTGACGGGATATCCTTGGGGAGCGGCACGGTGGCCGCAAATTGGCTTACGCCTTTAAAGAGCTTGTCCGAGGTCTTCGTATCCTCGTAATACAGCTTCCCGTTGTAATAGGCCTGCGTGGTGATATTGAACCAACCGGCCTCCCAGGGGATGCCGCTGCCGGCGGGCGCTATCGGACAGCCGCACATCATCCGCATGGCAAACGGGACGGTTATACCGTCCGCCGCATCCGATACCTTTACGGTCTTGTCCCTCAGGGAGTTGTCAACGTCCACTATAAGCCCCCGGAGCTCCAGCACTATCCCCTCGCCCGTAATGTCCTCGCCCGGGAACACCCAGGTGGTAGCGACCGCGTTGGCCTTGGAGTGTTTCGGGTTGAGAGGGCCTATCGCCTCCACGAGTATAAGGGTGGGCTTGGATATATTGATGACGGCCTCGAACTTCGCGGCGTCCTCGCCCGACTGGTATACGGAGAACCCGGCCCCCTGCAGTAGCGCACCGGTGCTTCCTTTGACCATCCCGGTCTGGCCGGTTATCCTCGGGTATCCCACGCCCGTCAGGGCCGTGGTGTCTCCGGTCGAGCCTTCGACCTCGCCGCCTGTGAGGTCCACCCCGGTCTCGGCGTCCTTTATCCTTATGACCGCCCTCGTGTGCGGGCTCATCGCCTTGGCCCCGTGCGACAGCACCCTGACTACGACCCTGGTAGGCACGGGCTTGTCGTATTTCTCCCATTCCTCGGCAAATGCCGATGCAGAATACACGAAACAGGCTACCGCAAGAGATACCGCGACGAACAACCTCCTCATCTTGCTTCCTCCTTGAGCTTGTGACACATGGGGCACTGGTCCTTGGGCGGGTGCACCTCCCTCAGCGGGCTTACCTTGCCCGGCCCATGGCAGGCCTTACAATCTTCTTTGGTTTTTGCAGAAATATGCACGTCGTCCCGCGGCATGACAGGCGGCTTCTTGGCGGTCATGCTGAGGAAATAAAGCACGGCTACAACCGCAATGAGACCGGCTATAAACAGGATATCCCTTAATTTCATACCACTCCTTTCACTATAAACGAACACGGGTTTATTTGACCAGCCGCCTCTTTATGAGCTTTATGGCAACCCAAGATGCGGCAGTCGTAAATAACATCATCCATACGACATCGCCTACAAGGGAGAACGTTATACTCCCCGTAGCGAGCGCCCTCGACACGTTTACCGCGTGCGTCAGAGGCAGAAACCACGCCGCCTTGCCCACCCATGCGGGCATCCCAGAGAGCGGGAAGAAAATGCCGGAGAAGAAGAACATGGGCGATATGACGAGGCTGAAGTAATACGCATAAAAATCGTAGGACGGCGCAAAGGCCGTGACGATGAGCGCAAGGGAGGCGAACATCAGCCCTATGAGCAGGTAGAGAAACGGCGAAAGCAGCAGCCAGGGCGAGCCCATCAGCCTGAACGCCACCAGTACGGGAAGCATTATGACCGCCGCGATAAAACCCTTGCTCGCTCCCCAGAGAATATCCCCGGCCGCGACCTCCTCTATGTTCACAGGGGTCACTATGATGGCGTCGTAGGTCTTCTGCGCGGACATCCTCGTGAACGAGCCGAAGGCGCACTCGAACGACGCCGCGTTCATGGCGGAGGCGACCACGAGGCCCGGCGCGATGAAGTTTATATAGGGCACGCCGCCTATATTCGTGATGTATTTGGACAGCCCGAACCCGAAGGCCACAAGGAACAGTATGGGCTCAGCGAGGTTGCCTATCAGGCTCGGCTTGTAGAACCTGAACCATGCGGCCATGTCCCTGCGCCAGACCTTGAGCGCCCGTCTTCCGACACGTGGCGGTATGAGAAAGTCCCTCATTCCCGAAGCTCCCTGCCTGTGAGTTTAATAAATACATCCTCGAGCGTCGCCTGCCGGTGCCTGAAGCCTTTCACCCCGAAACACGACGTCTTGCTGATGACTTCTGGTGCGTTGTCCGTGTATACGAACAGCATGTCTCCGGAGACCTCGTGCTCGTACTCGAGACCTTTCAGGCATTCGAGCACCTTCCACTGCCCGCCTTCCGCGACGCTAAGTTCCACCACGTTCCCCTTCACGTACTTCCTGATAAGCTCGCCGGGCGTCCCTTCCGCAAGTATCCTGCCATCGTCCATGATGACAAGCCTGTCGCAGAGCTGCTCGGCCTCCTCCATGTAGTGCGTTGTAAGCACCAGAGTGCGCCCCTCCGACATGAGCTCCCGGAGCCTCTGCCATATAAGGTGCCTCGCCTGCGGGTCGAGCCCGGTGGTGGGCTCGTCGAGGACAATAAGCTCCGGGTCGTTTATAAGAGCGCGAGAGACCATAAGCCTCCTCTTCATACCGCCGGAGAGCTTGGGTATGCGTTCGTCCTTCTTCTCTGTCAGGGACATGAAATCGAGCAGCCTTGAGGCGCGTTTCATGGCCTCGTCTTTGGGTATGTCGAAGTAGCTCGCATAGATGCGGAGGTTGTCTATGACCGTGATGTCGGGGTCCAGGTTGTTCTCCTGCGGCACGACTCCCAGGCGGGCGTTTATCTTTCTGTGCTCTTTTTTCCTGTCCAGGCCGAATACGCTGAGCTCGCCCCTGGTGATGGTGCAGTAGCCCTGGACCATGTTCATAGTGGTGGTCTTGCCCGCACCGTTCGGGCCGAGGAAGCCGAAGCACTCGCCCTTATTCACTGTGAAGTCTATACCCTTCACGGCGGGGTACCCGGCGTATTCCTTGTGTAGCCCCCTCGCCTCCAATACCGTCTCCGGCATCCTACAACCCCCTGAGCTTGACGGCACGGGCCACCTTCTCAATCGCTATGGCGTATGAGGCCGTCCTGAAAGAGACCTTGTTCTGCGCGGCAACCTGCTTCACATGGTTGTATGCGTGGAGCATAATGTTCATAAGCTTCCTGTTGACGCGTTCCTCGTCCCAGTACGAAGCCTGGAGGTTCTGGGTCCACTCGAAGTAGGACACGACTACGCCGCCCGCGTTCGCCAGCAGGTCCGGCACTATGAAGACCCCCTTGTCGTGCAGTATGTCGTCGGCCTCGGGCGAGGTCGGTATGTTGGCCGCCTCTACCAGCACGCGGGCCTTTATGCCCTTTGCGTTCTTGCCGGATATGACGCCTTCGAGCGCGGCGGGTATGAGTATGTCGCACGGCAGCTCGAGCAGCTCCCTGTTGGTTATGTAGTCCGCCCCGGGGAAACCTTTCAAGGTTTTGTTTTCTTCCTTGTAGAGCGAAACCTTGTTGACGTTGATGCCAGAGGGGTTGTACACCCCGCCCTGTGAGTCGGAGATGGCCACCACCGTGCAACCGTCCTCCGCAAGGAACCGCGCGGCATTGCCACCTACGTTGCCCATCCCCTGCACCACGACGGTGCTGCCGTTAATTGGCTTCCCCACGTCCTTCATCGCCTCGCGCGTGACGTAGAGCACGCCGCGCCCAGTGGCCTCGTTCCTTCCGGCGGAGCCGCCCAGCTCGACAGGCTTGCCGGTGACCACGCCGGGGGTGTAGCCGTGCCTCCTCGAATATTCGTCCATTATCCAGGCCATGACCTGGGGGTTGGTGTTAACATCAGGAGCGGGTATGTCCAGGTTCGGGCCCAGGTTGTCGTCTATGCGGCCCACGAATGCGCGCGTCAGCCTCTCAAGCTCCGCCTTCGACATCTCCTTGGGGTTGCATACTATACCGCCCTTCGCGCCGCCGAAAGGTATGTCGGTAAGCGCGGTCTTCCATGTCATGACGGCAGCGAGGGCCCTTATCTCGTCCAGGTTGACCTCCGGGTGGTATCTGATGCCGCCTTTCATGGGACCCCTGGCCTGGCTGTGCTGTATGCGGTAACCCTCGAATATCTCCAGTCGGCCGTCGTCCATCTTCAGCGGAAGTTTTACACGTATCTCCCTGTATGGGGCCTTTAGGAGAGACCACATCTCCTGTTCGAGGTTCATCTTGCCCGCGGCCACATCGAAGTGGTAGTTTATTATGCGCTCGGACTCCATCCTATGCTCTGCGTCGTCCTCTTTGACCATCGGGGTCTCCTTTTATGAGTTCACGAGAATATCTTGCCCGGGTTCAGTATATTTAGCGGGTCGAAGGCGGCCTTCACCCTTTTGAGCAGCTCCACCTCGGCCTCACTCAGCTCCATCCTGAGGTACGGCGCCTTGGTAAGGCCTATGCCGTGCTCGCCGGATATAGTACCTCCGAACCTGAGAACAAGCTGGAACACCTCTACCACAGCCTCCTCGGCAGCGGCCTTCTTTTCGGGGTCGCGCCTGTCGGTCATCACGTTCACGTGGATGTTGCCGTCGCCCGCGTGGCCGAAACACACAATATCGAGCCCGAACTTCCCGGCAATTTCCCTGAAGCCCGCGAGCGCCTCAGGCACGGCACTCACCGGCACGACGGTATCCTCATTTATCTTGTCCGGGGCTATCGAGAAAAGCGCCTGCGAGGTGCTCCTTCTGAGCTTCCATAGAGCCGCGGACTCCTGTTCACTCTCCGCGACCGAAACCTTCAGCGCGTGCCTGGCCAGCATCTCCTTCACCAAGCCTGCATCGTACGCGGCCTGGTGCTCGCTGCCGTCGGTCTCGACCAGCAGGAACCCGCCCGCACCGTCCGGGAGTTTCACGCCGGACCTATCCGCACCGGCCTTTAGCGCCGCTCCGTCCAAAAACTCCAGGCATCTCGGCGTTACACCCGACGCCATTATGTCCGCTACGGCGGCGCCTGCCCCGACCGTGTCTTTGAACACAGCGGTCATCGTGACTACTTTCCCAGGCCTTGGTATAAGGCGCAGGGTTATCTCAGTAATTACGGCGAGTGTGCCCTCCGAGCCCACAAGGAGTCTGGCGATGTCGTAGCCTACAACGCCCTTCGCGGTCTTTACGCCGGCCCTTATGACCTCGCCGGACGGGAGCACCGCACGAAGGCCTATCACGTAGTCGCGCGTGACCCCGTACTTGAGCGCGCGCATCCCGCCCGCGTTTTCCGCTACGTTCCCGCCAATGGTGCAGA
>Ga0334722_10007166_pt1 | contig 10863 bp, 9 predicted proteins | sample C3_bottom_MG_FD_207210 | JGI IMG/M metagenome (GOLD analysis project Ga0334722, IMG submission 207210) | Sediment microbial communities from Yellowstone Lake, YNP, Wyoming, USA - C3_bottom | ecosystem: Environmental > Aquatic > Freshwater > Lake > Sediment | place: USA: Wyoming | collected...
CGCGGTCCACACAAAGCGCATCAGGCTGGGCACCGCCATCGTCAACGTGTTCAGCCGCTCTCCGGGGCTGATGGCCATGCATGCTGCCACGCTCGACGACATTTCAGGCGGACGCTTCGTCCTGGGGCTTGGCACCTCGGGAGAAAAAGTCATCCGCGGTTTCCACGGTATCCCGTACGAAAAACCGCTGACGCGGCTGCGCCAGTACATCCAGGTCGTGCAGGCCCTGATCGCCGGGCAGCGGCTAACCGACTGCGGCGCCGACCTCTGGGAGTTTCGTCACTTCAAGCTCGAGATGACGCCGGTTCGCAGCCGCATCCCGATCTTCTGCGCGTGCCTGAACGACAAGGCGATCCGGATGGTCGGCGAGCTTGCCGATGGCTGGATGCCCACCTTCTGGCCCTGGCAGCAGATGAACAAAGGCATCGATCTGCTCGCGCAGGGAGCGGCGCTGCGCGGCCGCGACGTCAGCGAGATTACGGTCGCGCCCTTCACGACCGTGATTCCGATGCCCGACGAAGAGATGAGCTACAACTCCGCACGTGGCCTGATCTCGTTCTACATCGGCGGGATGGGCACCTACTATCACGACATGCTCGCGCGCATGGGCTTTGCGGAAAACGTCGGCGTCGTGCGCAACCTGTACGTACACAAACAGCGCGACGAGGCTGCGGCGGCGGTCTCCAGGGAACTGCTCGACGCGCTGGTGATCGCGGGCGACCCGAATTTCTGTCGCAAACGGCTTGGCGAGTGGAGGGAGAGCGGCATCACGCTGCCGATTCTCGGACTTCCCACCGACCTGGGACCCGAGATCTGCTCGCTGTACATGCAGATGATGGCGCCGACTGCCTGACGGATTGCGAGCGACGTCGTGGTCGCCGTGCTGCAACACCTCGGCATCGTCGTCGCCAGCGAACTGTTCCTGTTCATTCTTCCCGGCGCACTGCTCGTGCGCGCCAGCGGCGCCGCCATTCCTCTGCTCGAGCTGCCGGCATGGGCACTGGCAGGATCGCTTGCGTCCCTGTTCGTGTGCTTCTCTGCCGTTGTCGCCACCGGTCAGCCGCTGCAGGCCGCGCTGTGGCCGCTGCTGGCGATCATCGTCGTGGCGGCAGTGGCGGCGTACAGGGTCCCCGCCGGACGCAGGATCACGCACCCACCGGCGGGCGACGACGCGCGAGCGGCGGGCGGCGACGCGCAAGGCGCGAACGAAGCATCGTGCGGCGCTGCAGCAGCAAGTGGTGACGCAGGCAACGCAGCCGATGTGCTGCGCAGCGGCGCCGAGCCTCGCTGGTGGCTGTTGTTGCTGCTCGTCGTCACCGTGGCCGCCGCGCTCGCCGCTTCCACATTCGCGTCGGTCGGCAGCATCGATCGCTGGTGGTATCTGGCGTACGTACGCAGCTACCTGGAAAGCGACGCGCTGCGGATCGACGAACCGTTTCTCGGAACCGGGCGCGTGTTTGCGCGCTTTGGCGTGCATCCGTGGTTGATGGGGCTCGCACTGTGGTCCAGGCTCAGCAGCAGCGACCCGGTATGGCTTTACGAGCGGGTCGCACCGGCGCTGGCCGTGACTGCTTCCGTGTCTGCGACGCTCGCACTGGCGCGCGCGTTGTTCGGATACGGCGCGGTCGCGCGCACCGCGGTGATCGCGACGCTGCTGACGTGGGGCGGAAGCCTGCTCCCGGTGCTGGCACGCGCCGGCGAAGACAAGATTCTGGCGCAGGCCGCGCTGGCCGGTCTTTGCATCGCCGCATGTCTGGCCGCCGTGCGCCGCGAACGCGGCGCGTTGGCGCTGGCCGCACTCGCCGCGATCGCTACTGCGACGACGCACGGCCTCGTCTTCGCGTTCGTGCTGCTGGCGTGGCTGCCGTTCGTCGCGCTGCGCGGGTTGCGCGGGTTGCGCGGGTTGCGTGCGCTGCGTGGCGCGCGTGGCGTGCGTGAGTTGCGTGGCGCGCGTGGCATGCATGGCGTGCGTGGGTTACGTGGCGCCGGTGAGCGCGGCGCGCTTGCGGCAACAGTCGTCGTGCTGCTCGCGGTCGCCGTGCAGCCCGCGATCACCGGCATCGCTGTCGAGCGCGATCTTGCCCGCACCGGTGCCGTCGCCGAGTCGCGCGACCATCCGGTCCTGCGCGTGCACGAGAGCCGCGACCGTACGCTTTCTGCGGGCAATCTCGGGTTCGTCGTCCACCCGCGTCTGCTTGCGCATCCGTTGTCGCTGCTGGCGCTCGGCGTGCTGCCGATGCTGGTGTGGCGCCGTCGCGACATGCCAGGAGACTTTCTCCTCACCGCCACGGCAACCGCGCTGATCGTCGCATTCGTGCCGCCGATGCCGGCGCTGGTGGCCCGGGTCATCCCGGAGTGGATGGTCTATCGCGTCCTGTGGATTCTTCCCCTAGGCCCACTCGCCGCGCTCGGCGCAGACCAGTTGCGACGACGGCTGCAACTTGGCGAAGCCACTGCCATCGCAATGCTGTTCGCGCTCGGCGCGCTGCCGCTGTTGTGGTCGGTCGAGCAGCGGACAAGCGAGGCACGTGCGGCCCGCGCGGTGCCTGCGTCAGCCGGATTCGCAGAAGCGATGCGTGCGATCGCCGCTCTGCCGCGCCAGGCGCTGGTGGCAGCGGCCCCGGAACTGGCCGAGCGGATTCCGGCGCTTGCCGGCCGTCACGTGGTCGCCGGCCTCGACAGGTCCACGATCGTGTTCAGCGGCTCGCGCGATGCAGGTGAAGCGCGACTCCTTCTTCGCGCAGCAACGCTTGCCGGAGATGCGCGTGCCGCAGAGCTGGCGATACGCGCCGCGGTGCGACCGACGCACGCGTTGTTCGATCCGCACGCGCCGGCCCAGCCGGCGTGCGTGCAGCGTCTGTTCAACAACGACCGCTACGCGCTCTGCTTGCTGGATGTGACGGTGGAGCAGGACAAGTCGCTGCCGTTGCTGCGGACGGATGAGAATGCTGGTGACGGCAGCCACGCGACGGCACGGGTTGCGTCGCGCGGTGACGATACGACGGGTTGCGCAGCAACCGCTCGAGATGCTCCGTGCACGGCCTGCTGCACGCCCGCAGCGATGGGCGGTCTCCTCGCCGCTGCGCAGCCCGGCGACTGGGACGCCGCCGCACCGCTCGTCGATTGCCGCATCGAATGTGCGGGCAAAGGCGCCGCGGACGCGAACATCGTTGCCGTCGAAATCGTGCCGCTGCTGGGCCGTGGTGTCGAGGAACTGCTGCTCCGCGCGCGCTGTTTGCGAGACGGCAACGAGGTCTACGTCGCCACCGGCCGTGCGCGCACCGATGGCGGCGCTCCGATTCGCTTCGCGCTGCCCCAAACTGCAATGGGCGGCATCGACGCAGTCGAGTTGCGCGTCATCGCGGGTCTGCTGCCGTTCCTCAAGCTGCGTGGCGTGACATGGGACGTGACAACGGCCGCGACATCGGACAACGGCGCCGGCAGCGCAGTGCAGTAGCGGCCCTCGGGCTTGCCCCCACGATAACGCGGGCGACCGGTACGAGCTGGGCGTCGGTCACGCCAGCGCTGGCGCGCGACGCGGAGCTGAGCGTCGGTCACGCCATACGACAGCGCTGGCGCGCGACGCGGAGCCGGGCGTCAGGTGCCGCCATACGGCAGCGCTGGCGGGCGACGCGGTTACGATCCGCGCGTCAGGTCACTCCGCGCGCGTCCACCGGCCACACTGCGACCAGCTTGTCGCCGCGCACGCAGTGGTACCAGTCGTAGAGATTGACGGTCGGATCACAGTGCGGCGCCACGCACTCGACGACACTTCCAAGCTCGAGCTTCTGGCTGGAGTCGGCGAACACGACGCAGCCGTGTTCGTCGCCGAGGAAAGCGTAGATGGCGTCCTTCGGCGCGCCGCTTGCGATGCGCGGTTTGGGTCCGTCGGTGGCAAAGCGCTTGAGGCCCGCGTCGGTCGTCACCATTCCACGCGCGTTGTTGCTGACCACGGTGGTCGCGACGAACAGCGCCTGCTCGAACGGCAGCGTCTTCGTGCGCGCCGTCAGCTCCACATCGCCGTACTCGACGTCCATCACCGCGTACGAGCCCGCCTGCAGCTCGGTGAAGATTCCCGACTGGTGGTCGATGTCGTAGGTGCCGGTACCGCCACCGCTGACGATCGCCGGCTTCATGCCTTCTTTCTCGAGCACGCGCACGAGCGAGGTGACGCGACCGAGTTGCTCGAGCGCCAGATCGCAACGCGTCTGGTAGTCGGCGAGGTGCTGGAGGTGTCCGGCATAGGCCTGGACTCCGACGAACTGCAGACCACGGGTGCTGCGGATGACGCGCGCCAGGGTGATCGCGTCGGTCTCGCTTGCAGCCCCGGTGCGGCCGAGGCCGACATCGAAGTCGATCAGCACTTCGATCTTCTTGCGCGCCGCTTCCGCTGCCAGCCCGAGCTGGACGGCGTTGTGCGGGTTGTCCACGACGACCTTCAGAGCGTTGGCCGCCTGGTTGAGTCTGGTCAGGCGGCCGATCTTTGCCGGTTGCACCACCGGCGACGTGATCAGCACACCCGCGATGCCGCCACCCGCCATCACCTCCGCTTCACCGACGGTCGCGCAACAGACGCCGACGGCGCCCGACTGCACCTGCAGCTTGGCGATGCGGATCGACTTGTGCGTCTTGGCGTGCGGGCGAAGATCGAGCCAGACCGACTTGCAGTGAGCCGCCATCGCGGCGACGTTCTTCTCGAGGCGATCGAGATCGAGAATGAGCGCGGGGGTAGTTACCTGCGCGCGCGAGCCGGGCTGGCCGATCAGGCCAGCGTCGGGACCACCGTCATCGTGTGGGAAATCCTGGTTCAGCAACTTGTCCTGCTTGTGCCGCGTGTTGCGGCTCGATCACGCAAGCGGCTCGACCTGCCCGAGTTGCCGAGCCTGCTCCAATTACCCGCTCAGCTCGCGCACTGCGCGACGCGTTCAAACCGCCGCGAGCACCGAGGACTCGTCGGCGTCCGAAAAGGAGAATCCCAGCCAGCGCCGTTCCTCTTCCTTGAACGATTCGAAGATGTCGTTTTCGATTTGCCGGTATCGTTCCAGTTGCGCACGCACGCGCGCCTGCGAGCCTGCGACGTGCGCGAGCCTCGTCATCCACTCTTCCGTCCACGAGATGTGCCACTTCTCGTCGTTCGACAGCTCATCGAGCAGCACGCGCGTCTCGTCGTCACAATGCGGGCTGGCCGCGTGCTCGTTGTAGCGACGCAACGAACGTTCTTCGACGATGACGGTCAGAGCGAACAGATCGATGATGTTCATCGGGATGCCGAGTGCCTTGCCGAGACGCCGCTGATAGCCGTCGGGAACGCTTACCGGGAAGCCTCCGAGCTGGCGGATGCGCCGCGTCCACAGCCACGCATGACGTGTTTCGTCGGCGATGTGTCGCGAGAACAGGACCTGCGCCTCGGGATCGGGATCGCGCTGCATCATCTTGATCAGCAGCGTGGCGCCGCGCATTTCGGCGTCACGGTAGTAGCTGAACAGTTTGATCAGCGCTTCGGTACTCGGTGCTTCGTGATTCATCGCGATCCGAAGGGCGACTTCTATATGAAACCTGCGGCGGCCGGAACGTTCGCACGCCGCCAACTCACGTCAGTCCTGCAGACCATAGATGGCGGCGAACGGATCCCAGGCCGGGTCGCGATGCCACTCGTACTCCGCTCCTTGTGCCACGCGCTCGGCCACTTCGGAGTCGTAAAGCCGCTCGATGAGCGCCAGCGACATGTCGATTCCGGCCGAGACGCCGGCAGACGTCATTCGGTCGCCTTCATCGATCCAGCGTGCCTGCTTGACCCAGCGCACTCGGGGTCCCTGTTCGGCCACCCACGCGAACGCCATCTTGTTGGTCGTGGCGCGGCGCCCGTCGAGAAGCCCTGCTTTGGCCAGAAGCGCCGACCCCGTGCAGACCGAGGCCACGACCTCGGCCGTCACCGCAACCGAGCGCAGCCACGACAGCAGCGCCTCGTTGGCAACCTCCTTGCGGGTTCCGAAGCCGCCGGGGACCAGCACGAGGTCGAGCCGCGGACAGCTTGCGAAGTCGGCTGTGGCCAGGCTTTCGGGACCGGCGGCGCTGGCAATCGGTCCCACTTTCTCGCCAACCATGACGATCTGCACGACTCCCCGAAGCAGTCCAAACATCTCGAGCGGCCCGAACACATCCAGCAGCTCGAACCCCGGAAACAGCAGGACCCCCAACGTTCTGTTTCTCATTCCCCCTCCAGCAGTATTTCCGAACGAACGTGCTATTTGCCGTAATCGCACGAGCGTTCTATTTATGGCCTCAATGCAGCCGCGAAACCCCAAAGGTCTGGCGACCCGGCAAGTCATCCTGCGCAAAGCCTGTGATCTGGCTTCGGTCGCTGGCCTTGCCGGACTGACCATCGGCAGCCTCGCCGAAGTTCTGGAGATGAGCAAGAGCGGCCTGTTCGCGCATTTCGGATCGAAGGAAGAACTCCAGCTCGCGGTGCTCGAGGCTGCCGCGGCGCTCTTCCATGATCGCGTCGTGGAGGCTGCCGCCGGCAAGCCCCCGGGCCTGGAGCGACTCCAGGCTCTGGCCGAAGCGTGGACGCGATATCTGGAATCGGGAGCGTTCCGCGGAGGATGCCTGTTCGCGGCCGTGTCCTCGGAATTCGATGATCGGCCCGGCAAGGTCCGCAACCGCATCGCTCAATTGACCGACGGGTGGCTTGGTCTTCTCGAGCAGCAGGCAGCCGAAGCCTTATCGCACAGCCAGATCGACGGCCGTATCGATCCAGCGCAGGTCGCCTTCGAGCTTCACGCGTTCTTCCACGAGGCGAACCGCACGTTTCAACTGCACGGCAGGGCCGACGCGTTCGAGCGCTGCAGAATCGCGACGCGGCGACTTTTCGAACGGATCGTAAATTAAAAATGCGGAGAAATTTTTGTCGCCCCTACGTCGGGGGCGGCAAATGCTGTAAGACTTGATCCATCCTGAAACGCCACGGGGGCGGGGAGCGGTTACGGGATAGTTCAGATGCGAGGGGTTCCCGTGATCGGAGATATGCGACAGGTTCGCTTCGTCCTTGGCGTTGCCGCCATGACACTCATCGCGCTCTGCGGCAGCGCATCCGCACAGACCGCAACCGCCCAAAGCTGCCTGGGAGACCAATTGCGGGCCTCCGCTACGATCTGCAAAGGCTACGCCCGCTGCTACGCGCTGGCGATGCAGAGCGGGAACGCCGTTGACCCGGTGTGCTTCGGAGAGCGGGCCCAGAGACTGGAATCGCTCTTCACCGACATCGAAGACCTGGCCCTGGGAGTTTGTCTCGTCGAAGGAGCGGATCCGGACGTCGCCAGCATGATCGCCGCCGGAGTCGATCCGATGGCTGCATCGCTGACGCTGACCGGAGGACACTGCGCCAGCAGGAAGATCGGGGCGCTCGGCAAGGAATGCTCAGGCTATCTGCGATGCTACGCCAAAGCCGCTGCGCATTCGTCGAGCGTCGATCCGGCATGCCTCGCCTCGTACCAGCAACGGCTGGCAAGGAACTTCGACAAAGTGGAAGCAAAGGGCCAGTGCGTCACCACCGGCGACCGCGCCGCGATGGAAGCGATGGTCGATTCGACGGCATCGAGCATCTTCGTGCTGCTGCGTGGCACCGACTCGACCACGACGTCAACGACGTCGACGTCAACGTCATCGACGTGGACGACGACAACCACAACAACGACGACTACGATACCCGCGACGACGACGACAACAACGATTCCCTGACGGCGCCTGTTTGCGGCGCCGCACGCGATCGCGCCCTGCGGCTCAGATCGCTACAGCGCCACCCACACCGACTTGGTCTGCGTGTAAAGCTGCAGTGCCTGCGCACCAAGCTCGCGGCCGATGCCGCTTTCCTTGTAACCGCCGAACGGCATCGCCGTGTCGAGTGCGTTGTAGGTGTTGATCCACACCGTGCCGGCACGCAGCGCGCGTGCGGCGCGATGCGCCTTGCCGATATCGCGCGTCCACACTGCGGCCGCCAGGCCGTATTCCGTATCGTTGCCGAGCCGGATCGCCTCGTCGATGCTCTTGAACGACAGCGCCGACACCACCGGTCCGAAGATTTCTTCGCGCGCGATCGTCATGTCGTTGCGAACGCCGTCGAACACGGTGGGCTGCAGGAAGTAACCTTTTTGCTGGGCGCGCGCGCCGCCGGTCACCAGTCTTGCTCCGCCCTTCTTTCCGGCCTCGATGTAGCCGAGGATCTTGGTGAACTGTTCCTCGCTTACCTGCGCGCCCATTTGGGTCGCAGGATCGAGTGGATCGCCCACCCGAATCGTCTTTGCGTGAGTCGCGAGCGCTTCGACGAACTCGTCATGTACCGAGTCTTCGACGAAAAGGCGCGAGCCCGCGCAGCACACTTCGCCCTGGTTGAAGAAGATGCCGCCGATCGCGCCTTTGACGGCCGCCTCGATGTCGGCATCCGCGAATACGATGTTGGGAGACTTGCCCCCGAGCTCGAGAGACACGCTCTTGAGATTGCCGGCGGCGGCGCGCTGGATCACGCGCCCAATTTCGGTCGAGCCGGTGAACGCTACCTTGTCCACGCCGCGATGCTCGGCGATCGCCGCGCCGGCGGTCGGTCCGAATCCGGTCACGATGTTGACGACCCCTGGCGGCAGACCGGCCTCGAGCATCAATTCGCCCAGACGCAGTGCGCTCAGCGGTGTCTGCTCGGCGGGTTCGAGCACGCACGTGTTGCCGCACGCCAGCGCCGGCGCCAGCTTCCACGACGCCATCAGCAGCGGAAAGTTCCACGGAATGATCTGACCGCACACACCGTGCGGCTCGCGCAGCGTGTACGTGAAGAAATCGGATGAGATCGGAATGGTTTCGCCAAGGATCTTGTCGGCCCATCCGGCATAGTAGGCGAAGACTTCCGCCGCCTGCGGCACATCCACGTTCGAGGTTTCAGAAATCGGCTTGCCGTTGTCGCGGGACTCCAGGATCGCGAGTTCTTCGCGATTCGCATCGATGAGCTCGGCTACCTTGTAGAGCAGCTTTCCCCGATCGCGCGGCCGCATCGCCGGCCAGGCTCCAGTCTCGAATGCGCGCCGCGCGGCGTTGACCGCCTTGTCCACATCGGCCTTGTCGCCTTCGGCAACGACGGCAAGCGGCTCCTCGGTTGCGGGATTGATCGTCTCGAACGTCTTGCCGCTGACGGCATCGACGAAGCGGTTGTCGATCAGCAGCTTGCCCGGGCGGATCGTGGAAAGGGAAGTATCGGATGCGGCGGTGGCCATCGTGCTGTTCTCCTGCCGGCGGAAATTCGGTGCGGGGACGCTACGCCCGCAAACCCGGTGCGTCAAGAATGGTTGGACGGCGTTGCCGCCTCTCTATTGCAACTGCTGCTGTGCCGGCTCGACGGCCAGAGCGAGTTCTTCGGCGAGCGCCTCGGCTGCGGATTCCAGCAACCGCGTGGTGAGGACCCGGGGGAGCGCACCGCTGACCTCGGAACGCTCCGTCACACGAAAATTACCGGCGTTGCGCCCATCGCGATCCGTCAGAGTCACTCCGACCATGACCACCGCGTGCCCCTCGGTCGCAAGAAAACTGTTGTCGACGCCGCCTTCGATCTTCCACGACACAACGTTCGGCCGCACTTCGAGTGTAAGAGGATCGCCCATCGTCGCGACCAGTCCCCGGCGCGAAAGCTCCGCTCTCAGCGTGGAGTCGAAGGCCGTACAGTCGTCGTTGGAAAGCTGGAGCTGCCCCGGCACCGTCAGCTCGATCGGCGCGAAGCGGGTCCGTGCGTCCAGCCGATCCACGTCGTGCTGAACGTGCACGCGCTGCTCGACGCTGCCGCAGCCGGCAAGCATCGCAACGAGCGCGCAGGCGCATGCCGACACAAGCACAGAGGGACGATTCATTGCGGGGTTCATGCGGCGAAGGTAACTGCAGCGGAGGGTGGTTGCGAGTGTTGCTCCGTAGCGCGGCGGGGCCGCCCTATTTCATCCGTCGGGCCCCGAGCACCAGCAGAGAGGCGGCGCCGAGAAGGCCCAGCACGCCGATCAGGCCAAACGGAGGAAAGTCGGCAGCCGCTCCCGACGCACCTTTGGCAGCAAGGCCGACTGGAAGGACGAACGCCGCCACTGCCATCCACGAGCACGCCTGCTTCAAGCGGTCGCTCAGTGCCAGCTTGTCCACCAGCAGGCCGATCACCAGGTTCAGGATCGAGATCGGCATCCCGTGCGAGTGTCCCTCGCGCAGATAGAACCGCGTGAGCGACAACACGTGGTTGCCATCCTGCACCGCGAAACGATCGAACGTGAAACCGAGCGCCATGCCGCCGAGCGCGCACAGCACCAAACCCACGGCCCCGGCAATGATGTTCACGCGTCCGTATCGCATCGTCTCCCTCCCCGATGTCAGCATGTATCCCGCGGCGCGACTCGTTGCCAGACGTTGAAGAGCCGGGTCGCGGAAGAGATTCGATTGCTGGCCGCACCGTGCGCCGGAACATCAGACGGCCATCGGAGCCTTGCCGGTTTACTCAAGGCCGCGAGTATATTTACTCAACGCCCGGAGCAAGACCGGCGGCCGATCTGCCCCGTTCAGCGCCCCGCGAACTGCGGCTTGCGCTTCTCGATGAACGCCATCTGTCCTTCCATCGCATCGGCGCTCGCGAACGACGCAGCCACCAGACCCTGCACTTCGGCCGCGGCCTCTGCACCCAGAGGTGACGCGAGTTCGAGCAGATTCAGCACGCGCTTGAGCCCGCGAAGTGCCATCGGCGCGTTGTCGGCGATTTCGGCGGCCATTGCTGCGACGGTGCTTTCAAGCTCGGCGCGCGGAACGAGACGGTCGACGAGTCTCATCTCAGCCGCTTCGGCGCCACGATAGGTCCTG
>Ga0334722_10007167_pt1 | contig 10863 bp, 9 predicted proteins | sample C3_bottom_MG_FD_207210 | JGI IMG/M metagenome (GOLD analysis project Ga0334722, IMG submission 207210) | Sediment microbial communities from Yellowstone Lake, YNP, Wyoming, USA - C3_bottom | ecosystem: Environmental > Aquatic > Freshwater > Lake > Sediment | place: USA: Wyoming | collected...
CCTGTTTTTCCTGATCGGCACCGCAACCCTTGGGAGCGTGGCTTGGCGGGAAGGGATGCGCCCGGATCGTGCTTTTCTGCACGGAGCTTGGATATTCTTGGCCGGCTGGAGCGGGGCTGGGTTTACACCCCAGTCGCAAAGCATTTTATATTATCATAGCGCCCCGTTTGAGATGCTGTCGCTCTCGTTCATGATTCTCGGCTCCATTAACTTTGCCTTGCATTATGCGGTGCTGACCGGCAAGCGCGCGGAGCTGCCCAAGAACATCGAATCCAGGACATACCTCTTTTCCATGCTCATCCTGCTCATGTTGGTCTATCTGGGATTGAAGACGGCTGGGCTTTATCCGCAGGCCTGGAATCTATTCCGCAAAGGATTTTTCCAGCTTGTGTCAGCCCATACCGGGACAGGGTACGCTACGGTTGCTGCTGCGGATTTTGCTCGGCGGTGGGGCGGCTTGGCCGTGTTTGCCCTCATCATGGCGATGCTTTTCGGCGGCATGACTGGCTCGACTGCCGGGGGGATCAAGATGCTGCGGGTGGGTATCGCCGCCAAGGGCGTTGTTCATGATGTCAAGCGGCTTCTCTACCCCGAAAGTGCGGTCATCAAAACGAAGTTTCATTTTTACCAGCCATCGTTTCTAAGTGATCAACAAGTGCGGAGCGCCTTGACAATCACGGTGCTGTACATTCTCACCTTTGCTGCCGGCACAGGGATAGCTGCTCTTTACGGCTACCCGCTTACAGTTGCTGCGTTTGAAGCGGCCTCAGCGACTGGGAACGTGGGTTTGACGATGGGCATTACTTCTGCGGCGATGCCGTTAGGCCTGAAGATAACTTATATGGTAATTATGTACGTAGCCCGTTTGGAGTTCTTAGCGGTATTCGCTCTGGTTGCCCTCGGTGTGGTCGGCGTGGCCAAGGGGCGAAGCAGGCGGCAGGCTTGAATCCTGGTTGGCGGCTTGCCGGCTGCACGCCGTCGGTTTGCCGAGAAGCCGGTTTCTTGCCGGCAATACTTTAAAGAGTAGGCGCAGGTGGGCATGCTATCGGGAGAGCTTGGCGAAACAGGGGAAGATGGCAGGGAGCCTGGGCTAGGCGGGAGTGGAGTTAAGCGATGGCGACAGTTACAAAGCTCGGATTGAGGCTATGCCTGGCTGTGGGCTTGCTTTTGGCATGGGCATTGCCTGTTGCGGCGGATCCTGTGCCTTTGCCGGAACTGGTCGGACAGGGTGAGGCTTGGGATGGACGCAGCGTGGAGCTGACCGGTGAAGCTGTCGGCGATCTCATGATCCGGGGAGAGAACGGTTGGTTGAACGTTCTTGAGCAGGGGGCTGTGATTGGAGTCTGGGGCAGCCGCGATCAGCTAGCCGCTGTCCAGTATCTCGGCGACTATGACAACATCGGAGACACGGTGTACGTCCGCGGGACTTTTAATCTTGCTTGTCAGCTCCATGGCGGCGACATGGACGTGCACGTTCAGGAACTTAAAGTAATCAAGCGCGGCCAGGCGGTGGAACATCCGGTCAACTCCTGGCGGCTGGGCCTGGCTGGTGCGGCCTGGGTGCTGGCGTTGAGCATGGGCGGGCTGCTCTGGCGAAGAACCCTGCTTGCCCGCAAATTTTAGGCAAAGGTTGGGCAGGATTATCGGTACACAGGCAGAATAGTATTCGATGGGCCAATAGGGTGACGGCCAAACTGGATTATTTTTTCCAGCATTGCGGGATACTAATGGACAGCCCGGAAAAGCTGTGGTTGATCTGGGAAAGGAGAGGATTTTTTTGCCGAAACAAACTGTGGGAGATGTCCAGTGGTCAGGCCGGCGAGCGCTTGTCCGCGTGGATTTTAATGTTCCGGTGGATGACAGCGGCCGCATCGCTGACGATACCAGGATCCGTGCGGCCCTCCCAACGATTGAATATTTGTGTGGCCAAGGAGCGAAAGTTATCTTGGTCTCGCATTTTGGGCGGCCGAAAGGGCAGGTTAACTTGAAGTATTCTCTGCGGCCCGTCGCCGAACGCCTCAGCGAACTCCTAGGCCGATCCGTCCATTTCGTGCCGGATTGCCTAGGCCCGGAAGCAGCTGATGCGGTTGGCCGTCTGGCTGCGGGTGGCGTCCTTCTCTTGGAAAATGTTCGTTTTTATGCGGCCGAAGAGAAGAATGATCCTGCTTTCGCCAAGGAGCTGGCCGGACTGGCCGATGTTTTTGTGAACGATGCTTTCGGCGCCGCCCATCGGGCCCATGCTTCCACCACCGGGGTGGGAGCTTATTTGCCCGCTGTGGCTGGTTTCCTAATGGAGAAAGAAATCGGGGTTATGGGGAGGGCGCTGGAAAATCCGGAACGGCCCTTTGTCGCCATTATCGGTGGCGCCAAAGTAAGCGACAAGATCGGAGTAATCGAAAACCTCTTGACCAAAGTCAATGCATTGATAATTGGGGGAGGTATGGCCAATACCTTTCTCAAAGCCCAAGGATACGAAGTTGGGAAATCCTTGCTCGAAGAGGACAAGGTTGCCCTTGCTGCGGATTTGTTGGCCAAAGCACAGAGCCAGGGCATCAGGCTGGAACTGCCAACCGATGTAGTTGTGGCGGCGGCCGCGGCTGAAGGGGCGGCTGCCCGGGTTGTTCCAGTAAGTGGTATCGGTGAGGCGGAAATGGCGCTGGATATTGGTCCGGCCAGCCAGGAGAGGTTTGGCCAGGTGATCAAGGAAGCCCGCACGGTGGTATGGAATGGGCCACTGGGCGTGTTTGAAATCGCTGCCTTTGCCCAGGGTACTGAAGCTATTGCCAAGGCCGTGGCGGCTTGCCCGGGGACGACCATTGTAGGCGGCGGGGATTCAGTCGCGGCGGTGGAAAAAATGGGAGTAGCCGGCCTGATCACGCATATTTCCACGGGCGGCGGGGCTTCGCTGGAATTTCTTGAAGGCAAGTCCCTGCCGGGCGTTGCCGTTCTCAACGACAAATAACGAGAGGGGGTCGGCGCCGTGGCCTGCCGTCGCCGCTTGATTGCTGGCAATTGGAAAATGCATAAGACGACAAGTGAAGCTAAAGCGTTTGCTGAGAGGTTTTTGGCCGAGGTGCAAGGCATCACCGGTGTAGACATGGTCATTTGCGCCCCGTTTACGGCGCTTGCCGCCTTGCAGGACGAGTTGGCTGAGAGCGTGGTGCACTTGGGAGCGCAGGATCTGTTTTGGGCAAGCGAGGGGGCTTACACCGGCGAGATCTCGCCCCGGATGCTGGCGGATCTCGCTTGCACCTACGTCATAGTCGGCCATTCCGAGCGGCGGGAGATTCTTGGCGAGACCGATGAACTGATCGGGAAAAAAGTCAAGGCGGCGCTCGCGGCGGGATTAGCTCCGATCCTTTGTGTAGGAGAAAATCTTGCCCAGCGGGAGGCCGGACGGGCCTTGCAGGTTGTCCGGGGGCAGGTCGAGCGGGACCTCGCGGACATACCGCCGGAGGATCTGCCGCGGTTGGTCATTGCCTATGAACCCATCTGGGCGATCGGCACTGGCAAGACAGCTTCCAGCTCTGACACCCAGGAGATGTGCGCCGCTATTCGTTCTTCCCTGGCGGGAATCGCCGGCGCCCTGGCCGGGGAGACGCGGATTCTCTACGGTGGCAGCGTGAAGCCCGGCAACATTAGCGATTTGATGCGGCAGCCCGATGTCGACGGGGCATTGGTCGGCGGGGCAAGCCTAGATCCACTGGGGTTTAGCGAACTGATCAAGAATGCTTTGATCGATTAGTTTGATACGTTCCCGCAGAGCACTGGCCGCGTGGGGAATTTTCCAGCGGGTCTCTGGCAAGGCGAGATCAAAGCATGGCTTCACCAGATGCTCGCAAGCTTCTTAGCATGTTTCGAGGTGGAATGCGTGACAGAAACCGCACATAATGGGGGAAGACCGCTGGTCTTGATGATTTTGGATGGTTGGGGCTATCGCGAGGAGGAAGCGGGCAATGCCATTGCCCAGGCCGATTTGCCCTATTTTCGCCGCTTGTGGCGAGAATACCCGCACACGCTCTTGCAGGCTTCGGGAGAGGCCGTGGGCTTGCCGGCGGGACAAATGGGCAACTCCGAAGTCGGGCATCTGAATATTGGAGCTGGGCGCGTGGTCTATCAAGAGCTTACCCGCATCTTTCGCGCCATCGCCAACGGCGAATTGGCGGGCAACCAAGTGCTGGCCGAAGCCATGGATCGCACCCGGGCGGGCGGCAAGGCTCTGCATTTCTTAGGCCTCATCTCGGACGGCGGGGTGCATTCGCACCTGGAACACCTTTTCGCTCTCTTAGACTTGGCCAAAGAACGGCGCGTCCCCAAAGTCTATGTTCACGCTTTTCTTGACGGCCGGGACGTTTTGCCGGAGAGCGGAAAGGGCTATCTGGCGCAACTGGAAGAAAAGCTGCAGAAGCTCGGTCTGGGACAGATCGCCACGGTCAGCGGGCGCTATTATGCGATGGACCGGGATAAGCGCTGGGAGCGGGTGGAGAAAGCCTACAGGGCTCTGGTCTACGGGGAGGGCGAAAAAGCTGCCGGAGCACTGGCTGCGGTGGATCAGGCGTATGACCTGCGGGTCACGGATGAGTTTGTTCTCCCGACAGTCATCATTGGAGCCGATGGCAAGCCGGTCGGTCAGGTGCAAGACGGGGATACCGTCGTGTTCTTCAATTTCCGGGCTGACCGGGCGCGAGAATTGACCAGGGCCTTTGTCGATGAAGATTTTGCCGGGTTTGACCGTCCCGGACGCCCCCGGGTACATTTCGTTTGTCTGACTGAATACGATGTGACGATTGCGGCGCCGGTAGCTTTCCCCCCCCAGAACCTGGAGAATACGCTCGCTGAAGTAATCGCCCGGGCTGGACTGCGGCAGCTCCGCATTGCTGAGACCGAAAAATACGCTCATGTAACCTTCTTTTTCAACGGCGGGATTGAAGAGCCAGTACCGGGAGAGGAACGCTGTCTGGTCCCTTCGCCCAAGGTGGCTACTTACAATCTGAAACCGGAAATGAGCGCTCCGGAGGTGACTGAAGAGCTACTGGAGCGCATTGAGGCTGCCGCCTTTGATGTGGCGATTTTGAACTTCGCCAATCCGGACATGGTCGGGCACACCGGAGTCTTCGATGCTACTGTTCGGGCGGTGGAAACCGTGGATGCTTGTCTCGGACGGATTGCCGCTGCCCTCCGCGAGTGCGGCGGGACTTTGATCATTACGGCCGATCACGGGAATGCCGAGGCCAAAGTGGATTTGGCAACCGGCCTGCCGCTGACGGCACACACCACTAATTTGGTGCCGTTTATCCTGATCGGTGACAAACTGCGAGGACAGCGTCTGCGGGAGGGCGGTGCGCTGTGCGATATTGCCCCAACCGTACTTAAACTTCTGGGCCTGGAACAACCGGCGGAAATGACGGGCAAGTCTCTAATTTGAGCAGGGTTGCCGGAGTGGTATGGGCCTGGTGTCGGGAACTGGCAACTGAATCGTGTCAAGCGCTAGGCTCTAAGCAGGCAGCTTACCATGAGAAAGGAGAACAAGTAAATGAGTCTAATTGCTGATGTCTATGCGAGGGAAATTCTGGATTCCCGCGGCAATCCAACCATCGAGGTGGATGTCGCGCTCGAAGATGGGTCGCTTGGCCGCGCGGCAGTCCCTTCGGGAGCTTCCACAGGGGCTTTTGAGGCCGTGGAATTGCGGGATGGGGACAAGACTCGCTACGCGGGGAAAGGTGTCCTGCAAGCTGTCGAGAATGTCAACAACCTCATCGCGCCGGAAGTCGAAGGACTTGATCCGTTCGATCAGCCTGGCCTCGATCGAACCCTGATCGAGCTTGACGGCACGGCCAACAAGGGCAAGCTAGGGGCGAACGCGATCTTGGGTGTTTCCCTTGCCGCCGCCAAAGCCGCTGCTGAGTCGCTTGGCCTGCCGCTTTACCAATACCTGGGCGGTGTCAATGCCAAAGAACTCCCGGTCCCGATGATGAATATTCTCAACGGCGGCAAGCACGCCGATAATAACGTCGATATCCAGGAGTTCATGATCATGCCCGTAGGAGCCGCCAATTTCCGGGAAGCTCTGCGCATGGGCACTGAAGTGTATCACAGTCTCAAAGCGGTCTTGAAAGACAAGGCCTTGGCTACCTCAATCGGCGATGAAGGCGGTTTTGCACCCAATCTCAATTCCAATGCCGACGCTCTGCTTTGCATCGTCGATGCCATCCAACGCGCCGGTTACCAGCCGGGTGAACAAGTGGCCCTGGCTCTGGATGTCGCGGCGACCGAACTCTACCGGCACGGAGTCTATCATCTGGCCGGAGAAGGAGTCACCAAGACTTCCGACGAGATGATTGCCTACTATGAAAAATTGGTGGCGGAATATCCGATCATCTCGATTGAAGACGGGTTAGCCGAAGAAGACTGGGAAGGCTGGCGCAAGCTCACGGAACGCCTAGGCAGCCGGATCCAGCTGGTCGGGGACGATCTCTTCGTCACTAACCCCGAACGCCTGGCGCGCGGGATCAAGGAGAAATGCACCAACTCGATTCTGATCAAGCTCAACCAGATCGGCACTTTGACCGAGACGCTGGACGCGATTGAAATGGCCAAGCGCGCTGGATACACCACTGTGATCTCCCACCGTTCCGGTGAGACCGAGGACGTAACCATGGCGCACGTGGCCGTAGCCGTCAACGCCGGCATGATCAAAACCGGCGCTCCGGCCCGTACGGAACGAGTGGCCAAGTACAATGAACTGCTGCGGATCGAAGAGCAATTAGGCGACAGCGCCATTTATCGCGGGCCCGCTGCGGTCTTGCGTCGCTGATGCGGCTGGGTATGTTCATTCCTTGTGTTTTCCTTGGGCTTGTGCTAGAATAGATTACTGGCAATAAATAGGTTGATTTGGAAAACTTACTGTCAAGTTGCCTGGCGGGGCTTGACAGTAAGTTCTCATGTCTCAGAGGTGTCGCAGTAAGGGGGTGAAATAACATTGAAGGTTGCTGTGGCGATCGTTTTGATTATCAGTGCTTTAGGCCTTATTGCGACTGTTTTGCTCCAATCCGGACGAAGTGCCGGGCTTTCGGGAGCGATTGCCGGGGCGGGGGAGACTTTTTTCGGGAAGAAAAAAGGCCTTGACGAGCTATTCGGCAGGCTCAGCGCCGTTTTTGCCATTATTTTTCTTTTAAGTTCCTTAGGTTTGTCCTTGCTCAAATAGGGCGAAGCAGGAACTTTGTTTGGCTTTCGTGTGGTCAGCATGGTTGGCAACAGATTCTGTCAGGCGCTCTTGCTGGGACCGCATCACTTTGTACGCGCTGTCCGAGGGCTCTTCGGCCGAGGTGCATCGCTTTGAACGGACTGCGCGTGTTGATCTGGTAGGACTGTCGCAGGGGGAGTGGGGCTGCCCGCTGGGTCATCCATCTGCCCTTGCCGTGCAGTATAGATTTCAGTAGGGGGGTTACCGAATAATGGATTTTGCTTCAATGCCCTGGTGGGCAGTGGGGGCGGGAATTCTCGGCCTCATCTTCGCATTTTACTTTGCCACGAGTGTTTTGAAAGAAAGCCCTGGCAATGCACGCATGCAGGAGATTTCCCAGGCGATTCAAGAAGGAGCCATGGCCTACTTGAACCGCCAATACCGGACGTTGATTCCTTTTGCCGTGATAATTTTCTTGGTGCTCTTGCTCAAGGGCTGGCAAACTTCCGTGTCCTTCCTGGTCGGCGCCGTTCTCTCAGCTGTGGCCGGGTATGTCGGCATGAGCATCACCACGCGCGCCAATGCCCGGACGACGGAAGCTGCCCGGACCAGCTTGAACAAGGCGCTCGGTGTTGCTTTCCGCGGCGGAGCGGTTATGGGCCTGTCGGTAGCTGGCTTGGGCCTGGCCGGCGTGGCCGTTCTGTACTTAGCTTTTGGCAACGCTGAAATTATCAATTCGTTTGCTTTTGGGGCCAGCGCGATCGCCCTCTTCGCCCGGGTCGGCGGCGGGATCTATACCAAAGCGGCTGACGTCGGGGCGGACTTGGTCGGTAAAGTGGAAGCAGGAATTCCGGAAGACGACCCGCGCAACCCGGCGGTTATTGCTGACAATGTTGGCGATAACGTCGGCGATACAGCCGGCATGGGCGCCGACCTGTTCGAGTCGTATGCAGCGTCCACCATTGCAGCCATGCTTGTGGGCGTTACCACTTTCAGTGTAGTGGATCAAGGCTTGCCCGGCTTAATGCTGCCGCTGCTGGTCGGTGCTGCCGGGATTGTTTCGGCGATCATCGCCAGCTTCTTTGTGCGCACCGGCGAAAATGCCAACCCCCAAACCGCTTTGAACAAAGGGTTGTGGGGTACAAACATCCTTACCGCGGTCTTCTCGTATGCGATTGTCAATTTCTTGCTCCCGTCATCAACCGTGGTCAAAGGAGTCAATCTTACTCCTAACACCGTGTTCATTGCCATTGTTTGCGGTCTGGTCGTTAACGTGGCCATCGGCTTGCTGACGGAGTATTATACGTCCAATCAAAAGCAACCGGCCCAAAACATCGCCAAGCAATCGGAGACTGGTCCGGCCACGAACGTCATTGCGGGCTTGGCCACCGGCTTGAAGAGTACTGCCCTGCCGGTGATTGTCATCTGCGCGGCGATTTTCGTAGCGCATTCGGTGGCTGGGATATTCGGCATTGCCATGGCTGCGATGGCGATGCTGTCTACGGCCGGCATCGTAGTCGCCATCGATTCCTTTGGCCCGGTGGCGGACAATGCCGGTGGCATTGCGGAAATGGCCGAACTGGAACCGAACGTGCGCAAGACCACGGACAAATTGGATTCGGTCGGCAACACCACTGCCGCAGTGGCTAAGGGTTTTGCCATCGGCTCCGCGGCTTTGACCGCGTTAGCGCTTTTCAACGCCTTCTCCGATCTAGCCAAACTTGACAAGATTGATATCTTGATTCCGACTACAATCATTGGCCTCTTTATCGGCGCGGCCCTGCCGTTCCTGTTTTCGGCTTTTGCCATGGAAGCTGTCGGCAAGGCTGCTTTCGAAATGATCGGCGAAGTCCGCCGGCAATTCAAAGAGATTCCTGGCTTGATGGAAGGAAAAGCCAAACCGGATTACCGGGCTTGTGTGGATATCTCGACGCGGGCGGCGATTCGGCAAATGATCGTACCGGGTCTCCTTGCTGTGGGCACCCCGCTGCTTGTTGGCTTCGTACTTGGCAAGAATGCCATGGGCGGCATGCTGGCCGGAGGCACAGTATCGGGCTTGCTGCTGGCTATCTTCATGGCCAATGCCGGCGGAGCTTGGGATAATGCCAAGAAATATATCGAGGCCGGCAATTTGGGCGGCAAAGGCACTCCCACTCATGCTGCCGCGGTCATCGGGGATACGGTCGGGGATCCGTTTAAGGATACTTCCGGTCCGTCTCTCAATGCCTTGATTAAGGTAATGGGGACAATTTCCTTAATCATTGCCCCGTTCCTGCACTAAGGGTTATAATCTAGTGGGGGCGCTTCCGTCGCGAGGCGCCCTTTCTCTACTTTGTACCTGAGCTGGACTTGGCAGATACACTCCGGGGAGGTATTTCCGCGAGGAGGCAGGATATGGAGATCAGGCGACGCCTCGTTGAACCTTTTTATTTTCCGGGCAACCAGGTTGGCTGTTTGCTCATCCACGGCTTTACCGGCTCACCTTCTGAGATGCGCTTTCTCGGCGACCGGCTGGCCGCAGCCGGCTATACTGTTCTGGGGATCAGGTTGGCGGGTCATGGGTCAACAGTAGAAGACATGGCGGCCGCCCGCTGGCGTGATTGGGTGAAGGATGCAGCGAGCGGCGTCGCCGAGTTGCGTAGGGTCTGTGATAGAGTTATCGGAATCGGTTTGTCGATGGGCGGCCTGCTGGTTCTGGATCTGGCAAGCAAAGGGGAGTTGGATGCCCTGGTGACTCTCAATGCGCCCATGGTTTTGCAAGACTGGCGCACCCGGCTGGCTGTTCTTTATCAGCCATTTCGGCGCTTTGTCCGGAAACCGGGCCGCGGGAGCGGTGCCGCTGATCGGCTGGAGGCCAACAATCCGGAACGCTTCGCCTATGATCAAGTGCCCGTGGCCTGTCTAGCTTCATTGAATAGAGCGATCCGCAGCGTGAGTCGGCGGCTGGGCCTGGTGACCTGTCCTGCTTTAGTGATGCAGAGCATTCATGACGCCACTGTGGATCCCGTGAGTGCGCAAATCATCAAGCAGTGCCTGAGTTCCGTGCCAGTGCGCGAGAGCAGGTGGGAACGGTCAGGCCATATTCTCACTTTGGGACCGGAACGCGAGGCGGTAGCCTTGGAAATCACCAAGTTTATCGGGGATCTCGGCTATGGGCCGGGCGGCCCGCCGGCTGCCCGGGTCTGAAGGGCTAGGGATTCAGGCTGCAGGTTGGAATTCAGAGGGAAGCGTCGGAACTTAGTGCTCGTAAAGAGCATTCGTCTAGAGCAGGCACAATTTAAACACAGCGGTTAGAATGGTGATAGAAGTGGTTAAGATTAAGTTGGGGGGTCGTTGGTATGATTGATCGCGCAGAGGCTTTCGCCGAACTTAAAAAATACGTTCACAGCAGAAATTTGCTCAATCATATGCTGGCTACGGAAGCGGTTATGATCAGGTTGGCCAAACATTTTGACCAAAATCCGGATGCTTGGGGACTCGCCGGGCTCATGCATGACATTGACTACGATGAGACGAAAGACCGGCCGGAACTTCACTCCCTGAAAGGAGCGGAGATATTGGAGGGACTCGGCTACCCGGCCGACATTGTGTACGCAGTCAAGGTCCACAATGAGCGTCATGGTTTGCCCCGCCTCTCCTTGCTGGACAAGGCGCTCTATGCGACTGACCCGTTGACCGGT
>Ga0334722_10007168_pt1 | contig 10861 bp, 10 predicted proteins | sample C3_bottom_MG_FD_207210 | JGI IMG/M metagenome (GOLD analysis project Ga0334722, IMG submission 207210) | Sediment microbial communities from Yellowstone Lake, YNP, Wyoming, USA - C3_bottom | ecosystem: Environmental > Aquatic > Freshwater > Lake > Sediment | place: USA: Wyoming | collected...
AACGATGAAGCAAGGATTCTCCCTCTTACTTCCGACCTGTTCAATGTGCTCTCAATGCAGCGGTCCATCCGAGACGCCAAGTTTCCCAATTGCCCTTGGGTGTTCTTTCGAAGCGACGGCCAGCCAGTGAGACGCTTCCGGCGCTCATGGAGGTCAGCCTGCAAAGCGGCGGGTCTTGTTACCAGGGAAGGGGCGCCGAGTAAGCTCTTTCACGACTTGAGGCGAACGGGAGTGAGGAACCTCGTCCGTTCGGGGGTCCCGGAAACCGTCGCAATGAAAATCTCGGGACACAAAACTCGTGCAATTTTTGACCGTTACAACATCGTGAGCGAGCGAGATTTGCATGAGGCGGCCCGAAAACTCGAAACCTACATGAAACGGAAAACCCGCGAGCTTGGGCACACTTTGGGCACACCCAAGGAAGTTCAGGCCGCGCCTGTCGAAAACACCGCTCCTAAACTATTGCAGTATTTGGGGAAGATTTGGCTGGGAGGCAGGGATTCGAACCCCGATACGCAGATCCAGAGTCTGCAGTCCTACCGTTAGACGACCTCCCAACGGCTCCAACTTTTATAACAGTTTCCGGCCGATCTACGCAACTTGGAATACCGACGCTGCTTCGCAGTGGCTGCCTGGAAGGGAGTGTGGTTAGCGAAAGCAATTCGGGCGAGCGGCTCAGAACAGCCGGAAGCTGACTTCCACCATGACGCGCACGGCCACCGGAACGCCGTTGCGCATGCCGGCCTTGAACTTCCAGGTGCGGACGGTTTCCAGCGCCTTCTCATCCAGCCCCAGCCCCAGCGGCTTGACCACGCGCGCGTCGGTGACGTTGCCCTGGGCGTCAACCACGATGTAGAGGACCACGGTGCCTTGATACTTCGCCTTGCGAGCCTCTTCGGAGTAAGGCGGCTCGGGCTTGTAGATGGGGATAGGCGCGGTGACGTTTCCGCCCACGCTGTAGGCGCCCCCCCCAAACCCGCCGCCCTCACCTGGTCCCAGGCCGGCGCCGTGGCCCGAGCCGATCCCACCGCCCGAGCCGCTCCCGATGCCGCCGCCGAATCCCGGACCGTTCGAGGCCGGACCCAGCACGCCCTGCGGGTCGCCCCACTGGGCGTTCATGGCCATCTGGGGAAGCTTCAATTCGGGCGGGCCCAAAAGGGTCGGCTGCACGGGTAGTTGCGGGTCAATCTTGGGGAGAACCGCCACGGGCGGCGCCAATTGTGTTTTCGAGAACTTCGGCACGGCGCCCTTGGAAGCGGGGGTTGGTGAGCGATCTCCGCCTCCGCCACCTCCGCCCGTTTTCTTGTCGGGTCCCTCCAATTGCGCCAGGTACGGCGAGATGTCCACCAGCTCGTATTTGCTGGCTGCCTTGGCCGGGGTCAGCATTCGGCTCACCCAGAAGGGCAGGACCAAAGCCATCAGCGCCAGGACGTGCACCAGCACGGAATTCACCCACGAGGCCGGCTGCTGCCCGTAATCCTGCCAGATGTCCGGGACGTCCACGGGTTTCGAGGTCAGCGGGATGCGCGGCGGTTTGGGCTTTTCGTAGAGCGCGCGAATCTGGTTCGGCAGATCGCGGTACCACGGTCGCATCTCGGTCAGCGGCAGCTCCGCCTCCCCCCGGTAATACTTCTGCGGAACCGTAATCTTGGGTTCTCGCATCAGTTCCACAATCTGGCGGAATACCCGCACCAGGAGCGGAGGAGTCTCAAAAAAAGTCAGTTGATAGACGGGCTCGGGAAGATTCGTTCCCACGGTCTTGGACTGTTCCGGGGCTGTTCTGACCTGGGTTTCGCTGGTTGGCATTATGAGTTTTTCCTGGCCGCCGGGCTGAGCCCGAAGCCTGGTTGTGCCCTAACTATCCACCCTCTGCAAGATGTTCGCCAAGGCTGCGGAGTTGCCTCGGAACCCAAAATCCTCCCGACGCGAAGGTTCGGCCAAACCACCCTCTTTTGTTAGTCTACCACACTCCCTTGCGAAGCTGGACGGGTAAAATCCGGGGGAGACCTCCTGCTGTAGCGCCGGTCTCTGACCAGCGGTCCTCCTCCCGCCCAATTCCACGCCCTTGACTTGCGGTTTGGCAAATGTCAAATTGTGTCGGGGTAGGGGAATTCATCGTCATCAAATGGGGCGACTCTTGGACTTCAGCATCACGGTCGAGATTCAGGCCGCGCCGGAAACGGTGTGGGGCGTGATGAGCGAGGTCGAGCGCTGGGCGGAGTGGACGCCCTCGGTGACCAGCATCCGGCGCCTCGACCAGGGTCCGCTTGCGGTCGGGAGCCGCGCGCGCGTTCGCCAGCCCAAGCTGCTGCCCGCGCTCTGGCGCGTGACCGAATTGGAGGCGGGGCGGGGCTTCAATTGGGTGACCACCGGCCCCGGCATCCACGTGACCGGCCGGCACTGGGTCGAGCCCTACGCCAACGGCAGCCGGGCTACCCTTTCGCTGACCTTTGCCGGGCTCATCGGCCCGCTGGTCGGCCGCCTCACGCGGGGCATCAATCACCGCTACCTCGGCCTGGAAGCCGCCGGGCTTAAGCGGCGCGCTGAAGAGCTCGAGCGCGCCGCGCCGCCCTCGTCCCCTGCCGGCGCGTGACGTTTTCGCTTGCCGCCCCTTTCATCAGCGAGGAAGGCAAAATGTCCTCTTGACTTTTGTAGTCAAGAGTGCTAGACTACTTACCGGAAAAGGCCCGAGTGCGGCCAGTCGAGCCGCCGGTCGCTTTCTGGGAAACGGGTTGAAGGGAGGGTGTCATGGTAAGCGGGGGGAGCGATCCGGGTAATTGCCAGACTAGCGACCTGCCGAAATTCTTCTTCTCCCGTTGCAGTTCATCGGGAGCCTGTGCAGGACAATTTGCCGCGTCGCGGCCCTTATATATAGGAGGACCCAGAGCTGTTAAGGCCATTGGCATCAAGGCGTTACAATTTTTGGGACATTTCTTAGCTGTTATATCATTGAAAACAAAGGGACTGTTTAAGAATTAGGCAAAGCTGTTAAGTGGTGTAGGAACAACGAGTTGGAGAGGAGCCTGTAAGCAAGCGGATCTTGACTCCTGCGGGTCGGGCCGTCGAGTCGCGCCCCTGAACATGGATTGTTGCTGTCACGGCGGCACCTATGCTAGGTTGCTGGGTTTGGCGCGGCGCCACCGGACGGAATCTTCGGGCGGCGGGCGCGGCGTCGGGACCTATGGCCAAGAAAGCCCTGGAAGTCGAAGCCATCGAGAAGCCCAAGACCGACACGGGCCGGCTGGTGCGCGTCTGCGTGGCCGCCTGGCTGATTCCGGGGTGCGGCCACCTGATGCTGAGGCGCAAGGGGCGCGCCCTGATTCTGTTTGCTTCGATCATTGCGATGTTCCTGCTGGGTATCGCGATGAAGGGGGAATTCTTCACCATGCACTCCAGCTCTTACTTGCAGTCGCTGGGGTTCTTGGCCGAGATGTGCGTGGGCGTGGCGATGCCTACGGCGCTGTTCTTCGGCTACGCGGGAGGCGACCAGTATTTCGTGAGCGCCGACTACGGCACGGCGTTTCTGGTGGCCGCCGGCATGCTCAATGTGCTGACCGTGCTCGACGCTTACGACATCGCCCAGGGAAGAAAACCGTAAAGGCAGTGACGAGTGACAAGTGACGAGTGACAAGCGGGACTGGGCGGCTTTTGCTCGTCAGTTGTCACTATTCACTCGTCACTTGTCACTCGTCACTTGTCACTGAATTCTAATGGCTCTCTCACATTTCACCGCGATGGTTCTCTTCTCGCTTCTGGTCTCCGTGGTGTTCGGAGTCCTCAGCAAAGATACGCCCCGCGAACGCGCCATCTACGGGGCGAAGGTTTTCGGCGCTTTCGTCGGCATCGCCCTGGTCCTCGGGTGGATCATGTACCCGCTTCCGTGGTGATTGATTCATCGAATCATTGAGCCATTGAATCACTGGGCCATTGAGCCACAGACAATTGACAAATTCACTCTTCCTTGACCTCGCTGCGATCCCGTCCTAGAGTACGACCGCACTCCAAGGAGGAAACTCATGGCAAACTTCAGTCGGCGTGGATTCCACCGCGCGGCGATGGCGACCGCCGCCGCGGGATTGGCCGAACGGCTCGCGGTCACAAGCGACGCGGCGCTCCCGGAAGCGCAAAAGGCCGGCTCGCTCACCGATGTTCCCGGCATCCGGGTCGGGCACTTCACCGATTCGCGCCGCCCCACCGGTTGCACGGCGATTCTCTTCGACACCGAGGCCACGGCGGGCATTGATTATGACGGCTCGGCGCCGGGCTCGTATCTGGGGATGGCGCTCCAGCCCGTGAGTCCGGTCAGCACGATCCATGCGCTGTTCCTGACCGGCGGCGGGCTGATGGGGCTGCCGGCGATGGCGGGCGTGGTGCGTTACATGGAGGAACACAGGATCGGCTTCAATTGGGGGACGCCAGAGGTGCTCATCCCGCTCACCATCGGCGGGGTGATTGCCGACCTCGAGGTTGGCGACCCGCACATCCGTCCCGACGCGGAGGCGGCTTACAAGGCCTGCGTGGCGGCTTCGACAGCTCCCGTCGCCGAGGGCAACGTCGGCGTGGGCGCGGGCGGCACGGTGGGAAAGATGCTCCTCTCGCAAGGCATCGGCGGGATGAAGGGCGGACTGGGCACCTCCAGCATCCGCGTCGGCGAGGCGGTGATTGGCGCGATGGCGGTGCTCAACTCGGTGGGCGATATCGTGGACTGGCGCACGGGCAAGATCGTCGCGGGCGCGCGGCGCAAGGACGGGAAGGGGTTCGCCAACATCATGGAGACCCTGAAGCATTCGGGCGAGCGCGTCCAGGAAGGCGCCTTGCGTGTCCACGACCCGGCGCTGCACAGCACCACGCAGATCGTGGTCGCGACCAATGTCGAGTTCTCGAAGGTCGCGCTCATCAAGATTGCCATGATGGCTTCCACCGGCGCGGCGCGCTGCATCAATCCCTATCACACTAACGGCGACGGTGACAGTACCTACGCGCTCTCGACCAACAAGTTGAAGCTGGATATGAACATCTCGGTGGCCGGAGCGCTGGCGGCCGAGGCCGTGTCGGAAGCGGTGGTGCGCGCCGCCAAGGCCGCGACTTCGATTCCCGGCTGGCCGGCGTATCGGGACTTTACCGCGAAGCTCTGAGGGGACGCGGCATGATGCCCCTGGACGCCGAGGTGACGGCGCCCCCCCCGCGCCGCCTGCGGCGCGCTTTTAGAATTCCCCCGCGCCGGTCCCGTCGCTGACAATCAGATGGGGCGTCGCGGTGTGATCGCCCGCGGGAACGGGTTTTACCTTGCTCGACATGCTTTTACTCCTTCTTCGGAGGTCAGCGTTTAGCCGCCGGCGTTCACGATTCGGGTGTTCGTTTTTCCTGGTCCCCTGTACTCGGCGGTGCTCTGTTTTCTTTCCTTTGACTTTCGACTGTCAACTGTCGAGCACTCCTGACATCCTTGACTTCGGTCAAGCGGGGCTTTAGAGTAGGCGCCACCTGGAGAAACCTTCGTCCCCACCGCGGGTCCGCCGCCGGTGAGACGAGCGCCCTCGCCCGGGGGGAGGCTGCGGCCCATGTTCATCTTTGCCGGCTTTTCGGCGTTTGGTGTGTTTCTCGGCCTGGCGGCCATCGGCTTCCTGGTGCTGATGGTGAGTTTTGTGATGGGCGAGATCTTCGACTTGGGCGACTGGTTCGGTCACCACGACATTGACACCCACGGGGGCGGCCCGAGTTTCCTGAGCGGGCGCATTCTCAGCGTGTTCGTGACGGCTTTCGGTGGATTCGGCGCCATCGGCATCCATTCCGGCTTGGGCATCGGCGTCAGCACGGCCATGGGCCTCGCCAGCGGGTTCGTGTTCGGCGGAATTGTCTTTGCGTTCGTCAAGTTTCTGCACGGCCAGGAAGCTTCGAGCGACCTGCACGTCAGCGAGCTGGTGGGCGGCACCGCCGAGGTCACCGTGGCCATTCCCAAAGGTGGCCTGGGCCAGGTCCGCTGCCGGATGGGTGAGAGCGTGCTGGAGAAAATCGCGCGTTCGGTGGACGGCGAGGAGATCCCTTCGAACACGGTGGTGAAGATCGAAGATATCGTGGGCGAAACGGTGCTGGTGCGGAAAGAACAGTAGGTGGGACTCGGGATACGGCATTGGGGGACCAAGGACGAACGGGGACTGAGAACTGACAACTGAGAACTGATGACGGAAGTTCGTCTGCCGGCAGGAGGAGCATCATGGCCGCACTGGAACAATTCCTTATCCCAATTATCGTTGTACTCGTGGTTCTGGCCCTGATCGTGGCGATGGGGCTTTTTGCCAGCAACTATCTCAAGGTCCCGCCCAACGTCGTGGCCATCTTCAGCGGGCGCAAGCGCAAGCTGCCGGACGGACGGATCGTCGGTTACCGGATGGTGAAAGGGGGCGCGAGTTTTCGCTGGCCACTGCTTGAAAAAGTTGATTACCTCTCGCTCAACGTCTTCACAATTCCGCTGGAAATCAAGCGTGCCTATACGCTGAAGGGCGTCCCGATTTCGGTGAAAGCTGTCGCCAACGTCAAGATCAAGGGCGACGACGTTTCGCTGGCGGCGGCCGCCGAGCGCTTCCTGGCGATGACCCACGACCAGATCCAGCGGGTCATCTTCCAGACGCTGGAAGGCCACTTGCGTTCCATCCTGGGCACGCTGACGGTGGAAGAGGTGAACAGCGACCGGCAGAGCTTCGCGCAGAAGTTAACGTCGGAAGCAGCGGTGGACCTGGAGCGCATGGGCATTGGCGTGGACGTGCTGACCATCCAGGACATCAGCGACGAGGAAGGCTACCTCGATGCCTTGGGTAAGAAACGCACCGCGGAAGTGAAGCGCGACGGCACCATCGGCGAGGCCGAAGCCACGCGCGACGCCAAAATCAAATCCGCCCTGGCCATGCAGGAGGGCGAGAAGGCGAAGTTTGACGCGGAGGCCAACATCGCCGCCGCGCAGCGCGACTTCCAGGTGAAGCAGGCGAGTTACCAGGCGGAAATCGAAATCGAAAAAGCCAAGGCCGCGCAGGCCGGCCCTCAGGCCGAGGCCAAGGCCCGCCAGGCGGTGGTGGCGGAGGAAGTGCGCATCGAGAAAACCCGGACGCTCGAGCAGATCGGCGTTCAGGAACAGGAAGTGATGCGCAAGCAGAAAGAGCTGGAAGCCTCGGTGGTCAAGGCGGCGGAGGCGGAGCGCCAGGCGGCCATCGTGCGCGCTGAGGCCAAGAAACAGGCGGCCATCCTCGAAGCCGACGGCCAAAAGGCGGCGCAAATCGCCATGGCCCAGGCGCAGCAGGAGAAGTTGAAGGCGGAAGGTTTGGGCCGCGCCGCTGCCGTCGAGGCGGAGGGCCGCGCCGAGGCCGCCAAGATCGAAGCCATGGGCCTGGCGCAAGCGCGCGCCATCGAAGCTCAGGGTGTGGCGGAAGCGCAGGCCATCTTGAAGAAAGCCGAGGCCTGGAAACAGTTCAACGACGCGGCCAAGCTGCAAACCATTCTGGAGAAATTACCCAGCGTACTGCAGTCATCGGCGGGAATCTTCGGGGCCGTGGCCGCGCCCCTGGGCAACATCGATAAGGTGGTTGTCATCGAGCAGGGCAACGGTGGTGCGGGTGACGGCACGGGCGGCATCGGACGCATCGCCAAGGCCGGTCCGGCGCTGGTCTTCAGCCTGCTCCAGCAGTTGCAGGCGCTGGGGCTGGACATTCCCAGCGTGCTTGCGCAACTGGGAGCGCAGGGCACGGAGAAGGAGCCAGGAGTCAGGAGTCAGGATCCAGGAGTAGGGAAGAAAGGTTAACCGTCGAAAGTTGGACGGGAGAATCCACCGTCGTGGGTTCAGAAGCCAGAAGCGGGAATACATGGTACGAAGTACGAAGGACAAAGGACGAAGGACGACCAAAAACCGGCAACCGAGAACTGATAATTGATGACTGACGACTGATTTCCCATGCCCTCTTACACTGCCCCTTCGAAACTCGCTCGCGCGGAGACCGAGGTGCTGGCCGTGCATTGCAGCGACCACCGCTTCCAGGCCGGGCTGCACGATTTCCTGAACCGGGGACTGAACCTGAACGGCAACTACGACCTGCTGGTTCTACCCGGCGGGCCGCAATGCCTGACGCTGGTCGAATACCTGCCCAAATTCGCCTGGGCAGGCTGGAAGTGGTTCCGCTTTCTAGTGGAGGCACACAGCCTCCAGCGCCTGATCCTGATCGCCCATCAGGATTGCGGGTGGTACAAGGAGTTGCCGCTCCATCTGCACACCTCGTCGGACCCGCGGCGCCGACAGGAAGAAGACCTGGAGCGGGTGCGACACCGGCTCTCGGCGGACTTCCCGGAGTTGCGCATCGAGCTCTATTACGCGGGTTGGGACGCGGCCGACCGCGTGACGGTCGAAGCGGTGTAGCGCCGGCCTTCAGGCCGGCAGGCGGTCTGCACAGTGCGGGAGCGGACAGAACATAGTGAGCAGGGGACGGAAAGAATCCAGAAGTCAGGAGGCAGAAGGCGGAAGACGAACGATAAAGGATAAAGGACAAAGGACAAAGGACCATACTCTGCTGAGCCTTTGGATTTGACAACTCACAACCAACAGCTAGCAATGGACCACCGGCAACTGACCACTGCTCTTCCATGCCCAGCATCCTTCAAATCGCTCAAAACGGCGCCATGGTGCTCCTGATGGGCCTGCTGATTGGCCTGGAGCGGCAACATTCGCAGAAAGCCGATGAGCCGCTGTTTGCAGGCTTTCGCACGTTTCCGGTTATCGCGCTGACCGGTTTCCTTGCCGCGTTAATGGCTCGCGCGGGAGCCCCGTGGCTGTTGCCCGTGGCGCTGGCGGGGGTCTCGGCCGTAGCCGTCGCGGCCTATTACGTGACCGCCCAGGGCCGGCACAAGGGCGCGACCACAGAGCTCGTCGCCATCCTCACCTTCGTGCTGGGCGCGCTGGCGGGTTATGACCATGTGATTCCCGCCGCGATTTTCGCCGTCGTCACCACCTTGCTCCTCTCCATAAAGACTCCGCTTCACCAGCTCGCGGAGAAAATCCAGGAAGAAGAACTGTACGCGGTTGTCAAGTTCGGCATCGTTACGGTGATTGTGCTGCCGCTCCTCCCCAACCGCACCTACGGGCCGTTTGAGGTGCTCAACCCGCGCCTGATCTGGTGGATGGTGGTGCTGATCTCCGCCGTCAGCATGTTGGGTTATGTGCTGATGCGCTTCCTGGGAGCGCGGCAGGGAATTGCCGTGACCGGGTTTCTGGGCGGCCTCGCTTCGAGCACGGCGGTGACCTTCGGCCTTTCCCAGAAGGCGCGCGATGTCGAGGCGGCCGCGGCGCGCTACTTCGCGCTGGGCATCGTCATCGCTTCCACCATCATGTATTTCCGCGTCTGGTTTCTGGCGCTGGTGGTTGATCCCTCGCTGGCGCACGCGCTGGCATGGCTGGTTGGCGTGCCCGCGCTGGCGGGCGTCGGGGTCGCGATCTATCTTTGGAGGAGCAAGGCTGGCGAAGGCGAGGCGCAACTGAAGGTGAAGAATCCCATGGAACTGGGGCAAGCCGTCAAGTTTGGGTTGCTCTTTGCTGTGGTGCTGTTTGCGGCGCGCGCTTCCCATCACTACTTCGGCTCGGCGGGCGTTTACGCGGCGAGCGCGCTCGCCGGCCTGACGGATGTGGACGCCATCACGGTTTCCATGGCGCGCCTGGCGCGCGAAAGCGTCCTGGCTCCTTCAACCGCCAACGCTTCCATCCTTCTGGCGTGCGCGATGAATACGCTGGTGAAGGGCGGCATCGCGGTGTTTATCGGCGGCAAGGCGCTGCGCTCCGTTGTCGCGCCGATTTTTCTGGTGCTCTTTGTGGTTACCCTGGCATCCTGCCTGGTGGCGGCGACGAGGGGGTAGAGGGCAGCCGGCAAACGGCCTGCGGGGTGACATGGCATTTGCGGCCTTCCGAGCGGTTGACCTGGAAGGATGAATGGCCGGGGCGTGCGCTCACTGACGACTGACTACTTCTTCCCCTCCGTCACGCCCGGCCAGTCATCGGTGCGGAAGGGCAATGCCGGCAGGCCGCTCTTGCCGTAGAGGCTGCACTCGGGATTATCCGCCCAGGCGTAGCGAACGGCGACGGGGCGGGGAACCTGCGGGCTGCTGACAACTACGGTCTGGCCGGAAATCTTGGCCGCGGCGGGAACAAACTTGCGGTCTTCGCCGGCGACTTCGAAGCCCTTGAGCGATTGCGCTCCGCCTTTGGCCACCAGACCTCCGGAGACATGTTTGAACTGGAGACGAACGGTGGCGCCCTCGATTTTCAGGGATCCGTAAATCGGCCCCGCATAGACGACGTCCTTGCCGTAGGCGATGGCCTGTGCGGCGAGCGCCAGTCGGCGTCCGACCTCCTGCTTGTTCTTGGGATGGATGTCGTAAGGCTCGCCGATATCCACCGCCGTGGCCATGCCGGTGTTGGGAAGCGACCAGGCCAGGAACTGCGCCTCGCGCAATTCCGCCCACGCGGTCAGCGGGGCGTAGTCCTGAACGAAGTTGGCAAGCTGCACGAAGAGGAAGGGGAAATCCCCCTGGCCCCAGGCGCGCCGCCAGTCCTGGATCATCGTCGCAAAAAGTTTGCGGTACTGGTAGGCGCGGTCGGCGTTTGATTCACCCTGGTACCAGATGGCTCCGGCGATGCGGTAGGGAATGAGCGGCGCGACCATGGCGTTGAAGAGCCCGCCGGCCCGCCACGAGCTGCTGCGGGGGTCGTCAGGCGGGCGGGGCGGCTCGGGCGCAACCTTGCCGTCGGATTCCGCGGCGAGTGCGGCAGCCTCCCACTGACGGAGATCCTCACGGAATTTCTGGAGAAGGTTGGGGTAGCCGGCAATCTTCTGCG
>Ga0334722_10007169_pt1 | contig 10859 bp, 9 predicted proteins | sample C3_bottom_MG_FD_207210 | JGI IMG/M metagenome (GOLD analysis project Ga0334722, IMG submission 207210) | Sediment microbial communities from Yellowstone Lake, YNP, Wyoming, USA - C3_bottom | ecosystem: Environmental > Aquatic > Freshwater > Lake > Sediment | place: USA: Wyoming | collected...
AAAGAGCTCGATTTCGCATATTCCCTGCACGGTGTGGCGCGCTTCAGATGCAACGTGTACCGGCAGCGCAACTCGATCGCCTTTACCGCAAGGCACGTCGTGGAAAACATCCCGAGCGCCTCCGAGCTCGGGCTGCCGGATTTCTTAAGGGACTACGCATTGAAAACGCAGGGGCTCATCCTGATCGCCGGCCCCAACGGACACGGCAAGTCCACCACGCTCGCCAACCTGGTGGAGGTGATCAACCGCGAAAGGAAGTCCAACGTCATCACGATCGAGGACCCCGTGGAGTTCACGTACAAGCACAGGAACTCCAACATCAACCAGCGCGAAGTTGGGACTGATACGTATTCCTTCGCCGAAGGGCTGCGGCACATCTTCCGGCAGAACCCCGACGTCATCGTGATCGGCGAGCTTCGCGACCACGAAAGCATCGCCATCGCGCTGACGGCGGCCGAAACCGGCCACCTGGTCATGGGGACCATCCATGCGAACAGCGCGACCGCCGCGGTCGACCGGATCCTCGACGTCTTCCCCGGGAACCAGCAGCACCAGATCCGGGTCCAGCTCGCCGAGGCGCTCCTCCTGGTCTTCTCCCAGCGGCTTCTCCGCCAGGCATCGGGTGTGGGCCGGGTCCTGGTGTGGGAGAAGATGAGCACTTCGTCGCGCATCCGCAACGCCATCCGGGAGGGGAAGGTCGGGCAGCTCAGGGGGATGATGCAGGCGAACCTGGAAGAGCTCGTAAGCATCGACTGGACGCTCGCGGACCTGGTTTCTTCCGGGAAGGTGAAATATGAGGAGGCGTGCAAGTACGCCGACAACATGACATACCTGAACGACCTGCTCAAGGTCCGCGGGGCCTTCAAGTAGGGGGACGGGTTCTCCCGCGGAGGAAGGGGCGACGATGATAGGGAAGAAAGTCCGCTTGGAGCGGATCATCGACCGGAACACGCGCAGGACGGTGATAGTGCCGATGGACCACGGGGTGTCGGTCGGGCCCATTCCGGGACTGATACAGATCCCTCCGGCGGCGAACCTGATCGCCGAGGGCGGGGCCAACGCCGCCGTTGTGCACAGGGGGGCTGCGATGTTCGGCCACCGCGGCTACGGGAAAGACCTGGGACTTATCCTGCATCTCTCCGCCAGCACCAGCATGTCTCCGGATTCGAACAGGAAAGTCCTGGTGGCGACGGTCGAGGACGCGCTGCAGATGGGAGCCGACGCGGTGTCCATCCACGTGAACCTGGGCGCCGACGACGAGGCGCAGATGCTTAGGGATTTCGGCGCCGTGTCCAGCGGCTGCCAGCGGTGGGGGATGCCGCTGCTCGCCATGATCTACACGCGCGGGCCGAAGGTGAAGAACGAATTCGACGTCAGGTACGTGCGGCACGCCGCCCGTGTCGGCGCGGAGATGGGGGCGGACATCGTGAAGGTCCCGTATACGGGCAGCCCGGAGACGTTCCGCGAGGTGGTGGACGGATGTGCCTCACCGGTGGTCATTGCCGGAGGGGAAAAGATGGAGAGCGACGAGGAAGTTCTGCGGATGGTACGGGACTCCGTTTCCGCGGGAGGCGCGGGGGCATCCATCGGAAGGAACGTCTTTCAGCACAAGCACCCGGCTTCCATGGTCAAGGCGATCGTGGCGATCGTCCACGGGGGAGCGACCATACCGGAAGCGTTGGGCCTCCTCAAGCCCAAGGGGAAGTGATGGCCCCGGTCCTGTGGGCGCGGGTGATCCCGTGGGACAAGGAAATGGCCGTCGCCGCGCTGGAATCCGGCGTGGAGACGCTCTGGGTCCCCGACGGCAGTCTTGGCAGGGCGCAGGAGCTGGGCCGGGTTCAGGTCGTCTGCGCCGAAGGCGACCTGCGCGAGGGGCGGGACTTCCGCGTAACCGGAATGGAGGGGAAAGCGGACGAAGCGTCGATCCTCGCTTCTCCCGAAGAGATGATCTGGATCGTCTTCCCGCGGGAGCGGGAGGTGATCCCGCTCGAGAACCTTGTGGCATGGCGGCGCAGGATCCTTGTCCCGGCTCGGACTCCGGAAGACGTAGCTCTCTGCCGGGGGATCCTCGAAAGAGGCGTCCACGGGGTCGTTCTCATCGCGGATTCGCCGGGCGGCATGCGCCTCCTCGCTTCCGCCGCGCGGAAGGAGCCGGAAAACGCCCGGCTGGTGGAAGGGAGGGTTTCCGAGATCCTTCCGCTCGGAATCGGAGACAGGGTATGCGTGGACACCTGCACGCTGATCGAGGGGTGCCGGGGGATGCTGGTGGGCAATTCCAGCGCGGGGCTGTTCCTGATATGCGCGGAGAATGTCCCCAACCCTTATGTTCTTCCACGGCCCTTCCGGATAAACGCCGGGGGGGTCCACTCCTACTGCCGCCTCCCGGGCGGGCGCACGGCATACCTGTCCGAGCTGTCCGCCGGTTCCGAGGTCCTGCTGGTCGACGGCACGGGAACGGGAGAGACGGCCATCGTGGGACGGGTGAAGGTTGAGCGGCGTCCGCTTCTCATGGTCCGTGCCAGGGTTCCCTCGGGGACGACCTACTCCGCGATACTTCAGAACGCGGAGACGATCCGCTTGGCCGGCCCGGGCGGAGCGGCCGTTTCGGTGTCAAGGCTTAGCGAAGGGGATGCGGTGCTTATGGCTGAAGAGGCGGCCGGAAGGCACTTCGGCGTTGCGGTCGAGGAAACGATCCGGGAAAATTGAGGCGTGTCCTTCCCCACGGGAAGGTATAATATAAAGACACCGGCTGAAGCTGACGGATCGTCTCACTCTCGCTGAGCGCCCGCAGCTTAGCCGGTACGGAATTTGATTTTCGTTACAAAGGAGGGAGCATGTTCGGTCTTGGGCTGCCGGAGCTTCTTGTCGTCCTTGTGATCGTGGTTCTGTTGTTCGGGGCCGGTAAACTGCCGCAGATCGGGTCGGGCCTTGGGGAAGGGATCCGCAATTTCAAGAAATCGATGAAGGATAAGAACGAGGTCGACGTAACCCCCGCCAAGACCGACGATCAGAAGAAATAGGCCCGCGAATACGGCCGTGGCGCAGCGTGTGCGCTGCGCCCTGTCATTCCCCCTCTTTAACCTCCAGCCGGTAGGCGCTGATCCCGTCGGGGGCGTCGAAGAACACGACCTTGAACGGAACGGATTTGCCGGGCGGAATCTCGATGTTCACCAGATGGTCTCCGAACTTGTTGGAAAGCATTTCCTCAATTTTTTGCCGCGTGGCGGTGCGCAAGGTTTCCACGGGTACATCGTTGCCGGCATAGCTGGACGTTTCCCCTATTGTCCTGTCCTTGTCGTCGAGGATCCCTGCATTGATCCGTATGCTGGTTCTCCTGATGCGTCCCGAGTTCACGACCTGCCCCTTGATGATGAACAGGTCTCCCGCGTTCGTTTCGCGTTCGTAGTAGCCGATCAGGTTCCTGAGGTCGAATTGCGGACCGCTCTTTGCGCTTCCGCCTGCCCAATACGATTCCATCCCGGGGAACAGCCTGCGCAGGATATCCTGCCCTCCCTTCGTGAATCCGAGGTATGCTCCACCGCCCGATATGGCGAGAAAAACGAGGAGAAGGGCGATCAGGGAAGGACGGAAAAACGGGGGTGCGGGCTTCCAGGGCTCCGGCTGCTTCGAAGGCAAGGGCTCCTTTTCGGGCACCGGTTCTTTTTCGGGATGTGTTTCAACCGGCGGGGATTCGAAATCGGGATCGACTTTCGGGGAGGCCGCTTCAACCAATTGCGCCTCGTAGTCCTGCGGGGGGAGAGGCACCTGTATTTCCGCGTCCGGTGGTGGCGGGGAGGCGATGCGAGGCGTTTCGGGAACCTCCTCCTGCTCGAGCTGCCCGAGAAGAATCGCCGCCTCCTGCCTGAGGTTGCCGGAGATGTCGAGCTCCGTCGGCGCCTTATCTTCCTTTTCCACTCTGTATTCCTGCTTCAGGAAGTCCAGAGTATCCGCATCGCTCACCATGAAATCCGAAGGAGCGGAATCCGCGGTTACCGCTTCGGGGGCTGCTCCCTCCGGCGGCCGGATGCTCGTCCCGGATGACGTCTCGAATTCGGAGACGAGATCCGGCAGCTTTTCCCCTGTGAGGTCCACCTTCTCCTCCGGCCGGAAGTCGATCGCCAGGTCTTCGGCCTCCTCCTCAATGGCGGGACCCGGTTCTTCCGCCCTGCCGGTAAAGAGGATCTTGTCGAAAGCGAGGTCGATATCGTCCTTCCCCGGCGGCCGCATATCCTCCTTGGGCGACACCGGAACCACCGCATCCGGGACCGGAGGTGTTATTGCCGCTGCGTCCTTGCCGGCCTCACCGCGGCCTTCGAAGGATTCCCTCACCGCGGATCGAAGGTCTAAGGAGTCGCTGTCCGCGCGTGCCGGGGCCTGCGGCTCCCCAGGCTTGAGGACAAGGATGGACTCCCCGCACCGGCGGCACCGCACGCGAGCGCCCCTTCCCTTTATCCTGGATTCGTCCAGCCGGAACCTCGTGCTGCAAGCGGTGCACTCGATGATCATTTTCCCGCTCCGTCGGCCCGCATCCGGCCGCGGGGCATGGGGATGGTGTAAATCTGAGGAAGCTGCCGGTGCGCTTCCCCGTAATCCATGCCGTATCCCACCACGTACCCCTTCTTCAACTGAAACCCCTTGAAGTCGATATCGACGTCGGCCCGCCGCCGCTCCCGTTTGTCCACGAGGACGCAGAGCCGGACGGAGGAAGGTCTCTTGGTCTCCATGTGCCGTCTGAGGAACGCCGCGGTGTTTCCGGTATCCACGATATCCTCCACGATAAGGACGTCTTTCCCCGCGACGTCCGTTTCCACGTCCTTCGTGACCTCTATGCGGTTTCCCGGAGAGCTCCCGATGCCGTAGCTGCGTACCCGGATGAAATCGATGCGCGCGGGCACGGCGAGTTCGCGCGCAAGGTCGGCCAGGAACAGGACCCCTCCGTTCAGCACGCCCACGAGGACCAGATCGGAACCGCGGTATGCGCGGTCGATCCTCCGCGCGAGAGCGGCGACCTTGCTGCGGATCCGCTCCGCGGTGAAGAGGGGTCTCCTTCCAACTATAGTGAATTTGGCGCCGGCTCTCAAGTATGCGCCTGTTCTTTCCGCCCCCGCGCGCCAAGGTTGCAGAGCAGGATGCCGACCTCGAAGAGCGCATAGAGGGGGGCAGCTATCAGGACCTGCGACACGACATCCGGAGGCGTCAGGACCGCGGCAAGCAGCAGGATTCCCACCACGGCGATCTTTCTGCTCTTCCGAAGAAGCAGAGGGGTGAGTATACCCCCGCGCCCGAGCAGGTACATGATCAGCGGGAGCTCGAACATGACTCCGAAGATCAGGAGCAGGCGGAGGATGATGGAGAGGGACTCCTTCATGGATGGCATGGGGACGATAAGGGAGCGCCCGAAGGAAAGGAAGAATGAGAACACCTGCGGTATCGCCACGAAATACCCGAAGGCCATGCCCGCGAGAAACCCGGTCGTAGACCACACCGCGCCGGCGAGGATCACCTTCCTCTCCTTGCGGTAGAGGCCGGGCGATATGAACTTCCATAACTGATAGAAGATCACCGGGCTTGCGAGGACGAAACCGCCGAAAATGGCGACCTTGAAGTAGGTCAGGAACGCCTCGGTGAGTTCGGTGAAAATAAGGCGCGAGGTGCCGGGGAGGTTTACGATAAGCGGCCGCATCAACCCCTTGAAAATGTCCTCCGCCCAATTGTAGCAGAGCCCGGTTCCGACTCCGAGGGCGATGAAGGACCTTATCAGGCGTGTGCGGAGTTCCTCGAGATGTTCTGAGAGGGGCAGCCGGACTTCTTCGGCGTTCCGGGCTTCCTCGCTACTCATGCGGGAGGCAACCCCGGTGAGAAATGCGGGTTAAGCCTTCCAGTTTCATCCCTGTGTATGCGTCGAGGCCGGCGCAGGCCCCTTGGCTTCGTCTGAAGTTTTCACCGGTTCGAGGTAGGGCAGGGCCGGTTGAATGGTTTCCGCTTGCTTCTTCGCCGCTGTGTTCGGGGCCGAGTTCGGCGCCGTGATCGGCAGCGATTCCTTGGGGGTCTCTTCCACCTTGGAGGTCTCTTCCAGCTTGGCGGTATCTTCCGCCTTGGCGGGTTCTTCCTTCATGGCGTCGTCGATGCCCTTCCTGACTTCCTCCGAGGCCTTTTTGAACTCGGCTATCCCCTTGCCGAGGCTCTTCGCAAGGTCGGGAAGCCGCTTAGGCCCGAAAAATATCAGGACTACGACCAGGATGATTAGCATTTCCTGGAAGCCGATACCGAACATCCTAACCCTCCATAATCATCCGATTCTGTTACTATACTCCGGGATTCCGCCCAAATCCACTTTATCCGATCGGATAGTGCGCATATCCGATCGGATGCGTTTGGCGGGATGAAAAACGGGATTGAACGGCCCATGATCCCGTTTTTACTTGCGTTCACCCAAGGCACGACATTTGTAGGTAATTATTGCTGATTTCCATTCATCCTGGCTACCGGAGGGGAATGTCGTGTTCCTCGGCATCGACATAGGATCGATCAGCGTGAAATTCGCCCTGTTGGTACCAAGGGGAGGCGATCCCGTTCCCCCTGAGATTCGGGCGGCCTTCCAGGATCCGGAGGGGATCGACATGGAGGGTGGAGGGGTAGCGTATATCCTCTCCTACGACCGTCTTCTCGGCGACCCGGACCTCAAGGTCCCCGTGCGCATGCGCGAATGGCGGGACATAATCGGCGCATCCCGCATCGAGGGGACCGCCGTGACGGGGAAGGCGGGAAAACGTCTCTGCGAGCGGCTCGGCGCCATCTATGAGAACGAGTTCCGGTGCCAGGTCAAGGCGGTCTCCGCGACGCACCCGGACGTCCGGACCATCTTCGAGATGGGCGGGGAGAACGCAAAGGTCATCCGTCTCGAGCCGGGGGGGAAGGGCGAGGCCGCCAGGGTCAGGGATTACGACACCAACGGGGATTGCGCCGCCGGGACCGGTTCCTTCATCGACCAGCAGGCGAACCGGATGCATATCTCCGTCGAGGAGATAGGGGACAGGGTTGCGCGCGTCGCCACCTCCGCCCGGATCGCCGGCAGGTGCTCCGTATTCGCCAAGACCGACATGATACACGCCCAGCAGAAGGGGTTTTCCCCGGAGGAGATCCTGAAAGGGCTGTGCGAAGCGGTTGCACGTAATTTCAAGAGCAACATAAACAAGGGGAAGGATCCTCTTCCGAAAGTCGCCCTTGCGGGCGGACTGTTCATGAACCAGGGCGTTATCCGTGCGATACAGGACATATTCGGATTCGGGGCCGAAGACGTGGTGGTTCCCCGCGGCTTTGCGCACATGAGCGCGATCGGGGCGGCCATCGCCGCGGCCGAGGTCCCCGCTGAGGAAAGGAAAGTTGCCTGCGTCGCTCCATCCGCCAAGGAGGTGGGTGAGGAGCCCGGGAAGACGTTTCCCTTCTTCCCGCCTCTGTCCACGGAAAATGTCGTTTTCCTCCGCGATCGCGTAGCGTCGCCGCCGAAGATCGACGGGAAGCCGGAAGTTTTCCTGGGAATCGACATCGGCTCCGTGAGCACTAATTTCACATTGACCGATTGGGAAGGCAATCTACTCAAGGAGATCTACGTCCGCACGCAGGGCCGCCCGGTTCAGGTAGTTACGGACGGACTGAGGGATCTGCATGAGGAGTTCGGAGACTCCATAACGGTACGCGGGGTGGGTACCACCGGGTCGGGCAGGGAACTCATCGGCGAACTGGTCGGCGCAGACACGGTCCAGGACGAGATCACCGCGCATAAGACAGGCTCCACGTTCATCGGCCGCCGATATTTCGATCAGCCGGTGGACACGATCTTCGAGATAGGGGGGCAGGACTCGAAGTTCATCGGCCTGGAAAACGGGGTCGTGACGGACTTCGCGATGAACGACGCCTGCGCCGCGGGGACGGGCTCGTTCCTCGAGGAGCAGGCTGAACGTCTCGGGATCAGCATAAAGGAGGAGTTCGCCAGGCTTGCGCTTTCATCGAAAGCGCCGCTGCGGCTGGGAGAGCGGTGCACCGTGTTCATGGAGCAGGATCTCAACAACTTCCTTCACCGGGGCGCGAACAAGGTAGACATCGTGGCGGGGCTCGCCTACTCGGTGGTCCTGAATTATCTCAACCGGGTGGTTCGGGGCCGAAAGATCGGGGAAACCATCTACTTCCAGGGCGGGACGGCGTACAACGACGCTGTCGCGGCCGCGTTCACGCACGTGCTGGGGAAGAAAGTCATCGTGCCTCCTCACAACGGCGTGATCGGGGCCATCGGAATGGCGCTGCTCGCGCGGGACAAGGTCAAGGCGCTGGGAACGCCCACCAGGTTCCGCGGCTTCGACCTCCGGAAGGTGGACTACCGGCGAAGGGAGTTCGTCTGCAAGGGGTGCACGAACCTCTGCGACATGCAGGAGATACGGATAGAGGACGCGAAGACCTACTGGGGCGACAAATGTTCCGAGAAATACCGGAAGGCTGCGCGCACCGATACGCGGCCGGTGGTCGACGACCTGCCGGCGCGCCGCGCCGAATATCTCGACCGTCTGACGGATGGCGTCAATACCGGGCACAGGGGAGTCGTCGGGTACCCCCGGGCCATGTACTACTACGAGCAGTTCCCGTTCTGGCTCGGGTTCCTGTCTTCCGTCGGATTCGGGGTCAAGGTCAGCCCGAGGACCGACAAGACGATCGCCCGCGAGGGGTTGGAGCTGACGGTAGCCGAGCCTTGCTACCCCATCCAGGTCGCCCACGGCCATGTATCGGCGCTTCTTCGCGACGGTATAGACTTCCTCTTTGTTCCAAACGTCATCAACGCCGAAACTGATCACACGCATACCGAGTCGCATTTCTGCCCGTGGGGCCAGACGCTGCCGTTTGTCCTGGGCGCCGTACCCAAGTGGGAAAAAGAGCTGCGGCAGAAGCTTCTATCCCCCACGGTTCGCTTCAGGGACGGCGAGAAGTACGTGCTCGCCGATCTGTTCGAGTGCTTCGGCCCCCTGGGGGTGTCGCGGCGCGAAATAAGGGAAGGGATCCGGACCGGCTACAGGGAACAGAGGAAATTCCATGATTTCCTGATGGGACTCGGCCGCGTCGCGGCTTCCGAGGTCGAGAAGGCGGGAGCGAACGCGATCGTCCTGCTGGGGCGGCCTTACAATCTCTATGACAGGGACATTAATCTGAACATCCCGTCGAAGCTTCGGGACCAGTACGGCTCGAACGTTATCCCGGTCGATTTTCTTCCGGTTGACGACATCGACATTCGCGACATCCACGACAACATGTTCTGGAACTACGGAAGGAAGATCATCGCGGCGGCCCGCTGGTGCCGGTCCCGGCCGAAATTCCACCTGATCTACATGACCAATTTCAAGTGCGGCCCGGATTCCTTCATCCGTCATTTCATAACGCGCGCATCGGAGTCGCCGTACCTCTGCCTCCAGTTCGACGGGCACGGCAACGACGCCGGGTACATGACAAGGTGCGAGGCGTATCTCGACAGCAAGGGGGTATTGCGCTGGTGGGCGGAAACGTGAGCGGCTCTCCTCTCGCAGGACGCACAGTGTTCTTCCCGACGATGACGGAGGCCGGGTCCTTGGCAATCGCCTCCGCGTTCAGATCGGTCGGCATCGACGCAAGGGCGATGCCGCCATCCGACGAGGAGACGCTTGTCCTTGGGGGGCGATATTCCTCGGGAGAGGAGTGCCTTCCCCTGAAGGTGACCCTTGGAGACGCGCTGAAGATGCTGGTGCACAGCAGCATCCCTCCTGAAAAGATGGCGATCTTCATGCCGACGTCGGACGGGCCGTGCCGGTTCGGGCAATACGGCTCCTTCATGAAGATGGTCTTCAAGGAGATGGGGTTCGGAGATGTCTTGCTGGTGTCTCCTACCTGCGCCGACGGATACAGCGGAGTCGGAGAGCATGCGGACGAGCTCATCCGGACCGCGTGGCGTGCGCTTGTCGCGAGTGACCTCCTCCTGAAACTTCTTCTCCGGATTCGGCCGTACGAAACGGAGAAGGGCGCGGCGGACCGCGCATTCGGCGAGGCGAACGAAATACTCTGCCGGGCGGTCGAAATCCCAGGTGATCCGCAGAAGCGGAAGCTCGCGCGGATGGTCGAGGCCCTGGCCGAGGGACGCGCCCTGCTGCGTAAGGTCCCGGCCGATTTCTCGCGGCCGAGGCCGCTCATCGGAGTCGTGGGCGAGATCTTCTGCCGGCTGAACACGTTCAGCAATGACGACGTGATGCGGAAAGTGGAGGAAGCGGGCGGGGAGTGCTGGATATCCGATGTTGCGGAATGGGTGTGGTCGACCAACGCGGACCATATCCGGCTGCTAAAGCGCTTCGGAAGACAAATTACGATGGAGATGTTCGGCGCGAAGCTGAAGTGGCACTTCCAGCGGAAGGACGAGCATGCCCTGGTGGGGGCGTTCCATGGCGATTTCCGCGGCTACGAGGAACCGGACGACATCCGTCTGGTCCAGGAGCTGGCCCGGCCATACCTGCCGCCTGAAGGGGCGCTCGGCGAAATGATGCTTTCCGTCGGAAAGACCGTCTATCTGCACCGCAAGGGGGCCGACGGCATACTGGACATCAACCCCTTTTCCTGCATGAACGGCATCGTGTCGGAGGCGGTTTATCCCCGCGTTTCACGCGACTGCGACGGGCTTCCGATCCGGGTGCTCTACTTCGACGGCACGAACGTCGACCGCAGGTACGAGCTTGAGATCTTCATGGACCTGGTGAAGGCATATTCCGCCCGGAAGAGGGTGGTCCGCCGCCTGCCCGAAGGTATGGGGGAAGCGGCCGCGCGGGCGAGGGCCGTTTGAAGATCGCCGTCCTGTC
>Ga0334722_10007170_pt1 | contig 10857 bp, 12 predicted proteins | sample C3_bottom_MG_FD_207210 | JGI IMG/M metagenome (GOLD analysis project Ga0334722, IMG submission 207210) | Sediment microbial communities from Yellowstone Lake, YNP, Wyoming, USA - C3_bottom | ecosystem: Environmental > Aquatic > Freshwater > Lake > Sediment | place: USA: Wyoming | collected...
GTTAGCACGAACCGCCCCGAACGGCGCAACAGGTAAGCCCCTCAAGGTCGTAGAAGAACCCGGCATCATGGGCGCGTCCTACCGAGCCGATCACGTCGGCAGCTTCCTCAGGCCAAAAGAGTTGTTGGATGCGCGGGCCGCCGGCACGGATCCGGAACAACTCCGGGCCATTGAAAACCGCCACATCAAACGTGTGCTGGCCAAGCAGCAAGAGTTGGGATTCGAGATCTTCACCGACGGCGAGTTTCGCCGCAAGAACTTCATGAGCGATCTTACCGACGCCGTCGCGGGGTTCGATTTCGGCGACGCCGTGACCCGGACGTGGGATGCGTCGAAGGGCGCCGCCACGGCGCAGGTCAGCAGCGTGACCGGGATCGTCAACGCGAAACTCCGCCAGACCCGCCGCCTGACCGGCCACGAGCTGCCGTTCATGCGGACGAACGCCCCGGGCCCAATCAAGATGACGCTGCCCAGCGCTACCCAGTTTCCGGCCATCGCCTTCAAACGCGGGATCAGCGACAGAGTCTATCCGACACATTCGGCGCTGCTCGCCGACATCGTCGCCATCATGAAGGACGACCTGAGCCAGCTCGCCAGTGAAGGCGTAAAGTACATTCAGATCGACGCGCCCCGGTATAGCTACTACATGGATCCCAAGTGGCGCGCCTATATCCAGACCGAGATCGGTCTCGATCCCGATGCGGCGCTTGACGAAGCGATCCGCGCCGACAACGTGTACCTCGAAGCCGCGCGCCGCCCGGGCGTCACCCTCGCGATGCATCTCTGTCGGGGCAACAACCGCAGCCATTGGTATGCCGAGGGCGGGTACGATCCTATTGCCGAAAAGATGTTTGGCACGATCAAGGTCGATCGATTCTTGCTCGAGTACGACGACGCGCGATCCGGCACGTTCGAGCCGCTCCGGTTCGTCCCGCGAGGCAAGACCGTCGTCTTAGGTCTTGTCAGCAGCAAGCGGCCCGAGCTCGAGTCAAAGCGCGATCTGATCAAACGTGTCGAAGAAGCGTCTCGGTACGTGCCGCTCGAGAACCTCTCGCTGAGTCCCCAGTGCGGGTTTGCCTCGACGATGGAAGGCAACCTGCTCACCGAGGACGATCAATGGGCAAAACTACGGCTGGTGGTGGAGACGGCCCGCGAGGTCTGGGGCTAGCGGATTGGGCGCAACTTTGCAGGAATTCCGCGGAAGGTGCTGAACCGCAGACGTGAACACTCAAACATCCATGGAGGGGTGAGTGAATGGCAAAACCGATGACCAAGGCTAAGATCACCGATCACTTGGCGGGCAAACTCGACGTGAGCAAGAAACAGGCCGGCATGTTTCTCGAGACGCTGGCCTCGCTGGCCTACAAAGAGGCCAAGAACACGTTTACCATCCCTGGGATCGGGAAGCTGGTCCTTTCCAACCGCAAGGCCCGGATGGGGCGCAACCCACAGACGGGTCAGCCGATTAAGATTGCCGCCAGGCGCGTCGTGCGATTCAGGGTCGCCAAGGCCGCCAAGGACGCGATCCTCGGCGCGCGGTAACCTTCGGTTATCTGCAACGGGTCGAGCGGGACGCGCGTAAGCGCGTCCCGCTCATCGTCTTGATGACACCACAGTTCTGCATGTATTGCGCAGGAGCGCTGGAGTGGCGCCGTCTCGAGGACGAGCGCCATCTCCAACCCGTCTGCGCACAATGCGGTCGCGTCTCATGGCAGAATCCCAAGCCGACCGCGTCGGGCCTCATCACGCGGCAAGAGGGTGGATCGGTTGACGTGCTCCTGGTGCGGCGCGCGAAAGAGCCGTACCTCGGCCAGTGGGACTGTCCCGGCGGCTTCGTCGACCCCGGCGAACACCCGGAACAGGCGGTGCGGCGCGAGTTGCTCGAAGAACTGGGGCTTCAGGTCGACGTGACGCGGTTCGTCGGCATCTTCATGGACGACTACGGCCCGGGCGGCGAGTCGACGCTCAACGTGTACTACGAGGTCGTAATACGCAGCGGGGCGATCACCCCGGCGAGCGACGTGAGCGAGGCGGCATGGTTTCCACTGGAACGCCTGCCCGAACCCATCGCGTTCGAGAACAACCGGCAGGCGCTCCGCGCGCTCCGCGTCTCGCGCTGAGGCGACCATCCGCAGGAGGCCGAGCGCCGGTCGACGAACGCGGCCCTCATGACTGATATTCTTCAGTTCGTCTACACGCTGGCGCACGCGGCCGGCAACGGGATCGTCAGTCTTGTCCAGCGGATCCTCCCGCAGGCACACGTGCCTGCCGATCTGGTCGACCCGATCGGCTTCTTGGCGGTGCTGACGGTTTTCGTCTTGCTGACAGGGGTGGCGCGGAAGATTGCGTGGATCATCGTGATCGCCGGATGGGTGTTGATCGCCGTCCGGGTCGTGCTCGCCCTCCTGGGGCGCTAGGGCTTGCTGCCGAGATAGGCCCCCTGCCCGATCAGCGCGCGCTGCACCGTGTAGAGTAACGCCCAGTCGCCGGCCACCTCGCGCGGCGTGCAGCCGCGCTTGGCGCACAACGCCGCCGTGACACCGGCCGCCTGCCCCAAGGCCATGATGGTGGGGACGACGCGCGCCGAGCCGTGCGCCTCGCTCGTGGCCGAGAAGGCGCGCGACGCGATCAGCAAATTGTCCACGTCGCGGGGAACAATCGCGCGGAACGGAATCGTGTATACTCGCGCATCCGGCTTGTGCGGGTTCGTCCATCCCGTGTAGTACGCATGGATGTCGATCGGATACGACGCGACGGCAATACGGTCATCGAACACCTGCTGGTTGAGGATGTCCTCGGTTTGCAGCGTGTACAGACCCTCGATGTGGCGTGTCTCTCGAATGTAGAGAGAGGGCGCGTGGTCGAGCAGATGCGCCTGCTCAAAGCCGGGGATCGTCTGCCGGAGAAACGCCATGACCCGCGGCAGCTCCGTAACGGCCTTCCGCATGCCCGCCGCCGTCGAGCCGGGGTCCAGCCCGTTGACATCCGTGACGTTCAGCGCGTTGATGAGCACCGATCCATCGCGCTGTTGGGCGAGGTTGAGAGGATAGAGCAGGATATTAGGGTCGGACGGTTCGTAGCGCGCGGTCTGGTCGGCGTACCCCCATCCGGCCCGTCCGTTCGTCCCCCAGCTTTGCAAACCATCGATGTCCGCGTGCCGCTTGAGGTCGGCCGCCGTCGCCGACCAGTCGACACCACCAACGCGGAAGATCAGAGTGGCGGCCTGCATGAGCCGCTCGTCCGCGCGATAGGCGGCGCCGCCGAGGACCCACGGCGCGCCCGCGGCCGCGGCCACGTCGCCGTCGTCTGTGGCGTCGATGACCTGTTTGGCGCGCACTTCGGTGACCCGGCGCCAGCGACGGTTGTAGAACTCGGCACCGGCGACGCGGCGCCCTTCCCGGATCAATCTGACGAGTGAGGAGTCAAGCATGGTCCTGATGCCCGGCTCGTGCACGATCGCGCGCCCAAAGACGCGCGCGGCCTCGTCGGGATCGAACGACACACCAAGTGGTCGATAGATTTCGAGGAAGACCCCCCGGGTCAGATGCTCACCGGTTGGGCTCATGTTCATGTCGAAGGTCGTCAACCAGCCGGACGTCATCACGCCGCCCAGCTGATTGTCATCCTCGGCCAACACGACGGTGGCACCCGATCGTGCGGCGCCGATGGCGGCGGCTACGCCGCCGGGGGTTCCGCCGATGACCAGCACATCGACGTCCATCTCGGGAGGCAGCGCGGTCGCAGCGGGCGCAGCCCCGCCGATCGTCACGATGAGCGCCGTCACGAGCAGCAGGTTGATGACCGCGAAGTGCCTGCGCATGCAAACCTCAGCCGCCTGGCCTCCGCGCCGAAGTCCGGCATGGCTAGGGAGGGGCGACCCGCAGGCGCGTGGAACGAACGAACACGAGCCTTGGGGAAATCCTCGCCGCTCCGGCTTCGGCTGGGCGCAGTCGACGGGTCAAAAACTATGGCAACCGTCCACGCCAACATGATTGTCCTGTATGGAACCCTCGCTGGCAACCTTTTCCTTGCCCTGGCGGCGGGGGGGTATGCCCTGCGCCGGCGGCCCTTGCCGGGCTGGTATTGGAGCCTGTCGTCCCTGGTGGCGGCGTTGATCGCTTTTCAGGTCGTCGTTGGGGTGCTGCTGCTGATCGGCGGGCATATGCCGCGCCGCAGCCTCCATCTCATGTACGGAGGCCTGGCCGCGGTGACCGCCGTGATCCAGATAGGGCTGCGACCCGGCGGATTTCTCCGGCGGCGCTATGCCGACGACCTCGCGGGCAGCGAGGCCCGCATTCTTGCCCTGACGAGTCTTACCGGGTTTGCGCTGATCGCGCGGGCGTGGATGACAGGGATGGGGCTGCGTTGAGATGAGACCGGCGGTGGGGGTGCCGTTCACCTCGCGTCCTGCCGGCTGGTGGCCCGGCCGCCCGTTGCTCACGTCGCGCCTCCGCGAGATTCTGCGGCGCGAGTTCAATGCGGCCGACGCCTGGATCGTCCACGCGAACCGCCGATGCCGCCTCGAGGCCCGCGTCGGGTGGCGAGTCGTGATACTGTTGGAGGATGGTGAAGAGACGTTCTGGGCGCCGTTTTACACCACGGCCGTGCGAAACCGTCGGGTGGGCGGGATGCTGGTCGCCGCCCTCGAGCCGACCCAACGCCCCCGCCATGAGCTGAGCGAGATCCTCCGACCGCTCTGGGCCGGCGTCAATCTATCGCGAACTCCGTGAGGTCTTCCTGATGCTCGATCCTGCCACGCTGGCCGTCGCGTTCGTCTTTGCGCTCGTGACGTTGATCCCGTTGTCCGGCCGGAGCCTGCTGCGACCATTGACCTTAGTGTGTCTGCTGCTCGGCGCCGCCACGTGGTTTCTCGCGCGCGAATCCCCCGTGATCGTATGGGATGAGGGGTTGGGACCTCTCACCGGTTTGAGCGGACCGCCGTGGGTGATCCTCCGCATCATGATCGCCGTCGCCATCGGAGAGATTCTCAAGGCCACGGCGCCGCTCGCGGTGGTAAGCTTGGTGCCCACGGATGCGCCAACGGCCATCGCCTATGGGGCGGCCGCGGGCGCAGGCTTTGGCATCTTCGGCGCGCTGCCGGTCGTGGCGCGCACCCTCCAGCTCATCGGATCGCCGATCGTGTCGCCGTTCTCGACGGCCATGGCCCTGTTCGGATGGTTCTTTGTGGTGTTATCGCATGCGACCACGACGGCCTTCATCTCGCGCGCAGGCGTGCGGGGTGGGCTCGGTGTGGCGTTTTTTGTCGCGTGGCTTCTTCAAGTGCTCATCGAACTGGCGGACGCCATCGTCGGAGATCCGGTGCCGGGGTTTGGGGCTATTACGCCAAAGTTGGTCGTCACGGCCTTGATTGCGCTCGGGCTGTTCGCCTACCTGTGGATCGTCCGCACGCGATCCGGGTCGGTGGTCGTGATCGAGTCGTGACCAACGCCGCCGTCGGCGTCGATCGTCTGGGCGCCGCGTGGACCGCGCTTCGCGCGTTCTTTGCGGAAGGCATGCCCGCGCTGGAGCGGGCCACCGAGGGGTTCGCCGCGACGGAAGGCGAGGTGCGGGCGGCCGGCGACGTCGATCGGCTGGTCCTCTGGCTGCTGGGGAGCGCGACGGCGCTGCGATACTCGCGGCGTCCCGAACCGATGGACATCGGGCTGGCCCGCGCGCGCGAACTGGTCAATGTGGTGGGTCGCGCGCAGGACGAGATCGCGACGGTCTCCTATCGGACGCTCGTTGAAGGAACCTGTCGCGACCTGGCATGGGTTGTGCCCTCACAAGCCGCCGCGTATGTCGAGGAGGGGCTCGACTACGCCGATCGGACGGGGCGTCTCGCGAAACGTGCGGGTCGGGACGACTGGTTGGCGCAGGCTCAAGCGAGTCGCGGCGATCTGCTGCTCGAGGCGGCGACCGAGCGGCGGTCGCTGCGCAAGGCCCTGACCGCGCACGAGGACGCCCGCCGCCGATGGCCGCCTCGCGACCCCTACGGACGCGCGCAGGCGGCACTCGGATACGCGAGGGTGTTGCTGGCATTGCGCGAAGCGGCGCGGGCCGAGCTCGTCGTCCGCGAGACGCTGGCCGTATTCGAGGCGCAACGCGATCGTTACCATGAGGCGGCCGCGCGCGAGTTGGCCGCCCGCGCGCTGTTCGCGCAAGACCAGAGCGACGCGCTCGATGAACAAGCCGCCGCGATCGCGCTGTACCGTGCGCTTGACTCCCGTTGGGAGATGAAGCGGTCGGAGGCGGCGCTGGGATGAGACGCGTCGCCCGATTCAGCGTGGGCTCGCTGATCCTGACATTCCTCGCGGCCACGATGGCGGCCGCGAGTACGGAAGACCAGGTATACGCCATCGCCCGAGAACTGATGTGCCCTGTCTGCGCCGGTCAGACCGTCGCCGAGTCGAGCAGCACGCTCGCGGTGCAGATGCGCCAGATTATTCGGGAGCGGCTTGGGCAGGGTCAGACGAGAGATCAGATCATCGCCTACTTCGTGGCGCAGTTCGGCGAGCAGGTGCTCGCGAGTCCGCCGAGACGCGGCGGCGGGCTGTTGATCTGGCTCATTGCGCCGGCGGCGCTCTGTGCCGGGTTCGCCGTCCTCCAGCGATTTGTTCGGCGGTCCCCCGGCGGGGCGCGGCCTCCGCGATCCCAGCCAACACCCCGCGAATCCGAAGAGATCGCGCGTCAGCTTCGCGAGATGGACTGATCCATTGACGCGGATCGGCATCCTCTCGGACGTGCACGCAAACCTCGAGGCGCTGGATTCCGTGCTGGCCGATATCGAACAGCAGCGATGCGACCTGCTGGTGTGTTTGGGGGATTTTGTGGGATACGGTCCCGACCCGATTGAGTGCGTAGCCCGGCTGCGGGGGCGGCTGCGGACGGCCGTCGCCGGCAACCACGACCGCGCGGCGGTCGGCGGCCGGCCGATCGACGACTTCAACTTGTTCGCGCAAGAGGCCATAGTCTGGACGCAGGCACACCTGGACGCGGCGACCCGCGACTATCTGAGCGGACTGCCGGAACGCGACGAGGTGGAGGGCGCGCTCCTCGTGCACGGCAGCCCCCTCCGGCCCGTCGACGAGTATATCGGCGATGCGAAAACGGCCCGCGCGAGTTTCGTGGCCCATCCATTCCGCATCGCCTTTGTGGGCCACACGCACGTCCCCGCGATGTTCGAGGAGGTCGGTCACCGGGTACGGCTGGCCGAGTGGCTACCCGGCATCCCAAAACCGCTTCGGTCCGACCACCGCTACATCATCAATGTGGGAAGCGTTGGGCAGCCGCGCGACAGCAACCGCGATGCGGCCTACGTGACGTTCGACGTCGCGGAGCCGTCTGTCACCCTGCACCGGGTTCCCTACGATATCCTCGCCACGCAACGCAAGATGGAAGCGGCGATGCTGCCGGTCCCCCTCAGGGAGCGGCTGGCGCTCGGCCGGTAGCCGGCAGGACCTCTCTTCCGCAAACCCGAAGACAACTGCGTTACCCTGACCGGAGGTTTAATCGATGAGCACCCGCCGGACGGCCATCGAGGACTTACTATCTTTCCGCCTTGTCGACGAAGTGGCCATCTCCCCCGACGGCCGCGATGTGGCCTACACGCTGCGGACTATCGAGAAACGGCCGGAGGGAGAGGAACCGGCGTACGACTACCGATCGCACGTATGGGTCGTCGACGCACAGACGGCTGCGGCGCGGCAGTTCACGGCGGGCGCGCACCGCGACCGGGACCCCGTGTGGTCGCCCGATGGCCAGCACGTGCTGTTTATCTCGAACCGGGGCGCCCCCTCGCGCCCGGGGGCCAAACCGGCGGCGCATCTCTGGGTCATTCCTCGGACCGGCGGCGAGGCGCGGCGGCTCACACAGGCCGAGCACAGCCCTGCAGACGCCGCCTGGTCTCCGGACGGCCGGCTGATCGCGTTTACGGGAAAGGCGCCGGGGGCAAAACCCGCGAGTGACGTCAAGATCATCACCCGCATCAAACACAAGTTCGATGGCGAGGGATATTGGGACAACCGCTACAAGCACATTTTCGTCATGCCGGCCGACGGCGGACCGGCACGTCAGCTCACCAGCGGCGACTTCGATCACCGCGAGCCCGTCTGGAGCCCGGACGGCACGCGATTGGCCTTCGTGACCAACCGCGCGGAAGATGCCGATTACACGAATGTCGCTGATGTCTGGGTCCTTACCATCGCCACGGGCGACCTCCGCCGTCTGACACGGGGGCTCGGCCCCATCTCGGCGCCGGTCTGGTCTCCGGACGGCGCGACCATCGCCTACTTGGGCCACGACAACGTCTGCGTCGGCGCGTCGAACATGATGCTGTGGGTCGTGCCCGCCAGCGGCGCGGGCGAGCCGCGGTCGCTCACCCGCCACTACGATCGATCGCTGATGCACCACCTGCTGTCGGACATGCGCGCGCACCCGCGCGCCGGTCGCCCGGTCTGGTCGCGTGACAGCCGAACCGTGTTCGTGATGGTGGTGGACTGCGGGACGACGCAATTGGCCGCGGTCGACGTGGTGGGAGACACCGTGCGGTTGATGACCACGGGCCGCCGCGACATCTACGGCGAGTCGTACGACGCTGCGCGGAGTCGCATCGCGATGGCGGTGGGCGATCCGGCGACGCCGGGTGATGTGTGGATCGCGAACGTCGACGGTGTCGGCGAGGGCCGGCCGTCCGTGCCCGCGACGAGTGAGCGCCGCCTGACATCGGTGAACGCGGGATTGCTCGGGGAGTTGGCGTTGAGCACGCCGCAGCGGTTTGCCTACCGCGGCGCCGACGATTGGACCATCGAAGGCTGGGTCATGCCGCCGGCCGACTTCGACCCCGGCCGGAAGTATCCGACGATCCTCTGCGTCCATGGTGGTCCGCACTTTGCGTACGGGGAGTCGTTCTTTCATGAATTCCAGGTGCTGGCCGCCCGGGGGTACGCGCTCGTCTTCACCAACCCGCGGGGGAGCCAGGGATACGGACAGACGTTTACGTCCGCCACACACCACGACTGGGGTGGGAAGGACTACGAAGACATCATGGCCGGACTCGACGCCGCGCTCGGCCGATTTGACTACTTGGATGCGGGACGGCTCGGCGTCCAAGGCGGGTCGTACGGCGGCTTCATGACCAACTGGATCGTGGGGCACACGCACCGGTTCAAGGCCGGTGTCACCATGCGCTCGATCGCCAACTGTCTCAGCCAGTGGGGCACCAGTGACATGGCGTACTTGAAGGGGACGTGGGAATTCCCCGGCGATCCGTGGGACAGCCCGGAGTTCTACTGGGAACGCTCGCCGATCAAATACGTAAAGAACATTACGACGCCGTTGTTGATCGAGCACAGCGAGAACGACCTGCGCTGTCCGATCAGCGAAGGCGAACAGCTCTTTACGGCGCTCAAGAAGCTCGGCCGCGAGGTGATGTTTGTCCGTTTTCCGGACGAAAGCCATGATCTCTCGCGGAACGGACAACCGCAGCACCGTCTCGAGCGGCTGCGGTTGATCACCGAGTGGTTCGTCAAATACCTTCCGCCGGTCGCGGTGTCACGGCAGCCGGGCGCCCTCGCGGGGACCCCTGGGGGCGAGGACGGCGCCGGCGCGTAGGGCGGCGCCGGACCGCCGGGCGATGATATGCCGAAGATCTATACAAAAACCGGGGACACAGGGGACACGGGTCTCATCGGCGGGGTCCGGGTGCCGAAGGACGACCCGAGAGTGGAAGCCTACGGCACCGTCGACGAAGCCAACAGCGCGCTCGGCGTACTCGCGGCCCACACCGATCGGTCGTTTGCGGGCATCATCGCCGGTATCCAACGCACCCTCTTCGACATCGGCGCCGAACTCGCGACCCCCGGAGCTGCCCGCTCGACTTCGGTGACCGCGGACCAGGTCGACGAACTGGAGCGTCTGATCGACGCGTGGGAGGAAGAACTGCCGGCGCTGCGCCAGTTCATTCTTCCCGGGGGAAGCGAACCGGCCGCGCTGTGTCATGTGGCGCGGTCGACGGTCCGGCGAGCCGAACGACGCACGGTCACGCTGGCGCGCCAGACGCCCGTGAACCCGGAGGTCTTGCGCTACTTGAACCGATTGTCGGACTGTCTGTTTGTGCTGGCCAGGCTGTTGAACCACCGTACGGGTGTCGCGGACGTGCTGTGGAAAGTTGAAGGGGGACGACCATGATCTGGTTCCGACGAAGTCTCCGCTCGCAGCGGGGCGTCGCGCTGATCGCCGTGATGCTGGCGCTGCTGGTCCTGTCGTTGATTGTCAGCGCCATGGTCTTCATGACGATGGGCGAGAGCACCATGAGTCTCGGCAATCTGCACAACCAGCAAGCGTTGGCCGCCGCCGAAGCCGGCGCGTACCGCATGCTGGCGGAATTCCGCCACCGTATCGATAGCGACGGGGAGCTGTCCCAACAGTTGGCCCTTCAGGGAGTCACAGACAACACCCTGGACACTATCTGCAATGGAACTGGCTCCAGCGGACCACGTCCCCTCAATATTCTGACTAACTATGCATATCCGACGACCGGCAACGACTGGAGGCGCATCGGTGATCTGGCCGTTCTTGATCTCGGCATAAGGGATGCCCCAATCGTGATCACCGACTCGTCGACCGGAACCACCGTTGCAAGTTTCCACGTAACGCTCTATGTACGCGAGTCCGGAAACCCCGTACGATTGCCTTCATGCAATCAAAGTGGCCAAGATAGCGAAGATTCGCGGTTTGAGATGTGGTTCGATTATGCAATCGTGTCTACGGGCCGATCCGCAAATGCCGTCAAGACGGTTTGCCTGCGCAATTTTCGACAGCCCCCACCAAGTTTCACCGGGCCGTTCCGGTGCGCAGACT
>Ga0334722_10007171_pt1 | contig 10857 bp, 4 predicted proteins | sample C3_bottom_MG_FD_207210 | JGI IMG/M metagenome (GOLD analysis project Ga0334722, IMG submission 207210) | Sediment microbial communities from Yellowstone Lake, YNP, Wyoming, USA - C3_bottom | ecosystem: Environmental > Aquatic > Freshwater > Lake > Sediment | place: USA: Wyoming | collected...
GCATCCTCTCGCTCCCTCATTCTCGTACACACCGAAGTCCGGAAATCATAATGCCGTTATAGGAATCTTTGGGGACGTTGGGAATCTTTGGGGACGTTGTGGCCTGAGTTGACTTAAAGATCGAAACCCGTAATGGTTCACTCTTCTAATCGTTCAACCATCTTGGCTATGCTGGATGTCGTCACGCCCACGTGGCGTGCAATCTCTGCCATTGATAAGCCCAACTCGTCGAGACCGCGTTTGGCTACCGTCGCCCGAAGGGTGCTCACCTTCCTCCGGCGACTACCTCCTTTGAGTTCGTTCGCGCTTATGCGTTCTTTCTTGCACTCTTCCTCGACGATTGTATCTATTGTCTTGCCGCTTCGCCTGAGCTTTAGCTGGCGAGTTGTTTTTTCTTCGGCTTCCTTAAGAATGACATTAACGAAATCGCCGCCTCCAAGAATGCGTTCATCGAACTCTTCTTTCCGACCGCTTCGCCTGGCTGAGAGGACCTGGGACCAGCCACCTTTGCTTCTGACGAGTCCGCCGCCTGTGAGCTCCGGTAGCTGCCCTTGGCTGAGACCTTCTTGCATGAATCGCCGATATCCATTGACTGCCTTGCGCCGGGTCGCCCCAAACTCCGACAACGCATAATCTACGTCCATCCACGAATACTTGGCCTTCCCGATGAGTGTCCGGTGGCCACTCCACTGATAGCGGTCTAATTGTTCGAGGCTCGTGACGATGGTGGCCCGTATAGGGTTCAGATGGATATAGCGAATGAGGGCCAGAAGGTAATTAGCTTCGTCGCAGAGGATAGACTTGTACCGGTTTTCGAAGAGATGGCCTGTGCGCCTGTGTTTGCGGTTAAAGTATTGGGCGTACCAGGTGAGGAGCTTGCGCATGACGACTGATATGCCCTGCTTGCCGCTCTTGAATAGAATATGAACATGGTTGTCCATAAGGACCCAGGCGTAAACAGTGCATTTGCCTTCGCTGATGGTCAGGCCTAGGCGTTCCAGGAACCGGGCCTTATCTTCGTCGTCCCTGAAGATTTTTGTTTTGTCGATCCCGCGCACCATGATGTGGTGCAGGGCGCCGGGAACATCTAACCTTGCTTGGCGTGGCATGTGACAATCTTAATAAATGCCAGCCTGTCTGTCAAGAACAATTCAACCTAGGCCACAACGTCCCCAATGTTCGAGTAGTATGTATTCGACACTTTTTTCAAAGATCATAAGTATAGATAGAGAGCCTTCATAAAAGGGATCAGAAGGCTCTCTTGCATTATCTCGATGCGCTGGTAAAGAAGAACGTAGCCGCGGGATAACCAGACGATCTTGTTAGTGCTGCAACCGTCGTTGAAGTTTAGCTATCGCCTCTTCCGCATCAACCCGAACAACTTCCTCTTTATCTTTCGTGAGAGCTGTTAGAGTAGGCAGCGCTTTCTCATCACCTATCTCCCCAAGCGAAAACGCCGACCACATACGAACATAATGATCAGGATCAGTTGCGCTTTTAATTAACGCATCCTGAACCGATGGGTCGTGGATAAGTCCTATAAAGTGAGCTGCCATCGCACGCACTTTAGGGTTCTTGTGATGCAAAGCGGTTAGAAAGGGTTCTTTTCCATGTTTCATCAGCTTTCGTGCAGCGTCTGTGTTTACCACCATATCATTTTCGCCCATAAGCTCAATTAATGTTGGGACATCATCGGGGAGCTTCTTATCCTCTGCCCAATACGCGGCCAAGGAGGAGATAGCAATAGCCACTAAAGGAACAATAAGAAGTTTCTTTTTTGATGACAACGAAGTGTCCGCATCGTTGCCTTTCTTCGATGCAAGGATATAAACAGAAAGCACCGTAGCCAAAGTCGATCCGATTGAGAACCACGGCTGCCGCGCGAGGCTAGAGATCACAGCAACGGGATACGCAAGCGAGAAACATAAAACAAGAATCTCAAAGATGTTGTTGCGCACTTTTCCCAGGAGGAAGAGTGGCGACAACAGCAAGCCAAGAATACCGCCCATAACAGCTCCGATGTATGGTCCGGCGGGCAAATCAAGCCCGAGAGACATCGTCATTGATGTGCCTGCGATATTGCCGAGCGAGAGACCGGAAATCAGGCAGAACAGCACAATAATCAAATTTGTCATCATATTCATCGTTTCCTTTTTACGATTAAACAATAAACATCTCTTCCTATCCTTTCGTGAACTTGGGGGGACAAGTGGGGCATAATATATCTTGATATTTTGAGCACTTACTATAGCATTCGGCTAAAGACGTCGCTGGAGGCGGTCCAGTATGCGATGTTGCATACGCATAACAGTACCAGTGAGCTGCATTCATCCCCATGCCTTGATCACGTTTTGTTCTAAGACAGCATCGCACAGTTTGCGACCATCTATCATTACCAGCACACTTACAAAAGCACGATGCATTGGCGCCCGAGTATTCCTCACAAGTTCCATATTTATCACACTTTGGGCTAGTGTTTGAACAATCCTCTCCCTGCGAATCAGGCCAAGCATGCAGACCATCTGGGTCAACATACCTTATCGGGTTATCAACGGCATAAATATACAGATGGTTCTTGCCTCCCTGTATTCCGACCGAATCGCTCTCGATGTATCGATCGAGTGCAGTGTTGTAAGTCCGATTAAGATTGTAATGCAGCCCCGTCTCAGCATCATAGTACTGCCCAGGGAATCGTAGATTGTTCGTGATCGTGGAGACGGTGACGGTAGCTTCGCCGAAGGGTTTATAGTCAGCTGACCATACCACTTGGCCGGAAGAGTCCGTCATTTTCTGTGGGGTGGCAAGATGATCGTTGTGATAGTAGTACGTATTCGCCCCCATCATTTTTGCCAGTGGTTGACCATTGAAGTATACATATTCCACAGCGATAGTTCCAGCGCTATTTGATTCTGCAATGATCTGTCCACTCAGGCTGTAATGGAAAATCGTAGTTGTTTCATTTACAACCTTTTTCACTCGCTGACCGTTACCGTTGTAAGTGTAGTTGGCTGTCATTGACCCGTCGTTCACCTGGATTAATCTCTGGTTCTGGTTGTAAACATACTGGCGAGCTGCTTCTGTTGTCGTATTACCGTCGTTGTCGTATCCGAAAGATATTCCATTGGCGGTGTTCAGCTTGTTGGTATTCTGGAAGTACGTATAGGCATTCGCATTCTCGGTCTGCCTGTTCCCTACCCCATCATACGTCCAGGCCAAGCTACCCCATATGCCCGATGATGTGGCTGTACCCAGCCGGTCAAGATTATCGTAAGTGAAGCTCTTGTTCTTCGTAGTGTCAAGACTGTTCGTAATGGCTGTTATGTTCCCATTGCTATCATATCCGGTATAGCTGAGGCTCAGCACCGCCCCTGTTGTTATGGAGCTGATCCTGTACTGGTTATCGTATCCGATCGTGCCGCTCAGGCCATTGCCATAGGTGATCGCTTTCATACCGCCGAAGGGTTTGTAGGCGATATTGGATGCGAGATTGACCGCACCATTCAGGACGCTGACTGCCCTATCGTTCGTGTAGTTGTAGGTGATGACCTTGCCTGACGGATAGGTCATGGTCTTCGTGTTCCCGTTCATGTCATAGGTGTACTGAGTCACATACTGAACGGTATCGATAACCTTGGTCTCTTTTTTGACCTGCCCTTTTGGCGTGTATTCATACTCCGTAGTTCCCGATGCATCGGCAATGGAGCAGAGGCGGCCCTTGCCGTTCACACAGGTGTCGTAGGAATAGACTGTGTCCGTATCCGCCGGATAGTCGATGGTGGTCAGCCGGTTCAGTGCGTCATAGGAATAGGAAATGGTGATTCCCTTGGCGTCGGTTTTTGTCAACAGGTTCCCTGCAGGGTCATAGATATAGGATGTCGTGCCCGTATCCGGAGAAGTAACCTGATACACTCGGCCCCTGTCGTCGTAGATGTAGGTCGTGGTGTTATTGTTGGCATCGGTGACCGTGGTCAGGTTATTGTTTGAGTTGTAGCCGTATGCCGTTATTACTGTCCCCGGCTGGAGCACCGTTGCCAGGCGATCCAGGGCATCGTATCCGTATGTCGTGGTTTTGTTATTCGGATCTTTTACGCTTTTCTTGTTTCCAAAACCGTCGTAACCATAGAGCGTATAATTCGAGTCAGGGTTCGTGATCTTCAGTAGCCGGTTCAGCGCGTCATAGGAATAGCTCAAGCTCTTCTGGAGGCTGTTGCCTGCGTCCCTGATCTCTTCCGTCAGTTTGTTCCCTTCGGAGTCATAGGTGTAGTTGATGCTGTTACCAAGGCTGTCGCTGATGCTGGCAAGGTTCCCCATGGCGCTGTAAGTATACCAAATGGAGTTTCCCTCGGGAAGCGTGATATGGTCGATCTTGTTCGCCCCTCCGCAGGAACTGCATCCTCCCGCGACGTAGAAATACTGCGTAGGGTTGGTGTCGCCCGGCGCTGTTACCGTAAGCACACGGCCGTTTACGTCGTAGGTATAGATCGTGCTGTTGCCGTTGGGGTCGGTCACGGTCCGGGGGTTGCCGAGGGGGTCGTGGTTGCTGTACGTCGTTGTTCCGATCAGCGGCTGGGTTGTTGATGCTAGAAACCCGGTGGTTTCCGCATAGGTATAACTCGTTGTATCGCTGACATCGGTTCTGGGACCGTCGATGCTCTGGAGCTTGTTGTCTGCGTAATAAGCATAGGTCGTGGTATAGGAGTAGGCCGTGCCATTGCCCAGAAGGCCTGCGTCGGTCGTGGTCAGGAGATTGCCGGTGGCATCATAGGTGTTGGTGATAACCTTGTTTTGATTCGGGTCTGCCACACTCTTGACGGTTTCGGTCAAAACTCTGCTGTATAGGGGATCGTACGTATAAGCGGTCGTTTTTTCTATTGTCGTACCCAATGCCTCGGTCCTGGTAAGCTCATTACCTTTTGCGTCGTAGGTATATGCCGTGATCGTGGTTATGCTCGTTGCGAAATCCGTGATGCTCTTCTGAAGTATCCGATAGGCGCTGTCCCGCACATAGTTTGTGATGTTGCCGAAGGTGTCGGTGACCTTGATCGGGACCCTGTTCGCGTCGAATTCCACGGTCTTGGTCTGGGTGTACAGAAGATTGCCGGAGCCGTCTTTGATCAGCGTGGTCTGGAGGGTTTTCTGAAACGGGATGATGTAGGTGAAGTTGATAATGCCGGTGCCGTGGGTTTGCCTTGTTACCCGGCCATGTGAATCATAGGTATTTACGTATGCGCCATTTCCTTCGTCGATGCTGGTCAGGTGATGATTTCCGAAGGGGTCGGTATAGCCGTAGGCCGAGTTTACGCTTGGTCCGGAAACCGCAGTAAGATTGCCGATCCAATCGTGGGAGTAGGTTACGGTCCGCCCTGCGCTGTCCGTAAGGTCCGTCAGCCTGCCGGACGAGGCATCGTAATGAAGATCGACATAGCTGCCGGTCGAGGTGCCGGCAGCGTCTTTTTCCTCGATCTTGCTTAAATGATAGTCATAGGCGACGATGAGGGAGCTGCTTTGGCTTATGTTAGCCGGCAGAAGACCCCAGAGGAAATCCCTTGTTGCGGCACTATAGGAGAAAACCAGCGAATTCCCTTTCGCGTCAGCCATGCTCATGAGTCTGCCCTGGGAATCGTACTTTTCGGTATCCCCGTTCTTGTCGGTATACAGAAAGGTGCCATCCGTAGTATTTTGCGTAAGAGTTCCGGTATCTCCTGTCTGACCAACGTAACCCGTGGGCGACTGGAACGTGAAGCGTTTTTTGCCGCCGCACTCTCTCCGAACCGTCACGGAATCATCGGGATAGGTGTAGAGGCGTTTGTCGTAGTTGATGGCCCAGCCGTAACCGAGCGGTGAGTCGTAGCTGGTGACGCTGTTGTAGCTCCGTGTGACCCGGATGGGATAGAGATTCCCGAGGGAAAGGTCTGTGCTCGGGGCGAAGGTTTCCATGCCCGAGACCAGGCTGACCGGTTTCCCGCCGAACGCGGGGTTGTTGCCGGCAGTCCTCCCTGGCTCGCAAAAAAGATCGGACGGGCTGTCATCATCATATTTTTCCGCGTACACAGGCGCAGAAAACAGGATGCTGAACAGGATAACCGGATATATGATTGTATTTCGCAGCATGAAAACCTCCACCCGATAACGGGAATATGCTCTTATTGTTTCAAAGAAGCAATTCCGATATCACGTACTTGCTATCTCAAAATTAGTCGGTTGAGAACACGACGATGTTAAATTTACGGAGTCGCGAACTATCAAGCAACTTAGCATTACATGAATTATTTTGGACAGCTACACCCCGGCGCTAAAGGATCTTTGCAACAGGGGTCGGGATTGCCGCAACAGTTATCTCTTTTACCATCGACACAGCAGGTTGTTCCGGCAAAGCAGCAGTTGGAGCCTTCTGGCATGACCATGCATTGGTTCATTCCGTACGAATAGACTTTTTTGGAATCAGAAGAGTACAGAATTTCATAGGTCGTTCCAGCCAGCGTTTTACACTCGTCATCGATCGTACAGCACCATCCAGCGTGATTACCATCGAGTGCACCACAAGTATCCCAACAACAAGCCTGCAGTCGGGCGGGCATGAGAGTAAAAACCAGCATAAGAAATAGCGTAAAAAAGACAGCACTAATCCCCGGGCATTGCGCAGGGAGACAACGGCAGATAAACGATTTCTTCGGCATATTTATTATTACCTCCACTTTAATATCCTATCCTTATATTTGCTCTCGTCGTCGAAGGCGCTCCGGTTTCCTGACTCACGGCCTTTACGGAGACCATGTAGTCGCCTTCTTCTCTGATGAGCGTCTTCTTTCCTGTTATGTCCGCAGCGTCCAAACCATTCCACGGGTCGAGTATGTGCTGTCCTGCGGCCTGGGGCTCGTTACTCAGCAGGGTGATGAATGTCCCGGAAGGTGAGGTGAGTTTGACCGTTACATTTGCTTCATGCGAGAGCGTATACGTGATCCGGCTGAACTGGCCGTAGGCAATGTGCATTTCATACGGATCGGTCCTGAGATCAGTGACCTTTACCGTATCGCCCGTGGTGATAATGATATTCTCCGGGAGAAGGGTGGAAATGGAACAGGATGAATATACAGTGCTATCGAGCAGTCTATTGCCGGGGCTCCTGCCGTCCCAGACAAAGGTATGGTCTCCTGTTGTTGCAGGGTAAGCATCGAGAACCTTATATCTTGCGGCTCCCCAGTAAATATTGATATCCACCCGTGAAGGCTGTGCGGGCGTGAAAGTCACGGTCATGGGAAGATTCTTCTCCGGATCGAAACCGATTGATGGAGAACAACTCACGGTCCCGGTTCCGGCCGGCGCTGGCGGATTATAGCTCGTTGTTGTGAACCCGTCCGTCGCCTCAAGGATATAGAGATACGCTTCGTCGGACACGATCTTGCCGCTATTGTCTTTTCCGTCCCACGTAAAGAAGTACGCGCCTGCTGAGACGCAGGCCTGAGGAGTGGACTGGTACACTGTAGAGCCGGTGAGAGAGGAAACGATCTTGAGCGTAACTGTCGCCTGCCCGTTAATATAGAAAAAGATCGTACTGGACTCTGCAAGAGCTGTATTGATGCTATTCGTGCTTGCGATGACGCTATTATCTAAGAACGCCGGCGCTGCCAGTGAATCTATCGTAAAATTCACAACGGCATAACCGGTGTTTCCCGCCGCATCAAGCGCTTCAACACGAACCGTATGCGGGCCGTCAGGCAGGGCGGTGAGCATGTCGCCTGAGATCTTCGAGACTGGTTCCCCGTCGACCTTAACCGTCACCACACCGTCGCTTGCGGTATAATTCAGCAAAAGCACACTATCGCGCGTCCTCATAGCCTTTGGTGAGGTTATTGCAACGCTGGGAGCAATGGAATCAATCATGAAAGTTTTTTCGGCGAAACTGAAATTTCCCGCTGGATCACTCGACTCCACCCGCACGGTGTGCGTGGCATTTGATAATCCGCTCAATATCGTGCCAGAGGGAGCGGTAATTGAAACGCCGTCCAGTTTTACCGTGACCTGGCCGTCGCTCACGGCATAGTTAAGAACAGGCGATGCAGTATTGATCAACCCCGCTGCAGGGGAACTTATGGACACCGTTGGAGCAACGGTATCCAGGGTGAATGATCTCCAAACAGTGCGTGAATTTCCAATCTGATCTGTTGAAGCTACCGTAACTGTGTGGAACCCATCCGAAATAGCAAGACTGGTCCCGGAAAGAGCCGATACAGGAACCCCATCGAGGGTGACGACCACCGTCCCTTCGCTGACGCTGTATTGGAGGATCCTGCTCCTGGTAGGTCCGGCAGGCGGCGAAGTAATTTCGACATACGGTGCGGTAGTATCTATAGTAAAGGCTGTCTCGGCAAATGCGCTATTTCCGGCTAAATCAGCTGCCTCGACACGTATCGTATGCGGGCCGTCCTCGAGCCAGTCAAGATTCTCCCCGGACACCTTGTTCACGATCAAACCGTCAACGTAAACGACTATGCTCCCATCGCCCGCTGAGGTAAATAGGGGTTGCGCATTGTTGGTGTAACCGGCTAAGGGCGACGTAATGGAGATTGCCGGGATCGTCGTATCGAGCGTTATCGTTCTGTTGAAAACATTCGACCAATTACCAGCCTGATCCATGACCCTCACATAAACCGTCTTTGTTCCGTCGCCGATATCGAGATTCCATGACCGTGTCGGGATATAAGATTCCGGCGTTGTCCAAACAGTTCCGTCATTGCTGAACTGCATTTGCGTGACGCCGTTCTTATCGACCACGTTTAACGTCAGCATAACTGACCGATTGTTTGTATATGCTGCGCCGTTGTTTATAACGACCGTACCCCTGTAGTCGAGCTTAACAGGAGTGAGCACATTCGTCGGCCCTACGGTGTCGCCCAATTCGCCGTCGCCGTTAAAGCCCCAGACCCATAGCGTTCCGTCATTCTTCGTTGCCAGGGTGTGATAAGCGCCTGCCGAGAAAGACTGCCACCCGGCATGTCCTGCGATCTGGACCGGCGAGAGTTTGTTGTTCCATGTGCCGTCTCCCAGCTGACCATAGGCATTATGACCCCATGCCCATAACGTGCCGTCTGTTTTTTGGGCCAGCGCATGGTTTCCTCCGGCTGCAAATGCATACCAATCTTTATCCACGCCTATTTGGACTGGCACCGATGAATTGACCTTTGAATTGTTGCCGAGTTCTCCATTCCCGTTATAGCCCCAGGCCCATAGCGTAAAGTCAGCCTTCATCGCGAGCGTGAAGTTGGCGCCTGCTGATATTGCAACCCATGTTTCCTGACCTATTTGTGTTGGCGTTTTCTTAGTTACGAGCGTGCCGTCCCCTAACTGTCCGTATGCGTTGTATCCCCAGGCCCATAGGGACCGTCAATCTTGAGCGCCACGGTATGATTTCCGCCCGCACTGATCGCCCACCAATCTTCATCTTCGCCGATCTGAATTGGCGATTTTTCAATTGCCAAGGTCCCGTCTCCCAGCTGGCCATACCCATTATATCCCCAGGTCCAGAGGGTGCCGCTCCACGGGTCGGAATACTGGATCGCAGCCGTATGATTATTGCCGGTTGAAAGCAATGAAAAATAGTTCCCCCAGTCCACCTGGGTCGGCGTAGATTCCCTAACAGCAGCGCCGTCCCCTAACCCTAGCTGTCCATATGCGTTATTGCCCCAGGCCCAGGAGCTTCCATCCCCCGGAAGAAGAATAGTGTCATCCCCTCCGGCTGAAACCGCCGTAGCCATATAGACAGAATCGATCATAAAGGGAGAATATCTCGTATTTGTCGTTCCATCTCCTATTTGGTTATTATTATTCCGCCCCCATGTCCAGGCCATACCATAGTTTCCATCATTCCCATCGACGGCAACCGAGTGGTAACTGCCTGCCTCAACGGTGTACCAGTACGTATCCCTGCCTATCTGGACAGGACGATTCCTGTTTACAGCAACACCATTCCCGAGCTGGCCGAAATTATTATTCCCCCATACCCATAAGCTGCCGCTGCTGTCAACCGCGACCGTATGCATGTAGCCCGTAGAACTGGTCACCCAATTCTGTCCTGCGCTTATCGGCTGCGGTACTGATTGGTCCAGCGTCGTGCCGAGACCTAATTGGCCTGACGCGTTATATCCCCATGCCCAGAGGCTGCCATCTTTTTTGATGCCCGTAACATGGTACGAACAAGCTCCTGCATTTACAGCAGCCCAGTCGGATCCTATGGAAACCGGGACAAGTTTATTTGCTGTTGAATTATTTCCGAGCTGACCGTACTTGTTATAGCCCCAGCCCCAGAGTGTGCCGTCTTTCTTTATCCCCATACTGAAATTTTTGGCGCCTGCAACGCTGCTCCACTCATCGGTCCCGATCAAAACGGGAGCAGTCTTATTTGCGCTTGTATTATCGCCGACACTGCCGTAAAAGTTGTAACCCCAGGCATATAATTTTTTGTTCGATTTTAAAGCCATCGAATGGTAATACCCTGCGGTGATCACAGCCCAATCAGTATCGGTCCCGATCTGGACCGGTGTGAGCCGCTGTGTTGCGGTGCCATCCCCCAATTGGCCTGATGAATTTCGGCCCCACGCCCAGAGAGTTCCATTCGATTTCAGGCCAAGCGTGTGAAGTCCACCAGCAGCCACGGCGATCCAGTCTCTGTCTGCCCCTATCTGAGTCGGCAGATTCAAACTTGTTTTCGTACCATTGCCCAGTTGGCCATCTGAATTGCTGCCCCAGGCCCATAAAGTGCCGTCTGATTTTAAAGCAACCGTATGGGACTCGCCGGCAGCCACTGACACCCAGTTCTTAGCTGATCCGATCTGTACCGGGGAATACCGGTAAATGTCCGTC
>Ga0334722_10007172_pt1 | contig 10854 bp, 10 predicted proteins | sample C3_bottom_MG_FD_207210 | JGI IMG/M metagenome (GOLD analysis project Ga0334722, IMG submission 207210) | Sediment microbial communities from Yellowstone Lake, YNP, Wyoming, USA - C3_bottom | ecosystem: Environmental > Aquatic > Freshwater > Lake > Sediment | place: USA: Wyoming | collected...
TCGTCTACTATGGCCCCGGCCTGTGCGGCAAGACGACCAATCTCCAGTTCGTCTACCAGAAGACCGCCCCGGACGCCAAGGGGAAGATGATCAGTCTGGCCACCGAGACCGAGCGCACCCTGTTCTTCGATTTTCTGCCCCTGGCCCTGGGCGAAATCCGCGGTTTCAAGACCCGTTTCCACCTCTATACCGTGCCGGGCCAGGTGTTCTACGACGCCTCCCGCAAGCTGATCCTCAAGGGGGTCGACGGCGTGGTGTTCGTGGCCGATTCACAGGAAGAGCGGATGGACGCCAATATCGAATCCCTGGAGAACCTGAGGATCAACCTCAAGGAGCAGGGGTATGATCTGGACAAGCTCCCCTATGTGGTCCAGTACAACAAGCGCGATCTCCCCAGCGCCCTGACCGTGGAAGAGCTGCGCCGGGAGCTGAATCCGACCAACGTGCCCGAATTCGAGGCGTGCGCCACCACCGGCGAAGGGGTCTTCGAGACCCTCAAGGCAGTGGCCAAGCTGATCCTGATCGACCTGAAAAAGGGGCGCTAGGCACCACGCGACCCCATGAAAACGGCCGAGGCCCATGGACGGATGTTCATGGGCCTCGGCATTGTTGCACGGTGGTAGCGGGGAGTAAGCCGAATCGGGGGGACGTCCTCTTTCGGCTTGCATTTTTTCCGACCCCGTGATAAGTAAGCAGTCCTTCGCTGATGAAGGCAAACCCATACGGAGAGATGGCCGAGTAGGTCGAAGGCGCTCGCCTGCTAAGCGAGTATACTGGGAAACCGGTATCGAGGGTTCGAATCCCTCTCTCTCCGCCACTTACACATTGAATTCGGGTGCCATGTGCTTACGCGTTTCACTTCACATGCCGTACCGGGTCTGATCTTCCTGCTGATTGCCGGCATGGCCGGCTGTCAAAAGAGCGAACCGCCCCAGCCCCCCCCTCTCCAGATCGACAGCGCCCGTTCCCATGCCGCCAAAAAAGAAGCAACGGTCATTATTCCCGCTACGGTGAAGGGAAAGTGGAAGGCCGTGAAGATCGACATCATCGACAAGGCCAATGCCAAGGAAGCCATCTATAGCGTGCCGGTCGGCGGCAAGCTGGCCGTGCCCGGCACCAGCATGGTGATCGAGGTGGAGACCTTCCTGCCGGCATTTGTCATGGAGGGAACGGCCATAACATCGGCGTCCAACGAATTGACCAACCCCGGCGCCAAGGTCAGGATCTCGGACAAGGGGGGCATTATCTTCAACGGCTGGCTCTTCGGCAAGTACCCCACCGCCCACGCCTTCATGCATCCCATCTACGGGTTCACCCTGGTGGACGCCGTTCCCCACAAATAGACGTCAGCCCCGTATCACTCCTGCCGCGCCAGCGTGGTTATGGCCTCGCGCGCCAACTGGTCGCACCGCTCGTTTTCCGTATGGCCGTCATGCCCCCGTACCCATTGCCACTGGATAGTGTGCACCTTTGACAGCTCCAGCAGCGCCTCCCACAGGTCGCGGTTCAGGACCGGCTCCTTCTTGCTGTTCTGCCACCCCTTGCGCTGCCATCCCTGGATCCATTCGGTCATCCCCTTGACCAGGTACTGGGAGTCGGTGGTTACCGTCACCCGGCAGGGGCGGGTCAGCTGCCGCAGCGCCTCGATGGCGCCGGACAGTTCCATGCGGTTGTTGGTGGTGGCCGGATCGCCGCCGCTGATTTCCTTGGTGCGGCCGTTGCAGCGCAGGATGGCGCCGTAGCCGCCCGGTCCGGGGTTGCCGCTGCAGGCGCCGTCGCAGAAAATCTCCACCAGCGTGGCCGGATCAGGCTTCGCCGACATAGGCATTCTCCTGTTTGAGCAGTTCGGCGATGGCGTGCATCACCCGCTCCGTGATCAATATGTGGGTCTCCTTGCTGTCCGGCAGCAGGAACAGGTCGCTGAAGTCCAGGGGGGCACCGAAGACCACCGCGGCCGGCTGGCCAAAACCGGGAAATTTCCAGCGGTTGAAGCCGGTCAGGGCCGTGGGGATCACGGTCGGGCGGGTGTCGTAGATGATCTTGCCGACCCCCCGGTTCCCCTTGCCCAGCCGGCCGTCGCGATGACGGGTCCCCTCGGGAAAGAGCATGACCTTCTGGTCCTTGAGCAGGTCCTCCAGCACGGTTGCCGCTTTGACGTCCCGCTTGCGCTTGACCGGAAAGGCGCCCCAGGAGGAATAGAGAAAGCGCTGGAACGGCTTCTGGAAGAGTTCTTCCTTGGCCGGCGCCCAGAGCATCTGGAACGGGTGGTGCCGGATGACCGCCCAGGGGAGGAAGATGGTTTCATAGGCGGAAATGTGGTTGGAGGCGATCAGCACTCCGCCTGAGGCGGGGATGTGCTCGGCCCCCTTGAAGGTGAAGCGGTTCAGGGTGGAGGCGTAGAATCCGACGACCCAGCAGGAGAATGTGACCCAGAAGCGGCGTGCGAACGAAATCTTCACTGCGCGAACCATCCTTGCCGGCACATGCCGTGTCAGTGTGGTGATCTGCCAACCGGAGTGTCGCTGAGCCGGACGGCATCCCGCTTATACCATGTCCGCCCGCTTTGGGCAACATCCGAGCCACGCCGGCCTATTCCCCGTTGGAATCGGCCGTCATTGCTGATATAGTGGCCCCATGAACACACGCAACCATCAGGTGCTTTTCAACGGCCTGGTCATCCATATCGAGCAGTTCGACGCGGCTATCGGGGCGCAGGGGATGCACACCTTCCAGGTGATCCGCCATCCCGGCGGCGCCGGGGTGCTGCCGGTGCACGACGACGGCAGCATCTCGCTGATCCGCCAGCTGCGGCCGGCAGTGGCCGCCACCCTGCTGGAGATCCCGGCCGGGCGTCTCGGCCCGGCGGAGGAGCCGCTCCACTGCGCCCGGCGCGAGCTGGTTGAGGAGACCGGGCTGCGGGCCGACCGGCTGGTGTCACTGGGGCTGATCCATTCCTCGCCCGGCGTGTTCGACGAGATCATCCACCTCTATGCCGCCACTGGTCTGACGGCCGGAGCTGCCGAACCGGAGGAGGACGAGGAGATCGAAGTGGTGCGCCTGCCGTTGTCTGAGGCGCTGCTGCTGGCGGCCCGGGGGGAAATCAGCGACGCCAAGACCCTGGCGGCCCTGTTCCGCTGGGAGTTGGCCCGGCGGGGGGAGGCGCTTGCCGATGCCTGAGTTCGCCGTCAGCCCCGAAAAAAACCGCTGGCTGCAGCAGCGCATGGCCGACCTGGGGGTCCGGGAAGAGGATCTGGAGGAGAGCTTCATCCGTTCGTCGGGCAACGGCGGCCAGCATGTGAACAAGACCTCCACCTGCGTGCAGCTGCGCCACCGGCCGAGCGGCATCTGCGTCAGCTGCATGCGGGAGCGGAGCCAGTCGGTCAACCGCTTCCTGGCTCGCCGGGAGCTTTTGGAGCGCCTGGCGGCGCTCCAGGGGGAGATCACGCCCGAGATGAAACGGATCGAGCGGCTGCGCCGCCAGAAGGACCGGCGCCGGCGCCGCGCGTCGGGAAAGGTGGCGTGATGTTCCGGGACGCCTGCATCAGGCTGGAATTCGATAAAGTGCTGGGGGAGATCGCCCGCCACGCCCACAGCGAGGTGACCTGCGCCCGGCTGCAGGCCATGGCCCCGCTCGCGGACGGCGCCGCCATCCGCCTGACCGCGGCCCGCGTCGAGGAGCTGCGCGGCCTGGACCGTCTCGGTATCCGCCTCGGCCTGGCCCCGTTCGCGGATGTCCGGCCGCTCCTGGAGCAGCTCAGGCCGGCCGGCGCCTTTCTCGCCCCCCACGAGCTGCTGCTGTTCATCCCGCTCTTGCGCATGTCTGCCGACATTTCCCGCCAGCTGGCTCCCCGCACCGATGTGCCCCTGATCAAGGGGATCGAGCCGCCGCTCTCCCCCTTTCCCGAGATCCTGGAGCCGCTGGAGGCGTCCATCGACCATGACGCCACCATCATGGACAGCGCCTCCACTTTGCTGCGCGAGACACGGCGGGCCAAGCGCGCCCTGGCGGGGCGCATCCGCAAGAAGATCGAGGAGATCGTGCGCGACAGCGGCATCGAGATCTTCCTGCAGGACGACTTCATCACCCAGCGCTCGGGCCGGTGGGTGATCCCGGTGCGCATGGATTCCAAGGGGATGGTCAAGGGGGTGGTGCACGACGTGTCCGCCTCGGGCGAGACCGCCTTCATGGAGCCGCTGGAGATCATTCCCTTTGTCAACGAGCTGGAGAACCTGGCAGCCGACGAGAAGGCCGAGGAAATCCGCATCCTGCGCCAGCTCTCCGCCTGGATCCGCGAGGATGCGCCCCGCATTGCGGCCTGCTTTGGCACCCTGGTGGAGCTGGACCGACTGGCCAGCATCGCCTGCTGGGCCGAGGAGTTCGGCCTGACCTCGCCCGATGTCAATGACCAGGGGGAGCTGCGGCTGAACGCCGCCCGCCATCCGCTCCTGCTGTTCCAGCAGCGCCAGGGGACGCTGAGCCATATCGAACCGCTTGACCTTGTCCTGGGCACGGGTACGCCGGTCATGGTGATCACCGGGCCCAATGCCGGCGGCAAGACCATAGCCCTGAAGACGGCCGGCATGCTGTCGCTCATGGCGCTGTGCGGCCTGCCGATCCCGGCGGGGGAGCGCTCCACGGTGCCGCTGTTCGACGCCCTGCTGGTGGACATTGGCGACGACCAGTCCATTGCCCAAAGCCTGTCCACCTTCTCGGCCCACGTGGCCCGGGTCTGCGCCATCCTGGAGCGGGCCGGCACGCGTTCGCTGATCCTGCTGGATGAGCTGGGGGCCGGCACCGAGCCGCTCCAGGGGGCGGCCATCGCCTGCGGCGTGCTGAGCGAGCTGCAGCAGCGGGGCGCCATGGTCATCGCCACCACCCACCTGACCGACATCATCGGCTTCGTGCACCGCACCCCGGGCATGGTCAATGCCGGCATGGAGTACGACGACCAGAGTTTCACCCCGCTCTACCGGCTGGTGGTGGGAGAGCCGGGCCAGTCCCACGCCGTGGAGATCGCCCGCCGCTTCGGCATGCCGGAGGGCGTGATCGCCTTTGCCCGCCGGATGCTCGGGAGCGCCGGCAGCGAGTTCGCGACGCTGTTGACCGAGCTGCGCCAGCGCCGCCGCGAGCTGGAAGAGGCCCGTTCCGGCCTGGACGAGCGCGAGCACCGCCTGGCACAGCGTGCGGCCGCCCTGGAGGACCGGGCCGCCGAGGTGGAGCGGATTCGCCGCGAAGCGGCCGAAAAGGGGTGGAGCGAAGCCCGGGAGCTGATCTCCACCAGCCGCCGGCGCATGAACGAGCTCCTGGAGGAGTACAAGCGGGAGCGCCGCTCGGAGGTCATCGACAAGCTGCGCAAAAACGAGCAGGCCTTGGCGGACCGGCTCAAGCCGCTGCCGGAAGAGGAGCGGCTGGTGCCGCTCAGCCGGGTGGTGGTGGGCGACCGGGTGCACGTCCGCTCCCTCGGGCACGGGGGCACCGTGGTGCAGCTCATGGAGCGCCAGGGCAAGGCCCGCATCCAGGCCGGCCGCATGGAAGTGGATGTGCCGCTGGCCGAGCTTTTTGCGCCGTTGTCGAAGGGGGCGGAGAAACAGCGCCCGGCGGCCACGGGGCACTGGCAGGTGACGTCGGTCGAGAACGACGCACAGGAGCTGAAGCTGATCGGCCAGCGGGTGGACGAGGCGCTGGACGCCCTGGAAACCTTTCTCAATCAGGCGCTTCTGGCCGGGCGGCGCGAGGTGCGCATCATCCACGGCATCGGTAGCGGCCGGCTGCGCCAGGCGGTGCGCGAGCAGTTGGAGCGGCATCCCCTGGTGGCTCTGTACCGCCCCGGCGAACCCCACGAAGGCAGGGACGGGGCCACCGTGGTCACGTTGAAACAGTAGAATGGAGCGCGCGTGACACCCTTCATCACCGATATCAGCGAGCAGGAGATCCGGCGCGAGCGGGACAAGTCCCGCGAGCTGCGCAAAAGCCGCTGGTGGCAGAACCGCCTGGCCCTGGGGAAGTGCCACTGGTGCGGCGGCAGCTTCGCCCCGGATGAGCTGACCATGGACCATGTTATCCCGATCGCCCGGGGGGGCAAGGCCTCGCGCAACAACGTGGTGCCGGCCTGCAAGGAGTGCAACAGCCGCAAGAAGTACCTGCTCCCCATGGAGTGGGAGGATTATCTGAAACAGTTCGGGCACGACCGGGAGACCGATGCGGCCGAGTAACCCCGGACGCCAACCTCAGGAGCAGACATTGAAAAGTCGGTACAAGGTGGTAATCTACGATTGCGACGGGGTCATGTTCGACTCGCTGGAATCCAACTATATTTTCTACAACCGGGTCATGGAGTACCTGGGGCGGCCGCACCTTGACCGGGGCGACCTGGAGGCGCGGCGGGTGCTGCACACCTTTTCGTTCAACGACGTGATGGAGTATTTCTTTGCCGGCGATGCGCGCCGCGCCGATGCCCTGGCCTTTGCCCGCACCATCCACTACCGGGATCTGGCGCCGTTCATGAGCATGGAGCAGGGGCTGATCGAGACCCTCGACCGGCTCAGGCCGTACGTCTCCCTGGCGGTATGCACCAACCGGGCCACTTCCATGGAGATGATCATCAGCGATTTCGGTCTCTCCGGCTATTTCGACTGCGTCATGACCGCCGACCGGGTCGAGCGCCCCAAGCCCCATCCCGAACCGCTGCTCAAGGTGCTGGACCATTTCGGCATCGGTCCGGAGCAGGCCCTGTTCATCGGCGACGGCGAGGTGGACCAACAGGCCGCCGCCGGCGCCCGGGTGCCGTTCGTGGCCTACAAGTCCCATCTGGGGAGCGCCCGGCACATCGACCGTCACGAAGAGATCATCCGGCACGTCTTTGGGGAGAACGATCCATGAAAAACGTCAGCAACCTGCTGATCCGCTTTCTGATCGGCAGCGCGGTCACCGCCCTGTTCTGCGGTGTGCTGGCTGCCAGCCCTCTCATTATCACCATGTTCGAGGCCAAACTGCTCGATCTGCGCTTCAAGGCGCGCGGGGCGGTCAAACCGCCCGATACGGTGGTGATCGCCGCCATCGACGAAAAAAGCCTGGCCAAGCTGGGGCGCTGGCCCTGGCCCCGGGACGTCATGGCCCGCCTGGTGGACCGCCTGGCCAAGGCCGACGCCGCCGTGATCGGTTTCGACGTCATCTTTCCCGAGCCGGAAAAGAACGATATCGTCTTCTCCCGCGCCATCCGCAACGCCGGTAACGTCATCCTCCCCATGGCGTTCGACTTTCAGCACCAGGCCCAGCCGATTCCCGACCGCATCCTGGAACAGTCGGCCATCGTTGCCGTGGAACAGCCCGAACAGTTCCGCACCTATCCCCCCATCATGTCCGGCGGTGTGCTGACCCTCCCCGAGAGCCATCTCAAGGAGAGCGCCATGTCGCTCGCCCACATCAACATGTTTCCCGACGAGTTCGACGGCACGCTCCGCTGGGAGTCGCTCCTTCTCGGCTACGACAACGCGCTCTATCCGTCCCTGGGGCTGCGCAGCGCCGCCACCGTGCTGGGGATCGCCCCGGAGCAGATCACGGTGCAGGCCACCCGGGGCATCAGGCTGGGCAAGACGTTTATCCCCACCGACCGCTGGGGGCGCATGCCGATCAATTACTACGGGCCGGGGCAGACCTTTCGTCACATCTCCATCTCCGATATCCTGGACGGGAGCATCGACGCGGCCCAGCTGGGCAACAAGATCGTGCTGGTGGGCGCCACCGCCATCGGCATTTTCGACCTGCGGGTGACCCCCTTTTCGGCTGCCATGCCGGGGGTGGAGAAGCATGCCGCCGTGGCCGCCTCGATTCTGGAGCACCGTTTCATCCGCCGGGCGACCCTGCCCCAGGACCTGCTGTTCCTGGCCTTGACCGGCCTGCTGGGCGCCCTGGTCCTGAGCCGCCTGCGGCTGGTGTGGGGCGCCATCGCCAGCCTGGCCGGCCTGCTGGTCGTGGCGGTTGCCGCATATGTCTGCTTCGACACGCTGGGCATGTGGGTCAACCTGGCCTGTCCGCTCACGAACGTGGTAGTCATGTTCATGACGATCACCGGCTGGAATTACGCCTTCGAGGAGCGCCATGCCCGCCGTATCCGCGCCATGTTCTCCAGCTACGTCACCCAGACCATTGTCAACGAGCTGATCAGCAACCCGGACATGGCCCGCCTGGGTGGGGAAAAGCGCGAGATCACGGTACTCTTCTCCGATATCAAAGGATTCACCACTTTTTCCGAGCAGCATGCCCCGGAAGAGGTGGTCGCCCTGCTCAACGAATACCTGGGGGCCATGACCGACGTTATTCTCAAGTATGAGGGTACGCTGGACAAGTTCATCGGCGATGCCATCGTGGTCTTCTGGGGCGCCCCGATCCGGCGCGAGGACCACGCCGAGCTGGCGGTGCGCTGCGCCCTGGAGATGCGGCAGCGGCTGGACGACCTGTGCGCCAAGTGGGAGCGGGAGGGTAAATCGGCCATCTCGGCCGGTATCGGCATCAATACGGGCGAGGCGGTCGTGGGGAACATCGGCGCCGAAGGAAAGAAGATGGACTACACGGTCATCGGCGACCAGGTCAACCTGGGGGCCCGGGTGGAGGGGCTGACCCGGCGGTTCGACGTGGATATCCTGATCACCGAGAGTACGCTGGCGGCCGTCAGGCCGGTGTTCGACGCGGGGCGGCTGGGGAATGTGGCCATCAACGGACTGCAGCGGGTGATCGTCAAGGGGAAGGACCATCCGGTGAGCATTTACGCGGTAAGGCCCCGGGATGGGGCCGGGACCGAGTTCACGGAATGTCCCGAAGGGGAGCCGATCAGAATGCGGGACAAGTAAACGAAACGACAACGGGCCGGCATCCAACGATGCCGGCCCGCTTGTTTTAGACGGTAGTCAGGCGGTTAGCGGACCAGCTTGGAGAGCTTCTTGAAAGAGTCGGTGCCGGCCACCCGGAGGAGCTGGAACATGGCCGATTCGGTGCTGGTCGGCACCGCGCCGGTCAGGGTCATGGCCTCGACGGCGGTCTGCCAGTTGCGCTTGTCGCGGCTCATGACCGCGTCCTTGACCAGGTGCACCTCGAAGCCGGCGTCGCGCAGCTCGATCACGGTCTGCAGCACGCACACATGGGTCTCCATGCCGGTGACGATGATCTGGGTGCGGCCGCTCGCCTTGAGGCGCTCGACGAATTCCGGGCTGCCGCAGCAGCTGAAGGCCATCTTCTCGTAGCAGGGGGCATCGCCCGCCTTTTCTTTCAATTCGGCCAGGGTCGGGCCGAGCCCTTTGACGTACTGCTCCGTGACCACAACCGGCACGTTCAGCTCATGGGCGGTCTCCAGCAGTATGCCGATATTTCGGCACAGTTTGTTCAGCACCTTGTGGTCCATGGCCACGCAGAGCTTCTCCTGCACGTCGATCACCACCAGCAGTGCCCGGTCCCGCTCCAGAAAAAACCTGTCTTTTACCGACATGATGTCACCTCCCAGATAAATGCCTCCCCCCATCCCCTTCTGAATCAGGAGGGGTGCCGCGGGCGGGGGTGGCTGCTAGTCCCGCTTCAGTTCGATCCCCAGCTCGTTGATCTTCTTGCGCAGGGTGTTGCGGTTGATGCCGAGGATATCGGCGGCCTTGACCTGGTTCCAGCGGGTCTTTTCCAGTACGTAGCGGATCAGGGGGCGCTCCACCTGCTCCAGCACCATGGCATGGATGTCTCCCTTGTCCAGGCGCTCGATGCCGTTCAGGCAGGTGCGCAGCTTCATGTCCACGATCACTTCCAGCGAGGCGTCGCTGCTGGCCGTGGCGCGGACGGCGCTGGCCGGTTCCAGCCCCTCGAAATCGGCCGGGGTCAGCAGGGGGTCGTTGGAAAGGATCACGGCGCGCTTGATGGTGTTTTCCAGCTCGCGCACGTTGCCGGGCCAGGAATGGCCTGTCAGCACCGCCATGGCGTCGTCGGTGCACTGCTTGGCCGGGATGTCCATTTCGGCGGCTGTCCGGTTGAGGAAGTACTGGACCAGAAGCGGGATGTCCTCGCGCCGCTCCCGCAGCGGCACCAGGTTGATCGGCACCACGTTCAGCCGGTAGTACAGATCCTCCCGGAATTCCTTGGCGCGCACCTTTTCCAGCAGCTCCTGATTGGTGGCGGCCACGATGCGCACGTCCACCGCAATGCTCTGGTTGCCGCCGGTACGGGTCACCTCCCGCTCCTGCAGCACCCGCAGGATCTTGGCCTGCAGGTCCAGCGGCATGTCGCCGATTTCGTCCAGGAACAGGGTGCCGTTGTTCGCCTGCTCGAATTTGCCCAGCTTGCGCTCCACGGCGCCCGTGAAGGCCCCCTTCTCGAAGCCGAACAGTTCGCTTTCCAGCAGCTCCTTGGGGATGGCGGCGCAATTGATGGCTACGAACGGCTTGCCCAGGCGGCGCGAATTGAAGTGGATGGCCCGGGCCACCAACTCCTTGCCGGTGCCCGACTCCCCCTGGACCAGGATGGTGACGTCACTGCCGGCCACCTTGCCGATGGTCTTGTAGATATCGCGCATGGCGGGCGAGTTGCCGATGATGTTCTTTTCGACCTGGTAGCGCTCCTTGAGTTCCTGCTTCAGGGCCGTGACCTGGCCGGCGATCTCCCGGGCGCGGGCGACCTTTTCGATGATGGCATCGATGACGTCCAGGTCGAACGGTTTGGTGATGTAGTCGTAGGCGCCGCGCTTCATGGCCTCGACCGCGTTCTTCATGCTCGCCTCGGCGGTCATGATGACCACCAGCAGGTCGCTCTTGGTTTCGCGAACCTTGTCCAGCAGGTCGAGCCCGTTGATGCCGGGCATTTTTATGTCCAGAATGGCCAGGTCG
>Ga0334722_10007173_pt1 | contig 10852 bp, 8 predicted proteins | sample C3_bottom_MG_FD_207210 | JGI IMG/M metagenome (GOLD analysis project Ga0334722, IMG submission 207210) | Sediment microbial communities from Yellowstone Lake, YNP, Wyoming, USA - C3_bottom | ecosystem: Environmental > Aquatic > Freshwater > Lake > Sediment | place: USA: Wyoming | collected...
CGCGCACGCGAGCAACGCTCCGCCGCGCAGCCCAGCGGGCTCGTCAAACGATTCGACCACGTCACTGTCGAAATTGGTTCGCCCATGCCGGATATCAATTCAAGTGATCTATGGGATTAGAGGTTGGGCGGTCTTGTTGGGAAGGTGGCTTTCCTATGTCGAACTGCTTGTTGGAGGTTCGCTCCTGTTTGGTCTCTGGCTACCTCTGATGAGCTACGTGGCAGCGGGCTTGTTTGCCTTCTGTGCTATCGCTGTTGCGATTAGGCTGCATCATGGTCCGGTCGAGGGGACCTGCGGATGCTTCGGAGCGAGGTTCAGCTCCAAAGTAACATGGAGGCTGGTTGCACGAAACGTCGCGTGCGCTGTGCTCGCCATCGTTTCTTGCCTTCACTGAGGCCAAAGCCGCGGCGCCCGTGGCGGCACCGTCCGAGCGCCGGGGCGTCAGGCGACGCCCGCGGTCAGTCCCGCCGACGAGAAGTGAGAGACGAGGGCTGCCATCCGGTTGCCGTCGATCGCATGTGGATCCGCGGTGCATCGCCACGGTCTGCCGAGCGCTTCGTACTTTCCGGAGCCGAACGGGTGGTATGGCTCGAGTTCCAGCCGCATCAGCCCCAGATCCCGCATCAGCGCGGCCACTGCGTCGAGGTTGGTCTGGTCGTCTGTGCATCCCGGGATGATCGGCAGGCGGACGATCACGTCGCCGGGGCGCGTCGATGCCAGATGGGCGAGGTTCGCGAGAATCAGCGAATTGTCCGCTCCCGTCAACGCCTCGTGACGTTGGCGATCGACGACCTTCACGTCGAAGAGGAACAAGTCGACGAGCGGTGCGATCGACCGGAAGGTGGGCTCAGCGGCGCAGCCTGACGTTTCGATCGCCGTGTGCAGGCCGCGTTCCCGGCATGCGCGGGCGGCAGCCGCGAGGAACTCCGGCTGTGCGAGAGGCTCGCCGCCGCTGAAGGTGACGCCGCCGCCTGAGTTGCGGTAGAAGTCGCGGTCGGCGTCAACTCGTGCCACCACCTCGGCAACCGTCATTTCCGAACCGACCCGCTCCAGCGCCGATTCGGGGCACGCCGCCGCGCACGGTGCGCCGCAGGCGGGGCAGGCCGAGCGGTCGATGGCGTGCCGCCCGGCCTCGATGCGAATGGCCCCGGCCGGACAGGACGCCACGCACCGGCCGCACACGAGACAGCGATCTGCCACGTGCCGCAGTTCAAGTCGGGCCTCGTGGGACTCGGGATTGCAGCACCACGGGCAGCGGAGCGGGCACCCCTTGAGGAAGACAATCGTGCGGATGCCCGGGCCGTCGTGCACGGCGTAGTGCTGGATGTCGAACACGCGGCCGACGGGCGTGCCAGGCTGATCGATGGAGGACGCCAATGGGGTAACCGCTCCTACAGGTTGTGCTCCGTGCGCCAGATCACCTGGTCCTGGAGCGCGCGGCTCATCTCGACCCAGTAGGCCGAGAACCCCGCCACCCGGACCACCAGGTCCCGGTACCGATCGGGATGCACCTGGGCGTCCCGGAGCATGTTCGAGTCGACAACGTTGAACTGGACCTGGAATCCGGGCCGCTCGAAGTACGTCTTGATCAGCGCGAGCAGGTTGCGGGATCCCTTCTCCCCCGCGAGGGCCGACGGGTGGAACTTGAGGTTCAGCAGGCCGCCCCGGATTCGCCGGTGGTCGACCTTGGCCGACGATCGGATAACGGCCGTCGGCCCGTGCGTGTCGGTGCCCGGGAAGGGCGACGTCACGCCGTCGGCGAGCGGCTCGCCGGCCTTGCGCCCGTCCGGGAATGCGCCACAGGCCTTGCCGAAGGGCACGGGCGTGGAGATGGCCAGCATGGACGGGTCGTACGGGCAGCCGAGGTAGTTGTCCTGCCCCCGCACCCACATGCAGTAGTCGTCGAACAGGTCGAGGAAGATGCTGTCGACGGCGTCATCGTCGTTGCCCCATTTGGGCGCCTGCAATGCGGCCTTGCGCAGCAACTCGTGGCCGGCCCAGTCGGCCTTGACGGCGTCGGCGAGTTCCTCCCAGGTGCAGACGCGATCCTCGACGCACAGCTTGCGGATCGCGGCGAACGAATTGGCGACGTTGACGAGGCCCGACGACAATGTGGTCGGCGTGTGATTGAGGATGGCGCCGCCGTCGTCCAGACACCGGCCGCGGGCGATGCAGTCGCGCACGAACACCGAACAGAAGACGAGCGGCACGGTGTCGCGGTGCGCCACCATGACGTAGTTCCAGTAGCGCTGCCAGTTCCGGACCGCCCTGTGCATCTTGTCCCGGTAGGACGCGAGCAGCTGGCCGTACGTCTGCGGCCGCACGGCGTCGAACAGGCGGCGGCCGGTCAGGGGATCGACGCCGTCGTGGATGACGAGGTCGAGCAGCTTGCCGTGATTGACGAACCCGGCCTGGACGATGCCATAGGACATTCCCCAGAGGGTTGGCTCGGTGCAGCCGCCGATGGCGGCGTGCTTGCGAACCACCTCGACGGGCAGGCCGCTGGTCGCGGTTTCGTGAGCCACGTAGGTCTTCTGGTTGAAGAAGGCCGGGTACCCCACGCCTGTCTTGACGCAGGTCGCGGCGAGATCGAGCAGGCGCGGCGAAACCGTGTCGTCGTACCAGACCGACAGCGTCGGCTGGGTCATCTGCATGTTGATTTGGGCCTGCACGATCGCCAGCGAGAGGTCGTTGTCCGCCGGGCGTCCGTCGGCGTCCAGGCCGCCCACGATCAGGTTCTGGTAGAGATTGCCGTGTCCAAGCCCCTGCCAGCTGAGGCTGGCGATGTACTCGATCTGGGTCATCTTGACGAACAGTTCCTCGAACGACTCGACCGCGGCGCCGAGGTTCGCCCCGGAATCCCCGGCGTAGAACGGCCAGAGGTACTGGTCGAGGCGGCCGGGGGAGTAGCCGAGGTGCGCGCCTTCCAGATGGCCGAGCAGGTAGGTGAACCAGAACGACTGAACGGCCTCGCGGAACGTGCGCGGCGGCTGTGCGGGCACACGATCGCAGATGTCGGCCATCTCAACGAGCATCGCGCGGCGCGCGGCGTCATCCTCGACTGCGGCGAGACGCCGGGCTTCGGCCGCGTGCCGGCCGACGAAGACGAGCGCGGCTTTCAGCACCCGCCGGGCGGCGCGCCAGAAGTGCAGGTTCAAGCCGTCGTCATGGCCGCCAGGCCGGGTCATCGCCAGGCGTTCGTCGAGGTCAGCGATGATGTCGCGGTACCCGCGCGCCAGCGCGGTCTCGAAGTCGAGGACGAAACGGCCTTCGGGGCAGGGGTCGTGAGGCGCCGTGTAGAGGCCGATGGCCCAGCCGTCGTCGATAAACGCGGCTTCGCTGAACTGCGAGCGCCAGAGCCGGTCGCCCTGGGCCATCAGGCACTTGTCGCTCCAGTAGCGGCAGATCTCCGCAAACTCCTCGAGATCCGCCTCGTTGATCAGGAACTTGCCCGAGAGGATCCGTTGCCCGCTTTCGAGGGCCCGCGCGTGCGCGCTGGCGATGCCGCCGCCGTGCGCCTGCTCGATGTGCTTCTGCTGGGCGTCCTGTTCCTCGCGCCGCATTTCCTTCAGAAAGGGGCCGGCGGCGTAGTTCGCGTACGGGATGGCGCCCCGCACGTGGCGGGTCTTGTTGCCGGCGATGCCGTCGCGCGGGTGGATCGCCGGCGTCAGGCGCTCCAGGGCGTATGCGTGATCCTCGGCCCGGCGCTCGATGGGATCGAGTCCGTCCGTCAGCCGGTGCGACTCGGTGAGCAGCCGGATGTACTCGATGTCGACATGGAGCGGCGCGTCGAGATACCGCCGCTTGAGGAATGCCGTGCGTTCGCAGGAGGGCCGGCCGACGACTTCCCGCGGGGTGAACAACGATGACGGAACCGGATCCAACATGGCCGCGCCTCGGAGTGGGGCTTCGGGGAGGGGGCCGTGCCAGGCCATAGCGTACGTCTATTCGGGCTGCTGGCGTGCTTTTTGTTTGAGCGCCGCCCACCCGTCGAGGCGGCGCTTGATTTCCTTCTCGAACCCGCGATCCGTGGGCCGGTAGTACCGCTTGCCGGCAAGCGAGGCCGGCAGGCAGTCCATGCCGGTGACGGCATCCTTGGCGTCGTGGGCGTACTCGTAGTCTTTGCCGTACTCCAGCTGCTGCATCAGTCTGGTCGGCGCATTGCGCAGGTGGAGCGGCACCGGATCGGCCCGCTCCGCGTGGGCGTCGGCGGCCGCCGCCAGGTACGCCCGGTAGACGGCGTTGCTCTTCGGCGCCGTCGAGAGATAGGTCACCGTCTGCGTCAGCGCCGTGTTGCCCTCCGGCAGGCCGATGAAGTGGCAGGCGTCCTTCGCCGCCACCGCGACCATCAGGGCCTGGGGATCCGCGTTGCCGACGTCCTCCGACGCAAACCGGATCAGGCGCCGCGCGATGTAGAGCGGGTCTTCCCCGGCCTCGAGCATGCGCGCGAGCCAGTAGACCGCCGCGTCCGGGTCGCTGTTGCGCATCGACTTGTGGAGCGCCGAGATGAGGTTGTAGTGCTCCTCGCCCGCCTTGTCGTAGATGAGGGCCCGCCGGGCGATCGACTGCCGCAGGAACGCGTCGTCCACCACGCGCCGCCCCGCCGCGACCGGCGCCGACGAAGCGGCGAACTCCAGCAGGTTGAGGGCGATGCGCGCGTCGCCGTTGGCGTACCTCGCGATGGCGGCCAGCGCAGTCGGTTCGACGTCGAGCGGTTCTCCGCCCAGGCCGCGTTCCGGGTCGGCCAGCGCGCGCGCCAGCAGCGTGACGAGCGCGTCCTCGCCGAGGGGCTGGAGCACGAACACCTGCGACCGCGACAGCAGCGGTGCGTTCACCTCGAACGACGGGTTCTCCGTCGTCGCGCCGATGAGCACGATGTCGCCGCCCTCGACGCGGGGCAGGAACGCGTCCTGCTGCGCCTTGTTGAACCGGTGAATCTCGTCGACGAACAGGATCGTCCGGCGGCCTCGCGCCCGCCTGGCGCGTTCGGCGTCCGCCATGACCTCCTTGATTTCCTTGATGCCGGCCAGCACCGCCGAGAACGCGATGAAGTGCGCCTGGGTGGTGTCGGCGATCAGGCGGGCGAGGCTCGTCTTGCCCGTGCCCGGCGGCCCCCAGAGGATGACCGACTGCAGCAGGTCGCGTTCGATGGCCTCGCGCAGGGGGCACCCGGGGCCAACCAGCGCTTCCTGACCGACGTACTCGTCGAAGGTCCGCGGCCGCATCCGTTCCGCCAGCGGGGACCGGGACGCCCTGGCCGGAGCCGGTTCGTCGCCGAAGAGATCGCCGGGGCTCATGCGGGCCCCCGCCGGTTGCGCTGGCGGCGCGCTTCGAAGAGCATGACGCCCGCGGCGACGGCGACGTTGAGCGACTCCACCTGGGAGTCCATCGGGATGCGAATCCGCTCGTCGCAGGCTGCGAGCGTGTCCGGCGCCAGGCCGCCGCCTTCGCCGCCCACCAGCAGCATGATCGGCCTGGTGAGATCGGCGGCAAACACGTCGGTTCCGATCCCGGGCGCCGCCGCCATCGTCGCAATGCCCCGGTCCCGTGCGGCCCCGATGACGGCGTCAGCCGCGCCGGCGATCGCGAGCGGCATCCGGAACACGCTGCCCATCGACCCGCGGATCGCCCGCCAGCCCAGAGGGTCGGCGGACCGCCCGGCGATGACCACGCCTGTGGCACCGGCCGCACCCGCGGCGCGGATGATCGCCCCGACGTTGCCGGGGTCCTGCACGTCCACCGCAGTCACGATGAGGGCCGGCCCGCGGTCGAGCGCGCTCTCGAGCGACCCGGACTGGAACCGCGCAATGGCCACGACGCCCGAAGGCGAACGCACCGGACTTGCCGCCTCGAGGGCGTCCTGGCTGAGGTCGAGCACGGTGCCGCCGGCGGCCTGGGCGCGCCGCAGCGCCTCTGCCACATCAGGACGGGAGCGGGCGTCCTGCCCGACGCCGACGGTCATCCCCTCGAGGCCGGCCGCCAGCGCTTCCTGCAGGAGGTGCAGCCCGTCGAGCAGCACATCGCCGGGCGTGTCCTCGCGGCCGACGGCGAGCCGGCGGCACTGTCTGACGAACGGATGGCGGCGAGTCTGGAACGGCGTCACGGTAGCGGCCCTCCTGCCGGGCCACGGAAGAGGATAGCAGATATGCTAGACTCAAAAGACCCCATGAAATCCGTGATCATGAAGCGTCTCCAAGATCAGGTGGCTGAACTCGACCGCGAGTTGCGGACCGAACTGCCGAAGGAAATCCAGCGCGCCCGCGAACTCGGCGACTTGAGCGAGAACGCGGAATACCAGGCCGCCAAAGAGCGCCAGACCCTGGTCCAGGCGCGCGTGGCAATGCTCCGGAAGCGGATGGCCGAGATCTCGCTGATGAACTTCGACCGCCTCCCGGTTGACCGCGCCGGGTTCGGTTCGACACTGGTGGTCCGCGAAGAAGGCAGCGACGGCCCGGTCACCTACCAGCTCGTCATGCCGGAGGATGCGGATGCCACCAAGGGCATGATCTCGACCAGTTCGCCGATTGGCAGGGCGCTGGTCGGCAAACAGGCTGGCGACGAAGCTGTGGTGTCGACACCCACCGGCGTCCGCCGCTTCGACATCGTCAAGCTGACGACCGTCCACGACGAGGCCTGATGGCGGGGCGGGAGCCCTACTCATCGAAATCGAGGACCGCGCTGGTGCTGACGGGCACCGGCACGGCGGGCGCCTATCACGCCGGCGTGCTGAAGGCGCTGTCGGAAGCCGGCGTCCGGATCGACCTGGTTGCCGGCCTCGGCATCGGCGCGACGGGCGCCTGCTTCGCGGCCATCGACGGCGGTGAACCCCTCTGGCGGGGTGATGGCCTCTGGCGTCAGCCCGGCGTGGCGCGCGCCTACCCATGGCGGACCGTGCTCACGCGCCTCGCGTGGCTTGGCGCGGCGGCGCTTGCGCTGGTGGCGGTGCCGATTGCCGTGCTCGCGCTGGGCATCGTCGTGTTCCCGGTGGCGTTCCTGCTGCGCCTGGCCAGCCTGAGCGCCAGCAACTCCCTCGCGGACGGTTACGCGGCGTTCGTCCACAACGCGTTTCTGCCGGACCGCCTCCCGTCGTATCTGGCAGACGTTGCGTTGATCCTGATGCTCGGCGGCCTCGGCATGGCGGCGCTGGCCGCATGGGGCGAGCGGTCGCTCGGCCCGCATCGGGAACTGGGCCGATTCTGGTGGCGGGCATTTGCGGCCCCCTTCAGTGTCCGCCAGGCGGTCGACTACTGGCGGGGCGCCCTGTGGCGGCTGATCTCGGGCGGCGCGAAGGTGGCGCAGCCCGACGCCGTGCAGCTCTCACGCCGCTACTCGGAACTGCTCACCGACAACCTGGGGCAGCCGGGCTTCCGCGAATTCCTCGCGGTGGTGCACGACATCGACGCCAGACGCGATCTGGTGTTCGCGCTGCTGGCCGAACCGTACCGGTCGGCGTTCTTCGGCCGGAAGCGCCGCACGGCGGCCTGGGCGGACCGCGCCAACGAGACGCTCGATCTGGCGGGCGCGGACCGCGATCACCTGGCGGACATGCTGGCGGCGTCGTTGTGCCTGCCGGTGGGAACGACACCGTGGCCGCTGACGTTCGCGGCGGAGAACTACTGGCGGGGTGAGACGCACCGGCTCAGTTGCCGGCCTGGCGCGCTCGTCCGCGTGCTCGAAGAGGTCCTGGCGGCCGGCGCCGATCAGGTCATTCTCGTGTCGGCGACGCCGGCCCCCACCGAGGCGCACACGCTGCCGGCGGTCCGCCTGGACGCGCGCGGGCGTTTCAGTGAATGGCTGGTGTCGGGCGACACGGCCGCGATGCGTGACGCGCTCGCGGCGCGGATGGACCAGTTCCGGAACCTGCACGTGATCCGGCCGCTGCACAACCCGGTCGGGCCGCTCGATTTCCGGGGCGCCTACGACACGCGGTCCCACCGCACGGTTCCGTTCGCCGAACTCCTCGATGTCGGCTATGCGGACGCGCACCGGCAGTTCATCGAGCCGGTGATCGGCGCGGCGGAAGCCTCCGTCTAACCGAATTAACAGACCTGCTGCCTTTTCGGGATCGAAAACAGACCTGCTACCTTTATTTCTACCGTTCGGTAGAAAAGGTCGCAGGTCTACTTATTCGGCCGTGCCGGGCTGTGCTCGCGGAGGGCCTGCAGGGTCAGTTCGCGGATGATGGGATTGATCCGGTCGTACGGCATGGGGCCGTGGCGGTCGAAAAAGGCCTGGAGCGGGACCACGGCCTTGGCCATGGCCCGATGGCCGCCGGCATTGCCAATGTCCCCGAAGACCCGCTTGACCAGATCGCCGGCATTGCGCGTGTAGCCGAGGTTGCGGACCGAGATGGACAGGGTGTCGTTGACGACGCCCGAGATCACGGTCCACTTGACGTCCTCGAGCTGCAGGAAGAAGTCCGCGACGTACGGGATGAAGTCCTCCCGGGTCACATCGCCCAGGAACGCGCAGAACACCTGGTCGCCGGCCAGGCCGGTCTGCTGGGCCTCGGTCACGCACGCCAGCCGCTCGAACGTGAGTTCGGAGCCCTCCATCTTGCGGATCATGGCGGCGTCGGCCAGCGGGTAGAGATACGAGAAGGCGTCGATGTCGACGCGGTTGGCCTGGCGGTTGAAGAAGAGCGTGTCCGACTTGATCGCGTACAGCATGGCCGTGGCGGTGCGCTCGGAGATGCTGACGTCGACGGCGCGCAGATGCTCGGTGAGGATCGTGCTCGTCGAGCCGTACTCGGACCGGATGTCCTTGAACATCGCGCCGTAGCCGGTCTGCAGCGGGTGGTGGTCGATCACGAGGTCGACCGTCTCGATGACGCCGGCGAAGTAGTGCGGCTGGACGTCCACCATGGCCACGCGGTCGAAGTCCTTGATGGCCTCCGGCGGGATGATCTCGACCTGGATGTCGAGCAGGTGGGCCATCCGCTGGTTCTCGGGCCGGGTCACGCCCTGGAACGCCCCGAGGATGGCGGTGGCCTTGGTCCGGCGCAGCAGGTTCCGGAGCGCGAGGCCCGAGGCCATCGCGTCCGGGTCCGGGTCGTTGTGCATCAGGATCAGCACGCGATCCGCGTCGTTGAAGTACCGCTGGTACTGCTGCACCCGGGCGCGCGTGATCGATCGGCCGATCTCCGTCACCAGCGGGGCGCCGAACAGCTCGGCCAGCGAGAGGAATCGCACCTCGGGAAACTGCGCGCGGACTTGTTCCTCGCGTTTGAGCCGCGCGGCGGAGTCGCCGCCCGGCGTTGTCAGCACGTAGATCAGCGTGCCGCCGGCTGCGGACACGGCCTGCAGCACCCGCTTGAGGCCCGGCCGTCCGCTGTCTTCGACGATGACGCAGGTCGAAGGGGAGATGTCGACCTTGACGTAGGTGTCGGTGCGCTTGAGATCACCCGCGGCGATCGGTGCACCCGACGCGCCCAGCTTGCGCGCCAGCGGGCGGCTGTCGACGAGGAACTCCACGTCAAAGCTCGGCTGCAGGACCTGGTCGAGGGTCCTGAGGACGAGCTCGCTGTGGCAGACGGCGAGGCACTTCATCGCACCGGTACCTGCGGCCGAACGGGAACGCGCCAGGGCATCACCACAACCTGGTGATTATACGTCCGTCCCGCCGCCGACGCCCATGGCTGACCCGCCGCCGCCGGAGAGCCAAGGTAGAATGGTACCGTGCGCACCCTGTCGTGGTCATCGCGGTTCCGGGCGGGGATCCTGCTGGCCGCCGCGGCCCTGCTCGCGGCGGTCCTGCAGGCCGGCCTGCACGGGCAGGTGTTCCGGACGATGGTCGACGTCGTCAGTGTTGGCGTGACGGTGGTCGACGGCAAGGGCGGGCTTGTCACCGACTTGAGTGCCGCGGAATTCGACATCTTCGAGGACGGCGCGCGGCAGGATGTGAAGTTCTTCTCCCGGGGCGACGCCGTGGCCGCCGCCCCGGAACTGCATCTCGGGATCATGTTCGATACGAGCGACAGCATGGACGAGGACATCGCCCTGTCGCGCAGCGCGGCCATCAAGTTCCTCAATGCCCAGCCTGACGCGGTGGACGTGACCCTCGTGGACTTCGACGCCAAGGTCCGCGTCGCGCGTTTCGAGCCGCCCGACTTCCCGCGGCTTGTCGAGCGCATCCGCGCGCGGAAGCCGGAGGGGATGACGGCGTTCTACGACGCGCTGGGGGTCTACCTCGACGGCGCCGCGGGCCAGCAGGGGCGCAGGATCGTGGTCGTGTATTCCGACGGCGCCGACAACCGGAGTTCGCTCACGTTCCCGGAGATTGTGGATCTCATCAAGGCGTCCGACGTCACCATCTACGGGATCGGCTTCCTGAACAACCTGAGCGGGTCGGAGCAGTTCGACGCCCGGTCGCGCCTGCAGCGGCTCGTGGAACCGACCGGCGGCCAGGCGTTCTTCCCGTCGTCGCTGAAGGACATCGAGACGGCCTACGAGCGGGTTCTGGGCGACATCCGGGCGCAGTACACGATCGGGTACGTGTCGAGCAACGCTTCGGCCAACGGGCGGTGGCGGAAGGTGGACATCAAGCTGCGCCGTCCCGGCCTCAAGGTGAGGGCCCGTCAGGGCTACTACGCGCCTTACCGGCGGCAACCCTGATGGGCGCCCCGTCCGGACTGCCTGACCGCCGCGGGATGACATCCCCGAACGACCGTTTTCTGCTCGTGTCGGACTTCGAGCTGAAAGGTGACCAGGCCCGGGCGATTGAGGAACTCGAGGCCGGCCTGCGGCGCGGCGACAAGTGCCAGGTGCTGCTGGGCGTCACCGGATCCGGGAAGACATTCAGCATGGCGCAGGTGGTGGCGCGCGTGAACCGCCCCGCCATCATCATGGTGCAC
>Ga0334722_10007174_pt1 | contig 10852 bp, 8 predicted proteins | sample C3_bottom_MG_FD_207210 | JGI IMG/M metagenome (GOLD analysis project Ga0334722, IMG submission 207210) | Sediment microbial communities from Yellowstone Lake, YNP, Wyoming, USA - C3_bottom | ecosystem: Environmental > Aquatic > Freshwater > Lake > Sediment | place: USA: Wyoming | collected...
GCTGGTGTATCTGCTCTGCAATAAACCGTCCAGATATCTTATTCTTTCATCTGTCCCAGGGTGTGTTAAAAAATAGGAAGGTACGTTGCTCGAATAAAACTCGTACTGTCTCATGATTTTCAAGAAATCAAGCATTGCATTGCCATCGTAGCCAGCTTTTATAAGATATGTTAATCCGAGGCGATCGGCTTCTTCTTCATGTTCCCGGCTGTATTTTAAATTCAAAGTTGTCGCTGTAGCCAGAGAAAAGCTGGCCACGGCTGCTGTAATATCGCCACTTTTACCTAAGAATGCTCCTGCCAAAATGGCTGCCAGAGAGGCAATGTTTATTTTAGTCGATTTATCTACAATATCTGCAATGTGTCTGGCACTAACGTGAGCAATTTCATGGGCTAGTACGCCAGCCAACTCGCTTTCGTTTTCAGCTAAATTGATGAGTCCCATGTTTAGATAGACATACCCACCCGGAGTAGCAAAGGCATTTATGGCAGTGCTTTTGATAACGGAAAAACGATATTCGAAGGGAGGATTATTAAGCTTAGTGACAATTTGCCTACCTATTTTGGTGATGTATTCATCCACTCGCACATTGTGATAAATAATATTACTTTTTTCCATTTTTTCATAGAACTCGCCGCCCAATTTTTTTTCGTCTTCGATTTTCAAAGATGCATAAGCAAGGTGGCTGGAAAAGACTATGAAAACAATAATAATAAACAAATTACTTTTATTTCGTCTTTGATACTTATCCAAAGTAATGCCTCAACATAAAATAATATTGATCTTATTTAATTTTACCTATTTCTGTATAGTTAAGCAAGGTGTCTTTCTTCCCTTTGTAACGAAGTCAGACACAATCCGTATTCCGTTGAAATACAGATTGTTAATGCTAATGTTTACCGTTGTGACACGACAGCGGTTATGATAGGAAGCAAACCGTCACAAAGAAAGTTTACCCATTTCTACAGCAGTAATTTGAGGAGTTACATGATGAGTAAGAAGCTGGTAATCACTATCGATGGCCCCGGCGGAGCAGGAAAGAGCACGGTAAGTAAAGCCTTGGCAGCAAAACTTGATTATCTGTACCTTGATACCGGCGCCTATTACCGGGCCTATGCCTACCAGGCAAAGCAAAAAGGCATCTCACCTGAAAATGACGAGCTCTTAGGCGAATTGGGCCGATACATAAAAATCCACACTTTAAATAGGGATGGCATTTTTTTTGTCTTTTTGGATGGAGTCGATGTGACGGAAAAGATAAGGACGGAGGAAATTGGCCTGCTCGCGTCAACTATATCGGCGCGTCCCTGTGTCAGAGAAGCCCTAATTGAGATTCAAAGAAAAGTTGGATTCCAGGGAGGAATCGTTGCTGAAGGAAGAGACATGGGAACCGTCGTATTTCCCAAAGCCGATTTCAAGTTTTATTTGGATGCGACAACCACGGAACGCGCCAAACGGCGCTACAAGGAACTCTTTTCAAACCATAATGGTGGTGACTACGAAAAAGTAGCAAGTGATTTAATGGTAAGAGACAAACAGGATAGAGAACGTCAGATAGCACCGCTTATGCCCGCCGCAGATGCACATATCATTGATTCTACTAATTTGACCGTTATGGATGTAGTAAACAAAATGGCGGGTTTAATTTCAGGGAATCAACTCAACGAATAATGATTCACCTCTCTTAGCCCTAGCTTAATTAGCTTGATATTTCGTCATTGATGTGTTATTCGCGACTAAATTTATCAAGCATTTACAATTTTTCAGGGGGTACATATTTAATGGTCAACAATGATAACCATGTTTCAGAACACGATTCAGACACAAATTTTTTAGAAAAAGAAATACCCAACCCTTCCTCATCAGCGAAGGAGATGGATTTTTGTTTTAAAGATCTTTATGAACAGAGTCTACAGGACGTGCAGTTTGGTGAAATTGTTACAGGAAAGATCGTTCAGATAACGAATGATGTGGCGATGGTGGATGTGGGCTGGAAAACAGAAGGCTACATCCCAATCAGGGAACTGAGAGATGAAAATGGGATTCTTGCTTTTTCAGTCACTGATAATATCGAAGTTTTTATTGACAGGAAAGATGATGAAGGTAACCTTGTTTTATCTAGAGATAAGGCAGCCAAAATAAGGGTATGGGACGATATAAAAATAGCATGTGAACAAAATCAGGCTATCAAAGGTATTGTCAAGGAGAGGGTAAAGGGTGGACTTTCAGTGGATGTCGGTGTGCCCGCGTTCCTACCCGGTTCGCAGGTTGACCTTAGACCGGTAAGAGATCTTGACAAATTTGTCGGGAAAACGATGTTATTTCATGTTCTAAAATACGACCGAAGAAGAAGCAATATTGTCTTATCCAGGAGGACTATTCTGGAACTCGAAAGGGAGACAGAGAAGACCAATACCTTAGAAAACCTCCAAGAAGGTAAGATTGTTGAAGGAATCGTCAAAAATATCACTGATTACGGTATATTTATCGATTTGGGTGGTATCGACGGTTTGCTGCACGTAACAGACATATCGTGGGGAAGGATTACCAGGCCAGCTGACCACTTTACGAAGGGCAGCAGAATAAAGGTCATTGTGCTCTCCTTCGATAGAGAAAAAGAAAGAGTTTCTTTAGGACTCAAGCAGCTGGCGGACAACCCTTGGTTGTCCATTGCCGATAAATACCCCATTGGCTCAATAGTGGAGGGGAAAATAGTCAGTATTGCCGATTACGGCGCCTTTGTTGAGATTGAGCCTGGGGTAGAGGGTCTTATACACGTATCGGAAATGTTTTGGACTAGAGAAATTAAACACCCTTCCAAGCTATTATCAGTCGGGAATACTATTAAAGTTATGGTAATTGACATAAATCAGGAGAACAAGCGAATCTCTCTAGGTTTGAAACAAACAACACCCAATCCGTGGGAGGCTATAAAACAAAAGTACCCGGAAGGAACCGTCATAAAAGGCGTTATTAGAAATATAACCAATTTCGGAATCTTCGTCGGAGTTGAAGAGGGAATTGACGGTTTGATTCATGTGTCCGACATTTCGTGGAAACAGCGTGTAACTAATCCTGCGGAACATTTTTCCAAAGGTCAGGAAGTAGAGGCAATGGTTCTCCATGTTGATGTAGAAAATGAGAAATTTTCACTTGGGCTGAAACAAATCGAGCCAAATCCCTGGGAGCAGCTCAGTTCTAAATATGCTCCCAGTGCCACCGTTACGGGAAAAGTAACTAATATCACTGATTTCGGCATGTTCGTAGAAATTGAAGATGGAATTGAAGGTTTAGTTCACATTTCAGAGCTGAGCAACAAACGTGTTAAATCGACAACCGAGCTTTTTTCAGTAGGAGACACCGTAACCGCCACGATTAAAAACATCGATGTCAAGAATAAGAAAATCAGGTTAAGTTTAAAAGATGGCGAGGCGGATGCTGAGGGTCACTCTGCCAACCACTACATCAACAATCGGGAGAGCGTAGGATCAAACCTTGGTAAGGCCCTTGCTGACGTCAGAATAATGAGTGCGGAAAATTGAAAGTGACTAATGGCTTGTCATGAAAAAACACCCTGTATTGTTTGGTCTGTGCCTTGTATTTTCCGTCGGCTTGGCATCAATTGTTCTTTTTTACGGATTCAGTGCCTTTAGAGGTAATGACAATATATTTTACAAATCTGAAAAAATTGGTGTTATCAATATCCGGGGAGTTATTTCCAGTTCCCAGGAGGCTATAGAACATATTGAAGAGTTCGGCAAAGATAAGAACATTAAAGCCGTTGTACTTAGAATAGATTCCCCTGGGGGTGGCGTCGCCTCCTCACAGGAAATTTACGCTGCCGTGAAGCGGATAAGAAAACATAAAATAGTTGTCGCATCTCTCGGCTCTATTGCCGCTTCCGGTGGCTATATGATAGCATGTGCGGCCGATAAAATAGTAGCTAACCCAGGTACGGTCACCGGCAGTATTTCTGCTATCATGTACTTTGCCAATGCTGAGGATCTCCTTAAAAAAATCGGGCTCAAATCCTCCGTAATTAAAAGTGGTAAATTCAAGGATATCGGTTCGCCGGCAAGGGGAATGTCTGATGAGGAAAAACAGATATTACAGGCCTTAGTTGATGACATCTATTTCCAGTTTGTAGATACTGTATCGGAAGACAGAAAAATTCCTCGTGAAGCGGTAAAAAATCTAGCCGATGGTCGTGTCTTTACTGGAAGGCAGGCACTACAGCATAAACTAATAGACTTTTTAGGCGACAGGTCATTTGCCGAACTGCTAGCAGCAAAAATGGCAGGGATGAAAGGGATTCCAGAAGTTGTCTACCCGCCCAAGAAGGATATTACTTTTTTAGATTTCATCCTCCAGAATACAGCAGCTTCCTTCGCGACTGCTCTCAAAAATAATATCGGCTCTGTTCCTCAAGAGATGAATTTAATGTACAAATATGGAGAATAATGCAGGAAACAATCAGCTGCTTTGCCGCTTATCTGAAATGGAACGATATTTCAAAGAATAAAGCAGTTGTTTTCTCACTATTTGGACGATCACCTGTGGAAAGCTTTCAACATCATACTCTCTTTAATAACCAATGCCTTAGTCAGTTATCAACGGAAGACCACCCCGAAGCTTTTGTTTAATTATGAGCCAAAAAGCATATTCTCCGCTCTTAAAACAGCTAGTGTCATACCAATGTAGGGTGAATCGTTAATATGGACTATAAGACTATCATTGTACAAAATAAGCAAAAATATACGATTATAAGGATGAATCGTCCCCGCGAGATGAATGCTCTTTCCAGTGAAATGCGCCACGAGATTCAGGTTTGTTTTAACTCGCTGGCCGACGATATCGAAACCTCTGCAGTTATCATTACAGGTGGAGATTACATATTTTCGGCCGGTATGGATGTCAAGGAAATGATGCTCCTGTCCAGTGACGGGATTGACGACTATTTTAAATCGATAAGCGCTTTTCTACAACAAATTCACAACTTCAGTAAGCCTGTTATCGCCGCAGTTGGCGGTATAGCGCTAGGTGGTGGTTTTAACCTGGCAACTGTTTGCGATATAATTATCGCCTCGGAAAGCGCGATTTTCAGTCACCCCGAATTAAAATTCGGACTGAATCCTCTCTTCGCACCCTTAAAAGAGCTCGTCGGTACGGCCAAGGCGAAAGAAATCACAATGATTGGCGAACCTATAGCCGCCAAGGAAGCCTTACGCATAGGCCTGGCGAATAAAGTTGTTTCGCCGGACAGATTGATGACTGAGGCTATAATTATGGCGGAAGAACTGTCACAAAGATCAGTAAGAGCAATTGAAGCCGTTAAAAAAATATCCCATCTCAGCCAGCAGATGGGCACGTCGTCTCTATTGGATATTGAATTTGCTCTCACAGCACTGCTATTCTCAAGACCCGAGCGGCAGGGACATATGACTGAATTTATAGATGAATTGAAGAGACATAAAAAGAACAGTTCTATATAAAGTTCTGCTTATCCCAGTCCGTATCGGGAGAGGCAAAATCACGTAGCTGATCTCTTCTCTTTTTATGCTGTAACTTCTTCAATGCCTTTGCTTCTATCTGCCTGATCCTTTCCCTGGTAACACCCATCATCTCTCCCACTTCTTCCAGGGTAAAGGGACCATAATTACAGGCTACCCATGTACAGTTAAGAAAATTAGCATTCTTTAGGCGCCACTCACAGGCAACGTCTTCGCAAATATCAGCAATCCGTTGCCCTCTTTTTTTACATATATACATATCTATCAATCAATTCACCTGTATATTTAATATACTACCTACAAATGTACGACTTATGAGGTTCATCCTTAGCTCACTTATTTTCATTTTGCAACAAGCTATTTACTAAGTTGCAATTTGTCAATGAACTCTTTGGCTTTATTTCTTTTTTTCAATATATGTTTTTGCCTGCCCCTTAACATTTTTCCCTGCTTTCCGACCCACTGGCAAGCTTATTAAATGGCTTTCTGCCTTCTTCTTATCATCATCGGTACCTGCGCTAACTTTTTTATCGATTTTCAGCTTTTGGCCAACTTTAAGGGATGAGCTGTGTAGATTATTATTTTTTGTAATTTCCTCGGAACTATTGTCAAACTTTTTTGCTAGAGAAAACAAGGTATCCCCTCTTTTCACTGTGTAGATTACTGCGATGCTAGACGTACCCGACGGATTACTAGCGCTACTATCCCTAACCTCAGCCGTTTTTCCTGGACGGTAATCACGCACGGCTATTACCAGAGTCTGACCGGCCTTAAGATTGTTTTTAGCAAGAAATCTGTTTTGCTTTTTGACAGCACCAGTAGTGGTTCTGTACCTATTGGCAATAGAAGCTATCGTTTCACCAACCTTAACCTTGTGTCTGACCGTCAACGGTTGACGAGTTTCCACAATCCTTGGTTTCTCGGCCAAAGGAATTTCGTCTATCACCTGTACGAATTTATCTAATGACTCAGGCGGTATTTTCAAGTTATAGTCTTTATCGGGTGTTTTTTTCATCCTCAATTCAGCATTCAGAGTACTCAAATGCTCTTCAGAAACATCAAGACGTAAAGCTATATCCTGCAAATTCATAATCCTACTAGTCTTAACTTTAGCATATGCAAATACCGGTTGCTTTTCACCCTGTAAAAATTCAAGATCCATACCGTATTTTTTAGGATCTTTTATAATGTGCAGGGTTGCTAAAAAACGAGGTACGTAACGTGCGGTTTCCCGTGGCAACTGGTTGTATAAATCCCAAAACCGGTCCAGATAATTGATGTGCTGTCCCGATATAATCCTTAGCACCCTACCTTCGCCACAGTTATAGCCGGCTAAAACAGTTAACCAATCACCAAACATATCATGAAGATCTTTCATGTACCCGATAGCAGCCTGGGTAGACTTTTCTGCATCCATCCTTTCGTCAACCCAGTCGTCTCGATTCAAACCGTATTTGTAACCGGTAGAGGGTATGAATTGCCATAAACCCAGCGCCCGCGCGCGTGAAAGAGCACGAATTTTAAAACCACTTTCCACCAGAGGAAGCCAAGACAGTTCCTCAGGCAAACCGGCTCGCTTTAAAGCCGTCACAATAATCGGACGAAATAGTGTGGCCCGCTGATAAGCCTGGATAAAAAAATCCCTTTCCACAGTTTGAAAACTATGGATCTCTTTCTCTACCTCAGCGTTCATAACAATAGGTATTTCACTGCGCCGACCGCTGGTAATCGACTGTCTTGACGTATAGATGGCTAGGATTTTCTTTGATATCAATAGGCGGAGATCATCTTTTTGACGGGCGATATCAGCATCACCGTTGGTATCCAAAAGTATGGCATAAGCTTGGTCTAAAGCATCAAGAGCGGATTCTACATCGCCATTAACCCAAAATTCCTGAGAATTATTAAGTAATTCCAAGGCTTTTTCCATGACATCCTGTTCCACTTCCAGCTTGCTATCGAGGCCTGCCTGGGTGCGAATTTCTTTTGTTGCTTCCAGTTGTTTATCTGGTTTCGACGCGACTCTTTTCGTAATCTGCGGTTTCTTAACTATATCCTCTTTTTCCACGGACGGGTTCGAACGCTCCTGCGGTGAGGCTTTTTCTGTCACGACACCTTCAGCACTCGTTGACATTTCTCTTTCCGCTGCTACCACGAATTTTCCCGGGATGAACAGAAGCATGAAAAATATCAAAATTATAGTTGCTATCCACCCAAAGAAACTTCTGCGTTCCAACATTTTTAGTGACTCCTTTTGTGCTAACTGAATCGTTAATAACGACACATGTGTAATTTATTATCGAATCTCCATAGTACTGCCAGTACCATCTGATTTCATAACATACTATTTACTTTTCCCCTATGCTTATCAGCGCCAATTGAATCTTCGACTGAAATTCCTGGAGCACCTGAGGACCGAATAATTCATGTACCTTTCTGGGCATGCAACAGATATGACTCTATGAATTCATCTATATCACCGTCTAGAACACGGTTTACGTTTCCTACCTCTAAGTTTGTACGGTGATCTTTTGCCATTTTATAGGGATGGAGAATATATGAACGAATCTGGCTCCCCCAGGCAATATCCTTTTTCGACTTATTAATTTCCTGCATCATTTCATTCTGTTCTCGTAGCTTCTTCTCATAAAGACGTGATTTCAAATACTTCATTGCCATAGATTTGTTCTTGTGCTGGGAGCGTTCATTCTGACATTGCACTACAATTCCTGTTGGTAAATGGGTTATTCGCACAGCGGAGTCAGTCTTATTAACATGTTGTCCCCCGGCTCCACTCGATCTGAAGGTATCAATACGCAAGTCCTTTTCATCTATTTCCACTACGATGCTATCGTCTATCTGTGGATATACAAAAACGGATGCAAAAGATGTGTGTCGGCGAGCGGCGGCATCGAAAGGTGAGATTCGTACAAGGCGGTGGATACCTATTTCAGCCTTGCTGTAACCATAGACATAGGAACCCTCTATGGTAAACGAAACACTCTTGATTCCTGCCTCATCACCAGGTTGATAATCTATAATGGTTGCCTTATATCCTCTCCGGTCTACCCACCGCAGATACATTCGTAATAGCATTTCCGCCCAGTCTTGAGCTTCAGTACCACCGGCGCCTGCATGGATAGATATAATGGCATTCAAAGGATCTTGATCACTGCCCAACATCCTTTTCAATTCCATTCCCCGGACAGATTTGTCTAGATCAGATAGCTCTTCCTTGATGACCTCTATGGTATGATTATCCGATTCCTCAATGGCTAACTCAAAAAGCATAACAAGATCATCTATAATCTTTTGATACTGCCTCCAGCTATCCACCTCTGTGATGAGTTTAGTCTTTTCCTTCAGAGTGTTCCTGGCCTTATCGGCGTCGCTCCAGAAGTCCTCGCGCAGAGAAGTCTTTTCCAACTCTTTTATGACATATTCTTTATTAGCTATGTCAAAGATAGTCCTTGAGTTGAGCAATTCTGTTCTGAAGGTCTTTAAAGGCTACTGGTAAATCGTCAATCATCATTCTCTCCCTTTCCGGAAATTAAGCAATATAACCGCCAAGGCACTAAAGCATATGTACACGAAAACGTCACCATATGCCATATAACATGTCGCACTGTCAATAAATCTTACCCTCCCTAACAGTGATGTACCTATGAACAATGGTGTATGGTGAACTATTTTACCCGTTGGATCAATAATAGCACTAATACCTGTATTGGCCGCCCGAAGTAAGTAGAGTCTGTTTTCCACAGCCCTGAACACGGTCATAGATAAATGCTGATATGGAGCCGAAGAAAAACCAAACCAGGCATCGTTAGTAATGTTTACCAGTAATTCTGCACCCATCTTCTTATAAAGACGACTAGCCTCCGGGAAAATAGCTTCGTAACAGATGAGAACTCCAAGACGATGATTATTCATTACCAAGGGTTGATAGTCATCGCCTCCGCGGAAGTCACCAACGCCCACTGCCAGTTTGCCTATAAAAGGAAACAGGTTCCGCCATGGCACATATTCTCCATAAGGAACCAAATGCACTTTGTCATAACGTCCGGCAATCTGCCCTTCCGGTGAAAGAAGAAAGGCACTATTCAGATAGGAAATGCGACGCTCCTCCTTAATGTAACTGGGGCTGCCAAATAGAAGCCAATTGCTCGTATTTTTTGCTACTTGGTAAACCTCTCTGGAACGGTCATCCACATCCTGAAAATAAAAAGGTACGGCCGTTTCCGGCCAAACAATAAGCCCCGATCTCAAGGAGGGACCCAAATCGGAAAGCAATTTATATTTTCTCATTGTTTCCTGCTGATTTTGTGGATTCCATTTGACGCTCTGATCAATGTTACCTTGAACAAGCGCAACATCAACAGCAGGCGAGGTTTTGAGCTTTGCCTGCATTTCTCTAATCCGTAGTTCACCGTAAACCTGCAGGATCACAATCAACAAAAAGGCACACGCAACTTCCAATAGAGGACGCTGCCAACGTTTAGCATCATAGCCATATATAAAGTAATTCAGTAAATTGCATATGACAGTATTTATAAATACAATAATAAAAGTAATACCGTATATGCCTGTAATATCTGCTATTTGAATCAAGTGTGGGTTAAGATACTGTGAGTAGGCGAGGTTTTCCCAGGGGAAACCTGTCAGCAGGTGCGACTTAAGATATTCAAGGCATGTCCATATGAGAGGTGCCGCAATAGTTTGGTTTATGCCTTTCTTTCTTAGATATGATAAGGTTCCGGCAAAAAGAGCCACATAGATGCTTAAGTAGGCAGCCAAAAATAACATGGCGACCAAGCCTATCGCCATGGGCAAATAACCATAGTTAACAACAACCAAGGCAACCCAGTAGATTAGCCCTACATTGAATATCAAGCCAGCGAAAAAACCTGTGATCAAGGCGGATTTAACAGACCCCTTTTGCAGTGCCAGCAAAAGAGGCACCAAAGCTATCCAGGCAACATTACCGACTCCATATTTGGGAAAAGAAAGAAAAAGCAAGCTCCCGGAAATGAAAGCTAAAAATAATCCATTTTTATGCAGACTATACCTCCCTTGCGTTTCAAGTTCTAAATAAGAGATTTTGCTGATCTTGTTTGTCATTCTTCTCTTTTGAAACATCCAAATTGAAAGAAGATTAACAAAATAATTAGCATTCAACAAACAAAAAAAAGGATCAACATTTTATTGTTGATCCTTTTTTTTGGCGGGGCCGAGGGGACTTGAACCCCTGCCCTCCGGCGTGACAGGCCATATTTGCCAATTTACCACAACTTACCGATTCGTATTTTATCTTATTAAATTTCAATAGGTTATCCATCTAT
>Ga0334722_10007175_pt1 | contig 10851 bp, 9 predicted proteins | sample C3_bottom_MG_FD_207210 | JGI IMG/M metagenome (GOLD analysis project Ga0334722, IMG submission 207210) | Sediment microbial communities from Yellowstone Lake, YNP, Wyoming, USA - C3_bottom | ecosystem: Environmental > Aquatic > Freshwater > Lake > Sediment | place: USA: Wyoming | collected...
GGTAAATCCTAAAATGACAAAACGAGCATGTGAGATCAAGGCCAATGTCTTGTATTTCTTTTCGGAAGCCCTTATACAACGGGTTTATGAAACCACTTCTGCTTGTTGCCACCTTGCTCTCTTTGGCTCCACTCGCCGCCATCTCTCAGGACGAAACCGCCGCCGACCGGCTCGGGTGGCAGGTTGCCGTGCATTCCTACACCTTCAAGAACTTCTCGCTCTCCAATGCCATCGACAAGACCGCCGAAGTCGGCGCAAAATACATGAGCATCTCCGGCAGCGTAAACCTCATGGAGAATGGCAAAATCAAGACCGTCCCGACAACCACCCTGTCCGAAAAGGATTACGCCGCCATCCTCACCCACATGAAGGCCAAGGGCATCACCCCCAAGTTCGTCAACATGGGCGTCGTCAAACCGACGGCCAATGAAGACGAAAGCCGGAAGTTATTCGAAAACGCCAAGAGACTGGGCATTGATGTGCTCGTGGCCGAGCCGGAAACCCATGGCAAGATGTCCGAATTGCCGAAGGTCATGGACGTCGTTGAGAAGTTGGCGGTCGAATTCAACATCAAGGTGGCGATCCATAACCACCCGAAGCCCTCGTTCTACTGGAATCCCGACACGGTTCTGGCGGCCGTCAAGGGGCGCAGCCCGTTGCTTGGGTCCTGCTCGGATGTCGGGCACTGGGTGCGGTCCGGGTTGGATCCGGTTGAGTGCCTGAAGAAGCTGGAAGGGCGGGTTATCGCGCTGCATTTCAAGGATCTGGTGCCCGAAAAGAATGGCAAGAGTCGGCATGATGTCCCGTGGGGCACCGGCAAATCCGACGTCAAGGCCATGATGGCCGAGTTAAAGCGGCAGGGTTTCAAGGGTGCGTTTTGCGTTGAGTACGAATATCACTGGGACAACTCCGTGCCCGAGATCGCCCAATGCGTGAAGTTCTTCAACGCACAGTGTGCCGAGTTGGCGGGTAAGTAGTCCCTTGAGGAAAGAGGAAGGGTTAGTGCCTCAATGACCGCAGCCTCATCAAGGCTTCACCTGGGGTGCATGAATGCACGGCCTTGGGGACACGCCGCTTCTGCTCGTGATCCAATGTCACCAGCCAAGTGCCATAACGAAAAGCTGTGGCCACATAAACCGCATCCGCCCCCCTCAACCGGTAACGGGCTGCCATCTTGAGAATCTCACGAACCGACTCCTTCTCCATCGGCACAAGCATAAGATGAGGCAACTCCATCAGGGCTTCTGCATATTCAGAGGCAAGGGATTCGTCATTCCGACCCCGGCTCAACGCCGCAGCGACCTCGACTGGTAATAACGCAGGCTCAACCATAAGAACGGCTTGTTTCCGGATCTCCGCAAGAAGGGCGTGACTATCTTCATACCCTGCTTCATGGGGATTACACGCACTCGTGAACACACTGGCATCAAGCGTAAACAGCACGGCCATTTAGCGCCTCATTCCCGACAGGATATCCACACTTGATTCGGGTGATTTCCACCCCTTACCGATGCGTTCGGCCAGAGATTCAAGACGTGCCCACCCCTCGCCTGAGTCCGACGGAGAAGCCGCACTCGTTGGCTCCAAAGGGGACAACAAGCCCACCGGACGTCCCCGGCAAGTGACCAGATAACGCGCCCGATCTTCATGCACCCGCCGCACGATTTCCGATGCGTGTATCTTCAGTTCCCTGACTCCGATGTCTTTCATCCAGGCCTCCGTTCATTAGCTCTATAGTCACATATGTGACTACATCATGTCCAATCCTAATGTTGACAGGAACTGCCCCTCGGGCGGCTCGTCTTCATTGGCTTGCATGCATGGCACCCAGATAACGAAAAAAATTCACCCGCGTCACGATGGCGCGGGTGAATTTGGTCGAACCCAACCTCGTTACGGCCTATTAGCCCAGTATTTCCTTCGCCAGCTTCACCACATTAGCCGTGGTATAGCCGAATTTCTCGGCGATCGTCTTGGCCGGGGCGGAAGCGCCAAAATGGTCCACCGTCAGCAGGCGACCCCTGCATCCGACATATTTCTGCCAACCAAACGAGCATCCGGCTTCAATCGCCACGCGCTTCTGGCAGTCATGCGGAAGAACCTGGGCGCGATACTCGGCGCTTTGCTTGTCGAACAGATCCCATGACGGCATGGCGACCACGCGCACATTCGTCCCTTCCTTGGCCAGTTCCTTGGCCGCATCCAGCGCCAGACTGACCTCGGATCCCGTTCCGATCAGGATCAGGTCCGGCGTGCCCTGTCCGCTCTGCCACAGGGTGTAGGCGCCCTTTTCCAGATTCGACGCGGCGGGATACACCGAGCGGTCAAGCACCGGCAGGTTCTGGCGCGTGAGTAGCAGCAACGTCGGGCCGGTGGTATTCTTCAGCGCGGCCATCCAGGCAGCGACCGTCTCGGTCGGATCGGAGGGCCGGATCACAGAGACATTAGTCATGCAGCGCCAGGAGGCCATATGCTCGATCGGCTCGTGCGTCGGGCCGTCCTCACCGACGTGGAAACTATCGTGCGTGAACACGTAGATCGTCGGCAGCTTCATCAGCGCGGCCACGCGGATCACCGGCCGGCAGTAGTCGGAGAACACAAAGAACGTCGAGCCATAGACGCGGAACCCGCCATGGAGCTGCAGTCCGTTCAAGATAGCCGCCATGCCCAGTTCGCGGATACCAAAATGCAGGTTACGGCCCTCGAACTTGCCCGGCATGACCGAGGCGTACCCGTCGAGGAACGTCTTGGTGCTGGGTGCGAGATCCGCGGCGCCACCGATGATCCAGGGCATCGCCTTGGCGAGCTTCTGGAGGACCTTGCCGGAGGACACACGGGTGGCCTCGGGCTTGTCGAACACCGGCATCTGCTGCTCCAGATCGGAGGGCAGCACCTGCGCGAGACCTTCCCCCCAGGCCTTGGCCAGGTCGGGATACGCCACGGTGTATTTCTTGAACGCGGCTTCCCAGGCCACCACCTTGGTGTCCAATTCGCGGGCGCGGGCGGCGAACATCTCGCGCACCTCGTCCGGAACATAGAAGTCCTTGTCTTCCGGCATGCCCAGCGCCTTCTTGGTCGCCTTGACCTCCTCGACACCGAGGGGTTCGCCATGCGCCTTGTGGGAATCATGCAGGTGCGGCGAGCCCTGGGCGATATGGGTGCGGGTAATGATCAGCGTGGGGCGTTCCTTTTCCGCCTTGGCGGCAACAATCGCCTTGTCGATCTCGACAAGGTCATGCCCGTCGATCTCCAGCACATTCCACTTATAGCCGAGGAAGCGCTTGCGGACATCATCGCTGTAGGCGAGGCTCGTGTTCCCCTCGATGGTGATATGGTTGCTATCGTAGAACAAGATCAGCTTGCTCAGGCCCAGGTGGCCGGCGGTGGAAAACGCCTCGTGCGAGAGGCCTTCCATGAGGTCGCCATCGCCGCAGAACACATAGGTATAATGGTCGACCGGCGTGAACGCACCGGCGTTGAAGCGGGCGGCCAGCATGCGCTCGGCCAGCGCCATCCCGGTGCCAACGCCGCAGCCCTGCCCCAGCGGGCCGGAGGTGGCCTCGACACCGACAGTGTGGCCGTATTCCGGATGCCCGGGCGTCTTGCTACCCCATTGCCGGAACTGCTGCAATTCCGTGATAGGGAGGTCATAGCCGCTCAAGTGCAGCATGCTGTACAGCAGCATCGAGCCATGGCCGCCGGACAGCACGAAGCGGTCGCGGTTGGCCCAGTCGGGGCGCGACGGGCAGTGGTTGAGATGATTGAGAAACAGCACGGCCGCCACATCCGCCATGCCCATGGGCATCCCGGGATGCCCTGAATTCGCCTTCTGAACGCCGTCCATCGCCAATCCACGAATGGTATTTGCCGCCAAACTAATTGCTTTGCTCACCGAACTGTACTCCTTATATTGGGAAGAAAGCCCTTGCGCGCCCCCTTCACTTCCTTTATATTGCGCCTGTTAATCGTAGCGATTCACGTTCGGTTGTCCAGTCCGCAATTCCCGCGGTCGTCGGTAAACCTCTGTCACGCCAATTCGTGGCCGAATTATGCCGGGAGCGGGATTTTTTGCGCCTGATCGCCGTCATGAACTTGTTTTTCTAGGATTTTTTGAGGCGAGTTCCGCCCCTGGACGGGGCAACAAAAAAATAAAAGAGGAGACCTGAGATGGCAGCGAAAGACGGAAAGAAGTATGTGTACAGTTTCGGAGCCAAGAAGACCGACGGTGGCGCCGAGGACAAGAACCTGCTCGGTGGTAAGGGCGCAAATCTGGCCGAAATGTGCCATTTGAAGCTGCCGGTTCCCCCGGGATTCACGGTGTCGACGGAGTGCTGCAACGACTTCTTCGCCAACAAGTCGAAGTTCCCGAAAGTTCTGACGGAGCAGGTCGAAGACGCCCTCCGCCTGATTGAAACCGAAATGGGAATGAAGTTCGGCGATGCGCAAAACCCGCTATTGGTCTCCTGCCGCTCCGGCGCCCGCACCTCCATGCCCGGCATGATGGAAACAGTCCTGAACGTCGGCCTGTGCCCCGCCACGATCCCCGGCCTGGTTGCCAAGACCGGCAATGAGCGCTTCGTGTACGATTCCTACCGCCGCCTGATCATGATGTATTCCGATGTCGTGATGGAAAAGGCCGAGGGCCTCGAACTCGGCGAAGGCAAGGGCATCCGCGTTCAGCTCGAGGGCATTATGCACGAGCTTAAGGCCAAGAAGGGCTACAAGTCCGACACGGACATGACGACGGACGACCTGAAGATCCTGTGCGAGAAGTTCAAGGAGCGGATCAAAAAGGTGATCGGCAAGGCCTTCCCGGACGACCCGATGGCCCAGATGTGGGGCGGTATTGGCGCCGTGTTCAAGAGCTGGAACGGCAAGCGCGCCGTGTCCTACCGCCGCATCGAGAGCATCCCGGACGAGTGGGGCACCGCCGTCAACGTCCAGGCAATGGTCTTCGGCAACATGGGCAACACCTCGGCCACTGGCGTGGCGTTCACCCGCAACCCGGCCACCGGCGAGAACAAGTTCTACGGCGAATGGCTGATCAATGCGCAGGGTGAGGACGTCGTCGCCGGCATCCGCACGCCGAGCCCGTTGAACAACGACACCAAGAACGACCAGAACCGCCACCTGCAGTCGCTGGAAGAGCAGATGCCCGGCACCTACAAGCAGTTGCTGTCCATCCGCGCGACGCTCGAGGGTCATTACAAGGACATGCAGGACATCGAGTTCACCATCCAGGACGGCAAGCTGTTCATGCTGCAGTGCCGCAGCGGCAAGCGCACCGGCACGGCCGCCCTGAATATGGCCATGGATATGCTCGCTGAGGGCCTGATCGACAAGAAGACGGCCGTGATGCGGCTGAAGCCCGCCCAGCTCGACGAGCTGCTCCACCCGATCGTGGACCCGAAGGCCGAGATCATGGCCAAGCTGCTCTGCAAGGGGCTGCCCGCGGGGCCCGGCGGCGCCTGCGGCCATATCGTGTTCACCGCCCATGAGGCGGTCAAGCAGGCCAAGGCCGGCAAGACCGTTATCCTGGTTCGCGAGGAGACCAATCCCGAGGATGTCGAGGGGATGCAGGCGGCCGAGGGCATCCTGACCGCCCGCGGCGGCATGACCAGCCATGCGGCGCTCGTCGCCCGCGGCTGGGGCAAGTGCTGCATCGTCGGCGCCGGCGCCATGCATGTGGATGCGGCCAAGAAGACACTGACTGTCGGCAACACCGTTCTCAAGGAGGGTGCCCTGGTGACCCTGAACGGGACCCGCGGCCACGTGTACAACGGGAAGGTGCCGCTGGTGGATTCTTCAGAGAATCCCCGCTTCCAGGAGTTCATGGGCATTGTCGACACGTTCCGGACGATGGGGGTGCGCGCCAACGCCGACACGGCGGAAGATGCCCGCAAGGCCCGCGCGTTCGGCGCCGAGGGAATCGGCCTGTTCCGCACCGAGCACATGTTCTACGGTAAGGGCAGTGATGAACCCCTGTTCCTGCTCCGCAAGATGATCCTCAGCAAAACCGTCGAGGAGCGTACCTCGGTGCTGAAGAAGTTGTTCCGGTTCGTGAAAAGCGACATCAAGGCCACCTTGGCCGCGATGGACGGACTGCCGGTCACCATCCGCCTGCTGGACCCGCCGCTGCACGAGTTCGTGCCGCAGAGCGCCGCCAAGCAGAAGGAACTGGCCACCAGCCTCGGGATCACGCCGAAAGAGGTCAAGGCCCGCGGCGAGGCCCTGCACGAGTCCAATCCGATGATGGGTCACCGCGGTGTGCGCTTGGGGGTCACCTACCCGGAGATCACCGAGATGCAGGTCCGCGCGGTCTACGAGGCGGCGGCGGAATTGATCAAGAGTGGCAAGAACTGCCTGCCCGAGATCATGATCCCCGTCACCTGCGACATGAACGAGCTGAAGCACCAGAAGGCCCTCATCAAGGCCGTCTATGACGACGTCGTGCTGCGCAAGAAGATCGACGCGATCCCGCACCTGATCGGGACCATGATCGAGATTCCCCGCGCCGCACTGTTGGCGGACCAGATGGCCAAGGAAGCCGACTTCTTCTCGTTCGGGACCAATGACCTGACCCAGATGACCTTCGGCTTCAGCCGCGATGACATCGGCGGGTTCATGAATGACTACATCGAGCAGAAGATCATCCCGGCCGACCCGTTCCAGACGATCGATCAGGAGGGCGTGGGCCAGCTGATCAAGTTCGCGGTGGAGCGCGGCCGCCAGACCAAGAAGGGTCTCAAGGTCGGAATCTGCGGCGAGCAGGGTGGCGACCCCGAGTCGGTGCGGTTCTGTTTCAAGAGCGGCTTGAACTACGTGAGCTGCAGTCCGTTCCGTGTGCCGATCGCCCGTTTGTCGGCCGCTCAGGCGGCGATCAAGGGCTGATCCCTCACGGGTAACCAGACCAGATAGGCAAACGCCCCGGAAGAAATTCCGGGGCGTTTTTATTTCGGAAATTAACTCACGTCGCGGGAACTACCGCTGGCGGGGTGTTCGTCGTGGCGGCCGGCAGTTTATCCTGGCCTTTCCGCCCGGCCCCCTTGTGGCGAAGCCCCCGTCCCTCTCCATCCCCGCCCCGCTTGCCTTGGAGACCCTTCATTTTCTCGCGCATCTTGGCCCGCTGCCCGGGTGTAAGAATTCGTTGTACAGCCACCATCTGCTTGATTCGCATCTTCGCAATGTCTGTCCGCACCTGACCGATGTCATCGGTTCCCTTGAGCAAGGCCGCTTCATCCGGAGTCTCTTGATTTAGCAGCTTGGCCTGTTGCACTGCCAGCGCCCGCATCTTCACGGTGAGCACGTTCATCTCATTTGTCGTAGCCTGCTTGAGCGCCTTCAGTTGGGACTGTTGATCGGGCGTGAGTCCAAGGTCGTTCATCATATCCATCAGCGGCCGCTCTCCGGCGCCCAGATAGTGCTCACTCAGTTTCGCACGCCCATTTCTTTCCTTTTGTTCCTGCGCGAACGCCACCACCACCACGTTCATCACCACCACCATCATCATGACCCATGTTTTCATCTTAAACTCCTTCATTCTTTATCCGCAACGCACCATACTGACTCAAAACGGAAATCTGCGGTTTTTATTGTAGTGTTTTCGGGCTTTATTGAGGTTTTCTTGGGGCCTGTTAATTTCTTTTGTCCTGCAGCCCCTTTGTTATGAATGAGTTAGGGAACTCCTGATGGCGTTCCGGTTCGGGATCAGGACTCCTTAAGCCCACAATTCAGCATTTAGTTTTATTTAGCACAAGCGCTATAACGCAAGATGTGGGGGTGTAAGACGCGAATCTATCAACCTGTCGTAGGTCTAAAAAAACTTCGCGAAATCGTGCAAAACGCCTTGCCTGATTGGGTCTCCTCCCCTATTGTCCTGCGTCAGCGGGTCCAAGAGTAGAGGGTAGCAGGGGTGTTAATAACCTGTTAACAAGTCAAAATCATGCTTGGAACCGCATGGATATTGGTTTTGCTTGCGATTCGAGGCCTATGGGGCCTTGTTTGAGGCTTAAAAGTTTTGTGTCAGACACAAGGCGCCTTGGGTGGCGCCTTGATTATGGGAGACATTATCGTGGATTCGAATAACGCCAAAACGCTGTGGACTGCAGCCTGCGATCATCTTCGCAAGCGCCTCCACCCGGATGTGTATTCCCGCTGGATTGACGTCATTGAGCCCGGAACCGTTGAAGGCCAGACGTTGTCGCTGACTGTGGGAAACAATTTTTACCAGACATGGCTCGAGGAAAACTATCTCGACCTGATCCGCTCCGCCGTGTCATCGGTGTCCGATGAGCCCCTCGATATTGTCTTCCGGGTCGGGCAGCGCACCGCGCCGGCCGTGGTGGATGAGGCACCGGCCACCGAGGAGAAGGCGCCCGTGAAGCGCGGGGCCGCCCCCGCGCGGGGCGTAACGTCCTCCATCTTCAACCCGCGGTTCACGTTTGACGGGTTCATTGTCGGTCCCTCCAACAACTTTGGACATGCCGCGGCACTCGCCGTGGCGCAATCGCCGGCCCGGGCATACAACCCGCTCTTCATCTACGGAGGCTCCGGTCTGGGCAAAACCCACCTGATGCAATCGATCGGCCATCATGTGCTTCGAAACTCGAATGCCAAAATCGCCTATCTCTCCTCCGAAACGTTCACCAATGAATACATCGACGCGCTGCAGAATAAGGCGCTGGTGCAGTTCCGCCGTAAGTACCGGAGCATGGATCTGCTTCTGATCGACGACATTCACTTCCTGGCAGGCAAGGAGCGGATGCAGGAGGAGTTCTTCCATACGTTCAACGCCCTGTTCGACGCCCACAAGCAAATCGTGCTGACCAGCGACCGCGCCGCCGGCGAGATCCAGGGGCTGGAGCAGCGTCTGGTGACCCGCTTCGAATGGGGCTTGGTCACGGAATTGCAGCCGCCCGACTTGGAAACCCGCATCGCCATCCTTCGAACCAAGCAGGCGCAGGGGGGCTTGAAGCACTCCGATGAGGTGATTCTCTTTATCGCCAAGTCCATCCGCTCCAATATCCGCCGCCTCGAGGGAGCGTTGATCCGGGCCACTTCCTATGCCTCGCTCATGAATCGCGCCCTGACGGTTCAGGACCTCGAGACGCTCCTGAGGGACACCCTTGACCAGGAGAAGCAGGACGACCTGACATTCGAGCACATCATGAAGACCGTGGCGGACCATTACGATATCCGCCTGGTGGATATGACCAGCAAGCGGCGCCCGGCCTCCATTACGCTGCCCCGACAAGTGGCCATGTATCTGTGCCGGTCCCTGACTCCATCCTCGCTTCCATCCATTGGCGGGGCGTTCGGAAAAACCCACGCAACCATTCTTCACGCCTGCCGCCTCGTGGAGAAGAAGATGGAGACCGATTCGGACCTTCGCCAGAACGTTGCCCACCTTTCCCGTCAGTTGGAGAAGAAAAGTTGACAACCCTGTACATAACTTGCACTAATGCTGTTCGTATCCCGGGAGGGTGGAGTTGTCACCGGTTATCGTCAGTGAATCGGTTGGCGTAATGAACAGGGTCACCCCAATATATCGGCTGGTTTCGCGGGAGTTTTTGACCATTGTGAAGTTGTTGCGGTTATCGACAGGGTATAATAAGACGGATATTTTGAAATAGGGATAAGATACTATTCTTCAGATTGTTGAAAAGAAGCTAGGAACACCATGAAACTTGTCATTGCTAAAGACGCCGTTATGTCAGGACTCCAAATGGTTCACGGCGTGGTCAATGTCCGCCCCACCCTGCCTGTCCTGTCCAATGTCCTGATGGAAGCGAAGGACGACAAGCTGACGCTTACGACAACGGACATGGAAGTGACCATGAGGTGTTCGGTGGAAGCCAAGACGGGGAAGGCAGGGGCCACGACAATTCCGGCGCGGCGGCTCTTGAGCATTATTCGGGAACTCCCGATGGGGAACATCGAAATTGACGTGGATGACAAGAACGCGGCATCGATTACCTGCGGCAGTTCTTTTTTCAAGATCAACGGGCTTCCGGACGACGAATTTCCGACCCTTCCGAAAAGTGATGCCACCCATACTTTTACCGTTGAGCAGAAGGTGCTCAAGGATATGCTTCAGAAGACGGCATACGCGGCATCCACGGATGAGACCCGGTTTATTCTGAATGGCACCTTGATGAGTTTCAAAGGGGGCAAGGTGACGCTGGTGGCAACCGATGGACGGCGGTTGGCACTGACGGAACACGAGTTGGAATTCCCGAAAGAATCTGAATGTGATGCGATTGTTCCCACCAAGGCGATCAATGAGTTGATCCGTATTCTTCGGGATGAGGGAACGGTTAAAATTCATGCCGGGAAGAACCAGGCCTCCTTTGAATTCGATGAGGTGACGCTGACCACCAAGCTGATCGAGGGAATATACCCGAATTTCCGGCAGGTGATTCCGGGACAGTGCGAGCAGCGCATCGCGGTGGAGCGTGAGGTGTTGTTGACGGCCCTTAAGCGGGTGGCCTTGCTGACCAGCGAGAAGTCGAGTTCGATCAAGCTGATCTTTGGCAAGAACAAGTTGAAAATCAGCGCCTCCTCCCCGGATGTTGGTGAGGCACATGAATCCATTTCGATCAAGTATTCCGGCAAGGATATCCAGGTGGCGTTCAACCCAGACTACATCATGGAGCCGTTGAGGAATATCGCCAACGATGAGATTTACGTCGAACTGATTGACGATATCAGCCCGGGCGTGATCAAGTGCGATGTGCCCTTCATCTACGTGCTGATGCCCATGCGGATTTCCTGATTATCAGGAAACAGTCCAGTCAAAGGCACCGCACCACGGTGCCTCCACCGTCAGCCGGTCTCCGCGGCTGACAGGGC
>Ga0334722_10007176_pt1 | contig 10851 bp, 8 predicted proteins | sample C3_bottom_MG_FD_207210 | JGI IMG/M metagenome (GOLD analysis project Ga0334722, IMG submission 207210) | Sediment microbial communities from Yellowstone Lake, YNP, Wyoming, USA - C3_bottom | ecosystem: Environmental > Aquatic > Freshwater > Lake > Sediment | place: USA: Wyoming | collected...
TGCCGGCCGGCCCGTCCTCGGACACGCTGATCGAGACGTTGCTGCAGACCGGCGCCTCGTTGACGTTGGTGACGGTGACGCTGAGGTCCTGGGTGTCGAAGAGGCTGCCGTCGCTGGCCTTGACCGTGACCTCGTAGACGTTGTTGGCGCCAACGTCGGTGGGCGCCTCGAAGTCGGGGGCGACCAGGAAGGTCAGGACGCCGCTGGCGCCCACGATGCTGAACTTGGCCGCGTCGGCGCCGCCGGAGATGCTGAAGCTCAGGGTGGTGCCGGCGTCGGGATCGGTGGCGGTCACGGTGGTCACCGCGGTGCTGTTCTCCGCGACCGAGGCTGTGCCCGTGGCGCCGCCGCCGTTGCTGGTGATCACCGGGGCGGTGTTCGACGGGGTCAGGGCAAAATCTGCGTCCTCGTCAGTGATGTCCTTCGTCGCGATATTACTGCTGCCAGTAATAACACCATTGTTTACCGATATGGCGTGGGTGGCTGACGTTGTGTACCCGGTCGCGCCCGCACTCATGCTTACGGTGGTGGCTGAGCCACCGGCGAAGTTCACACTTAAGGTGTAGAGGCCACTCGCATCAGTGGATACTGTTTGTGTACCGCCGCTCACGCATGAGCATGTGAATGTGATTGACGTATTGGCAAGAGCCGCGCTTGTGTCCGAGCGCGTAATCTTGCCTTTGATTGTTGCGTTGCCGGCCGCAACGTACGGCCCCACGATCGGACCGCCACCCGGCGCTCCTGCCGGGACAACCGCGTCCGTCGAGATGTCGGCAATGGCACGCGCCAGGTTCAGGCGGCCGTTACCCGTCTGATCCACCGTGCCGACCGGGTCCGCGGTCCGCGCCAGCCGCCCGACGGTCACGCCGTTCGACGCAGACGGATCCACGGCACGCAGCAACGCAGCGGCCGCCGCGACTTCGGCGGCCGAGGCCGAGGTGCCAGTCACGGACGAGTAACCGCCTCCGGCGGCCGTGGCCAGGATGGCCGTACCGGGCGCGGCGATGAACGTGTCGGCGCCGTAGTTGCTCGACGCCCAGAGCGCGTCCGTCTGATCCGTCGCGGAGACGCCGATGACGCCCCGATCGCCGGCCGGGAAGGACGCGACGGAGGACCCGTCGTTGCCGGTCGCGGCGACGAGGACGACATCGTTCGACCAGGCGTAGTCGATCGCGGCCTGAAGCGAGGCCGAGTAGCCGTAGTTCGAGAAGGCCATGAGGATGACGTCGGCGCCATGATCGGCGGCGTAGACGACGCCCTCGATGATGTCGCTGTCCTGCCCGGCGCCGTCGGCGCCGAGGACCGTGACGGGCAGCACCGACACGCCGGCATAGGCGACGCCGGCGATGCCTGCGCCGTTATCGGTGGCGGCGGCCATGATGCCGGCCAGCCACGTGCCGTGGCCGTTCGGGTCGGAGCGGCCGTCGGAGCCGTCGAGGATCGAGGTGCCGGCGAGGATGCGCCCCGCCAGGTCCGGATGGGACGCGTCGACGCCCGTGTCAAGGAGCGCGATCGTGGCCGTGCCGGCGGGCGCCACGGTACCGAAGGCCTGGTCCCAGCCGATGACCGGCAGCGACCACTGGCTCGCGTAGGACGTATCCGAGGGCGCGGCTTCGGCGGCGCGGGTGGCGTCGGCCTCGACGCGCAGGACGGCCGGGTTGGCCAGCAGGGCGGCAAAGTCGTCGGCGAGGGTCGGCACGGCCATCTCGACGGCGTGCATCCGCAGCACCGGGATGGAATCGGTCTCGACGGCGTCCACGGTGGCGAGGACGGCGGCCTGTGCCGCGGCGCTGACGCCGGGAGCGAAGGTGACGATGTAGGGGACGCGGGCGATCGGAGCCGGCGTCGGGGTCGGGGTCGGCTCAGGTGTGGGCGCCGGGGTCGGATCGGGAGTGGGCGCTGGCGTCGGATCGGGAGTGGGCGCTGGCGTCGGATCGGGCGTGGGCGCTGGCGTCGGGTCCGGCGTGGGCGCCGGGGTCGGATCGGGCGTCGTGCTCGGGGCAGGGTCCACCGTTGGCGCAGGGGTCGGGTCCGCCGCACGCACGACCGCGGGTCCCAGGGAACCGAAGACGAGCAGGATGGCCTGGACGAAGGCCAGGACGGCCCACAGCAGTCGCTGCCGGGTGGCGGTTGTACCGAGCATCGATGGGATCCCCTTTCCCGCGCCGGTCACCGCATGGCGACGCCGACGCAGCGCAGCCCCGCGTCAGGGTGCGCTCGTGCATTGGATGAATGGCTGCGACCGCTTGCCGGCCGCCGACGGGATGAGTGCAACAAGAGTCGATCGATGCGTCGACGGGGCGGGCGGACCGTGGCCTGGGTATTCGGTTGTGGGCGACAGACTGGTACTTTCGTCCTGCCGATGCAAGGGCCAAAGTCCCTTTCCGTCGACAGCACGCACCACGAAAGCCGCCGCGGTCTCGCTCGGGTGCCACCCGCGCAATATCCCCGAGGCAGCGGCTAGCGGGACCTCGGTGAGAGGTCGGTAGCGGGCCGGAAGAGGGAGACTTTCTTCCCGTTCGGAAACACGGCGTTCAACTCGAGTTCTGCTCCCGCGGTCCTTGCGAGCCGGCGGATCGTCGAGACCTTGACGTCCGTCGCCCGTTCGATGCGGGAGACGTTCTCCTGACTCATCGAGGCTGCGGACGCGAAGGCCTCCTGAGTCATCCCGACAGCCTCGCGGAGGGCAGTCAGGGCGAGAATAACGTCGATCTCGTGCCCGTACTGCTCGATGCGGGCGCGCCGAACAGGATCGGCCATCGCCGCATCGATCTCAGCCTGAAAGTCCTTCATCGCATAGTCCAGTTCTGGCCACGAGTATTCGTCCCGCATACTAGCATGTCAAGATGGTACGGCTGCGGCCGGAACAGGACAGTACGCGGGCCGGATCACCCCCGGATCAACGGCGGGCGGCCCAGGAGTCCGGCCACCACGGGAACGATGCGCTCGATCCAGAGGGCGTACTGCGCACCGCTCGGGTGGAGGCCGTCGTCAGCCACGAGCGAGCGGTCGTCGCGCGCTCGCAGCGAGATGTCGTGGATAGCGACGTGGGCGACGCCTCGGGCCCCCGCCTCCCCGGCGAGGATCGCGTTGAAGGCCCGGATGGCCGCCGACTGTCGCGCCGGGTCGCCGTAGTCGGCGCCGGCGGGGGTGACCGTGTAGTCGGGCGTCGAGACGGTCAGGATCCGGTCGGCCGGCAGACGCAGCTGCAGGGCGTCGAGGATCGTCGCAACGCTCGCCTGGTAGCGCTCGGCCTGCACGCCCTGCACGACATCGTTGACGCCGATGAGGAGGCTCACGAAGTCCGGCCGCAGCCCATCGAGCGCCGGCAGCTGGTCGCGGACCACGTCGCCGCTGGTCCAGCCGTTGACGGCCAGGTTGGCCACGAGCTCCAGCAGGGGCGCCTCGGGCAACGCCGCCGCCAGCCTGGCGACGAGCTGGTTCGGCCACCGCTCCGCCTCGCCGACCGCCGTGCCGATCGTGTAGGAGTCGCCCAGGGCGACGAAGCGGAATGCCGAGCGGGGTACCATGGCCGGGAGTCTAGGCCACCACAGGAGGGACAGATGGCGATCCAGGAACGGCGCATGGACCGCATGATCGGCAGCGTCGCCCATGTCTTCGACTGGTTCAGGGGCGGCTCCTGGGAACGCCACCATCTCGATCCGGGCATCGCCGACTTCACCTTCGGCAACCCGCAGGAGATGCCGCTGCCCGGGCTCGTCGATGCGCTCCAGCGCAACGCCGTGCCCCAGGACAAGGACTGGTTCGCCTACAAGTTCAGCGAGGCGGAGCCACGCCGCATCGTGGCCGACTCGCTGCGCCGTCGGACGGGCATCGCCTTCGAGCCCGAGGACGTGGCCATGACCGCCGGCGCCTTCGGGGCGCTGGGCGTGACTATCCGGGCCCTGTGCGACGAGGGCGACGAGGTCATCTTCCTCTCGCCGCCGTGGTTCTTCTACGAGCTGATGATCCTCTCCTCGGGGGCCACGCCGGTGCGGGTCCGACTGTCGGCACCCGACTTCGACCTGGACGCCGACGCCGTCGCCGCCGCCATCACCCCGCGCACGCGGGCGATCATCATCAACAGCCCCAACAACCCCAGCGGCCGGATCTACCGCGCACCGGAGCTGGCCGCGCTCGGCCGGGTGCTCGAGGAGGCCTCGGACCGCAACGGCCGGCCGATCATCCTGCTCTCCGACGAGTCCTACAACCGCATCGTGTTCGACGGCCTCGAGTTCCGCAGCCCGGCCCTCGACTACGGGGCCACGATCACCATCTACACCTACGGCAAGACGCTCCTGGCACCCGGCCAGCGCATCGGCTACGCGGCCCTGTCGCCCACCTTCCCGGACCGCAAGCTGACCCGCTTCCGGATCATGGTCCAGCAGCTGGCGTCGGGCTGGGGGTTCCCCAACGCCCTCCTCCAGCACGCCATCGGCGACCTGGAGGCGCTCTCGGTGGACATCGCCGCACTCCAGGCCCGCCGCGATCGGATGGTGCCGGCGCTGCGCGGGATGGGCTACGAGGTGTCGCGGCCGGAGGGCACGTTCTACCTCATGGTGCGCTCCCCCGACCCGAACGACCTTGCCTTCACGGACCGGCTGGCCGACATGGGGGCGCTGGTCCTGCCGGGCACGATCGTCGAGTGCCCGGGCTGGTTCCGCATCTCGCTCACGGCCAGCGACGAGATGGTCGAGCGCAGCCTGCCCGCGTTCCGCACCGCCTTCACGGAGGCGCGCTGAGGGTCCGACCTCAGGCTTCTAGCACCGCCTCGGCCTCTTCCTCGATCGACTGCGACGACGCGGCGGCCGCGGCGGCCTCCTCGCGGGCGCGGCGGACGCCCGCTTCGTGGCGGATGATCAGCGCCACGCCGGTCACGATGACCGCGCCGCCCACGAGCATCGCCGGCGTGATCGACTCGCTGAGGATGACCGCCCCGAGGACGACGGCCACGACCGGGTTGACGTAGGCGTACGTCGCAACGCGCGAGATCGGGGCGTGCTGGAGCAGCCAGGTGTAGGCGCTGAACGCAACCAGGGAGCCGAAGACGACGAGGTAGCCCAGCGCCAGCAGCGCATCCGGCGTCTCGACCCAGGTCGCCGGCGCGAACGGCTCGCCCCGCAGCGTGCCGGCGACGAGCATGAGCGCGCCGCCGGCGAGCATCTGGAACGAGGTCGAGACGAACGGATCCGCCGGCAGCGGCAGGCGCGAGGAGACGAACGAGCCGGAGGCCCAGCAGATGCTGGCGATGACCAGCAGCCCGAGGCCCAGGGGTTCGACGTTGCCCGACAGCCCCGCCGGCACCACCAGGGCACCGACGCCGACGAAGCCCACGGCGACCCCGAGGAGCGTGCCGCGGGCCACGCGGTCTCCCGTGATCGTGCGCAGGACGACGACCCAGATCGGCGTCGAGGCGATGATCAGCGCGGTCAGCGCCGAGGGCACCGTCTGCTCGGCAAGCACGACCATCCCGTTGCCCCCGAGCAGGAGCAGCGCCCCGACGAGGGCGACCGAAGCGAGGCGCCGTCGCTCCACGCGCAGCCGTCCCGGCCCGGAGCGGATGATGACGGCGAGGGCGACGATCGAGCCCGCGAGGAGGAAGCGGAGCCCGGCGCTCAGAAGCGGCGGCAGGTCCGCCACGACGATCCGGATGGCCAGGTAGGTCGAGCCCCAGACCACGTAGACGACGAGCAGCGCCAGCCAGACGCGCAGCTCCTCGGCGCGGTGGTCGGAGGGCGTCCGCGGGCTCGCGGCGGGGGCGCTCACGGGAAGGCTGCCAGGGCATCGCGCACCAGGCCGAGGAAGCGCTCGCGGTCGATGCCCACCCCGACATCCGCGTTCGGCGGCCGCCCGGCCAGGCCGTGCAGGTCGACGACGGTGCGCCCGCGTGTCAGCTCGCTCGTCGTCTCCACGTCCACACGATACGGCTCGGTGCGCACGAGGCCCAGGTCCAGGACGTGGGCCACGGCCACGGCGTCGTGGATGGGCGACCCGTCCCAGCCGTAGCGGTCGCGGTGGAAACGGGCGAAGAAGCGGAAGAGGTCGGCGAAGACGCGGCCGGTGCGGGTCCCCAGCGTCGCCCAGGCGTCGGACTCGGCCACCGTGACGCGCGCCTGGTGGGTCACGTCGAGGCCCATCATCGCCACCGGCAGCCCGCAGTCGAAGACCTCGGCGGCGGCCTCCGGGTCGACCCAGATGTTGAACTCGGCCGAGGCGGTGGCGTTGCCCTCGCCGATCGAGCCGCCCATGAGGCAGATGCGCGCGATGCGCGGCCGCAGCTCCGGATGTGCGCGCAGGAGCGACGCGATGTTCGTGAGTGGCCCCGTGGGCACGAGCGTCACGGGGTTCGGGCTCCCGCGGATGAGGCGGGCCATGAGCGCGACCGCCCCCTCGGGGACGGGCCCCGCGGCCGGCTCGGGCAGGTCGGCGCCGTCGAGGCCGCTCTCGCCGTGCACGCCGGCGGCGACGCGCAGCGGCCGCAGCAGCGGACCCTCCGCGCCCATGGCCACCGGCACGTCCGTCCGGCCGGCGAGCGTCAGAACCGCGAGGGCGTTGCGGGTCGTGCGCCGCACGTCGGCGTTGCCGCCCACGGTCGTCACCGCCAGCAGCCGCACCTCCGGCCGCGCAAGGGCCAGCAGGATCGCCAGGGCATCGTCGTGGCCCGGGTCGCAGTCGAGGATGATCGGCCGCGGCGCCAGTCCCTCCGGAACGACGGGACTCGTGTCCGACCCGCTCATTCCTTCTCGTACGGCCGGCCGTCGGCGGCGGGCGCGCGAACACGACCCACGAGGCCGGCCACCACGACGATGGTCGCGAGGTACGGGGCCATCTGCAGGAACTCGGATGGCAGTGCGATGTTGAGGATGGACAGGCGGGCCTGGAGCGCATCGGCGAAGCCGAAGACGAGGCTGGCGAGGAAGGCACCGATGGGCGTCCAGGCGCCGAAGATCATGGCCGCCAGGCCGATGAACCCGCGGCCTGCGGTCATGTCCTGCACGAAGCTGCCGGTCGAGCCGAGCGTGAAGTAGGCGCCGCCGACGCCGGCCACGATGCCGCCCAGGATCACGTTCCGGTAGCGCGTCAGGACGACGTTGATCCCGACGGTGTCGGCGGCGCGCGGGTGCTCGCCGACGGCGCGGACCCGGAGGCCCCAGCGCGTGTAGAAGAGTCCGTAGTGGATGAGCCCGATGAGGATGAAGAGCAGGTACAGGAACAAGTTCCCGCTGAAGAACATGGGGCCGATGATCGGGATATCGGACAGGACCGGGATCGGGATCTGGGGGAAGCGCGCGGGCTCGTTCAGCTCCCGGTGGGCCTGCAGGACGCGTGAGTAGACGAAGCCGGTGATCCCTCCCGAGAAGATGTTGATGACCGTGCCGGCGACGATCTGGTCCATGCGATAGCGGATGGTGAGGACGGCGAGGAGGGCTCCCAGTGCGGCGCCGACGAAGCCCGCCGCAACGAAGCCGAGGACGATGTTGCCGGTCCCGCTGCCCACCACCGCGCCCGTGAAGGCACCCGCCAGGAGCATGCCCTCGATGGCGATGTTCACCACGCCCGACCGCTCGCAGAGGATCCCGGAAAGCGCCCCGAACGTGATCGGCAGGCCCTTCAGGACGGTGAGTTGGAGGATCCCGATGAGGCTCATGGACTTGTCGACGGCGGCCCAGGTCAGGAAGCCGAACACGAAGAGCGTCACGGCGACCCCGAGGATCACCACCCATCGCGAGCCGAAGCCCCGGATCAGCTGCACGGCGCCGAGGAACGCACATACCGCTGCCACCACGTAGAGCGTCACGACGGAGGGGACGACGAGGTTCGGGATGTCGAGTCCCGTCTTGGATCCGGCCGGCTTGAGCACGAAGGTGCTGTTCGCGTCGGGCGCGATCCCGGATGCGAGCACGAAGGCGGCCAGCGCGGCCAGCAGCAGGTAGAAGATCCCGAAGATCCGCTGGCGGCGCAGGGCCGCGCGATCGACGATCCCGTCGGGCGCGGCGGCGATCGCCATCACGCGCCCCATCCCTTGCTGAAGACCTCGTACCCGGTCGCCTCCGGGACTCGGATACGGTAGATCCCACGCACCAGGGCGGGGGCCGCGACGAACATGATCACGAGGGCCTGGACCACGACCACCAGGTCGATGGGAATCCCCGTCGCCGACTGCATCGGCGTGGCGCCGGCGCGGAGCGCGCCGAACAGGAGCGCGGCGAAGATGATGCCCCTCGGCCTCGATCTGGCCATGAGTGCGATCGCGATCCCGTCGAACCCGAAGCCCGGCGAGATCCCCGATGTCAGCGACCTGGTGATGCCCAGGACGATGCTCGTGCCGGCAAGCCCGGCGAGCCCTCCGCTGATCATCATGGCCATGACCGTCGAGGCGGCGATGCTCATGCCCGCGTATCGCGCCGCCGTGGGATTGAAGCCTACCGCCCGGAACTCGAACCCCTTGGTCGTGCGGAACAGGAGCCACGATACGGCGAGCGCGGCTGCCAGACCGAGGACGAAGCCCCAGTTGGCGCGCAGGCCCTCGATGAGCGGCGGGTACCAGGCCGTCGCTTCGGTCACCTTCGAGATCGGATCGAAGCGGCCCTCGCGCTGGTAGCCCGGGAACTTGAGGATGAACTCGATGAGCCGGAAGGCGGTGTAGTTGAGCATGATCGTGACGATGACTTCGTGCGCCCCGGTCCTTGCCTTCAGGATGCCCGGGATGAAGCCCCAGATCGCTCCGCCGGCGAAACCGGCGGCCGCCGCGAGCGGCAGGTGGATGTACCAGGGAAGACCGGTCACCGCGAACCCGACGAAGGTCGCCGTGGCGGCCCCCAGGTAGAGCTGACCCTCGGCTCCGATGTTGAACAGGCCGCACTGGAAGCCAAGGGCGACCGCGAGACCGGTGAAGATCAACGGCGTCGCCGCGAGCAGCGTCTCGCTGAGCGGGTTGAACGCGGCGGCGATCTGGCCGCTGTCGCCCGAGGCGAACGCATCGAGGTAGGTGCCAGGACTGCCCAGCGCGCCGGTGACCAACGCCCCGTACGCGGTCCAGACGCTGCCCAACGCGTCCGCGAGTGCGGCCCCCGGGTCAGCCCCGAGACGCTGGAAGAAGGTGAGGTCCGAGAGCACGATGATGATCGCGCCGATCATGAGCGCGCTGACCACGGCGAGCACGGGCACCAGGAGGCTTCGGGCGGCTCCCTTCAGCCTCGAAGCAGGCGGCACCGGCGCGGCCCGCAGCTCGTCCGTCACGTGGCGGGGCCCCCAGCCACAGCGGGCGACGCGCCGGCTGGCGCTGCGCTCTCAAGGGGCAGCGAGCCGCCCATCAGCATCCCGAGCAGCTGTGGCGTCGCGCGCGCCGGTTCGACGATGTCGACGATCCGCCCCTGGTACATGACCGCGATCCGATCCGCCAGGGCGAGCACCTCGTCGAGCTCGGTCGACACGAACAGGACAGCCGCTCCCTCGTCGCGCTTCGCGACGATGCGGCGATGGATGTACTCGACCGAGCCCACGTCGAGCCCGCGCGTGGGCTGCGCGGCGACCAGCAGGCGGACGGGCCGGGAGAACTCCCGGGCGACGATCACCTTTTGCTGGTTTCCCCCCGACAGATCGCCGATGTCCACGAACACGGACGGCGTCCGGATGTCGAAATTCGCCACCAGCTCCGTGGCCGAGCGCTCGATGGCGTCGCGGTCGAGCCGGATGCCATGCGAGAACGGGGCACGGCAGTACGTGTTGAGCACGAGGTTGTCGGCGACCGTGAGCCCGGGCACGCAACCGTCCTCGAGCCGATCCTCGGGCACGTGGGCCACGCCCGCCTCGAAGATCGGTCGCGGCTCCATGCGAACGGCCGTGCCGCCGAACCGGATCGTCCCGGCGACCGGATGCCGGAGGCCGGTGATGGCGTCGACCAGCTCGGTCTGGCCGTTGCCCTGCACCCCGGCGATGGCCACGATCTCACCGGCACGCACCTGGAGATCCAGCCCGTCGACGGCCACATGGCCGCGGTCGTCGCGGACGACGAGTCCGTGGATCTCGAGAACCGGGACCCCCGGGTGCGCGGGCGTCTTCTCGACGATCAGTTCCACGGGCCGGCCGACCATCATCGACGCCAGGCTTTCCCGGGTCGCCTCGGCAGGCGTCGTCGTCCCGACGACGCGACCCCGCCGCAGGACGGTGATGCGGTCCGCGATCTCGAGGACCTCGTTGAGCTTGTGCGTGATGAAGACGATCGAGGTGCCGCTGGCCTTCAGCGACCGCATGATCTCGAACAGCTCCTCGTCTTCCTGGGGCGTGAGGACCGCGGTCGGCTCGTCCAGGACGAGGAGGTCGGATCGGCGGTAGAGCGTCTTGATGATCTCGACGCGCTGGCGAACGCCGACGGGAAGGTCCTCGACCGTGGCGTCCGGGTCGACCTTGAGGTTGTGCGCCTCGGAGATCTCGATGATCCGCCGGCGTGCCGTTGGGCGATCCAACTGCCCGAGCGGCCCGCGCACGGACTCGACGCCGAGCATCACGTTCTCGGTCACCGTGAAGACCGGCACGAGCATGAAATGCTGATGGACCATCCCGATGCCGGCGGCGATCGCCTGGCCCGGATCGTGGAACGTGACCACCCGGTCGTCGATCCGGATCTCACCCTCGTCCGGCTGGTAGAGGCCGTACAGGACGTTCATCAGGGTCGTCTTCCCCGCCCCGTTCTCCCCGAGCAGGGCATGGATCTCGCCCGGCTCAACGACCAGGTCCACGTCCTGGTTCGCGATGACGCCGGGGAAGCGCTTGGTGATGCCTCGAAGTTCCAGCCTCACGGTCGGTCAATCCTCGCGGCGGATCGAGGTGCTGTATACGTCACGGTCGGCG
>Ga0334722_10007178_pt1 | contig 10848 bp, 18 predicted proteins | sample C3_bottom_MG_FD_207210 | JGI IMG/M metagenome (GOLD analysis project Ga0334722, IMG submission 207210) | Sediment microbial communities from Yellowstone Lake, YNP, Wyoming, USA - C3_bottom | ecosystem: Environmental > Aquatic > Freshwater > Lake > Sediment | place: USA: Wyoming | collected...
TTGGTGCGGGACGAAGCCGGCAACGTAGTTGGTTGCCGAGCATTTGCTTTTGTTGATTAGCAACTGCAGGGGAGTCCTCTATACAGAGGACTCCCCTTTTTGTTGTGACAGGTATGAATGGTTGTAAGGTTTGTAACAGGGATGAAATGGAGGTTTACCATGAAAAAGGAGATGGTTTTGAGAAAAGTTGGTATGCTTTTTAATGTTGAAGTCGGGGTCAGACTTTGGGGAGAGGAAGTTGTGTATAAACCAGAATATGTTATCTGGGTATCACCAAAGCTGGTGAGACGAGCAAGGGGTAAATACTATATTGAGCTCCCTATCGAGGGTGTTGATATTGATCGTGGGAAGGGTGGTTTGGTTCTTCGTCCAGGATTGTTGAATTTGTTTGATGTTCGTGCGGTAATAGGTATGTATGGAGATTGGGACGAGGTGAAGGTGGATATTAACACCGATGGTAAAGTATACTTCTATCATACCGACCCCGGTCACGAGGCCGCTCTTGTTCTGACGGACGAGCCTGAGGTGGAATACAGGTGGAGAGTGGTGAAGTGGGTAGATGGGAAGCAGGTTGTTAAGGAAGGGTTCGGTGTCGTCGAGCTCGACGGCACCGTGAGGGAAGTCGAGGTCAATGGTGGGGATGCTGTTGCTTCTGTAGGTTAATAATCGAAAACAAGGGAGCCCGCTTGGGCTTCCTTTAATTTTAATCAAAACAAGGAGGAGGGTTGGATATGTGGATTCATGGTTATGGTTATATGCCTGATGAGTTTTACTATTTTGGTGGTGGTCAGAAAGATCTACTGCTTGGAGTTGGACTTGATGTTGAGATGAATACTGATAGCAGGGATGTTGGTGAAGATCTTAGTTATGAAGAGCTCAAGGAGAGGCTAAAAGTTGAGAACGAAGAGCATGCGTCTAAAGTTAGGGGGATTCTGAATTGTGATCTTTTTGATAAAGAGCATGTTTATATTAAAGAGTCTAACATGTTGGACTGGTGCGGGATTGGCTTCAGGATTGTAAGCCATCCTGCTACGTTAGAGTATCACCTTTCATCGATTCCGTGGGAACAGGCATTCAAATACTTGATCAAAAACAACTATCACAGTGAGTATACACTCCGATGTGGAATGCACATTCATATAAACAAAGGATATTTGGGAGATACTCCTGAGGAGATAATACTGAATGAAGAAAAGTTGCTTTACTTCTTCGAGCGGTATTGGTGTAAGCTAGTGGCAATGTCACGTAGGGATGAAGACGAGATATATGAATATTGTGCGAGGCGGGGGTATACTGACATTATAAGAGCGATCAAGGATGTTGTAGATGAAGACGGCGAGCCCCGTTTCTATGCAGTAGATTTCGGCAAGGAGCATTCTGTTGAAGTTAGACTGTTCAAAGGGACTTTAACATATAAGACGTTTGTTGCTACGCTTATGCTGGTTGCCAGAATTGTTGAGTTTTGCAAAGATAGACCTATCAGAAAGCTGATGAGCTGGCGCAAGTTCCAGGAGTTTTTGCTGGAGAACAAAGAAAGCAATAGTGTGCTCATAGAATATATGAAGAAGTGTAACGTATGGTTATAGCTTGATTTAGGGGAGTAGCTCTGGGGTTTAGATACTCTGCTCTGGGGCTGCTCTCTTCTAGTTTGGTGATGCGTTGAGATGGAAGGAGAGAAGCGGTGTATGTTATTTTATTTAGTTTGAAGTGGTAATTTGCTGAAAATTTGATCCTTTCTTTTATATTATTGTGTGGATGCAGAGTCAAAGAAAGTGTTTGACAGCAGTTGACTGGTGTGTGGTTGCTGTCGGAAAGCATTTTTAAGTGAGAATAAGGGGTTTAGCATGAGTGGTCGTAAGTTTTCTTTTACGCTTAGATTTACTAATAAGTATAATGATTATGACTACCCGGAGGTTAATGACATCTTTGGTAATTATGTTCATGTAGATTACGATGATGATAAGTTTTACTTGTTTACACAGAAGGCTACAACTAAAGCGCATTTATCGAAACTCTCGAAGTGGAAGGTAGCTTTTGAAAGGTTGTATGATTACGGATGGAATGGTAGTAGTGATTATATGCTGATAAATATACCTACTGATGATTTAGATCTAGGTAGGAAATTGAAAATCTTTTTTGATAATAACAGGGAACAGATAGAGGATTTGGCTAATACAGATCATTCTCGTCAGCATGGTCTTATAATTCGTTATCATAGTGGAATTATGGTTGAGTTCAGTGGTGTGGATCTGAGGCTTAAACGCAATATAGACTATGATGTATATGAATTGAAAATGAGACTCTTGTTGATAGATGCAATTTTGGATTACTGCGACTCGAGGTCTATTGATGATGTAAAAGATGAAACATGGGATGATTTTAGGGAGTTTGTTCGTGATCGTAGGGAGCTGAGGTCATATTTTAGAATATAGAGAAACGAGTTGGTTTATTGATGTGTAATGTAATAAAAAGCCAGGCTTGGACTGATTGAGTTGAGTTTTTTGTTTTTATGTAATGGGAATTTTGGTGCCTGGGGAGTTGATGGTATATATAGATGAGTTTAAGGATATAAGGTATTGTTGTAAAATGTTAGTTTTGAAGATGAAGGAGGTTTGAACATGGCAACTTACAAATTTAGTATTTTATTAAGAGCAGAGAGACCTGATTATGTGAATCCTTCGGAAGTATTGCGTGGTTTGAGTAGTATGCTTGCAGGTTATGCCGTTGTCGATTTTTTAGATTCGTTTGACGATGGGGTGCTTGAAATAAAAATACATTATGCTTCGGCCAGGGAGCACTTGTCGAAAATTGGATTGTTGGAAGATGCTATTGACTTTCTGGAGGATATGGGTTGTCGGAGTGGCTCTCCTATGTTGATACGCATACGGGGTCTTGGAAAGAGTATGCATAATAAGTTAAGAATATTTTTCAGTAATTATCTGTATGAAATGGCGAAGTTGTCAAGACTATCTGAAAGAGAGCTTGAATTTGGTGTTTTGCGTTTTGATGGGAATAGTGTAAGGTTTAAGTTTCGTGGGACATTTTATATACCTGATATAAGGGGAGCGATATTACTAACAGATGCAATTTTGCAATATTGTGAGTCTAGATCAATTGGGGATATAAAGGTAGAGACGTGGGAAGATTTTAAGGATTCTATTCGTAGTAGTGAACTATTGTCGTATATAGAATCTTTTCATTTGTAGTAAGTGAAGAATGTTGTTGGATGGAGGGGACAGGTGGACGCAGGATTCAGACCAGTGTTTTTTGAAGAGTTAGACATTTTGGGTTTATCAGATTACTGGAATTATTCTATGACTGACCGACCCCTTCTCTGGGCTAGAGGTCGTAAGTATTTTTACAAAGGCAAAGAAGTGATGAAGGCGAATGGTGGAAATATATTTTCAAGTCCGCAGGTTGTGGTGAAGGAAAGTGGTATAGAGATAGTGCCTGATGATAATGAGAAGGACATAAGTGGGATTGTTTATAAGACAATTGATCTTATTGCATCTACAATTGAGAAACACAAAAATGAATATGATGCTGTTGTTGTGTCATTTTCTGGTGGGAAGGATTCTACTGTTGTGCTAGATCTTGTAAGTAGAGCTATTCCGCCAGATGAATTTATTGTAGTGTTTAATGATACAACAATGGAGTTATCTACTACGTATGAGGCTGTTGAGCAGGCCAAAAAGAGGTATCCTAATTTATCATTTTATACTACGAAATCTAAAATGAATGCTGTTGAAGCCTGGAGGTTGTATGGACCACCAAATAGGTTCAACCGGTGGTGTCATGTTGAGTATAAATCTAAGCTGACTGTAGAGCTCGTAAAGGATGTTGTTGGAAATGCAGGAAGAGTGCTTGTTGTGACGGGGACTAGGAGGTTTGAGAGTAGTTCAAGGTTAAGGTATTCAGTGCTAGATGAATTGAAAGGAAGAGAGAATCAGACAAATTTTAATGCTATGTTGGACTGGACAGCAGAGGATGTATGGCAGTATATTCTTCAGAGAGGGCTTTTTATTAACAAAGCGTATCGGTATGGTATGAGGCGGGTTGGATGTGCATTGTGTCCTTTTTTGTCAGATTGGGATGCGTTTGTGTTGGGGCATGTATTCTACAAGGAGATAAAACCATTTCTGGAAATATTGGTTGAGTATGCGGTTGCAAAGGGAATCAAGGATGTAAGAGATTTTATTGCTGGTGGAAAGTGGAGGTCAAAAGTTCTGAAGCCTTAGTTGTTAGTGAAACCACTTCCATTTTATGGTGTCACTGATGGGAAGGACATTGGCGCATACTTCGAGCACAAGTTTCGATCTTACCTCTGCGGAAAGTACAATTTTAAGGAAGGAAGCTCTGCAAGTGGGATAGACTTTTCTGAACTTGAAGTAGACATGAAGGTAACAAGCATAAGGCAACTGCAATTATCGTGTCCTTTTAAATCTGCTCGGCAGAAAATCTATGGCTTAGGCTATTCTTTGCTTGTGTTCGTATACGAAAAAACAGATGATCCCCAAATAGCCACAGGAAATCTAAACGTTCTGCATGTAATCTTTGTCAGTGAAGAGCGGACAGCAGATTTTCAAACGACTGCAGGTCTTCGCCGAATCCTCGAGAATGGGGGAAACGATGATGGCATTATGGCTTTTATCGAGGAGCGCAGACTACCCGTATGGGAGTCGAAAGGCTGAGATAACAATGCGTGATCAGAGACAACGCAAAGTCGAATTCGGGGATTTTCAAACGCCCATTAACCTGGCCAGGGAAATTTGTTCCCTTATCGCTCGGACTGGATTTCGCCCTGCTTCGATTCTTGAGCCGACTTGCGGAACGGGTTCATTTCTCAAAGCATCTTTAGAAACATTTCCAGACGTGTCACGTGTTCTCGGCTTTGAGATCAATCCGCAATACGTAGCCCAGGCAAGGCAGGCCATCACAAATGCCTTTCCTCATGCACCTGTGGAAGTTCATCAAGCTGATTTCTTCCGAACGAATTGGCCTAAGATTGTTGAAGTTCTGCCCGAGCCCATTCTCATCATAGGTAATCCACCTTGGGTGACAAACGCAGAATTGAGCAGACTTGGTAGTAATAACTTCCCAGTAAAATCGAACACTGGTAATATCCGTGGTATTGACGCACTCACTGGCAAAAGCAACTTTGATATTTCAGAATGGATGCTAAGGAGGAACATCGAATGGCTCAATGGCAAAAACGGCATGGTTGCTATGCTCTGCAAGATGACGGTGGCACGCAAGGTTGTCATGTATGCTTGGCAAAATGGGCTAAGAGTTGGATTGGCGTCCCTTTATATCATAGATGCGGAAAAATACTTCGGAGTGTCGGTTGATGCCTGCCTTTTGTTAATGCGAAACGATGTAGCTGGCAATAGTAAGGAATGCCAGATTTTCCCATCTCTTCGTGCCGAACAACCTGATGGAACGTTCAGTTGGGAGGATGGAATGGTTGTGGCTAATATTGAGTTGTATCAGAAGTGGAAATGCCTTCTAGGCAAGGATCTAAGAGGATGGAGATCAGGGATAAAACACGATTGCAGCAAAGTCTTTGAATTACAAGTTCGGCATGGGAGGTTTGTTAACGGACTAGGGGAGTTTGTTGAAGTTGAACCTGAGGTACTCTTCCCTTTACTAAAAAGCTCCGATCTTGTAGCCAACAGGAAGCCGCGCCGCTGGATGATTGTTCCACAGCAGACGATGAGCGACAACCCAAGTCGTCTGAGGTTATATGCTCCTAAGGCGTGGAGCTACCTTGTGTCCCATGCGTATCTTCTGGAGAAGAGAAGAAGTTCTGTTTACAGGAATCGGCCGAAATTCTCAATCTTTGGAGTTGGACCATATTCGTTCGCCCCTTGGAAGGTTGCTATCTCTGGCCTATATAAATGTCTTAATTTTGTTAAGGTAGAGCCGTTTCAAGGGCGTCCTGTAGTGCTCGACGATACGTGTTACTTTTTCCCATGCCAAACACGAGAAGAGTGTGATTTGCTTTACGAACTCGTTACATCTGAGCCTGCGAGAGAGTTTTGGTCAGCTTTCATTTTTTGGGATGCCAAGCGACCAATTACTGCACAACTCCTTAACTTACTTGATTTGGAAGCTCTAGCTCAGTTGTTAGGGCTGGAGGATGATGTAATAGGGAGTCTTGCACAGCGGCAGCATGCACGTTAGAGAGATGGTACAAGGAGTCTGGTTCCTGGACACCAACTACGACGGCAAGACCTTCAAGATTTCGCAGGCCTTTTTCCTGGCGACTCCGACGCTTGGAAGAAACTCCAGTGTGCCCTGAGAGCCCAGGTCGACCTTTTCCACAAAAGCATCATGGGCTCTGACTGGATCATCCTTTGCTATGTAGTCCTCGATGCTTTGCGGAAGTATCATCATTTGATATCGATCATTATCACTCTGAGTTTTTGTGACATCTTTCGATACTTTCTGATATTTTTCTGCAAAAATTTTCTATATCTCTCTGCTGGAGTAATTGTGACACAGCCTCATTTGGGAGGAGAACCAAAAGGAGGGTTGTTTATATTTTTGTGGATTATAGTGTGTAATGTGTTGCGGGTCAATATTTTTGTAGGAGGGATAGTATGAAACTAGAGGTTTTGAAGTACAGAGTGATGGAGCATGTTTGCAATATTGCCATGCATATTTGTATCGAGCGTGGTCGCTTGGCGGAAGGGTTGTATCTAGCACAGGAACTCAAGGATCGATGGGATGAGATTTTTGATTCAGCAATGAAGAAGATACCGAGAAAGGGAGATGATGAAAAGGAAAGGAAAGCCTGAAGAAAGAGGATGAGTGGAGATGATGGATAGAGAGAGTAAGCTTTTAGAGCATCTCTGCTTAGAGGTAATTAAATTCTATGTCAAATAGACGGATTTTGTGTCTGCTAATTATGTGAGTAAAGCTCTAGCTGAAGAGTGGGAATCTATTCTTCATTTGGCAAATGCCATGCAGATGGCGGAATCAGAACGAGAGCTGGTGGATAGGATTGGGATGGATATGATATATAAGTTCAGGTTTTTGGATGAAGAGCATATGGATTCACGAATAGCGACTTCTTCTGCTTTGTGAGTATAATGAATTGTTGGGGAGAGCCGGGGCGTATGCCCTGGTTTGTTTGTGTAGGAAAAGAGTAGAGGGGGTAGGCCTGGCTATGCAGTAGCTTAGCTAGGCATTTTTGTTTTTAGGTAGAGTTTACTGAGTTTTTCAATGCACATCTTTTTTGTTCTCACAAAGAAAAATTGCTAAAACTAAAAATTTGCTTGACAAATTTTTTGCTTCGTGGTATAATGTCTAGTGTAAGGTAGATGGGTAGGGTGAACAAACAAAAAGGAGGATGAAAATGTACAGGGAAGTAAAAGCTGACGAGGTTTGTTTTGATATTGGGTTTAAGATGGATATTCGTGATGTTCGTGTTAAAGACTGGCGCAGGATCGAAGGGCTTGTGAGGTCGTTGTTTGTGACGATGTGCTCAGATGACCAAGTAGAGTTGGCAATGGTGACTGAAAAAGATATCGATGTATTGAGATTCTTCATTGAGTGGGAAGTGAAAAATCACGGAAGAGATATAAGAGTAAATGTTGGCGGCAGGGAATTCTTGTTTAGGAAATGTAAAGTATCGAATTTGGAGGTGAGTGACTTCAAGACTTATTACGACGGTGATGCGCTGAGCATCACCGTCGGTATGACGCATAGTGGTATCGCAATCAAAGATTAATTATAAAAGCCCGGGGTGGTTGCCCTGGGCTTTTATTTTTATGTGGTAGGTTGGATAGATTTTCAGTATTATAGAGAATAGGATTGTAGTGGTTTTATTGGTAATTTTATATTTATCGTGGTAATAGCAGACAGACCTGCTGAAAATCGGGGAAAAGGTAGAAGGAGAAAGCAATATGGAAAGAAGGGGTAGAAGGCAGATAGTAATGAGAATTCCAGTGGTGCCTCGGGAGTTAGTGAAGCACCTGAAAGAGTTTAAAGGTGTGAAGGATGTGTCGTGGTATCTGTTTGAGGATGTGTTAGAAAAAAGTGATTCTGAAACGTTTGATCTTGTTGAGCTCATCCAGGAGGAAGCCCTTGATTATCGTATCGGTAGTGCGGTGTTAGAGTTGATACAGGCGGCGCTGAAAAAGAAGGGGCTTCCGAAACCGTTTACGATTCTGGTTAGAAGTGATGGGAGTTTTGAAATTGAAAGGTAATATTAGATGTATGGATAAAATTTATTAAGGAATTGAGGAGGAGGAAGTGGTATGAGGAGAGGCAGAAGGAAAGAAGTTGTAGCAAGGATTCCGGTGGTTCCAAGAGAGGTATTGAAGGATGTTAAGAAATTTAAGAGTGTGAAGGATTTGTCATGGTATCTGCTTGATGATGTGCTGGGTGATATGGATCATGACGACGCTGATGATTTTGCACAGTTTGTGTTTGAAGAAGCGCTTGATTACAAGATTGGTATGGCTGTGCTTCAGATATTCAGGGTTGCTGCGGAGAAGAAGAAAATTCCGAAGCCGTTTTATGTTGATGTGCTAAGTGATGGTGATGTTGAGATAGTGTGGGAATAATTAAAGAGGAAAGTTGGGGAGGGGTGAATCCCCTCCTGAGTTTAGGAGGGGGAAGTAGTTGTAGGATGTGTTGATTGTATATTTAGGAAAGATGTTTACTTGTGGAGAGAAAGTCAAGGGTTAATTTGGGTATATTTGTAAAATTTTATTGGAGAGGTCGTGAGTGTTTTGGGTATTATAGTAAATGAAGGATGTTAACAAATTGGAGGAGGTAGGCTATGTATGGAGATTTGCTAGAGTTGTTGTGTATGGTAATAGTAAGGTATTGCATGAAAGAAGGAGATTTTTCTGGGGCTAAGTTTTTAGTCAAAGCGCTTCAGAATGAGTGGCCTCGAATTGTGAGGTCAGCGGAGGTATTGGAAGAGTTAGAGAGTGAGAGGGTAATGTCAGAGTGGTATGAACAATTTTTTGTTTGCGATGCTAAAGTACAGCAGGAGGGTTAAGATGAAAAAGGTAATAGTGATGGTAGTGATTATGTTAGTTTTGTTGGTAGGGGTAGCAGGTGCTCAGTTAATTTTTGTTGGCAAGAGCAAGTATGGGTCTAATCTTTATCTTGTTTCGGGTTCGATAGAAGGGAATACTGGGGCAGTTGTAGAGGTGTTGAGCTATGAAGAACTAGCGGCGTTAAGTGCGGGTGGTGCTCCGGTGAGGTTTATTACTACGCTGGTGTATAGAATAGAATGTATGTCGAATGATAGAGGGAGGCTAGTTGAGTTGGGATATGCGGATGGGGATGGTAATATTCTATACCGAGAGAGGATGAACAGGTTATTGATATTTAACTATGATTCGCCGATGCGAAAAGCATGTGAGCTGATTCTAAACAGAAGGTAATGTCTAAGCATGGGTGGAAAACTAGTAGTATTTGAAGGCATTGATGGTTCTGGGAAGACGACGGTTCATAATATCTTGAAAGAGATGTTGAGTGATTACGATTGCTTTGTCTTTTCGAAAGAGCCGACGGATGGTGCGTGTGGGAGGAAAGTGAGAGAGATATTGAGCAGTGGTGGTTCTCAGAAGGAATTGCTTCGTGTGATACTGCAGGATAGAGTAGAGCATGTTGATAAGCTGATAAATCCGGCGTTGGTTCAGGGCAAGGTGGTAGTGCTGGATAGATATTTTATTTCGAATGTGGTATACCAAGGCAGGAGCAGTTTTGATATGAATTATATCCTGGTGATGAATAGGATAATTGCTCCGGAGCCTGACTTGGTAGTATATTTCGACGTTACAGTTGAGGAAGCGCTTAAGAGGTTGATGGCAAGCAGGAAGGAGTTTTCGGTATTTGAGAGGGATGAGGAGTTGAGGAGAGTAAAGGAAAATTATGAAAAGATTCTGGGGCTGTTTCGTGTATATTATGTTAATGCAATGAGGAGTGTGGAGGAGGTGGTGCAGGAGGTTATGAGCGTATTGCTGGGATTGGTAGGTGATGAATGGAGGAATAATAAGCATGTGATGGTGTAAGGAGCTTTGGCCTTTTGGAGTAAAGATAGCTAGTGAAATAAGAGGAGGTAGAGATGAGAGATAGGGAAGAAGTGTTGAAGGTAATTGATGAAGCAGTGGGTATTTTCTATGAAGGCAAAGAGTTGTTTGATGAGGCAGTGGGGATGATAAGTGAAGTCTTGAATGGGGGTGGGGATAGAAAAATTGAAGAGTTGCTGGTAATTGCGGTTAATGCTCTGGAGGTGTTAGAAAGTGTTATTTACTTGGTTGCTTCTAGCTTAGTATCTTATGGCGGAGGTGGTGGTAAAGTAGAGAGTGATTTTAGTGTGAAAGATGGGGAAGGAAATGTAGAAGTTAAGAAGGAGGAGAGTGAAAGTAAGAAGGAGGAGAGTGAAAGTAAGAAGGAGGAGAGTGAAAGTAAGAAGGAGGAGAGTGAAAATGGGTAAAGAGATTTTTCGGAGTGGAGCATGTGTGGGAGCAGGATAAAACGAGTTTTACTAATTAGGTTGAGTTCAAAGTATAGATCAAAAGCGAAGCGGTTTGTCTATGACCTAGCTCAGTTTCAGAATTTATTGAGATTATTTGTGTTAGAGTGGAATGAGAAGACGAATGATATCTTTAAACTTTTTAATCAAAGTTTATTGTATTCGTTGTTAGTAGATAGAATACAGAGCAATAAATCAGAATCTCAGAGGAAAGAGCTAGAGGAGGTGAGAGGGGTTATCGAACAGAATGATGAGTTAAAGAAATGGATTGTATTGTTGAAGGAGCAGAAGAGGAAGGTAAGAAATGCAGTTGCATGTCTAAGTGTAATAATTCAAGAGGTAAATAA
>Ga0334722_10007179_pt1 | contig 10848 bp, 22 predicted proteins | sample C3_bottom_MG_FD_207210 | JGI IMG/M metagenome (GOLD analysis project Ga0334722, IMG submission 207210) | Sediment microbial communities from Yellowstone Lake, YNP, Wyoming, USA - C3_bottom | ecosystem: Environmental > Aquatic > Freshwater > Lake > Sediment | place: USA: Wyoming | collected...
CGACGTCTTGCCAAGAGTCGTGGGATTGGTTCATCTAACCTGCGCCTGCTAGTGAAAAGTCACTGTAAATCCGATTGCTCAGAACGCGATTCTTGAAAGCGAGCAATTCGAGCACCAGGAATCCCAGTTCATCGCGATTCAATCCCCTCACGGTTGCGCCAATTGCGCGCCCCATGTTACTGAATTCTGAAATGAAAGCGTCGCGCCATTGCAATCGATCTTCGACGGAGAGCCACATAGAATAGTAGGCAGACAGATCGAGCGTTGGATTGATCGATATGATCAGCGGCGGATCGGAGCGTTGCGCTGGCGTCACATTGACCGTCCAGATGCAGCCTACGCGCTGGATCGGCACGATGCTTGAAACCCCGACATTGAATCGGTTCGCAAGAATATCCGCCAACGATTTACTTTGGTACGCCGTCATTGCGAATCGTTCGGGCTCGACCGCAATGAGCAAAGGATTGTAGATGAACTGCGCCATGTCTGCGCGAGTGGCGACCGCACCTTGCTCGTTCATTATTCACCTCCGATGATCTTGAATTCGCGCGGACCATTGTTCCACTTTACTACCACCATCACGCGCCCGCCAAGTTCTTTTCTCTCAATGGCGTACCCTTCACTTTCCAGAGTGTTGATGGTTTCGTCGCTGACTTTTTGCGCCAAAAAACATGCGTCGTGTTGAGACGGTGGAGCACCGTAGATCACATTCACGATGTCCGAATAGGTAATGGTCGCCCTCCCCCAACTTGATTTGTCTTCTACGATCTTGAACTCGCGCGGTTCAGGCGCAGCCTGGGGCGTCGGCTTCGGAAAATAGTACTGGCCTTGCGGAGCCATAGGTACTTGCGCTTGCGGCGGCTGTATGAGCATCACCGGCGGTCGCGGCATATAGCGATTAACCGTGTAACTGTATTCCGCTTGCTCGCGCCGTCCCCAGTTGTTGCTCGATGCAATCACCAAGCCGATGCTGACCGGAATGCTCGCGCTGATGCCGCACACCGCGCCCACGACGACCGCCATCGCCTCATTCGACAATCGGTTGCCGAGGAAATATGCCAACCCAACGGCGAACGCGATGCCGACGAGAATCAATCCGTTTCTCATTCTATCTCCTCCCGTGCTTGGCGCACGTAAATTGTTTGACGCGCTTGAGTTCGTACCACGCCCCGCACGTCGCGCAGCGCGCCATCGGCGTCACGCGCCAGGGCGAGTTGACGCGCAGCGCGATCGCCACGTCGTCGCGCCCCAGGGTTTGCGCGAGCCACGTCGCCAACCGGCGACCGATGGCGTCGAGATATTCGCGCTGTAATCGGATCGTTCCGGCTTCGGCGTTGGCGACGGTGGATTGCGAGAGCGGCTGGACGTTGAGCAGGCGTCCGATCTCGCGCCCCAGGTCGGACTGGGAGAGCGCGAGCACGGAGCGCGCGTCGCGCACGCTATGAACCGCGCGCAGGATGCGGAGCGGCGAGAGTTGGCGATCAATGGCTTTGATATGCAGTTGGTTGGTGTTCAATCGACGATTTACGTAAGGCATTTATCCTCTTCCGCGCGCCATGCAAGGCGCACGCTTGTTCTCTAGTGCGTTGACACACCCTCGTCAACCTACTCTCCGCGCCGCCGCCAAGAAACGTTGGGAGCGGTTCGTCTGGGCGGGAATTAGAGCAACCCAGGTCGCGCGCGGCGCAGAGAGTGAAAGTTATTTCTTGCCGCGTTTCGCTTTCGCGGCTTTCGGCGCTTTCGTGGGTTTCGTGTTCCCAGGTTTCGCGTCCCCAGGTTTTCGCGCGGACTTGCTCTGCGCGCTCAGGTATACTTGATGATGCGCTTCGCTGCAAAACACGCCGCCATGATCCGCGTCATCCTCCACCCACAAATTCACCCACCCAAATTCGTCCACGTCGCGCTTGGTCAATCTCTCGCCCGGCGCGAACACGCCGCACTGCCAACAACTGAACGCGGTGTGATGGACCGGCGGCTTGTCCCAGCCCGACGGCAGTTTGATGCCGAACCGCTCGTCGCCTTCGTCGTTATAATCGGAAACGCAAATCCTCTCAACCTCTTCGCAGACATCGCCGAAGTGATAGACCGTTTCGGGTTTGCTGCCGTAACTACCGGCGATGGCGTGGGCGAGCACGCCATAGACCATGCGCTCTTTGATCAGGCGCAGTTTTTCATCCTGCGCGCGCGTGTCCTCGATTTGCTCGTCGATCTCTTTGATGTGCGCATTCATCTCGCCGAAATATTCGCCCGATACACTGCGTCCCTCGCCGAGTTCGTTGGCGACGAAGCGCAGGAACGCCGGTCCCGCAATTTCGATTTGCGCGGCGACGATGGGCGCGGTGTGCGCGAGCAGCCAGAGCGAATCATGTTTTTCTTTGTTGAACGCGGCGCGCTCCTCGCGGCGTTCGAGTTCGTCGGCTTTTTCTTTATCGATGCGCTTTTTCTTCTGCGCGTCGCTCTCCGCCGCGATTTCTTCGGCGCGGGTTTCTTTTTTGATTTCAGTGCGCTTGGCAGTGTCCGCTTTCTGCCATTCGTTCAGCGTCTTCGCGTCGGTCGTGACCAGCATCACGTACCGCGATCCCAAATAACGTTCGCGGTTGTAATCCCCGTTGTAGCCTTGGCGCTTTTTCGGCTCGACGTATTCCGCCAGGCGCAAGAAATTGGCTTGTTGCTTGAGCAACTTGGGGAGCACTTGCGACAACGCATAATCGTTTTGACCGTCGACGCCACTGTAGACGACGGTGGTTTTTTCGGCGGACGCGGCGACGGCGATGCCGAGTTTCTGCGCGCACTTCGCCAGGTGCTCAGGCATGGCTTGCGCGCATTTGAGCGCGTAGCAGTCCTTGTTGCCGCACCGGGGATCGTCGTCGCGCACAAAGAAGAACGGACAGCCCTTGCACGCGATCAACTCGGTCATGCTGTTGATGGCTTGAGCCAGCGGGATCGGCACCAATGGCCAGCCCAACGGAAACGGCGCGTGGCTCAAATCGCACCCTTTATCGGTCAGGAGTTCGGTGATCGCGTCGTCGATGAATGCTTCGGGATTGTCCTGGCTCACGCTCGCCTGCGCGATCTCGACGACCTTTTTTGGCGCGAGTTTCTCGAGCGTCCGCAGGGCGCGCGCATTGCGCTGTGCGAGCTTGCCCTCGGCGATGAGTTGCTTGACTTCGCTCGGCAATTTGTCCAAGCCGAGCAGGTTGCTGACCGCGCTCTGGGTCGCGAGTCCGATCAGTTTGCCCGCAGCGAGCTGGGTCATGCCAAATTCTTTCGTTGCGCGCTTCAAGAGTTCGATCTTTTGCAGGTCGTTCAGGTTGAGCCGCGCAACGTTCGCGATGATCATGTCCGCGAACAGGGTTGCGTCGTCGGACGCTTTGACCATCACGGGCAACGGTTCGCCGGGGCGGAAGAGCAGCCAGGCGGCGCGCCGCCGCCAGCCGTCGATCATCTGAAAGCGCGCGGCGTCTTGCGGATGGACGCGCACGATCGGCGTTTGCAAGAGTCCGCTGTCGCGTACGCTCGCCAGGTCTTGCAGGTCGGCGGGCTGGAAGACGCGCCGGTCGGCGGGCTGATACGGATTCTGATCGATCAACGATGGATCGACCAGGCGAATGTCTGCGGAAATGGTCGTGCTGTTCGGTGGTTGGGCGCTCATAGTTTCTCCTCCTGAATAATGTTTGGAATATCACGCTCGCGCGTGAATCGGAAATAGTTCGGACTGAACGGGCTGGGGTTGTTGCCCGCAGCGGTCGCACGGCGCGTTGCCGTGACATTCGACGCACAGCCCCACGGCTTCGAGCGCGAGCACGAGTTCGGCGCGCGTGAACGTCGCCTGTAGACGACCGTCGTCCAAGATCTCGTGCGTCGGCGGTACGGCGATCTTCGTCCCGGCGGGAAAGGTCAGCGTGACGGAGAAGGCGTTGTCATTCATCGCTTTCCTCGGTATCGTCCCAGCATCGGCAATGCGCGCGCAGTTCGGGATGATCGCGTAGATAATCCTGGTGTTCGGGCGTGCCGTGAGTGACATGCTCAAACCCCGCCAGCCAGGAAGTGCGTGTGTTGATCTTGACCAGTTGCGGCTCCCAGGTAGGATTGTTTTTAAGGCAAGCGTGCACCCATCCGCCGGGCGCGTTCTTTTTCTCTGGGTTCGCGCGGACGTACTCGGCAATCAGGTTGGCCCGCGTTTCGTCCATTTCTGACAAATCCAGATCAATCGTAAAAACGTTCACGGATTGCAAAATCTTTTGCGCGCCAGGATTAGAAGTAGAAGTTAAATTCTCATTAGAATCAGATGGAATAGATTCACTTCTTCTTCTAGGCGATGTAAACAAATTGTTTACATGCCCGCGCAAATCCACTTTGGCGATCCCGCGATAGTAGAAACCGAGACAGGTTCTATATCGCGTGACGCCGTGCTCATCCTTTTTGCCGTGAATAAGTTCATGGTGCTCGAGATAATCCAGGGCTTTGGCGACAGAGGGTCGCGACAGTCCCAAAAACCGAAACAGGTCTTTGGCGCTTAGCCCGATTGGATCGATCTCGAACACACCGATGGTCATAAAAACTTGGGCGAAACAGCCCGTCAGCATCGGCAGTTGATCCATGATCTCCAGCGGCTTGACTTGGACAAAGGGCGCATCGGGTTGCATTATGCCTGCCCGCTGAGCAGATCGCGCGCCTGCAAGAGCAGTTGCCGCGCTTGGTCGAAATAGAATTCAGCGACGAACGGGTTGCGCGCGCGATAGAGCCGCGCGAGCGTCCTGGCTTTCAGCGCGCAGCGCAGGAGTTGCAGCAAGCGAGCTTCGATTTCAGGATTCATGTCATGCCGCCTTCGGCGCGCCGACATGCGTGGACAGCACTTGCGCCGGCGCGTCGCCGGGCACGCTGCGCGTTTCGTCGGGATCGCAATTTACGTGATAGCGATTGCGCGTCGCGTGGTCGTAGAAATGCGCGTCGCCCGCGCGAATAACCTTGCGGCAGACGACGCAGCCGTGCGCTACATTGGTCGTGACTGAGTGTTTCATCGGGTCGTCTCCTTGGCGGATTGTTCGACCTTCAATTCATCCGCGCGCATCCAGATCGCCGTGCGCTCGAACTTGACCCAGTATTCGTAACCATGTCCGACGTTGCGAATTTGTTGGATGACACCGATGCCGAAATACTTGTTGTAAACCGTGTCGCCGAAATGTAATTCGGATTCATTTGCCATGTCGCTCCTTGCGCTTTTGATGCAATCGTCCAGATATTCCCAGCATTCGAGATACGGCGCGTACTTGCCGGCGTACCGGCGCGGCTCGCTGGAAATCGTGATGCACTTGCAGTCCGCGATGCGGGCGGACGGAATTACAAACACAGCCATATCGTCGGCATGGTCCACGCAGAGCAAGAGCGTGACATCGCTGGGCGTATGCGGTCCTTTGGCGCAACTCTGGATCAGAAACTGAAATGCTTTGCGATGTTTGCCGATCACGCGCCGCTTGCTGCCCTTGATCTCAATCATCACCCCTTCGATTTCATAATCAACCGCTTTCGGATCGTCGCCCGCGCAATAGATGATTTTGGAATCGGGATAGCGTTGGGTCAGGATTTCTTGCATCACGAGCTCGTAGCGTTTGCCGTTGGCGTAACTCATCCAACCGGTGTGCTTGACGGTGGCATCCTGAGCGGAGCGCAGCGGAGTTGAAGGATCGGTCATTTCAACCATCCCAACAGCCGCGTGGCGATCAACGTGATCGCCGAGCCCAGCGCGATGCCGTAGACGAGACAACCCAGGTAAGCGATGATCGCGGGCGAGTGATCGATGCAAGCGTCATAGGGGTTATCGCTGGGTTGAGTCATCGCGCTACCTCGCCAAGTCCGACGATCGCGGCGCGGAGGCGTTCGAGTTCGCATACCATCCAGGACTTGATGTACCTCGTGCGATCCAGTGCCTCGACGAGCGCAATCGCCGCGAAGAGCACTTCGTTGCAGTCGATTTCGGCTTGCGCCATCTTTTCGACGACGATCTGGATCACTTCGTCCGCGGCTTGCTCGATTTCAAGCGGCGATAGTCCGCATGTGGAGCGCGTGTCGGGCGCGGGTTCGATGAATTCGATGTCCGTTTTGTATTTCATCGGGCGGACTCCGCGCGCGCCGCGTGAACGCTGCGCGTGAAAAGGGAAACTTGCGCGGCTTGCCACAATATCACCCAGCGCACGTCGTAGACCTGGTAGGTGCGGACGACCGATGGACCGCCCGTCGTGCGGCGGCGGCGACGAAGTTTGATCGTCGCACTGGGCGTGCCGGCCTTTTGAATGATGCGAATCGATTCGATGTGCGGATAGCGTTCTGTGCCACGCTTGGGCGGTTTCAGTTCCTGGGAAATCTTTTCGTCGGCGAGCCAGCGGATTGGAATAGGCGGTGTCATCGCGTCACCTTGTCGTGTAGGCGACTCTGCGCATCGGCGATCCAGAAGGATGCCATCGCGCGCGCGTTCTGCGGATTCATCTCGCGCTTGATTTTCTCGTACGCATTGCGCGCATGCTGGATGTCGTCGAACGCGCCTTGCTCCATCGCCCAGGCAATTGCCACTTCGACCGACGGGAAGAATTCCGGGGCGGCGGTTTCTTTCTGGCGCTGTTCGTCTTCCGAGAGACCGTCGTACATTTCGTGCTCGATGCGTTCCGGCATCCCGATCCATTTGTCGCCCGTTTCGTCCCAGAGCGTCATGCCGTCGCGCCCTGTGCGTGACCACGCGATCTTGATGCCGCGCCGGTCGTGCTCGTCGATGACGATCTCCAGTTGCGCGTTGATCGAGCGGGTGAGGCGAATGAGTTCGGTCGCTGGAATCGTGGCGCGTGTTTGCTGATTCGCTTTCGCGTCGCGGGAGTCGTGCTTGTGATAAATCCACAGTACGTCGGTGCCCCAACGCGTGATCGCGTCTTGGAGTTGGCGCATCGCGAGCGCCTTACCGCGAAAGGCGGCGACCAAGTTCTTTTCGCGTCCGGCGTCTTTATCCACCATCGCCTGCGTGACGAGTGGTGTGATGATCGCCGTCAACGAATCGACAACCACCGTTCCGATTGCGCTGCCCGGCATTTGCTTGGCGAGAATCGACGCAATCGCATCGGCGTTGGTATTGTCGTTCGGCGTATCGCTGAGCGCGTAGACCGTTTTCGCCAGGTGAGTCACTTCGGCGAATCGATTGTCCGCGTCGATCACCAGGATGGGATCGCGCATCCGCGCCGCCAACGTGCTCTTGCCGCTATCGGGATAGCCAACGAGGGTCCATTGGCGCGGGGGATGTTTCTTGGATTGCAATTGTTTGAAGGGCACGATCATGCTCCTTGGGAGTATTTGCGGTGCTGGGTGGCTTGGTGTTGACGCACCTCTGCCAACGTGTTGGGGAACTCGATGATTTTTTCGTCCGTTACATCCGCGCCCGCCATCGCGCACACGCTGCGCGGGGCGAGCTTGCCGGACTTGGTGCGGCGGTTCACGGTAAGATTGTCAACGATTTGGCGCGCCCTCGCCATTTCGTCAAAGTGGACTTGCGGCGCAATCTCGGTGATCTGCGCGACGTACACTTCCTGCGCGCCGAACGTTTCCGCGAGCAGGGCAATGGTGTAGGCGGCGGTGCGCGCGTTTTCGCCGGAGAAGATGTAGACGCTTTGCGTCGCCTGGCATTGCGTCTTGCCGCCGAATTCGTCGAGCGCGGCGCGCAGGCGACGATGAAACGTGCGGGACACGTGCTCGGGCAGGTCATACGCGCAAATGAATTTGTCTTGCTGGGACTTTATTTCTGGCATGTTGTCAGACCTCTGTCAACGTTATGGCCGCCTGTATCCTCCCAGGTTTAAACTTGCGGTTAGGGAGTGTCTGGCTTTCAGGCGGCGACTGCTTTTACGCTGGCTCGCGCTCGGCGAGCATTTGCCCGATCAGGACTTTGAAATAGTCGGCGAACGCTTGCATCAGGATTTGTTCGGCGGTGGGTTCGGCGGCGGCGGTCGGAATGGATGCGCGCGCCGTGCGTTCGGATTGTTCGCGCTCCGCCATCGTCAAGAGGCGAGCGCGCAACAGAATCTGGAAGTCGCCGGGGGCGACCAACGTGCGCGCGGCTTCCAACCGCGTCATCCGCGCGACGATGATGCTTTCTTCTTGGATGTCCATGTTCAATCCTCCTGGGATTTTCGGGCTTGAAATCGGCGGCATTTTGTGGTAGTATGTACGCAAAGGGCAGGGAATGGTGCCAACCGTTTCGTCCCGTAATGTCCCGCGACGGTGATCAGACCTTCGCGGGATTGTTTTTTATCTTACGTCGCCCGCGGCGTCGCGGTGAACTGCTTGGGTTGAGCGGCGCGTTGCCTGCGCGCTTCGAGCCATTCCCGTACGATCACGGCGATCTGGCGCGGGGTCGATCTGTATTCCTCTTTTGCGACACGCTGGAGTTCTTTAACTAAATCTCGCGGCGCAGAGATTGTTTTTTGACGCACGTGCCCGTCTATCAATCTTCTGTTCCTAGTCCATGCGTCGGCAATGTTTTGCTGATGCGTGCCCGCGACAAGGTGATCTGGCTTGACACATAGTTTGTTATCGCACGAATGCATTATGACTAAGCCATTTGGGAGATAGCCATTCGCAAGAAGGAATGCGAGGCGATGCGCGGTATAGTGTTTGTAATGGTAACCCACCTGTCCATATCCGTTTCCGTTCTTCGCCCCAGTCCATTCGATACAGTCACCGACCTTTTTGGTGCGTTTCCAGAATCCTTCTGGTGTTGACCATGTCGGCATTTTATGAAACACCTTGGCTATTGTTGTATCGATTGGCGCGGCGTGTCTCTAGCCACTCTTGTACGATCACGGCGAATTGGCGATTCGCCGGGCGGTTCTCTTCTTGAGCTACCTGCTTTACTTCGTCCAGCAGGTCTTTGCCAAGCGCAATCGTTTGAATGTTTCCGCGCTTGTTGGGATTTTTCGGATGCTTGATGTTTGACATTCGACTACCTCTCTATTGGATTTCAGTTACCATTATATGCAAATTATTCCATTTGTCAATACCCAATATTTATTTGCATATTTAGGCGGGATTTGGTATAATTTTTGCGATGGACAAGCGGCGGCGATTGCAGGTTGACATCAATCAGGAATCTCTGAACGTCCTTGAAGATTGGGCGAGTGAGATTCGCAAAGAATCAGATGATCGTAGAATAGGGTCTGGTTCCATTGCTGCGCGCCTGCTGGAATCGCTATCCACGCATCCCGATATGATCGAGAAGTTGCTTGCCGAGTACACCAAGAAAGCCGGAGTGATTGCTAAAGACTTTCACGAAGACGAAGAGGGCAAACGCCCTTTCGCAGCCAGGAAGCGATAGCCCGATCAAGTCGCACCCTGGCGTTCCCCATCTACCGCACAGAACAGCCGTTCGGAGATGGACGCGCGCGCGCCGGCGCGCATCGCCGCGTATGGATCGTCGAATAACAACACGTTGACGCACCATCGCCAACACCTCGGAGGCGCAATGCCGCGCAACACCTTGATCGTCATCCTGGCTCTCACGCTCCTCGCGTGCGACTTGGCGAACGCGCCGACGGCGACCTTCGCGCCGGTGCCGCCCAATTCGCCAAGTCCCAGTCCCGCGCCGAATCGCTCAGCGTCTCCGACCGCGCTTGTCCCGCGCACCGGCTTGCCGACCACCACGCGCGTGCCCACGCCGACCCCGCCGACCGCACGCTCGACCCTCCCGCCCGCCACGTTGCCGCCCACGCCCCAGCCGCCTGCCACCAGCAAACCCATCGCCACATCGACGATGCCACCGACGCCATCTTCCGGCGAGCGCGTCGGCGCGATCTGCGTCGACGGCACCACGAGCACGGCGACGGGGCAGGGCGCGTGCTCCTCGCACGGCGGCGTGGCTCACTGGCTGTACCGGTGATTGCCGCCGGAGGATTTTCGTAGAAAAGCAAAGTCCGCTCGCGGGGAGCGGACTTTTTGCGTCCAAAATTTAAGGTTAAAAACCCTTGACAATTCATGTGAATTGATTTATAATCCAGACAGAGTCGTGAAACGACTCAAATCTTCCGACGAGGTGAAACCATGTCAGAGCAAACGAACGTGAACGGAACCCCCAGCACGATCGAACGCGACGCTTATGGACAAATCACGCGCTACCCCTCCCCCAAAATCCGCATCCAGGTCGCCGACCTGGTCGCGCAGGTCTCCAAAAACGTCGACGAGCACGGCAATTGGAACTTTGGCATCCAAGCCACGTCGCGCGGTGGACGCAATGGCGCGGCATTGAACTGGGACTGCTATGCGGTCGGCAGCGATCTCCACACCGGCGATTTTCTCGCGGTGATTCAAATCCGCCAAACGCGCTGGAACAAGTACGGCAACTCATCCCGCAAATCCTATTATTTGATCGGACGCAACGAAGACGCGACCGCCTTCGCGCATTGCGTCGAATCGCGCACGATCCACGCCGCCATCGCCGACGGACGCGACGTGATCCGCGCGTGCCAGACCTGGATGTTCGGCACGGAGTACGCCAAGGTCTTGCGCCAGGGCGACATTGCGCTGGTGCCGGTCCGTTCGCCGAAGGGCGACAAAACCGACGAGCGCGCGATGTCCATCGGCTCGTCGCACGGCTACTCGCACCTGCTCATCTGCGAGGAAGTCCATCGCAACGGCAGCATCTATGTGCTGAATCCGACGCTGACGCACAACCCCGGCACGCACAGCACTTTGCGCGCCAAGGGCTGGCACAAGGTCGTGACCAGCAACCGCGCCGCGCAATGGGATTTCTCGAAAGTCAAAATCGACTAAAAAATAGAGTCCCGGCGGGGGGGGCGCGCCGGCGGGGGGCGATCCAAA
>Ga0334722_10007181_pt1 | contig 10845 bp, 8 predicted proteins | sample C3_bottom_MG_FD_207210 | JGI IMG/M metagenome (GOLD analysis project Ga0334722, IMG submission 207210) | Sediment microbial communities from Yellowstone Lake, YNP, Wyoming, USA - C3_bottom | ecosystem: Environmental > Aquatic > Freshwater > Lake > Sediment | place: USA: Wyoming | collected...
GCGCATCCTCGGCGCGCCGCTGCGGCTGAAGGTCGTGATCGGCGGCGACCTGCCGGTCGAGGCGGTGCGTTCGCTCGACGTCCCCGAGAGTTTCGAACGGCGCTTCACCGAGATGCGTGCGTCGAATTCCTTCTACGCGGCGCTCTCCGGCATCGGCCAGGTGCTGCTCCTCGTGGCCTGCGTGCTGGCCTTGCGTCGTTTCTCCCGCGATGGCGGCATTCGCTGGCGCCCGGCGCTCGTGTCGGGCGGTGTGATCGGGCTCCTGCTGGCCGGTGCCGGCGTCAACGCCCTCCCGTCGGCGTGGTACGCCTACGACACCGCCACGTCGGCCACGGCCTTCCTGCTGCAGGCGGCGTCCGGCGTCGCCATGGAAGGACTCCTCATGGCCGCGCTGATCGGCCTGACGCTCGCCGCCGCCGAGGCGGCCACGCGCCGGGCGCACCCCGCGCAGCTCGACTGGTGGCGCTGGTGGGAGGCGCGCGGCACGCGCCAGGTGGCGGGACGCGTGCTGGGCGGGTATGCGATTGCCGCGTTCGGCCTGCTCTACGTCTGCCTGTTCTACCTGGTCACGCGCCGGCTCTTCGGCTGGTGGACGCCCAGCGAAATGCTCGACGACCCCAACCAGATCGCCACGCGGCTGCCATGGCTCGGGGGTCTCGCGAATTCGCTGCAGGCCGGCATCTGGGAAGAGGCCATGTTCCGCGTGCTGCCGCTCTCGCTGCTCGCCGTGTGGGCGCGGGGCCGCGCCGGTTACCGCCGGGTCATGGTGCTTGGCGTCATCGGCACCGCGCTCGTCTTCGGCTTCGCGCACGCCACGTACCTCTCGTGGCCGGCCTATTCGCGCGGCGTCGAACTGTTCGTCGAGTCGTCGCTCTGGGCCGTCGTCGTCCTGCTGTTCGGCCCGCTGCCCACGATGCTCGGTCATTTCCTGTTCGACTTCATTCTCTTCAACCTTTTCGCCGGAGCGGGGACGGGCGCGGCATACCGCATCACGGCGGCCATCGCCGTGGTGCTCGCGTTGACCCCGCTGGCTGCCGTCGTCTGGAAGATTGCGCGGCAGCGCGGCCTCACCGACACGCTGCCCTCGCAGTCGCTGGGCGCGTGGGTCCGCCCCACCGCCGATGACGTGCCACCGAGCGACGTGGCAGAGCCGACCCGCCATCTCACGCCCCGTTCACGGACGTGGGCGCTGGCAGCCGGGGTCGTCGGCTTCCTGCTCGTCGTCGGCATGCCGGCGCGCCGCACGCCCGGACCGCGCCTCACCGCGACGCGTGCCGCCGCCCTGCACGCCGCCGACTCGGCCCTGCGCGCGCACGGCGTGCCGCTGGAGGGATGGACGCGACTCGCGCGGATTGCCGAAGACACCATGGATGCCCTGCCGCGGTTCCTGCGGCTGGAGCACGCCGATTCGCTCACCCAGCCACTGGGCTCGTCCATTCATCCGGCCGGGTGGTGGATCGTGCGCTACGTGCATGCGCAGGGCACGCTCGAGCAGCGCGCCGAGGAGTGGCGGGTGCGGCTCTGGCCCGACGGACGGCTGATGGACGTGCGCCACGTGCTCCCCGACGCGGCTTGGCGCGATTCCGTCTCCGACGACGTGGCCCGTACGATGGCGCGCCGCGCAGTCGCCGCGGCTGCCCTGGATACCACGCATTACGTCGAAGCAAGATTGGCAACCGACCTCAAGGCGCCGAATGCGACCGGGGCGCGCCGGCGGGACGTGACGATCACCTACACCGATACGTCGCATCACCTACCCGGCAATGCCCTGGCCCGCGCGTGGGTGACCATCGCCGGCAACGAAGTGACGGTCGTGCGGCGCGGCGTGGAATTGCCCGAGGCGTTCCTGCGCGCCGACCGCCAGCGGCAGGTGGTGCGGATGATGACGGGCGGCGGCCTGATGTTCGCGCTCTTCGGCCTGCTGCTGGGTGGCGTCATCTTCGTGCGCGGGCATCGGGCGAGCCTGCTCGCCGACCGTCCGCTCGGCGGGCGCTACCTGTGGATCGCCGTCGGCATCCTCGTCGTGATCGCGGCGGCCGGGCAGCTCAACGAACTGCCTCGCATGCTGGCCTCGTACGACACCGCGGTGCCGTGGCGCGCGTTCGTGCGCAACTCCCTCATCTTCGGCGTGATCTCGCTGGCCCTCGTTGGCGCCCTCGCCGGGTTGTGGCTCGCATTCGATGGCCTGCGGCGCCGGGCCGGCATCCCCTTCGTCGCGCGCGGCGACACGGCGTGGCCCGACACGCTGCGCGCCGCGATCGGCCTGGCCGGATCGATGGCCGCCGTGTCCGCGCTGCTGCGCTGGTGCAGCGCGCCGAGAACGCCCATGTCCCTCGGTGACGTGACGCTCGACCTCGCGCTGCCGTGGCTGACATCGCTGCTCGCGCTGCCGCTGGCCGTCATCCTCGGCGTGCTGCTGCCGGCGTTGATGCTCTTCGTGGTGCTACTGCTTGCGCGCACGCAGGCGGCCCGGCTCGCCCTGGCGGTCGTCATGGCGCTGATGTTCGGCGGCGCGCTCGCCGCGGTGGCTGGCGATGCCCAGAACGTCGCGCATCCCGTGCTGCTCGCCGTGACGGCGCTCGCGGCACTGCCCGTGGGGTACCTCGCCCTCCGTCACTTTGCCGCGACGTCGGCGATGACGTGGTTCACGGCGGCCATCCTCGGGGCCGCGCTGGACGGCACGCGCGGCGTGATAACCGCCGCGACGCAGGACGAGCGGTTCGGTGCCGCACTGATGCTGGCCGGATGCGGCGTCCTGCTCGCGATGGCGCGGCGGTACGTGGAGCGCGAGGCGGCCCGCAGCGGCGCGTGACGCCGTGGAGGCCCGACGCCGGCTCGCGCCACGCCGCGAACCGCACCGCTACGCCAGCAGCGCCTCGCCCTCGTGTCCCGCCGTCGCCATCTGCCGCTGCACCATGCCGTAGTACGTGCCGCGCGCCGCCATCAATTCCTCGTGGCTGCCGCGTTCCACGATCCGCCCGTCCTCCATCAGCAGGATCAGCTCCGCGCGTCGCACGGTGGAGAGGCGATGCGCGATCACGAACGTCGTGCGTCCCGCCAGCAGTGACGCCATTGACGCCTGGATGAGCTGCTCGCTCTCGGTGTCGAGGTTGCTGGTGGCCTCGTCGAGGATCAGGATCTGCGGGCGCGCCAGGATGGCGCGGGCGATCGCCAGCCGCTGCTGCTGCCCGCCCGACAGCTTCACGCCGCGCTCGCCGATGTAGGTGTCATAGCCGTCGGGGAGCCGCACGATGAACTCGTGCGCATTTGCCCGCCGCGCCGCGTCCTCGACGTCCGCGTCCGTCGCGTCGTGCCGGCCATAGGCGATGTTGTCGCGCACCGACCCGTCGAACAGGAAGACGTCCTGCTGCACGATGGCCAGCAGGTCGCGGTAGCTGGTGAGCTTGTAATCGCGGATGTCCGTGCCGTTCAGCAGCAGGCGCCCGTTGGACGGGTCGTGGAAGCGCGCCACGAGATCCGTGACCGTCGTCTTGCCCGCGCCGCTGCGCCCGACGAGCGCCACCACCGTGCCGCCCGGCACCGTCACGCTGAAGTCGCGCACCACCGGACGCCCCTCGCGGTACTCGAATTCCACCCCCTCCAGGCGCAGCTCGCGCACCACCGACGGCGCGTCGGTGGCGCCCGGCCGGTCGGGTTTGTCGTTCTCCAGCGCCAGCAGTTCGAACACGCGCTCCATCGCCGCCAGCGACCGCTGCAGCTCGGAGAACGAGTTCACGATCTGCCAGACGGGATTCAGCAGCAGGAACGTGTACCACTGGAACGCCATGATGTCGCCGATCGACGCGCGCCCCTGCAGCTGCAGCACGCCGCCGTACCAGAGGATCACCACGTTCACCATGCCGAGCAGCAGCCCCCACGACGTCCAGATCACCATCTCGCGCCGCTGGGCGAACATCTCCTTGCGCAGAATCGTGTGGCGCCCGCGCATGTAGTCGAGCAGTTCCTGCCCCTCGCGGCGGAACGCGCGCACCACGCGGATGCCGCTGAACGTCTCGCCCACGCGCCCGTCCACCGCCTCGGCGTCCTTGCGCAGCGACCGGTAGATGGGGCGGATGCGCTTGGCCGAGATGAAGCTGATGAGCATGATTCCCGGCAGGATCGCCAGCGCGGTGAGCGCGAGCCGCCAGTTGAGCATCATCAGGATGACCACCGCGACGATCAGACGGATCACCGACACCGCCGGCGACACGATGGCCAACTGCAGCATCCCCGCCGTCGTGTCCACGTCGCCGCTGATGCGGCTCAGGATGCCGCCCGTCTTCATGTCCCACAGGCGCGGCAGCGGCAGGTGCAGCAATCGCTCAAACAGCGCGCGGCGCAGAGAGAGCATGACCGTGACGTTCAGCAGGCGCTGCCGGTAGTCCTTCAGCGCGCCCAGCAGGTTGCTGGCAACGATCAGGCCGAGGAATAGTGCGCCCGCCGTGTGCAGCCGGGTAAGCCGGTCGGCGGCGCTGAGCCCCGCCGCCAGCAGCACCTTGTCCACGATGAAGCGCATGAAGAGCGGCTCCACCATCTGCAGGCCGGCCGCCGCCAGCGCCAGCACGAACAGCGCAACAACACCCCAGCGATACGGCTTCAGCCAGCGCAGGTACTCGCGCATGTACTGCCGGCGGCGCTTCGGCCTGGGCGGCTCACCCGGCTTGCGGTCGCCTGGCGCGTCGATGGTCTCGTCAATGCGGCGCGCCCGATAGTCCTCGAGGAACTTTCGGAAGCGCGCGCGCGACGTGCGCGGACGGTCGGAGCCTGGCGCGGGGTGGGTCACAGAGGGGCATTTGACGATTGCGCCCGCTGGCGTTCCTGCGCAAGCCATGCGTCGAACGTGGTCGGCCCGAGGCGCGCGTCGCTCCCCGCCAGGAAGACCTCGCCGCCGGCGTCCGCGCCGAACGCGACGTTGCGCCAGCTCGCCCTGATCGGCGTGCGGTCGCCGCGCGCCTCGAGCGTGCGCCGCGCCATGTCCACGAGGTCGTGCGTGTCCGGACCGGCGAAATCGGCCGCGAGTCCCCGCGGCGCGATCAACGCCACCTCGGCCAGCACCTCGGCGACGTCAGCCGACGCCACCGGCTGCAGCAGCACCGGCGGTAGCGTGATGACCCCGTCGCGCACCGACCAGCCCGCCATCTGCCCGGCGAATTCGTGGAATTGCGTGGTGCGCAGGATCGTGTACGGCACCGGCGACTGCTGCACGAGTTCCTCCTGCCGCAGCTTGCCCGCGTAGTGCGGCACGTGCGGAAGCCGCGGCGCGCTCACGATCGAAAGCAGCACGTGATGCCGCACGCCCGCGCGCTGCTCGGCGGCCAGCAGGTTCGCCGTCAGCAGGCCGAATGCCGCGCGGCTCGACGCGGCGTCCGCGCCACTCTCGTTGGTCACGTCGATGGCCGCTTGGACGCCATCGAGCGCGGCGTCGAGACCCGCACCGCTGAGCAGGTCCACGCCGACCGATCGCGCCACCACGACCGTGTCGTGTCCGGCGCGACGCAGGATCGCGACCACCTGCCGCCCCACCATCCCGGTGCCACCCACGACCGCAATCCGCATGGCCCCCTCCACTCAGATGGATGTGCCGGGCGCCCCGTTCCGGGCGCTTGTCATCTTCGCCAAAGGTACGTATTGTTGTATCCCGAAAAAAGACCGAACCTCACTCTCACCATTGGAGCTCCCCATGTCCGTCTTCATGACTCCCGAGGCGCTGCTCACCCACTGGCAGGGGCACCGCCGCCTGACCCGCCGCGTCATCGAGGCCTTTCCGGCCGACCAGCTCTTCACCTTCTCCGTCGGCGGCATGCGCCCGTTCGGGGTGCTCGCCTGCGAGTTCATCTCCATGACCACGCCGATGGTCAACGGCCTGGTGACCGGCGAGTGGAAGGGCTTCGAGATGGCCGGCTTCAACTCCAAGGCCACCGTGCTCGCCAAGTGGGACGAGGACACCGCCACCCTCGACGCGGCCTGGCCCAAGATCCCACCCGCCAAGTTCGCCGAGCACATGGTGGCGTTCGGCGAGTACCCCGGCAGCGGCTGGTCCCTGCTGATGTACGTCATCGACAACGAGATCCATCACCGCGGCCAGGGCTACGTCTACCTGCGCGCCCTTGGCATCGAGCCGCCGCCGTTCTACGAACGCTGACGCGCGCTACCGCAGGATTTCGGCCGTCACGGCTCCCACTCGATCCCGCAGCGTCGCGGAGTATTCGCCGCGCAGGCGCCGCTTGACGCTGTCGGGTTCGAGCCGGATGCCGGCGCTGTCGAGCGCGCCGCTGAGGGCGCGCAGCTGGGCCGAGTCCCGCAGAATGAAGACGCGCATGTGCGTCCAGGCGCTCGCCGTGTCGTGTGCCACGAAGGTGTTCACGCTCAGGAACGCGCCGCGGCGACCCGCCTCGTGGTCGATGGGCTCGGCCATCTCGCGGATATAGCGCGAGTACTCGTCGAACTTCCCGGGCTTCGCTCGCCAGTAGTAGATCTGCGCGAGCGAGCCCGTGACTGCCGTCGCGTTGCTCGACGGCGCGGGCGAAGTTTGCACGTGCGAGGCGCAGGCGCCGACGGTGGCGGCGACGAGGATGATCGGCGCGAGGAAGCGCATGGATGCTCCGGAAAGGCGGTGACGAAGCCCGCTGACCGCGGCTCGACGAGCGGCCGGGGCCTCTAACTAGCCCCGATTCGGGCGGCGTCGCCAGACGGGCCGCATCGCGCGGCAACGGCCGCGAGGCGCCGTGGTGACTAATATCCACTATGCCCACGCACGCCTTCCACCGCCCCGCCCTCCGACTCACCGCGCTGCTCGCCCTCGTGGCGACCGCGGCCACGGCACAGGACGCCGCGCCGCCCACCGACGCCCAGCTCGTCGCCCGCGTCAACGAATACATGGGCCGCCTCGAGAGCTTCGGCTACACGGGCGGCGTGCTCGTCGTCCGGGACGGCAAAGTCGTGATGCAGCGCAGCTATGGCATGGCCAATCGCGCCGCCGGCATCCGCGCCGACACCAATACGGTCTACAACCTCGGTTCCATCACCAAGCAGTTCACGGCCGCCGCCATACTCCGGCTCGAGGAACTCGGCAAGCTTCACACCACCGACTCGATCAGCCGCTTCTTCCCCGCCGCACCGGCCGACAAGCGCAACATCACCCTGCACCAGCTGCTCACGCACACGGCCGGCTTCAACTCCGACTATTCGCCGAGCGACTACGAGGAGACGACGCGCAGCGAGTACGTGCGGCGCATGTTCGCCGCGCCGCTGCGCAGCACGCCGGGCAGCACGCACTTCTACGCGAACTCGGGCTACTCGCTGCTCGCCGCCATTGTCGAGATCGTCACCGGCCGCGACTACGAGACGGCGCTGCAGGAACTCGTCCTCCGCCCCGCCGGCATGCGCGAGACGGGCTACAAGGCGCCGGCCTGGGCGCCGTCGCGCATCGCGCACGGCTATCAGAACGGGCGCGACTGGGGCACCATCGTCGAGCGCATCGCGCCGGCCGCCGCCCCCTACTGGGCACTGCGCGGCAACGGCGGCCTGCACACCACGCTCGGCGACATGGCGCGCTGGGACGCCGCCCTGAACGACAGCCGCGTGCTCACCGACTCGAGCCGCCGCAAGTTCATGACCGGCTACGTCTACGAGGGCCCGGACGGGCTCTCGCAGTACGCCTATGGCTGGGCAGTCATGAAGACCTCGCGCGGCACGCGCCTCGTCACGCACAACGGCGGCAATGGCATCTACGTGGCCGAGTTCCTGCGCTTCGTCGATGACCACGTGACGCTCTTCGTCACGTCCACGGTGTCGGAGTACACGGCCACGCAGGCCGTGCGCGTCATCGCGCGCATCGTCTTCGGCCAGCCGTACGACCTGCCGCCGCGGCGCGCCGCCGTCGCGCCGACCACGCTCGCCACCGCCGCCGGCACCTATAGCCTCGCCGACGGAAGCCGGCTGGTGCTCCGCGCGCTGGATGGCCACCTGATGGGGGAGGCCGTCGGCCAGCAGGCGTACGCGCTGCTCGCCACGGGCGACACGGCATCGCCGCCGGAGGCGGCGGCGCGCAACAGCCGTGCGCGCGTCATCGTCGAGTCGATCCTCGCCGGCAATGTCGGACCGTTGCACGCGGCGCTCGGCGCCGGCGGCCCCGATTCCACGGAGCTGGCCCAGCAGGAATCGCAGTTGATGGCCGGGCGGCGGCAGCGATTCGGCGAATACCTGTCTCTCGAGGTCCTCGGCACGGTGCGCGGGCTGGAGGGAGGCCTGCAGACCACCGTGCGCCTGAACTTCACGAACGGCGGCGCGACCAACATCTACACCTGGGATCGCACCGGCCACATCATGGATCTCGGCGCGCGGCCATGGCAGGCAGTGGAGCTGGTCCCTGCCGAGAACGGCGAGTTCCGGGCGTTCGATGCGCGAAGCGGCGGAGGCATCCGCCTCTCATTCGACGCCGGCGCGGCCACCGCCATCACACCGCGCGGACGCGTGGCCCTGGAGCGCAAATGAGAATCGTCGGTGGAAAGTATGCCGGACGCGACTTGACGTCGCCCAACGACTTTCGCGTGCATCCCACCGCCGAGCGGGTGCGGGTGGCCATGCTCACCCTGCTCGCGGCCGACGTGAAGGACGCCCGGGTGCTCGACCTCTTCGCCGGCACCGGCGCCATCGGTCTCGAGGCGATCTCGCGCGGCGCGAGGAGCGCCGACTTCGTGGAGTTCCGCCCAGCCAGCCTGCACGCGCTGAAGGCGAACGTGGCGGCGCTCCACGTGCTGAAGAAGACGCGCATCTTCAAGCGCGACGCGCTCCCGTTCGCCGCCATGCTCACCACGGCCGGCGCCTACGACATCTGCTTCTGCGACCCGCCGTACGAGTCACGCATGCTCGACCGCGTCATCGACAGCTGGAAGGCCACGCACTTCGCGCGGATCTTCGTCGCCGAGCATGCCCCCGGGCATCCCCTCCCGAAGGGCGGCAAGTGCTACGACTACGGCGAGAGCGCGTTCACCATTTATCGGGCGCCCGCACCGCCGGCCCCGGTCGTACCCGTCGAGCCGCCGGGCGGCACCGCGAGCGCTACTTGAGCCGCACCGGCCCGGCGTGCGCGAGGAACTCGCGCAACGCCACCAGGGTCGCTGCCGGGTCCTCCTCGTGCGGCACGTGTCCGAGCGCGGGGTAGATCATCACGCGACTGCCGGCGATGTCGCGCCCGAACCGCGCGGCGTTCATCGACGGAATCAGGCCGTCGCTTCCGCCCCAGATGATGAGCGTCGGCGCCTTGACCGATCGGATGGCCAGCGTATCCGGGTCGGCGCGCAGTTGCCCGAAGCGCTCCACCAGCGCGGCCCGGTTGCCGGCGCGGCGCGCGAGGTCGTAGTAGCGGTCCACGAGCGCCGGCGTCACGCGCGACGGATCGCCGAAGACGCTGCGCACGCTCTGCTCGACCACGTCGCGCGGCAGGATCCGCTGCATGAGCACGTTCAGCCCCGGCACGCGCGCCAGGCGAAATCCGATCGGCACCGATTGCGACGCGAACGGGTAGCCGGCGGCGTCCACCAGCACCAGCGCCTCCACCCGGTCGGCGTGCGCCACCGCGAAGCGCCAGGCAATCCACCCGCCCAGCGAGTTGCCGGCGAGCACCACGCGACGCACCCCCAGGCCGTCGAGCACGTGCGCAACGAATCGCACGTAGGCATCCACGCCGTAATCGTGGTCCGGGGCGGGCCCCGTGAGCCCGAACCCCGGCAGGTCGAAGCGGATGACGCGCCGCGTGGTCCGCAGCGAGTCGGCCCATCCCTCCCACGTGTGGAGGCTCGACGAGGTGCCATGCAGCAGGACGATCGGCAGCGGGTCATCGCGCGGCCCCTCGTCGCGCAGGTGCACCGGCATGCCGTCCACCGTGACGAACTGCGACGGCGGCGGCGCCCATCGCGCCTTGAGACTGTCAACCGTGACGTCCGGCGCCCAGTTGTGCGACACGTACGCGCCCACCGCAACGCCGACGACGAGTATCGCCGCGAACACCAGCATCCGCGTTCGCGCCGCGCCCGATCTTCGCATCTTGACCGCCTTGCCGCTGAAAGGGTTCGTGCTGCCGGCCGCGGGGAGGCTACGCCGACGGCATCGGCCGCACGGGGCCGTGGCCGGCGTACACGGTGGTCGCTCCAAGTTCGCGCAGCGTCGCCCAACTCGCCATCACGGCGTCCATCGCCGCCTCGGTGGCGAACGTCGGCCAGGTCAGGTCGCCGGTGAACGCCTCGCCGCCGTCGAGCAGCACCGTGATGCTGTCGTCCGAGTGGCCCGGCGTGTGCACGATCCGACCGTCGATGCCCATCGTGGCGAGCAGCGCGCGGCTGTCGGCGCACGCAACCACCAGGTTTCCCTCGGGCTGGATCGCCGTATAGCGGTCGCTCTCCTTCATGAACGTCGCCATCAGGGGGATCGCCGCCGCTTGCTCCTCGGCGACGATCAGCCGCATGCCGGCGTTCTTGAGGTCCTGCGCCGCGCCGGCGTGATCCATGTGGTAGTGCGTCGCGACGCCATGCGTGACTTCCCTCAACGGAATGTCCATGCGCGCCAGGTTCGCCGTGAGCGCGCTGAACATGCCGGGCCATCCGAGGTCGACGAGCAGGCGCGACCGCCCCGCGCTCACCACCCAGTAGTTGGTGGAGCGGTATCCGACGTTGACGATCGACAGCTTCCCCGTCATGCGCCCAACTTGGAGCGTGTCACGCCGTGCGTCGAGCGTCCAGACTCCACGCGCCAGGACCGGCGGCGGAGAAGAACAGCCACACGAAACAGAAGAACATCGCGTCGGTGCCGCCGTTCACGAGGGGCCAGAACCCCGAGCGCGCGTGGAAC
>Ga0334722_10007182_pt1 | contig 10845 bp, 14 predicted proteins | sample C3_bottom_MG_FD_207210 | JGI IMG/M metagenome (GOLD analysis project Ga0334722, IMG submission 207210) | Sediment microbial communities from Yellowstone Lake, YNP, Wyoming, USA - C3_bottom | ecosystem: Environmental > Aquatic > Freshwater > Lake > Sediment | place: USA: Wyoming | collected...
TCACCCTGCCTGGATTGCCGTCACCTATGGCTTTGTCATCAATCTCTGTAACTGGTTTTATCTCAGAGGCAGTTCCAGTCATAAATACCTCATCTGCTGCAAATAGTTCCTTTAGACTACAATTCTTTTCTGTAATAGATAATTTTTCAGTTTCTGCTATCTTTATGACACTATCTCTAGTTATGCCTGGTAATATGCCGGCACTCAAAGGAGGAGTAATTATTTTGCCATCATTTACTAGAAATATATTTTCTGCACTTCCCTCAGCTACCTTGTTATCATAATTGAGCATTATTGATTCGTCATAACCATCGCTCAATGCCTCAACTCTGGCAAGTGCTGCATTTGCATAGTTTGAAGCTGCTTTTGCTTGCATTGGCTGTGATCTAGAATCAATTCTTAACCACCTTGAAACTTTGCACCGCGTTCCGCGAATTTTTCCTGCCTTCGTATATTCTTGTAATGCCTCAACACATGCTATGGCAACGTCGATCTTGTTTGCAGTCGGTGTTAGTCCTAGCATGCCATAACCATAGTATGCTATTGGCCTGATGTAGCATTCCTTCATCGTACTTTTTCTGACTGTTTTAATTATGGCATCAGAAATTTGTTTTTTAGAATATGGCATCTTCATTGAATACATTTTAGCTGAGCTAAATAATCTGTCCACATGTTCTTGTAAGCGAAATATCATAGAGCCTTTTGGTGTGTTATAACATCTGATTCCTTCAAAGACTGCTGTGGAATAATGCAACGCGTGAGTAAGCACGTGCACTTTGGCATTCTTAAACGGTACAAGTTTACCATTCATCCATATCTTGCCTTGTTCTTTCATAAGAAAACTCAGCAAGTATGGTAATTTAAAGAATTAATCAAAATATGTATTTCAAACGCAAGAATCTCAGACATACTAATATTGTATGAGATAAAATTGAGAACATGGAATCAATATTGTCTTTCACAGCTGCTGCATTGGTAGTTATTGGTTTGATAGGCCAAGCCTTTGAGTTTAGAAAAATTAGAATGTCTGTAATGAAGGATGAGGACTTGACATCAAAAAACATGTTTACCAACAAAAGAAACTTGAAATGGTATGGTATAATCGGAATTGGCTTGGTTCTGTGGTACATTGGGCAGCTCTCCTAAATGATCTATATAGATCAGGTCTAAATATTGCCTTTACATACTAAACAATAGCGCGTGTTTTGGGTAACGCCGGACTGATTCTAGATAAGAGGTCCAAGAACAAACCCTCTTTGACTTCTATAGGTAAAGACCTGTAGGGGTCAAATGTTTTGATAATTTAATTTTACACAAAAGTGATTTTTGATCTTTCTGCATGTACTGCACGAATAGCCCTTTCTATGTTATCAGCAGTATCTTCTATTACTACGATGATTCGTGAAGTTTCTTCTTGTGCATCCATGTTTAAGATGTTAAGTCCAGCTTCTCCTACTTTTGAACTTGCCTTTGATGCAATTTGTTGCACACGCCACATCTCATCTCCAATCAGAGTAATTACTCCTCTGTTGTAGGTTATAGTAGCTAGAGAATCAAATGCAAGTATGTATCTTTCATTTCGTTTTACGTAATCTGCATCAAGGAACAATATTCTGGTAAATTCTATGTCGTCTTTTATATAAGGAGATAAAACCACAAACTCGCTATATCTTTTTTCTTTTTCAAGTGAATCAAATAAGCTCTGGGCTGCTACACTTTCTATTCGTAAAATGGCACAATTTCTTTTCCCTGTGACTATCTTGAGTGGATGACCATCTTTGGTGGTTGGCATCCTTTCTATTGTTGTAATCTTTGCTGGATTATTCATGTCTGTAATTATTATGGGCATATCGATACCATTTTCCACTATCTCTTTGATGACAATGGGATCAAGTATCTTCATGCCAAACATACCGGCAGTTCTTGCCTCATTATATGAGAGATGAGTAATGTCTTCTAATTCGTCTTTTACAATTCTTGGATCTGCAGAGAGTACTGCACTATCCTTTTCAAAATCTATCTTCGTATTGTATTTTTTACTAAATAATATTCCAAGATCTGCAGCTGTTCTATCAGAACCCCCTCTTTCGTACGTAGTTTCTAAACCATCTGCGGTCTTTCCAATGAATCCACCTATTGATAGCACGTCATTTTTTTCTAACAATGATTCAATTTGTTCCATATTTTGAGTAGACTCTGATGCAAGAAAGTTTGCAGATTCAATGTTCTTGTCAGTTATGACTGGCCATATGTCAAATCCTACTACATCAGATTTTATGTTATTACTTTTTAGAATGTAATTCATTACATATGACATCAGTATCTCGCCAGAATATGCAAGTGTGCTTGATCTTATCACGTCAGCAAATTCTTTTTTTTGTAAAGCTTGTTTGATGGATTTGGCCGCTTTTTCTAAAAAAGAATCAATTGTTTTCTTACATTCATCATGATATTTTTTGTCAACAAACTCAAGCATCTTCTGATATGGTTTTCTTAGATTCTCAATACCGATATCTTGTCCTTCTTGTGCTTTCTGACCAATCATTATAGCAATATCAGTAAGTGAGCGTTGTTTACCATCGTGTAATGTCAGTGGAGCAGAAAAAACAGCTATTACCTTTGCATCTTTTTTTAATTCGTTTATTCTTTTGATTATAATCGGGATTAACTTGCCATCTATTCCTATGGCACTACCTCCAAACTTGGCTACTAGCAGATTTTTCAAAACTTGGATACACAAATCTCAAAATCCTAGTATAAAGCATTGGGTGAAAATGCAGTTCAATACAAACGGATTTCAATTCTTAATGAGAGATTTTACTCTCATTTATTTAGAATAACTCGTACGCATTCCTTAATATCTTGAAAATGAAATTAATATCATGATTCCAAATAGAGACTTTTTTGAGGAACAACCAAACGAGATCCAACGTGGTGAGCTTTTCAAGGACCATAACACCAATCACATCTTACAATTTGTTCCTGGTGTAGGATTGGTGCACAATGAACCTTTGTGTAAAGAAATTACAGGATGCATTGATTTTCAACAAAACAACTGAAATTACAAAAATTTTTTTATAATATTAGCAGCCTTTTGTGCACCATCAAACATTTTGGGATTTCTTTTTTCATTAATTTTAGTAGGAATTAAAGATTCAAGACGATAAAGATCTTCAAAGGAAAAACCTACTTCTTTTGCATTCTGTTCTTGCTCGAAATGACCTTTAATTGGAATAAAGATCCCAGGTGTTCCATAAGATGTAGCTTCGTCAATAGTGGATTTGCCTGCAAGAGAAATAATCAGATCTGCCGCATAGATGATTTCATGTAAATTATTTACAAAACCAAGATTTTGTATGTTCTGATCTGAAATCTTCAAAGACGGTCCAGAAACAACTAGCATGTTAGCATCAAGATTCAGTTTTTTGAAAGATTCGATTGTTTTTTCAATTAAAAATTGTCCTGCGTTAGTGCCTCCGATACTTACTACGATCATTTTCTTATCAAAAGAAAATTTCTTTCTAAGTTCTTCCCTAGAATGGGGAGTTTTTCTTACTATTGGACCTACTCTAACAATATTGTTTTCATCAGAACCGTTTTCTGGTAGAATGATAACATCGCATTTTTTCATTATCTCCTTCATAGAACGATTCATCTTTTTTTCTATGAATGAACCAATGCCACGTGCAAAACTTGTCTCAAGAATATCAGTAATTAGTATGGTTTTTAGCTTTTTTTCCTGAGCTACAGTTAAGGACGCAAAATCTTCATCACTTACAATTAGTTTTGGTTTCTCTTTTTCTATTATATTTGATGAAATCCCTTTACACTCTTTGTAGTATGAATAATACCTGAAAAGCCACATCAACGGATTTTTTAGAGCACCATTTTGAATATCAAAAATGGGTGGTTTGTAGAGGTTTTGAGCCTCAAACCCATTATCTGAAAACATTTTTGGGCCTCCTTCGCCACTAACAAATTTTATATTAACATTGTCAAGATGCTGAGCTACAGCTACATCACGTGTTGCATGTCCAAGACCTATGGGACTTGAAAAGAAAGTTAGACTACTCATACATCAAATTTATTGCATGATAATTTCTATATTCTTTTTTGCAAAATTCTCAAAGTTTAAATGCATTTTTAATTGGAGCCTTGTTGGGTCCATAGTCCAGCTGGTTATGACGTCGCCCTTACACGGCGAAGATCCAGGGTTCAAATCCCTGTGGACCCACTTAAAATCCTCTAAATCCCTGTGGTCTGCAAAGCTCAGGATGATCTTTTAGATACGATATTTTTTCAAGTATCATGTTTTTATCTTCTGGAAAAGTGCCTCCTATTGGATATGCGTTTGAACCATGGTTTGCTCTAAATATAATTGGAGATTTTGCTTCGATCTTGCTTACCAAATTCTCAAGCTCTACTAATGCATCAGCATCATCTATCGGCACAAAAGGCTCTTTGAATTTTGTCATAAATTCATCCCTGATTCCATCTTCTATATGCAATGTAAGTGCGCCAAGATAATGTGGCGAGGCTTCACTAACTACTTTGGCTGTATCATCAATGTGTTCTTTTGAATATGTCTTGCCACCAAGTCCAAGTATTATCATACAAGAAATTATGTATCCTGCATCCATTGCTTTTTGACACGCTTTGATAATGGTCTGACCTGTTGCACCCTTTGTTACCTTTTTTAGAATTTTATCAGAACCACTCTCTATTCCTATATAGAACATAGTAAGACCGGCGTCATAGAGTTTTTTCAAATCTTCAGAAGATTTTTCAAGTAAATTCTTTGGCATTGCATAACATGATACTCGTTCTATATCTGGAAATTTAACACGTATGTAATCAAGGATCTGAAGCATTCTATCTGTAGAAAGGTTTAACGCATCACCATCTGCCAAAAAAATTCTCTTTGTTTCTTGCATGTGCTTTGCAGCCAAATCAATTTCTGTTCTTATTTCGTCCCAAGGTCTTTCTACATACTCTTTTGTTCTGTACATGTTGCAAAAGGAGCAGATATTAAAAGAACAACCCAGAGTTACCTGAAATATTACAGAGTGTGCCTCAGAAGGTGGCCTATATAATGGATAATCGTACGAAAGCATGATTTCTTTTCTAGTCCGTTCAATTTATCGGTTATTCTAATTCCAATCGATATAGAACCGCTTTAAAGCAAGATTTGCGAATTACATGTTATTGAAGACACAATCAGCAAAAGAGTTAGTTCCAAGATTTTTTGAAAAGACTGCGCATACATATGACAAGATTGTAAACCTGACTACCTTTGGTAAAGACAAATACTGGAAGAAAGAAATCATAAAAAAGATCCCAAACTGTAATTCAGTACTTGATTTAGCATGTGGTACAGGAATACTAACATTTCAAATTGCAGAGAAATTACCTGACGCAAAAATAGTTGGTGTTGATATAACAGAAAGCTATCTGGAAATTGCTCGAAAAAAGCTAAAGCCATATCAAAAAATTTCATTTTTATGTCAAGACGCTGAAAAACTAAATCTTGATCAAAAATTTGATTGTATAACATCATCATACATTCCAAAATACTGTAACTCTGAGACTCTAATCAAAATGTGCCTGAATCATCTAAACCCTGGAGGTAAAATTGTTCTACATGATTTTACTTATCCTAAAAATAGAATCGTTAGATCATTATGGCATCTCTATTTTGTTGTGCTACATGTAGTTGGATATGTATTACCACATTGGAAAGATGTGTTTGTAGAACTTCCCAAATTGATACGAGAAACAAGATGGCTTGATGATTACAAAGATACAATGAAAAAATATGATCTTCAAATAGACAAACAGTCTCTAACTTGGCATGTGTCATCTATTCTGATAGGCATTAAGAAAATCTAATCTTATCTCCTCAGTAATTTCAAACCAGACGGAATTATTATACAAAACCTCACAATCACGTGTTAATTTTTTCCCATCATCTTCTACACTGATTCTTAGAGTTTTTCGTTGTGCAGCAATGTTGTGTTTTTGGAGTATGCTTCCAATACCTTCTTTTTTTTGTAACAGTTCTGTCATTATTATTTTTGGAATATTTTTAGAATCAAATTCTACTGTTGCACGAACAATTGGTACTTGTCCAAATGCTATTACAATCTTCCTATTGTATTTGGTTTCATGTACCAAATTCTGTTCTATTACATCCAGATGTACTGGTCTTTTGATAATATCTCCAACTATTTGTTCAACATGCCCTATTGGAGCATCAAGAAGAGTCTTTGCTAAAAGATCAAGTGCTACTGCCAATAATAATATGGTGTATCTCAATCAATTAAATCTGTCTTAAGATAAAATAAGAAATTGTACTTGCAATTACTCCTATGCTGATTATCTTTAGGATCATTTCTTTTTTATAAATTTCTGAATAATCTACTGACTGCTTTTTGAGCTCTTTGTACTTTCTTGAAGTTTTTATCAATATGTAACTTAGCACACCAGCTAAACCAGACATGAGAAGTGTCTCTACGGTAACGGTGTTTGCCTGTATTACAGAACCAGCTAACACTGGAAGTATTCCCCAAGATATGACAAATGTCAAATTATTATGAAATCTTCCCTTAAACAATTCTAGGTTATATGCAAAAAGAAAGAATGATTCGGTAATACCAATGGGAAATAAAAGTGGAGAGTCTAAAAATGCATAGTATAACCCAATAACAAAGGCTCCTGTTAAAGAAAGTAAAGAAACTATCCAGATGTATTTTTTTGGTAAAACTCCCCATGGTTTTGTCTTGCTACCAAGCGAATCAAGATAATGGGCAGATATTCCCAGTGCAAGAAAATACAAAATGCAAATTGCTCCAAGTCGTTCTAAAGAAAAATCTGTAGCAAACGAACCCCATGCTGCAAATGACACCACCATTCCTGTGTATGGCAAAAAAAGTATCCCTATTCCGATTCTGAAGTTTTTAGAACCAAATCTTGGAACAAACCATTCTGAGGTTCTGTCCTTTTGCATTATTTCTTAAATGGTGTCTGTTGCTTATATTGTTGGTTTTAGTTAGCTGGAATTTCTGGAAGTACAGAATCAAATCCAGTCATCATCAAGCTTCCAACAAATAGACTTGTGACAGCACTAACAATGCTTGCATATTTGTAGATCTTGTAAGATTTTAAAGAATGTACAAATCCAGTTGAGATCATTATGCCAAAAATAAGATTTGAAATCATGATTCCAGATACAAACACTATAAGCGCAGTAGCTCCAAGAATGATCCCAAAACCAAGAGACATTGCAAAGATGGCAATCTGTGTTGGCGATTCAGCACCAATTCCATGTATCATGCCCACCGCAAACGATGAATGATGACCATATCCATTTTCAAATACTCTTCTTTGTTGTATTGTTCGTCCAAGTAATTTACTTCCCAGTTTAGCATAAACATAGAGTATGCCGTTTGCAATTATCGTAAACCTAGTTGCTGCACGAAATTCTTTTTGTCCTTTTTTTGCTAGATGATACACAATATAGATGCCAAGAATTACAAGGGTTGCACCTACTGCTTTGCCCATAAACTCGTCAAGTATCGATGGCATACTGATGCCAAGCAATATTATAGATGATCCGATTGAAATTACAGCAAGTGCATGTCCAAGAGAATAAGATAGTGTAAGAAACACAGCTTGCTTTTTCTTGGTTTGAGTACTTGCAACGTCTGTTATAGCTACCATGTGATCATAATCAAAACCATGTCTGAATCCAAGAAACATTGAAGTGAGAAAAACAAGCGATTCGATCACAAAATGCACTAATTTTCGTATTATTTAAATTCTTTAGAAATTTTTCAGAGCTCACAAAGTATTTTTAGCATTTGATAAAGATTCAATTCTTCTTTTGTATTTTTCTCTATACAATGTTCTGCAAGAAGTACAACAGAAAAACCTCTCCATGTTTGAGAACTTGAAAATGCTTGGCTTTCCCTGTACAGGGCCTTTACAATAATCACACGCCATCTTCACTAGAGCACCTTTGTCAAGTCTAATGCCATGACCTTGATGCACTTTGTAACGAATCTGATCAAGTTTTATACTCGTCTTTTTTTCAAGTTTACCCATGTCTATTACAGGCGATACTGCTTTGATCAAACCAACATTGACTAGTCTGTCGTATCTGGCCTTGACAGTAGGCGTGCTGACTTTGATTTCCCTTGAAATTTGTCGGAATGATTTTCTTCCATCTCTGATAAGTGATTCAAGTAATGCAAGATCAACGTCATCTAATCTAAATGGCATCTACTGACGATAACATAAGTTCTATATTTGAACATTTTACAATTGTAAAGTACTTTCTAACCTGTCATTTGTAAAGTCTGGTGCTTAAGTATCATACTATGAATAAAGCATGTATGTCAACACAAACTGTAACCAAGAAATCAGTAATAGTATTAGCATTTGTTTTATTCTCCTTAATTTTTGTTGGAATAATTTTTTCACTAACTAACAATCTTGTTGTTAAAGGAGATCAAAACATCTCCTACCTGTCTTGGTTGATCATTGCTTATGTTGCAGGTCTTTCTATGATTGTGTTACCATGTACACTTCCACTAGTCTTCATCATAGTTCCATTAAGTATGGGTCATGGACACAAAAAAGGACTTGGGATGGCGTTGTTATTTGGAGCTGGTTTAACAACCACTATTACTGCTTACGGAATTGGAATTGCAATTCTTGGTAAAACAGCTTCGCTTGATCAAATTTCTTTTCTAATGTTCCTTATTGCAGGAATAGCTGCATTTGTCTTTGGATTATCACAACTAAAGCTCATTAAACTAAAGTTACCGTCTTATTCTGGCACACCAAAATTCATACAAAATCGTGGAGACTATTCAAAATCTTTTCTGATGGGTACTTTGTTGGGAAATGCTGGAGTAGGATGTCCTAACCCGTTGTTTTACTGGTTGCTAATTTATGTTGCAAATGTTGGTAGTATAGAAATTGGTGCCTCACTTGGCATTGTTCATGGAATAGGAAGGGCTATCCCATTGATCCTCATGTCTGTACTTGCAATTATAGGAATCAATGCTACAAAGAATCTCACATCAAAAAGAATCTCAATAGAAAAGGCTACTGGATGGATGCTTGTTGTTATTGGTTCATTTTTAATAATTAATGGATTGCCAGGTGGGCATCAATGGTACGAAGCAACAGTGGTTCATATCATATGGAATAATCTAGTATCCATTACTAATATTCCACCAGAATTTCATATTGGTCAGCATACGCATGCAAACATGTACGGATATGAAATTCCTAAAGACTATGTGCCTATCATACTCTTTAGTTTAATAGCGGTGCCAATCGTATGGTATGTAATCAATAAGAAAAAGGAGGTAATAGTATGAAAGATCCTGTTTGCGGAATGGAAATAGATAACAAAGGAGAATCATTAATTCATAACGGAAAAGAATACAGATTTTGTTGTGCTAGTTGTAGATGGGCTTTTGAAAAAGATCCAAAACAATTTGAAGAAAAAAAGACATGAAAGTAGAAATATTGACAACACCTGACTGTACTAACTGCAACATACTTGAAAAAATGTTAGATGATATAGGAGTCTTATATGAAAAAATAGATGTAACTGAAAAACCAGAATATCTTAAAAAATATCCCATATATACAGCACCTGGATTGGTTTTGAATGGGAAATTAGAATTCACTGGAATACCAAAGAAAGAACAACTCGTTGAAAAACTGAAATTATCATAAAGTAACAATTTTTTAATAATTGTAAAAGTTGGATGTCATCTTCCAAAGACCTTTTAATTGTTTGAAGGTACACGAAGCTTGTACCAAAATGGCAGGTGATCCCTACGCAAAGCGTCTCTTGTGGTTTGTCTTTGCCGGATCAAAAGGTGGTCTGAATAGAATGCGTCTAATATCCACAATAAGAAAGACTCCACTTAATGCCAATCAACTAGCAAAAGAACTTGGATTGGATTACAAAGCAATCCAACATCACATAGGCGTGCTTGAAAAAAATAACCTCATAACACGAGTTGGTGACAAATATGGAGTCACTTTTTTCATTTCTACATTCTTAGAAGTCAATTTAGAAACATTTGACGAAATTGTAACCAAATTGGAAAAAAGTAAATAAGCTTAGGAGGATGGATTTTTCTTACATGGAACCAATAATGACGATAAGTACAATCGTATCTGGCCTAAACATGATTGTATTGGGTGTTTTGATTGGTGTGTTTGCTAAGATGTATCAAAAAACAAAAGCACAGCTTCCATTAGGTATGATATTTTTTGCTGGGCTATTATTTTTGCATAACATAATTGGAGTATATGCATACTTTTCTATGATGGAGCTTTATGCTGCAGCGCTTTTACCATATCTTCTTGCAGTTCATATTGCAGAATTTGCTGGCATATTGATCTTTCTTAAGATCACATTACAATAGCTCTGATTTATTTGTGAGTCGTACACAATAATTTTGTGGGACAACAACACATGTTTTTATTAATAAAATTCTTCAAATAATTTTTTATCATCATGCGATAGATATTTAAACTTTACATGTTAGAGTGCAATGATGTTAGACTTAGTTCCAAAAAAATTATTTCTTACTAGAGGAAAGGGAGTACATGAAGATCAACTAACTAGTTTTGAATATGCTTTACGTGATGCTGGAATTGCAAATACGAACCTAGTTCTAATATCAAGTATATTTCCACCAAGAGCAAATATAGTTTCTAAGACTGAAGGGTTAAAATTGATAAGACCGGGCACTGTACAATTTGTAATATATGCTAGGCAGCAAAGCAATGAACCACATAGATTGATGGCTGCAT
>Ga0334722_10007183_pt1 | contig 10844 bp, 12 predicted proteins | sample C3_bottom_MG_FD_207210 | JGI IMG/M metagenome (GOLD analysis project Ga0334722, IMG submission 207210) | Sediment microbial communities from Yellowstone Lake, YNP, Wyoming, USA - C3_bottom | ecosystem: Environmental > Aquatic > Freshwater > Lake > Sediment | place: USA: Wyoming | collected...
TCCGATCCCCAGGACCATGTGTTGCGATACCAGAGAGTCGGAAGCAGCGTGAGTTCGGCTTGCTCGGGGCCACGATTCACAACCTGGATACGGATGCACAGATCTTCCGGCGTCGCCTTGGCATACTCCACAAAGACGTCGAAGTAGCGGTTCTCGTCGAACAGGCCGCTGTCGATCAATTCAAACTCCTGATCTTGACGCCCCCGGCGGCGATTCTCTTCGACCAGTCGGTTATAGGGGAACGATGCTTGTGGGTACTTGTAGAGGTATTTCATATAGGAATGCGTCGGCGTCGAATCGAGATAGAAGTAGCACTCCTTCACGTCTTCGCCGTGATTACCTTCGTTGCCGGTGAGGCCGAATATACGTTCCTTCAAAATAGGATCGCGGCCGTTCCATAAGGCCACGGCAAAGCAGATCAGCTGGTGGCGATCGCAGATGCCGGCGAGGCCATCCTCGTTCCAGCGATAGGCGCGAGATCTCGCATGATCATGAGGGAACGCTTCCCAGGCTGTACCGTGAGGGCTGTAGTCCTCGCGCACAGTTCCCCAAGCCCGTTCGCTCAGATAGGGCCCCCAACGTTTCCAGTGGCGCTGACGCTGCGCGTCCTCTTCAAGGCGTTGCTGTTCTGCCCCGATCGGTGGTTGAGAAGCGGAAGCGGTCTGGCGATGAGAGGCCATACGACTCCTATGGTAGATACGGTACACGGTTAGAGTCGGTCGGCTGCGGAAAGTCTTACCGTAGGCTAGTCCGCATTATTCATGACGGTTCGTCGCGAAATGGCGTCGAAGCCAGGCGCTTGCAACAGACGTGTTCATGACTAATGAGGCTAGTACCGGGCGGCGCCAGTCGTCAAGCGGAGGCGATAGACCGATGAACCACCAGTGATGAACAGGGTCTGCCCGTCCTCTCCCCATGCGACGTTGGAGGTTGGTTGCCCGGTCTCGATCGTGCCCAGGAGCGTGCCATCTGAAGCGATCACGCTCAGCCCGCCTGGGCGGGCGCCAAAGATATTGCCCTGCTGATCGACCTTGAACCCATCCGGTCCGAAGAATGGATCTTTGCGCCAGCGGGTGGCGTCGAAGAAGACGCGACCGTTTGTCACCGTGCCGTCAGGCTTTACATCATAGGCCAGCCAAGCGGCCCGCTTTGGATCGACGTCGGACACGTAGAGCGTCTTCTCATCCGGCGAGAAGGCAATGCCGTTCGGAGCCTTGATGTCATTGATGAGCAAGGTCACTGTGCCATCTTTAGACAGACGATAGACCCCTTGCACCGGAGCTTTGCTCGAATCGTCGAAGGCTTTAGGGAGTCCAAACGGCGGATCGGTGAAATACAAATCGTCGTTGGATTTGAACACCAGATCGTTCGGACTGTTGATCTTGTGCCCATCGTAGTGATCGGCGAGCGGTACAATCGTTCCATTTGATTCCAACCGCCCGATTTGTCGATCGCCGTGGCGACAAAGGACCAACCGTCCTTCTGCGTCAAGAGTAAGTCCATTTGAGCCTGGCTCTTTGCCCGCAAAGGGCGTCGTACCGCTATAGCCGCTGTTCTTCACGAACAGACTGACGCCTTCGCCTGGTTTCCATTTGTAGACGGCGTTGGCGGAAATGTCGGAGAAGAGCAGATAGCCGCCTTGCTTGTTCCAGGTGGGACCCTCGACCCAGGTGAACCCATCGGCAATCTTTTCCAATTTTGCATCGCGCGAGACGAGTTGATCGAATCGAGGATCGAGGCTGGTGATGGTGGCCGGTACAGTTTCAGCCCATATTACTCCCGCCTGTAGGACAGCGATCAGTCCAAGGGCGATCATGAGCCTTGTGGATGTTCGCGTCATCATGGTCGCACCCCGGCGATGTTCATTCTGATACGATAGATGCTTGTGAGTGCGGTAATGTAGAGCGTCTTGCCGTCATCGTCACCCCAAGCCATGTTGTGCGGATCTTCCGGTCCCCCGATGAGGCCGAGCTGCTTGCCTCCCGGCGAGATGATCCAGAGCCCACCAGGCCCGGTCGAATACACATTGCCCTGTTGATCGACTTTCAATCCATCTAACGCATCGTTCCCTGGCGCGTTGGTCATATCGAAGAACAGTGAGCTGTTTGTTAGCGTGCAATCCGAGTTCACGTCGTAACGCAGTATCACTTTCCGCTTGTCGTTCCAGTTGTTGACATAGAGGGTCTTCTCATCCGGAGAAAAGGCGAGTCCGTTGGGGGCATCGAGATCCGTACTCACGAGCTTCACCTGCCCGTCTTTCACGCAATAGACGCCACTGTAGGGCAGTTCTTTCCGCGGATCGTCGAAGACTTTGGGTAGGCCGAATGGCGGATCGGTAAAGTAGAGCGCCCCGTCGGAGCGATAGACGAGATCGTTGGGGCTGTTGAGTCGTTTGCCCTCATACCGATCGGCTAGCACAGTGATGTTGCCGCGCGGTTCGACGCGGATCACACGCCGGTTGCCATGTTGATTGATCGTGAGACGGCCCTTGCTGTCGAGCGTGAGCCCGTTCGAGCCAGGCTGGTGGTACTCACCGACGTTGAAGCCGCTGTAGCCGCTCTTGGTTCGAAAGACGGATACCTGCCCTTCCGCTGACCAACGATAGATCGTATTGTTGTTGGGATCACTGAAGAGGAGGTATCCCGATGTTGCGGCAGTGGCCGGGACCCATACCGGCCCTTCGGTGAAGAGAAAGCCATCAGCGAGTTTTTCAAGTTTGGTATCTGATGAAACAATTGCATCCAGGCCCGGATCAGCTCTGATAATCTCGGTATTCATAAACTGCGTCGGGCCGATCTGGGTTGTCTTGTAAATGTCGAGCGTCGCCGAGCGCACCCAGATGAAGTTTCCCGGTGGATTCGAGAGAGGTCCATTGATACCGAACAGGGCCAACTGAATCTTCTGACCGGGCCGCGCATTCCTGGTGAGCACCACACGGTTCGGAGCATTGAAACCCTTGATCAACTGCCCGCCCGGCTGGCCTAACACCAGCGGCAACTTCCCATCGACCCAGACTTCGGCGTAATCGTCGATCACCACTTCAAACACGACGGTCGAGCTTGTGGGATCGAACGACCCGATCTTGTCCGGAATCGTGACGCTGGTCCGATACCAATTGAAGCAGAGGCGTCCGGTAGATCGCCGCTCTTCTAATTGAGCCGGTGCGACCTGTTCCCATTGTGAATCATCAAAATCCGCGGCGCCAGCATGCACATCGATATCTTGCGTGCGACTCGGTGGACCGGACGGGGCGAGGTCTGCGCCAGGGCTATGATGATCGACATCGATGACCTTGACGTTGCTGTAGCGCCACTGACCTTTGACCAAGCCGATTCCTTCGTCGGTCTTGAGATCGACAATCGCGTCCGGCCTTACCCCCGGCGCATCCCCCGTCACCTGCGCCTCAGCAAAACCGATTGCCGTCGTTATCGCTGCCGCCACACCAAGCAAAACCACCGTGCACTTCATTGACTCTCCTTGCTCGTCAAAAGTCATTCGTCAACCGTCAATCGGGTCTCGATGACGATGGTAGATGGATGTGTGCCCAACGTTTGACCGTTGACGATTGACGTGGGTTTAACGGACTTTGACCACGTAATAATCAAACGGCGCCTCCACCTCCTTAAACCAATGAGGCACCCCGCTCGGAATGATCACCACGTCACCCGGTACGAGCTTGCGCGTTTCGCCGCCGTTCACGGAAGGCGCGCGGAACTCGTGCGGTGCAATGGTCTTGGTGCCTTCCGGCGTCCCGCCGGTGATCAACGTCGCCGAGCCCTTCAGGACATAGACAATGTCCGTATCGTACTCGTGGATCTCCACGACGCCGGCTTTGTCCCGATGGCTGGCGTGCACCATATAATTCCTGCCCGCATGCATCATGGTCTCGTCCTCGCCGAGGAGGACCGCCCCCTTGGTGAATGCTGCCGCGACTCTGGGACTCTCGATGTAGGTGACTGGAAGAGGGACATGGCCGTTCGCCATGCTCATCATATCTATCGATTCCAGGGCCTTGGCTCCCGCGATCGCCAGTTCTTCATCCTGCTGCGCGCTCGCCGCGCCGCTCACGCCGACCGCGCCCACAATCTTTCCTTCCCATTCAATGGGGATGCCGCCCTGGAGCGGCGTGAAATCATTGAGCGCGACCATCGTCGTCCGGCCCTTGTTCACGATGTCCTCAAACACCTTCGTCGGTTTCTTGAATAGCGCGGCCGTCCGGGCCTTGCCAATGGAAATGTTGGCGCCTGCTGCGAAGGTGTTGTCCATTCGCTCAAGGGCCATCAGATTTCCTCCGTCATCAACCACGGCAATTACGCCGCCTGGCGCATTCTTCTTCTTGGCCTCAGCCACCGCTCCCGCGATGACCTTTTTCGCTCCCTCGATCGTGAGCGCTCGCTTATCGACTACCGATTCGGCCCGAGCCGCCGTTACTCCCATCAGAAGCACTGCAAGCGCATATGAACCAATAAGGATTGTCTCTCTGGTTTTCATGATCGTTCTCCCTTCTTCTGGCACGAAGCCATCAGCGTTCAGCAATCAGCTTTCATCCTGTGTGTGAGAGCTGACAGCTAAGAGCTGACGGGTTCTACTTCGTAAATGTTGCTGCGACTGCCGCTCCAGCCATGGCGATGTCCTCATCCTGGCTGGGCGTCTCTCCGCTGACACCGATGGCGCCAATGACTTTCCCATCGAAGATGACGGGCACGCCACCCTGCAGAGCCACTGCCCCATGCAAGGCCAAGGCAGACACGCGCCCGTTCTTCACCTGATCCTCGAAGACTTTGCTGGGCCGGCGGTAGATTGCCGCGGTTCGTGCTTTGTCGATGCCGACGTTCACGCTGGCCACTTGGGTGTCGTCCAACCGCTCCAAGAGCAGCAGCGATCCACCTTCGTCGACCACTGCGATGACTACTCGTGCGCCTTCAGCCTTCGCCTTGGCTTCAGCCACAGCAGCGATTTTCTTCGCCCCGTCCAACGTCAGCGCGGTCTTCTCGATCAGCTGTGCGTGAGCGAGAACCGGCCCTACCAACGTGCTGAATACCACCGCCACGAACGCGAGATGCTTCTTCATGGTCGTCTCCTTGTATTGCACCACCCGAGAAAGGACTGAGGAGGGACTTGGCTTTGCCCTCCTCAGTCAAACTTCCCCACGGATCAGCGGCTCATCGCCATGCTGTCCGATTGCATGCGCTCTCCGGACGCCGTCATGATGGGCTTCGAGAATGATGCCTCACCCAAGAGCACTTCCGCGAACGCACACCAGACCTGCACCTTCGCCACATCGTTGATGTAGGCCGGCAAGGCGATCGTCCGATTCTGCTTGTCGCCCTTGATCGCCAAGCGATTCAGCAGATAGACGTTGCCTTTCGTGTCTACGACTTGCCAGTGCGGCGCCGGCGTTTCCGGAATCTTGAAATCATCGGACCAGGTCAACGTATCGTAGTTGCCCGATCGCGCATGGGTCGCTGTGCCGCTATTGGCCTTCACACCTTCGAATTTGCTCGTGGTGTGCGCATCAGCCGCAAAACCATTCGATGCGACAAACAATCCTGTCGCGGCAATTATAGACAGGAGTCCCATCTTGAACCAGCTCTTCGCACTCATAACACCCTCCTTATAGATAGTAGTGAAGTGAACTTCGCTGCGGATTATTACGGAACGTACTCGTTCGTCGGATGGAGGAGAGAGTCCTTACATTTCCAGAGCGAAGAGCGTATGGCTAATAGCTGATGGCAGGAACGGAGAGAATGAAATGAGTACCGATGGCACGACAAGGATACACATGACGATTGACCGTTGACGAATGACGCTTCGTTCACGCCATGTAGCTACAGCAGAAGATGCAACGTTTGTCGTTGTCGTGGTGTAGCTTCGCGCAAAGGACGCGACGGGCGCCGGGGAATCGCACATAGCATTCCGCTGCGAGCAACATCCCGAGAAGCGGCGCAGTGAGGTACACCCAGAAATCGGTCCAGAGATGCGCTGGGAGCGCGGAGGCGAAGCTGCGCGCCGGATTCATGCTCATGCCGGAGAGCGGGGCCTCAACCGCGATGTAGGTAGCCACGAGCGCGCCCGCGAAGACACCGGTCCAGGCGTTCAGTTTCGTTTGGTTCGATACGATCAGCACGACGAGCATGAGCCCAAACGAGATGCACGCTTCTGCGGCGAACGCAATGCCGGCTCCGCCAAACCCCGGTACTGTGACGACGTAATTGACGGTCGGATGCTCGATTGCCATTCCAACAGCCAATGTGGCAACGAGTAGCCCGATCAACCCGCCAGCAAATTGCGCGAACACGTAGAAAAACGCGTCCAGGCCCTGAATCTTACCAAGTCGGAAGAACGTCACTGTGACGGCAGGATTGAGATGGGCCCCGGATCGTTTTCCCCATGGGGAATAGATAATCCCTATGGCCGTGAGTCCCATGGCGATGCCAATCAATACCCGTCGAACGACCGGATCCGGCAGCAGTGGATAGAGCGGCGAATGAGGATATTCGAGCAGCGCGGTCACGACGGCGGCGGAGATCATGAAGATGCCGAGGCCGGCCGCCTCCATCAGATACTCAGGCCAATGCTCTCGCATGATGTCAGATGACGCCCGCATAGGCATGGGCTTCCCTCTTGGCAACCGTACGCGCCGAGGCTGTGATTAGAGGTGCCGGCTGCGATGCGACTGCATAACGAATCCTCGTTGGATCGGGCCCGCGATAGCCGGCGCTCAACCAGATCTCTTCAGCCGTTTCATGGCAGGGCCGGCAGCGCCATCGAGTAATCGTCATGGTACCCTTCTCATCCGCGAACGCTTGGCTACTGGTACTCAACATCGCACGATGACATGCTGAACAATGCATGCCGTCCTCCTTCACGGTCGTCAGGTCGGAGGTCAGTAGAATGCTGAAATAGTCCGCCCTGCGACCCGTGAGACGTGAATCGTTAAACATTTCGGAGCAAGAGCATTCGGCAGTCCTACGTTTCACCTTTCACGTCTTACCTTTTACGGCCCTTGACCCGGTCATATGAACTGATCGTTCTCGCACGTTTCATTACATCGGGTGCACGGCATAGTGACCTTTTTGTCCGACCGACGCCGGCATGGGCTTGGATTGCACTGATGGCATCGCGGATTCCTGACGCAGCCACCATTCCAGGAACTCCACTTGCTGACTGAGCCACCAGCAGGTGGCACGGAAGCGGAATTCATGCACGGCGCGGCGGCTGTGTTGCATGGTCCAGTAGATCGTCGACTTCATTGGTCACCTCATAATCTTGAGCATTGGTCGTGCGACTCCACCCCGTCTTACAGCGTGAAGGCACCGCGCGTTGATGTGAACTCAGAATTGAGTAGCGATTAGCGAGACAGGGCAGAACTAGGACGGAGCGCGACGACCGCAGGAGCAGAATCTTGAAGGCCAGCCAGCGCCTCTTTGGCCTGATCGACGTAGTAGGCCCAGTCGTGGCTCGAATATCGTGCGAGCACGCGCTGGTACAGCGCCCGCGCTTCCGTCAGATGCTCAGCCTCAACCATCACCGCAGCAGCCCTGAGGGTGCAGGCGGCTCCGAGCGCTTGGGGATCGACTGCCGTACGAAGCGGTTGGTTCGTCACGTGGGGTCCCATGGCCCTCATCCAGGACGGGGGTTCAACTCCCGCTGGTATCACGCGCTCGAACTGGTCAATGATCAGGACCAACTCCGTGGGATCGGTGGTAACGAGACACTGCTGATAGCGCTCCCACAACGGCATGATGGGTGATGGAGCCTCTGCCGTTGGTCGCTCAAGCAGCGACACGCCATGGCAACCACTGAGGAGGATTGTGAGCAGACAGACTGTCCAACGCATGGACATCTGTCGGCGAAATGTGAATGCTCTTACAGAGCTTGGGGAGAAATGAAAAGGGAAGAGGGGTATTGAAAACTGGTGAGCCGGCCTGGACTCGAACTCAGAACCCTCGTTGAGCAGAGACGCGGATGAAGCGCCTCCGGTTGAGTGGTCGGGAAGGAAGATCAAGGAGCCTGGCGAACTGGCGGGGCGGAGCCACGAGGGCTCCGCTAGCCGCCAGGACGTCGGGCGTCGTCAGATCCAACGACTCTGAGAAGCTACTTGCCCTCTTTGCCACTCTCCATCATCTTCCCGTCCAACATCACTATTTGGCCTTCCTGCAGCTGCATCTCTTTCCCGTCTTTCGTCATCATCTTGCCGTTCATCATGACCTTCGCGCCGTTCGTCAAGGTCGTCTCGCGATCCATCCGGCCGATCTCCTTCCCGTCCTGCAGCCTCCACATCTTGCCTTCCTTCATCATAACGCCATCCTTCTCGACCGCCATAGCGGGGGCGGCAAGGAATGACATGGACAAGAAGAGTCCAACAACGGCGAGTGTGACGTTTCTGTAATTCATCATGGCTTAACTAAACCTCCATTAATATGAATGAATGATATGAATGACCTTTCCCTGACTACGTGGAACCAGGAGCGGCAGGGAGGACCGCGCCCGGCTTGTGCGGAAGTGGAGCCGACCTCGTTACCTGACTGCCACCGTTCAACAGGGTCGAGGTCGTGCCTTCTTCGTTGTGGCGGTGTATGTGAAGCTTTTCGTGATTGGTGCGGTGATGCGTGAGCCGATGAATCAGACAGGGATACCCGCTGCAGTAGCGGGCACAGGCCCCCAGCCAAGATTCGAAGAACAGGACCGCGCATCACAAATAACCGCCCGCCTTATCCGCAACGGGCAATCTCAACACGCGATGCGCGTGGAGTTTCCGGCGCGTTTCTTTAGCTGCAACGACTCATCAGGGCGGCGTAGTATTCACTAATTCTTGGAGGCTGTCAAGTACACAGGCAGAGGTGCTATACTCATGCGCAAATAGAGGAGCTGAGGAGCGACACGATGTTTGTGCAATACATGGCCAAGACCAACATGATGGGGTTTTGGCAGTTTCTTTTCGACTACTGCAATGAGGGTTATTCCTGTGTGCTCGGATGGATGATGATAGGAATCTTGGGATTCGTGGCAGTCCTGATTGGTTTGCTTTTTATGATGCGGCGCCTCAGTAGAAGAGAATAGAAAAAGGCGCAACGCTGTTTGCCAACCCGCTGATGCAGAATTCGTGACCTCACCGAGCAAAACCTACACACTCGGCATGGCGAAGCCTCTCCCTACCTCAAATAGAACAAATCCATAAAGCAGAGAAAAGAAACGCAGAAGTTGTTGAATAATTTGGTGAGCCGGCTGGACTCGAACCGAGGGCCCTCGCCTTAAAAGCTCGGAAAGACTAATAATATCAATGGCTTGATATTGCGAAGGTTTCCCCGTTTTATCTTGTGAATCAAGGTGTTGATTGGCTTCTACTGATTCGATTGATTCTGAAGAATGCGATCCATTGTGCAGATTTTTAGCACAAATTTATATATGGACCCAGCCTTCGCTGCAACGACGGCGTGTCACGCGATGAACCATTTAAAAACAGGGCTGCGTTTATATATCCGGCCTCTCGGTGGACCACAGATGTGTCCGGGCCTTGATGAAATACGCGCGCGTTCTCCTCATTAGCATAACGGCCTTGTTGGGGCCGACAATTTGTCCAGGGTCTGAACGCGCTGGGTGTCCCTCTGGTGTCATCACGGATGTCCGCGCTGCACTCCTTGGTGTGAATCCTCCTGGTGTAATGCGGCTCGCTGCTCCCTCGCAAAGACCGTTACGACCCTGCCGGCGCCGAGGCGGGTGGTCGATACGCCTCATCATGGGCCAACAAGGCCCAGATCACTCGGGCATTTTTGTTGGCTAAGGCTACCGCGGCCACATTGGTGCCTTTGCGGTGTTTGAGCGCGCACAGCCACCGTCCCTGCGTATCGGTCCGCCGCTCGGCCCGCTGCACGACGGCGCGCGCCCCATGAATCAGCAGCGTCCGCACATACCGACTACCGCGTTTCGAAATCCCGCCTAAGCGCTCCTTGCCCCCACTGGAATATTGCCGAGGCACCAGCCCCAACCAGGCCGCCAGATGCCGGCCGTTGTGAAACGCCTGGGGCCGACCGACGGTCGCCACCAGCGCTGTGGCCGTCAACGGACCAATCCCCGGCACCGCCGCCAGTTTCTGGCAGACCGGATGCGCCCGGTACACGCGCTCCACCCGGTGCGTCACCCGCTCGATACGCGAGTCGAGCTCCGTCAGTTGCTCGTACAACTCGGAGAAGGTGTCGCGGGCAAACGCGGTCAATCCCGACGCCGTGTCATCCAGAAAACGGACGAGGGCGGGCCGGACCTTCCCTGGGGATGGCGCAATCACCAACCCATACTCGGCCAACAAGCCCCGGATCTGATTGATGACGGCGGTCCGATGTTTCACGAAGAGCGATCGCGTCCGATGCACGGCCTGCAGGTCAGCTTGCTCCACCGTTTTGATCGAGACAAATCGCATGGTGGGCCGACTCACCGCTTCGCAGATCGCTTCCGCATCTCGTCCATCATTCTTGTTGGTCTTGACGTAGGGCTTGACATACTTGGGGTGCATCAGCTTGACGGTATGCCCAAGCTGTTCGAACGCCCGTCCCCAGTGATGCGCACTCCCGCCCGCCTCCATCCCGATCACGCAGGGCGGCAGACTCGCCACCGCCTGCAACAACTGACCACGCTTCACGCGTCGGCTGAGCACCGCGCGCCCTCGCGCATCCACCCCGTGCAACTGGAACACGTTCTTCGCCAAATCAATCCCCAATGTCGTGATGTGCATAACAGCCCCTCCCTTCTTCCTAATGATGAGTGTGGGTTGCGCGCGCAACAACACCCATTGTGCCTCGTATGAGGCTCGTGTGGGAAGAAGGCTGGGTCCATTTCATTAGCACAGC
>Ga0334722_10007184_pt1 | contig 10844 bp, 9 predicted proteins | sample C3_bottom_MG_FD_207210 | JGI IMG/M metagenome (GOLD analysis project Ga0334722, IMG submission 207210) | Sediment microbial communities from Yellowstone Lake, YNP, Wyoming, USA - C3_bottom | ecosystem: Environmental > Aquatic > Freshwater > Lake > Sediment | place: USA: Wyoming | collected...
AACGCATCCCTGGCCTCACCGTAATTTTCCTTGGTATATTGTTGAAGTCCGAGATCGTAATATTGCTGCTGCGCTCTGGTATCGACATGTTGCCGGGCAGGCGCTTTCGGAGGAGGCGGGGTTGCTTTTGAGATGCCGCAGCCAGCAAGGACCAGACATACTATACCGGCGGAGAGGATCAGGAAAAACGGTTTTATAATGGCTTTCAACATGTGATTGATGGACGACGTGTGCGGACGCATTTCCCGCTGAAATCAATATATCATGAAAGTACCTGTTTAAGCCAAAAAAAAGAGTTAGCAGCTTTCTGCTAACCCTTTGTAATTCATGGTGGGCGCTACTGGGATTGAACCAGTGGCCCCTGCCGTGTGAAGGCAGTGCTCTCCCGCTGAGCTAAGCGCCCTGAAACGGTGCTATATTACCTGCCGGTCTGGTGATAGTCAAGAAAAAATTGGTGCTGAATGAAGCAGATGAAGACCTTTGGCGCGGATAGCGGCGGAGGGAGCTGCGGAAGAGGTATGATCAGCTTTTTCATAGCCTTTCTCGGCGTCTTCAGTGTCAAAAGCGGTACCCCGTCATTCGACCTGCAGGATCGCGCACTTGAGATATTGCGTCTCTTTTGCGGCGAGCAGCATGGGGTGGTCGCGGGACTGACCGCGCATCTCCAGGAGCCGCGTCTGCCTGCCCGCAGAATGGGCCGCGTCGATCAGCATTTCCCGGAAAAGCTCCTCGTCGATATGATGTGAGCAGGAACAGGTGACAAGCAGGCCCCCCGGCTCGAGCAGCCGCAGGGCGCGAAGATTGATCTCCTTGTATCCCTTGAGCCCCTCCCGCACCTTGGCCCGGCTCTTGACGAATGCCGGCGGGTCGAGGATGATACACCCGAACCGCTCCTTCTGTTTCTCGAGCTCCCGCAGTTTTTCGAACACGTCACCCACGACAAACTGCGCGGACAAACCGTTCATGGACGCATTCCCGGATGCAAGCTTCACCGCCTTTTCCGACGAATCGATGCCGATGACCTGCGAAGCGCCGTATTTCGCGGCAGTAAGCGCCCACGCTCCGACATAGCAGAAGCAGTCCAGCGTCCTTCTGCCCTTGACCAGGTCCCTGATCGCCAGCCGGTTCTCGCGCTGGTCAAAGAAAAAGCCGGTCTTCTGGCCTTCGAGGACGTCCACCTGATACCGTATCCCCGATTCCTCGATGGTCACCAGGCCGGTCGTCTCGCCGAAAACGACCCGCTTCTCCTGTGCAAGTCCCTCGATCTCCCGGGAGGCAGAGTCGTTCCTCAGCACGATGACCTTCGGATCGTGTACTTCGCGAAGCGCGGTCAAGATCATGTCCAGCATGCCGTCGATCCCCGCAGTGAGCGACTGGACAACGAGCGTATCGGCGTACTTGTCCACGATCAGCCCGGGAAGCCCGTCCCCTTCGCTGAAGACCGCGCGGAACGAATTGCCGAAGCCGATGCGTACCCGCAGGTCGCGCGCTTCGGTTATTTTCGCCGCAAAGAATGCGGCATCGAGGTCTTTCTGTTCTCGGGAAAGGATGCGGACAGCGATGAGCGATCGAGGATTGATGTATCCCCTGCCGATGAACCCTCCGGAGAAATCGCGGACCTCGACGGGCTCGCCCGGGACGGCGTCCGCGGGCAGGTCCTGGATCTCGTTACTGAACACCCAGGGGTGTCCGCGCCGCACACGCCGATCTTCTTTCTTTTTCAGTTTGATGGTTCGCATGGGAAGGGAAGCAGAGGTCAGACTACAGACGTTCAGACAGCAGATTGAACCTGCGGCATTTCAGACGAGTCGTATTTGCTCCAGTCTGCGGTCTGTTCGTCTGTGTTCTGTTGTCTGTCCTACAAACGATTCTCTATGTGCGCTTCGCTCCGCAGGGTCTGGAGGAACACGCGATACGCGTTCTCCATCTTTTGCTCGAAAAGCATCTTGTTGATCTCTTCCTTCACTTTTTCGAACGGCAGGACCGGCGTGCGGATGTCCTCAACACGAATGATGTGATATCCGTCATCGCATTTGATCGGACCTGCGTATTCCCCGGGCTTGAGGTTCTTTGCGGCCTCTTCAAGCTCCGGAATGGCCTGGCCGCGCTGCAGGAAGCCGAGATCGCCGTCCTGTTTGGCGGTCGGACTTTCAGAGTGTTCACGAATGAGGCGGACAAAATCCTCACCCTTTCTTATCCGCTGCATGAGATCGGCGGCCTTCTCCTGGGCGGCCTTGACCTGGGCGGGGGACGCTTTTTCCGGCACGGCCACCACGAGATGGCGGACCTTGACCTCTTCGGGAAGAGCATACTGCTTTGTGTTCTTGTCAAAGTACGCCCGTGCTTCCGTATCGTCCACGGCCAGCCCGGAGCGAACATATTTGTTGAACAGGCGGGAAAGCATCATTTGCTCCCGCAGTTCGATCCGGTATTGTTCGAGCGTCAGGCCTTCCTTTGCCAGGGCATGCTCGAACTGCGCCGCGGTCAGGTTGTTCCGTTTCATGATGTCGGCTATCCCGTCAGTGAGCTCACGGTCCGAAACATCGATGCCGTTCCGCTTCGCCGCTATCATCTGGAGCTTCCGGTCGATCATTCCCTCGAGCACCAGCCGCTGATCGGTGATGTCGGTGTGTTTCTGCATCTCCCGCAGCAGGTCGCTCATGGTGATGATATCGTCGTTCACCACGGCGACGACCCGGTCAACCACGACCGGTCCGTTCGCGGCCTCCACGCCGCCGGTGATCGCAAGGAACGCGCAGAGTGCAAGACTAAGTACCGTGATCTTTTTCATACCGCTCATTTCCTCGTATTCCTTTTCTGTTGCCTTTTCGCCGGTCGCTGATTACTATACTGCCATGATGCACAGGAACCTATCTGTCGTGATCGCCGTCCTGGTCCTGCTCGCCTCGCGGGGTGCGGCGGAACAGCAGTTGCCGGCCGATACGATCACCATTGCAGCGGTCGGCGACATCATGCTGGGCCACCGTGCTGAACCGTATCTCGTCCGGGAAGGGCCGGGCTATCCGTTTCGCGGCGTCCTGCCCGTTCTGCAGCAGGCCCAACTCGTCGTCGGGAACCTGGAAAGCCCGATATCCTCACGCGGGACCGCGGTGGAGAACAAGAAGTTCACGCTTCGCGTCGGCCCGTCGGCAGTTGCGGCGCTGAAGTCGGCCGGCATACGTGTCGTGACCCTCGCTAATAACCATACGATGGATTACGGACCCCTGGCGCTTCAGGACACGCTGACGGTACTCGGCGAGAACGATATCCTCACCTCGGGCGCCGGCATGAACCTCGAAGACGCCCGGGCCCCGGCATTCATCAAGGTCGGCGGCCTGACCCTGGCATTCCTGTCCTATTCCCTTACCTTCCCTATCGAGTTCTACGCTTCAGCGGGAAGGCCCGGCACTGCCCCCGGATTTCGGGAGTTCGTCAAAAAGGACATCCAGCAGGTGCGGCCGCGCGCCGACCTCGTCGTGGTCTCGTTCCACTGGGGCGCCGAGCTCATGACGACGGCCAAGGACTACCAGCGGGAGCTCGGCCGCCATGCCATCGACTGGGGCGCCGACCTCGTCCTCGGCCACCATCCCCATATCCTGCAGGAGCTGGAGCTCTACCGGGGGCATCTGATCGCCTACAGCCTTGGGAACTTCGTGTTCGGATCGGAAAGCGACAAAACGAACTCGAGCATCATACTCCTTTGCACCTTCAAAGGAAAGTCCCTTGTGCGGGTCGAGGCCGTGCCCCTTGACGTGAACAATTACCGGGTAGCATATCAACCGAAGGTCCTGGCGGGCGCAAAGGCGGAAGGCGTGCTCGGCGAGATAAATGCTGTTTCGGAAAAGTTCAAGACGAGGCTGACCATCACGAACGACCGGGGGATCATCGATCTTACTGCCGGAGCCCCTGGTAATTGACGACGAACTTGGTCCTGCCCCGGAGCTCGCCCAGCCATTGCTTGTACCGCACGTCCTGCTTGTCACGCGAGAGCTTTTCGGTGATGTCCCGGGAAGCCTCCTCCAGCCCGATCTTACCGGCGCGCCTCTTTTCCTCCAGCTTGAAGATATGAAATCCGTAAGGGCTTTTTACGACGCCGCTGATGCCGCCCTTCGGAAGGCCGAAGACCACGTTGAACTCGCCCGGCATGTCACCCATGGCAAAATAGCCCAGGCTCCCGCCCTCCTCCGCTTCGGGAGCCGTTGAGCGCTGCCGTGCAAGGGTGGCAAAATCGGCCTTCTCGTTCTGAAGCTGATCAAGGACCTTCCGGGCCTCGTCCTCGGTAGCCACGACGATCTGGCGGACACGGACCTGCTCGGGACGTTCGAACTCCTGGGGGTTCTCTTGGTAATACCGGCGCAATTCCGAGGACGACACATGCACGCTCCGGATCACATCGCGAGCGATGAGCTTCTCGATCATCATGTCTTCCCAGATATCGGACTTCCATTTTTCATAGTCGATGCCCATGCCGCCCAGCGTCTCTTTCACGTCCTTGCCCGGCTCGGTGCGCATGGTCTCGATACGCTTGTTGATCTCCGGAAGGCCGACCTTGATCCGCCTGCGCTGGGCCTCCCGTAGCATCATCTTCCGCTCGATGAGCCGGTTCAGGAACTCCTCTTTCACCTGGAATTCCGCCTCTTTTTCGGGCTTGAGCCCGGCACGGGAGAACCGCTCCTGAAAATCGGCCAGCGTGATGGGATCCCCGTTCACCGTGGCAAGGATCTTGATCGACGGGGTAACGACCGGCGGAGGTGTCAACGGCTTGGGTTCTTCTTTTTTGGTGCAGTTGACAAACAAAAGCCCCAGCAGGAGCACCGGGGCCAAACAAGTAGTGAGTCGATCGTTGCGCATTCTCTTCTTCTTTTTAGTTCTTGGTCTCAGCGCCCTTTTTCTCTTCCTTCTTCTCTTCCTTCTTTTCTTCCTTTGCGGCTGGCTGCGTCAGCTGAAGCGTGCCCGCGGCCGGCTGCTGGGAGAGGCTGGTCACCAGGGCGTCCAGCGCCTTATCATCCACCGATATCTTCGCTTTTGCCTTCAGCGCCTTGGAATACTCAAGATAGGCCTCGCGCTGATTGATCTGGAATACATACCGCTTCAGCCCCTGGGCCTCAGCCTGTTTCAAGGTCAGGTCCTTTCCTCCCGCGGCCTTCTTGATCTCCGCGCGGTGGGCAGTGTAGTACGCTTTTACATCTTCGTCGGTCGGCTGCTTGATCTTGTCCATGAGCTCTTTCTTGAGCAGCGCATTGAAAAGCTCGTTCTTGGCGGCATCCTGGAGCCGCTGTTTCATTTCCTTTTCGAGCTCTTCCTGTTTCTTGATGAACGCGGGGTCCTTGTCCAGCTTCAGGCGCCGCGCTTCCTGGAGCACCAGTTCGATGCCGATCAGGTCTTCGAGGAACTCTTTTCTCGCCTTCGGGTCAGTGGTAACGGCCATCTGCATCTGGGGCTGCAGATCATCAAGCTGTTTCTTGAAATCGGCGGTGGTGATCTTGGTGCTGTTCACCTTTGCCACGACCGCGGTATCAGAGCTCTTCGTGCATCCCGTCAAGGCGACGATGATCGCAAGTAAAACATAGACCGGCATATTCCTCTTCATCAATGATCCCTCCATGTGGCGCGCCCGGGGGCGCTAAAATACCGTAATTATATAACACACTACCCGAGCTGCTGCAAGCATTTTCTCACCGCATCCGCCGCTGTTTGCAGTGTTTCGTCGCCCAGCGCAAGCTGGAGCGTGTACTCCTGGACCAGCTTGATCCGGCCCGGGGCCCGTTTAAGCAGGGCCATGATCCGGTCGGGCGAGACGCGCGCATCTTCGCTGAAGGTGATGGTAACGAAGCGGGCGCCGCCGTCGATACGGCTGACCCGGGCTGCCTTGGCGATGATCTTCACGCTCATGATCGTAAGAAGGTTGTCCGCAGGCCCCGGCAGAGGGCCGAAGCGGTCCCGGAGGTCGGAAGCGATCCGGGAAAGTTCCTGCTCGTCACCGGCGCTCGAGATCTCCTTGTATGCCGCCAGCCGCAGGCTCATATCGCCGATATAATGCTCGGGAATGAATGCCGAAGCCCGCAGGTTGATCTGAGTGTCGGGTTCGTCCGCCGATTCTTCTCCCTTGAGCTCGGCCATGGCATCTTCCATCATCTGGGTATAGAGGTCGATGCCGACGGCGGCGATGTGGCCCGACTGCTGCTTGCCCAGAAGATTGCCGGCGCCGCGTGTCTCCAGGTCCTGCGCCGCAATGCGGAAACCCGCGCCGAGCTCCGACAGCTCCTGGATGGCCCGCAACCGCGTTCGCGCAACATCCGACAACGCCTCTTCCTCCGGTGTCAGGAGGTAGGCGTATGCCTTCTGGCGGCTCCTGCCGACCCGGCCTTTGATCTGGTACAGTTCGGCCAGTCCGAAGCGGTCTGCCCGGTTGATGATGATGGTATTGGCGTTCGGTATGTCGATCCCCGACTCGATGATCGTCGTGGTGACCAGTACGTTCAGATCACCCGCAACGAACTTTGCCATCACTTCCTCGATCTCGTCCTCTTTCATCTGGCCGTGGGCCACGCCGATCCTGGCTCCCGGCACCAGGTTCTGGATCGTGGCAGCCATGCGCTCGATGCCAGCAACCCGGTTCTGGACGAAGAACACCTGTCCACCGCGCTCCAGCTCCTTCATGATCGCTTCGCGGATCACGCGCTTGCCGAACCGTGCCAGGATGACCTGGATCGCCTGCCGGTCCAGGGGAGGGGTCTGGATGATCGAGAGGTCGCGGATCCCCGCGAGGGACATGTGCAGCGTGCGCGGGATGGGCGTCGCCGTGAGCGTCAGCACGTCGACGAGCTTCTTGAACTCTTTGATACGCTCCTTGTGCTTCACGCCGAAGCGGTGCTCCTCGTCGATCACCAGCAGCCCGAGGTTCCTGAAGGCAACATCTTTCTGGAGCAGCCGGTGGGTGCCGATCACGATGTCGACGGTCCCGCTCTTCATCCCCTTGAGCGTTTCCTTCTGCTCGGACTTCGTGCGGAACCGCGACAGCATGTCCACGCGGATGGAGAACGGCGCAACCCGCTCGGAAAAAGTGCGGAAGTGCTGGTCCGCGAGCAGCGTCGTCGGAACGATCACCGCGGCCTGGAACCCGTCCTCCACGGCCTTGAAGGCGGCCCGCAGCGCGACCTCCGTCTTGCCGAATCCGACATCGCCGCATACCAGCCGGTCCATGGGCCGCTCCTTCTGCATGTCGCCCAGCACATCCTCGATCGCGCGCTCCTGGTCCGGCGTCTCTTCATAAGGAAAGGCCGATTCGAACTCCCGGTAAAGATTGTCCGGCGGCCCGAGCGGCGTGCGGCGCATGGCCTCGCGGCTGGCATAGATCTTTACCAGCTCCTGCGCCATCTGAAGGATGTCCTTCTTAACCCGCTCCTTGGTCCTGGCCCAGGTCGGCGCGCCGAGCCGGTCGACCTTCGGCTGCACCCCTTCCGCGCCGATGTACTTCTGGACCTTGTCGAGCGCGGAAAGCGGGACGTGCAGTTTCGCGTCGGGCGCATACCGGAGCGTTAAAAAATCCGTTTCGAACCCGTCCACGCTGATGTGGGACAGGCCCTGATACTCGCCGACCCCGTAGTCCGTATGGACAACGAAGTCTCCGGGCTTCAGTTCCTTGAACGTGGATAGGAACGGTGCGGCCTTCGAGCGCACGGCACGCGGGCGATGGACCTTGCTGCCGAAGATCTCCTCGTCGGTGATCACAATGAGCGAAAGGTCCTGCCACGCGAACCCCGCGGACAGCCTGCCGGTCATGACCACCACGGGAAGCGGTTCGTCGTCGTCGAGGTCGATCGCCGTCCTGCGGGTGAGCGGCACGCCGTATTCGCCGAACATGCGCGATAGCCGTTCAGCCGCTTCATCGGTCCCGCAGACGAGCAGCACGCGGTTCGTCTGCCGAAGCCGCTTCAGTTTTTCCGCAAGAGCGGCGGCGGAGCCTTCGGCGTTCTGCACCGACGCCTCTTCCTGGCCGAGAGCATGCTTCGGCCGGAGCCGGACCCCGAGCCATGACGACGACTTGGTGTCCATGCGCCGTCCTTCGGGATCTGCGCCGAGCAGGCCGATGTTGATCTTTGCGAACCGGGACAGGCCTGTCGCGATGCCTTCATGGTCCAGGTAGAACTCCGCGGCCTCCGGCAGAGACCTGCCATCAGCTTCCTCTTCGGTCCTTCCCTGCTCTATCCTGGCGAAGAATGCATCGGCCTGCTTTTTGATGTCGTCGGGCTCGATCAGCACGCAAAGTGTCTGGTCCGGCAGGTACCGGAACAGGTCTTCCATGCTGTAGAAGAATGGCGCGAGGAATTCGGTCCCAGGAGGGAAGCTCCCCACCTTGATCTCTTCAATCATGTCTTTACGGTTTTTTTCTTTTTCCAAACCGTGTTCATCCGTGGTTTCCTGCATTCGTTTTACAAGTTGCGCGATCCCCCGGTCGGTCACGATCAATTCCCGGACCGGCAATGCAACGGCTTGCGAGATCTCGTTCAGAGAGCGCTGGGTCTCGGCATCGAACAACCGCAGGGATTCGATGGTGTCGCCGAAGAACTCCATGCGGACCGGTTGTTCCTGTGCGGGAGAAAAGAAGTCGATGATCCCTCCCCGCCTGCTGAACTCGCCGATGCGGGTGACCAGGGTCGCATGCTCATATCCACACGCAGCAAGGGCACTGCTCATAACATCCGGCTCCAGTTGTCCACCCTTGCTGATCGTCCTGACCGCATCGGCAAAGAGCTCCCAGGGCGGGAGCTTCTGCATCATGGCGTTCACAGATGCGAGGTAGATGCCCCCGGCGCCCGCAGTGAGCTGGTAGAGGAGCCGCATCCGCTCGCCGACCGTAGCGCTGTCCGGAGAGTCGGCCTCGAAAGGAAGCACGCCCCAGGGCGGGAAGACAAGGATCTCCGTTTGTTTTACCCCGGGGACGGGCTTGATCTTCTCTCCACCCTCTGCTGCGGAAGACCGTTGCTTCTCAGAAAAGAACCGAAGGTCATCGGCAAGGAGGTCCGCCTCCTCTTCCGTCGCGGTCACGACCAGGAGCGGCCTTTTACTCTCGCGGGACAATTCAAGAAGGAGCAGTGCCTTCGAGCCACCCCAGAGTTCGGAGAACTCCACGGTTTTCGCACCGGATGCCAGCTTGTCGAGATGTGGACGAAGTATGTTGTGAAGCTGCTTCATGCAGAGAGAACTATAACATGATGGAGAAGAATGATGCAAGACAAGAGGGGGAAGGGGAGCGTCACTATCTTTCCATGTTCATATGCCACTACCACCCCTGCGGTATTTCAACGGCATTCAGCGTCCCAGAGCGTGCGCTCCTTAGGATCCGTAGGAGGCGGCTCTGAACAGGTATTCCGGTAAGGACCCTTCTCCGCAGGGGCGAACTTTCCGGGAGCATTGCTGCGATGTTGTTTTGTGGCGCTTTCAACGCGCGAGCCAGGATACTTCGCCTGGACGAAATCGCCGACCTGCCAGAGCGTCAGCACATTCACCAGCGTCGCGACACCGATAGCTGCGATGCTGGCGATGCCAAGACGCCGCCGAAGCCATTCAACTGATCCGCCGATCAGCGCACATATTCCAGCACCGGCGATCATACCAACGAAAGCGAAAAAAACAGCAAAACCCCACACGAAGACCGGCGCAAAGGTATCCGCGTTCATGTGTGACATACGGGAATACGGACCCCGAAACAAGACCCAGGCACCCCATGCGCCGCCGAGCAAAGGCCAGAAGACAAGGGCGACCCACCAGTAGGGCCCCTCGCGTTTCATCGTTTGCCTCTACCTTGCGTTAATCCGTCAAAGACACGGCATGGCTGCTCAAAGCTTGGAACGCTTTTATCAGGCTTAATCGGCATCACTTCTCCGATCGTCACTGTCTTTCATTTTCGCCGCGATCATATTCCCCTTGATGTTGTTGTCATCATCGCTGATCATGGTAGCCAGATCATAACCCAGCCCTTTCAATTCATTTGACCAAATGACCTTGCCGCTTTGTATCTCAATGCAATACAGATGACCGGAGGTATGCGCAAAAATGAAATTGCCCTTTTTGATCATATTAACAAAGCCATTCCCGCTTTTTAGCCATGATTGATCGAGCGTTATTTCTTTAATGGTTCTACCGGTCCCTTCGTCAATTGCAACGATCTTGCCTTTTGCCCCTATATAGAGGTGCGACATTCTCGTCCTCCTTCTTTCTACCCTAACGAACGATCGAGCAGTATGCGGCATTATATCAAAATCAGAACCTGTCTGAAATCCTTTTCGGACAGGTGGGGCTTCCCGAGACATGCCTGATACAGATAACCCTGCGGAAACAAGAAAGGCGGTGAGGGTTGTATCCTCTCACCGCCTTTGGTCGTTCAACGGGTTGTGCGACGTTTGCCGTTAGATCTTTGCCGCAGCTGCCGCAGCCTTCTTCTCCTGCATCGCCTTCGGTACCGATACCATATAGCCCAGGACCGTCCCGAGCAGGCCGCCCGTCACGATGCTCACCGTTGCCGAGGCCGCGATGCCCACTCCGATGCCGACCACGATGGCCGCACGGACGAAGAGGGTCGGCTCGACCGTCCCGCCCATCAGTTTCTGCAGGATGAACAGGGTGCCGTAGCTCCCGAAGTAGAAGCCCGCCATCACTCCGAATGCCAGGAACATAATGCCGCCCACCACCGCTCCGATCTTCATGCCCGTCTTTACTGTTTCGTTCTTCATTGTCGTATCTCCTTTATCAAAGTTTTTGTATCGTTATAGGTTCTTGTTGTCTGTTGTCTTTCTTCTGTCTGTCCGGCAAAGCCGGACGGTCGGTCATCTGTATGCTTGCTA
>Ga0334722_10007185_pt1 | contig 10844 bp, 7 predicted proteins | sample C3_bottom_MG_FD_207210 | JGI IMG/M metagenome (GOLD analysis project Ga0334722, IMG submission 207210) | Sediment microbial communities from Yellowstone Lake, YNP, Wyoming, USA - C3_bottom | ecosystem: Environmental > Aquatic > Freshwater > Lake > Sediment | place: USA: Wyoming | collected...
CCGAGCTCGGCCGAGGTACGGGAATGGCGGGGCGGCAGCCGCCTGGTTCCGTAGAGTTCACCGCCGACGATCTCCGCGATGTAGATTTCCGGCAGCGCGACGAGATCTTCGTAGGTCGCCGGCCGATCGAAGGGCGGAACGCGCGGCATCGGCTGCATCTTAGCATCGTCGTCTTGCACGACGAATGCCGCCGCGGGGGTGCGGAAACGGGCCATTTCGCGGCCCGCGCGCGGGATGGACACCACCGCCGCCCGCCCAGCCCTGTATAATGGCGCCGCCACAACAATCCACTTCCGTGGCAGGGGGCATGCGCAATGTACTGGTGGCACTGGGCCGTGCTGGGAATCGCGTTGGCCGCGCTCGAGATCCTGACGCCGGGCGGGTTCTACCTGCTCTTCTTCGGCGTCGGCGGGCTGGCGGTCGCGCTCCTGACGGTGCTGGGCGTGGGCGGCCCCCTGTGGCTGCAGGTCCTTCTCTTCTCCCTGTTCTCCATCGTCAGCGTGGCGCTGTTCCGCAACCCGCTCCTGCGGTTGATGCAGCGCAAGACCCTTCAGAACACGCGCGCCGATGCCCTGATCGGCGAACTCGCCATCCCGGCCGCCGACATCGAGCCAGGCGCGGTCGGACGCGCCGAACTGCGCGGCACCACCTGGACGGCGCGCAACCGCAGCACCGGGACCATCCCGGCGGGCTGCCGCTGCAAGGTGGTCCAGGTCGACGGCCTCATCATCGCCATTGAACCGGAGTGAGGTGACATCATGGGCGGCACACTGCTCGTCTTCGTCGCGTTTGCGATTCTCCTCCTGATCATCCTCGTCAAGACCGCCATCGTCGTGCCGCAGCAGGAGGCGGCCGTCGTCGAGCGCCTCGGCAAGTACGCCGGCACGCTCAACGCCGGGTTCCACGTGCTGGTGCCGTTCGTGGACGTCATCCGCTACCGCCACACGCTCAAGGAACAAACCATCGAGATTCCCGCCCAGATCTGCATCACGCGCGACAACGTGCAGGTCCACGTGGACGGCGTACTGTACCTGCAGGTGCTGAACCCCGAGCGCGCGTCGTACGGCATCAGCAGCTATATCTTCGCCATCATGCAGCTGGCCCAGACGACGCTGCGTAGCGAGATCGGGAAGATCGTCCTCGACAAGACCTTCGAGGAACGCACCAACATCAACACGTCGGTGGTCAGCGAGCTCGACAAGGCCACCGAGCCGTGGGGCATCAAGGTGCTGCGGTACGAGATCAAGAACATCACGCCGCCGACCGATGTGCTGGCCGCGATGGAGAAGCAGATGCGCGCCGAGCGGGAGAAGCGCGCCGTCATCCTGACGTCCGAAGGCCAGCGCGACGCCGCGATCAACAGCGCCGAGGGCCTCAAGCAGCAGGTGATCAAGGCATCCGAGGCGCGCAAGCAGCAGCAGATCAACGAGGCCGCCGGCCAGGCCGACGCGATTCTCGCCGTCGCCACGGCGACTGCTGAAGGCATCCGGCAGGTGGCCATCGCCGTCGAAACGCCTGGAGGCACCGACGCAGTCCGGCTGCGCGTGGCGGAACAGTACGTCACGCAGCTCGGCCAGCTCGCCAAGGGCAGCACGAACCTGATCCTGCCCGCCAACGTCGCCGATGTCGGCGCGATGGTGTCGCTGGCGATGAACGTGCTGAAGCAGCAGAGGACGGACGTGGCGCCGGCCCAGGCACCCGAAGCCAGGACGTGAGCCCCGCCTCCGGGTGGTTCTGAAGCCGCCGGACTGACGCGCAGCTAGACGCCGAGCTTGTAGCCAATCCCGCGTACGCCGACCACGAGCGCCGGCGACGCGGGATTCGGCTCGATCTTCTTCCGCAGCTTGTTGACGTTCGTGTAGACCACGCGGTCCGACAGCGACACGCCGTGGCCCCACACGAGGTCGATGAGTTCCGCGATCGACAGGACGCGGCCGCGGTTCCGCACCAGCGCGCCAAGCAGGCGATACTCGGTCGGCGTCAGGCCGAGAGGCTTCCCGGCGCGGATGGTCTCGAATTTCCGGAAGTTCACCGCGAGGTCGCCGTACTCGAACAGGTCCGACGAATTGCCCGCCCTGGCCGCGCGGCGCAGCACCGCCTTGATCCGCGCCAGCAGTTCGCGCGGGCTGTACGGCTTGCTGACGACATCGTCGGCGCCAACTTCAAAGCCCAGCAGCCGTTCGGCTTCGCGCGCGCGCGCGGTGACGAAGATGATGGGGACATCGACGCCTGCCGCCCGCAACGACCGGCAGACGGCACAGCCGTCTCTCCGGGTCAGGGAGGCGCAGAGCAGAATCAGGTCGTAGGCCCTCACCATGGCGGCCTTCTCGCCGGCGTCACCGTCGTTGACGATGTCCGCCGTGTGGCCGTCGGCCAGCAACTCACCGCGCAGCTTGAGTGCCGCGCCGCCATCTTCTTCTACAATAAGGACTAAGGCCATTTCGACACCCCTCAACCTGCCCCGCCAGGCCAGATCGGCCGGATACCTGGCAGTTGTCTGGCCGTTACCTTAGAGGGAAGAAGAGAGGGCTCGCAAGCGTCATTCGACGCCATCGGCCCGTCACGAGCCCGGTGGCGCAACATTGCGCGCCCCCGCTGGGGCAACCGGCTATAATCTCGGTCCATCCACGAGGTTCGCATGATGAACAGAGCCCCTGCGTCGCGCGTCGTCGGTGCGGTGTGCCTCAGCCTCGTACTTGCCGGCGCGGCCGGCGTCGCGGCCCGGCAGCAGGCAAGCGCGCCGCAGGCCAGCACCGCCCAGCCCTCGCCCGCACTTCAGCGGTCCCAGCCCTCGTTCCGAAGCGGCGTCACGTTGGTGCCCGTCGATGTGCGCGTCATCGACCGCAACGGAAAGCCGGTGACCGACCTGCGCCAGGACGAGTTCATCGTCACCGAAGACGGCGTACGCCAGACCATCAGCCATTTCGCGATGCAGCGGTTCGAAGCGCTCACCGTGGAGCCAGGCGCCAAGCCGGCGCTCCGCACGCGGGCGACGCCGACCATCTCCGAGCAGTCCGGCCGCGTCTTCCTGATCCTGCTCGGCCGCGGCCGCCTGCAGTACCCGTCGAACGGCCTCAACGGCGTCATCCACCTCGTCAAGGATCGCCTGCTGCCGCAGGACCAGGTGGCGGTGATGGCCTGGAACCGCGCCACCGATTTCACCAACGACCACGCGAAGATCATCGCGGTGCTCGAACGCTTCAAGCGCCAGCATGAACTGATCGAGGAACTGCTCGTGAGCCGCGTGAGCGGCCTCGCCGCCGTATACGGCAGCAGGGAAATCCCGAAGGAAGTGCAGAAAACCATCGACGCCGTCTTCCACGGCGCCGGAACGGCGACGTCACGGCGCATCCTGCCGTCCGACGTTCCCGGCGGCGACGCCTTCCAGAAGAACACGGACAAGGCAAACGAGAATGCGCAAACCGCGGCCCTGATGGCCGATCCAGAGCGCCCGATGAACGTCGCGGAGTCGTTCGACAGCGCGATGGCGGAGAACCAGCCGCTCGGGTTCGATGAGTTCGTCACGCAACAGGCGCAGGTGTCGCAGGACATGCAGAACCTGTCCGCGGGCATCGAGTACATGCGCCTGCTCCAGGGCGAGAAGCACCTGGTGTTCGTCTCGGAGCAGGGCCTCTACCTGCCCGACGCGGCCGACAACGCCGGCGTGCTCGCGCGCGCCAACCAGGCGCGCGTCGTCATCGATACGATTCAGACGGGCGGCGTCCAGGGACCGCCGACAACGGCGCCTACCGCCGCCAGCGGACTCGGTGGTGGCCGCTCCGTCGCGGGCGTCCCGAGCGCGGCGTTCAACACGATGAACACGTTCGGCATCGGCGCCCTCCGCGGCATGTCAGGCGCGACCGGTGGTGTGTCGTCGGCCTACCAAGACGCGGCCAGGGCGGTCGATCGCATCGACGCCACCACCCGATTCAGCTACCTGATCGGCTATCGCCCGACCAACAATGTCGTCGACGCGCGGTATCGTCGCATTGCCGTGCGCGTCACGCGCCCCGGCTTGACGGTGCTCTACCGCCACGGCTACTACTCGAACGAGGCGCCGCCGCCGCTCGATCGCCGGGCGTCCCTGACGCACCAGCGCATCGCCAGCGCGGGCTACTACGCCAAGCCGCTCACCGACATCCCGGTCACCGTCAGCGTCAACGCCGTCATGCTGGGCGCCGCGCGCTCGGACGTGACGCTCGACGCCCGGATCGACCTCTCCCGCGTGGCGTTCGCCGCCGAGGGCGACCAGCACGTGGCCTCGATCGACGTCGCCATCTTCGCCGCCGACAAGGACGAGCGCCTGGTCGGACAGTCGTGGAACAAGGTCGACCTGAAGATGGGGCACGCGACCTTCCAGGAAGCGATCCGCAAAGGCCTGCCTTTCACGGTCAAACTGAGCGTCGTCGCGCAGCCGCGCTGGGTCAAGGTGATTGTCTATAACTACGACGCGGATCTGGTCGGGTCGACCGTGCTGAAGCTGAAGTGAGGAACCCCTGATGCGACAGCGCCGCCCCCTCGTCCTGATGGCCGCCGCGGGTGTCGCGGTGGCCGCCGCGCTCTCCCTGTTCGCGACCGGCGATGCGGTGCGCGCGGCTGCCGCGCCGCCGCAGTCCCAGGCGCAGGCCGGGCCGCCGCCGACGTTCCGCAGCGATGTGCTCCTCGTGCCGATCGACATCCGCGCGGTGGACCGCCGGGGCAACCCCGTCACCGATCTACGCCAGGACGAGTTCGTCATCACCGAGAACGGCGTGCGCCAGACGATCAGCCAGTTCGTCGCGTTCCACCTCGAGCCGGTGCCAACGCCGGCAGGGGCTGGTCCGGTGCCGAAGGCCTCGCCGACAAGCCCGCTGAGTTCGTCCGCCGGCCCGCTGACGGCACCGTCGGGCCGCGTCTTTCTAATCGTGCTCGGACGCGGACGCCTGCAGTATCCGGGGAAGGGCGTGGACGCCGTGCTGTCGCTGGTGCGGGACCGCCTGCTGCCCCAGGACCAGGTCGCCGTGATGGCGTGGAACCGCGCCACCGATTTCACCAACGATCACGCGAAGATTTTGGCGGTCCTCGAGCGGCTCCGGGACCGGCACGAGGACATCGAGCAGCGCCTTGATTTCCACTTCTTCGGCGAGCACACCGAGTTCCTCACCATTGACTATCCCGACGACATCCAGCGCTCGATCGAGGAGACGTTCAGGGGTTCGTCGGCGGTTGCGTCGCGTCAGGTCGGCAACGCCAGGCAGGCCCCGGCGGCGCAGGGGATCGGCCGGCTGGCCGAGGAGCGGGCGCGCGCCCAGCGCCTGGCGGCCGTCGGCATCGAATCGGAATCGCCCGCCTCCGTTCAGGCCGACTTCGGGGGATTCGGCAAGGGGCTCGACGAGATGGCCGCCGACCAGGCCCGCATCGCGCAGGACTTCGAGAAGCTCGTGCTCGGCATCGACTACCTCCGCCGCATCGAGGGCGAGAAGCACCTGCTGTTCATCACCGAGAAGGGCCTGGCCGTCGCGACGGACGTCGGCCTTGCCGCGCGCGCGAATCACGCCCGCGTTGCCATCCACACGGTCCATGTCGGCGGCACCGATCCGACGATCGTCCCCGGCCGCACGGCGGCCTTGCCGGCGCAAATCCTGCCCACCGCGGCCACGCTCTCGAGCCTGGCCCGGCTCCAGGCCCTGCGCGAGCTCGCGCTCGAGACGGGCGGTCAGTCCTCGTCGGCGCAGATGGCGCCCGCCGCCGTCGCACGGCTCGAACGGGCGACGCGCGCGGGCTACGTCATCGGCTATCAGCCCGTCCGGTCGGTTGCGGATCGCAGCTACCGGCGCATCGACGTGAAGGTTACCCGCCCGGGCGTGACCGTCTCGTACCGGCACGGCTACTTCGCCGACCCGGCTCCGCCGGCAGTCGACCGGCGGAGGTACTACACGGAGATGCGGATGACCGGCGCCGCCGGCTACGGCCGGAACATCACCGACATCCGGTGGCGCGTGACCCAGGCCACGTACAACCGCGAGCCCGCCGGCGGCACGTTCACGCTCGGCCTGCTCGTCGAGGCGGCACCGCTCGCGCTGAAGCAGACTGACGGCCTGTGGAAGGGCACCCTGGCGATCGAGATGATGATGTTCGACGAACGGGATCGCCTGCTCAACCGGGGCCGGTTCAACATCGACCTGAAGCTGGACGACACGCGGTACCGCGACTATATGGCCAACGGCGTCCCGTTGACGCTCCCGCTGCCCGCGCGCCTCAAGCCGCTGAAGGTCGGCCTGATCGTCTACGACTACGACGCCGACCTGATCGGATCGTCGGTCGTCACGGTGAAGTAGGCCGGATTCCTCCCAACTGAGCGCCGTCTCGGTCCAGGCAGGACAGCCGCACCGATCCTTCTTGAATTCCTACTTAATTAGTAGGTAATATTCCCTTCACGGCGGGCCGTTCCCGGCTCCCGTCCAGATAACTGATCCAGCAACCTCGCCCCGGGGCGAGGAGAGTTCGAGGAACCTCGATGAGATATCAGAAGATCCTGCTGGCCTCCGCGGCCGTCCTGACGCTGGCGGCCAGCGCAGTGCCCGCCCAGGCCCAGGTCGTCCGCGCCTGCTACAGCATTGCGAACGGCAGCGTTCGCATTGTGTCCTCGGCCGCTGATTGTCGCGGCGGCGAAGTGTTCACGACGTGGAGCGTGACCGGTCCGCAGGGCCCGGCGGGCCCCGCAGGTCCGACGGGCGCGACTGGTGCAGCGGGTGCGGTTGGCGCGACCGGCGCCCAGGGCCCAATCGGTCCGGCTGGTCCGCAGGGGCCGGTGGGAGCGGCCGGTGCGACCGGTGCGCAGGGACTTCCCGGCGCTGATGGAGCTGTCGGGCCTCAGGGGCCGGCAGGTCCGATCGGCCCGGCGGGACCGGCTGGCGCGACCGGCGCGACGGGCGCGCAGGGTTTGCCCGGTGCTGACGGCGCGACGGGTGCGACCGGCGCGGCCGGCGCGCAGGGTCCGCAGGGCTTGAAGGGCGACACCGGCGCGACCGGCGCAACGGGTGCCCAGGGTCCGCAGGGATTGACCGGCGCGACCGGCGCGCAGGGCCCACAGGGACTGAAGGGCGACACCGGCCCGCAGGGCATCCAGGGCACTCAGGGCCCGGCAGGTCCGCAGGGTCCGGCGGGCGCGGGGCTCACTTCGACCGTCTACACCGTTCTGAATGGCGGCACGTACGGTGGCGGCTATCTGAACATCAACACGGCCAGCAACCGCGCGAGCCTGCTGCTGACGTGCAACTACGGCGTCCAGGGTGACAACGAGATCCTGTGGTTCGCGAACGACCCGAGCGTGACGGCCGGCTCAATCCGCACCTTCAACGCGGTTAACGGACAGCCTGTGCAGGCGTTCAACGATCTCGCCTACGGCTCCGGCGGCCAGGACCGCGGCTTCCCGTCAACCGGCGGGTCGGGCGCCTGGCCCTATCACGCGGTGTTCATCGCAGTCGAAGGCAGCACGGTCAGCCGCTTCGAAGTCACGGTGGCAGGTGCCGCCAATCAGGCGTGCACGTTCGTGGTGTCGGCGGTCAACGCCGGCTCCATCTTCGTCGTCCGCCCGTAGTTCGGCGCAATTCGTCGCCCCCCCGCGGCCGTCGTCGGCTCTTGCAGCCGGGGACGGCCGCGATCTTCTGTACACCCCGCGCGCGGCTTGGCGTGCCGTCCGGACGCCCTACCGCGCCACGCCGATCGCGTCGGCGTTCCACAGGACGGGCGGCCGCAGCGGCGAGGGGATCGCCCCGGTCACGCGCGTGCTCGTGGCCACGTACACGCGCGCCACGGCGAAGTAGATCACCGGCAGGTTGTCCGACAGGATCTTTTGCGCCTGGACGAACAGCGCCTGGCGCGCCGCGACGTCCCGCTGCGCGGCCATCTTCAGGACGAGGTTGTCGAGCTCGGCCTCCCACGGCGTCGAGGCCTTCGGCTGCTCCATGTTCCAGACATGCGCGCCGCCCGAGCTGAGCCAGAAGTCCAGGTTCATCGCCGGGTCGGTGTCGGTCGTCAGGAACCGGTAGTACAACGCGTCGTAGTCGCCCTTCATCATGCGGTCGACCAGCGCGCCCACTTCGAGGCCGACGACATCAACGGCGATGCCGATCTTCTTGAGATCGTCGCGGATGAACGCGGCGCCCTTTTCGAGAGCCGTGTTGCCCTTCTGCGTCACGAGCGTGAATCGCACCGCCGCGCCGGCCCCGTCTTCGAGGATGCCGTCGTTGTTCGTGTCGCGCAGGCCCAGCCGCCCAAGCAGCGTGCGCGCCTTCGCCGCGTCGTAGCCGTGCCGATCGAGCGCGTTCGAGCCGGCCGGGGGGTACCACAGCTTGTTCGAGGGCGACACCGGGCCCCACGTGGGCTCGGCCGCGCCGAGGAACACCGCGTCGGCAAACGCCTTGCGGTCGATGCCAAGTGACACGGCCTTCCGGAAATCCACGTGCTGCAGCCACGCGCGCCGCGGGTCTTTCGCCTTGGCATCCGCCTTCAGGTTGAACCAGAACGCGTCGGCGTCGTACGACAGCCCCGCGTCCACCAGCCGGATCTTCCCCGCCGTCGCCGCGCGCTTCAGCACCGCGTAGTCGTCGGACCGGATCTCGCTCTGCGTCAGGTCCGCCTGTCCCGACTGCAGACGCAGCAGCTCCGCGTTCTGGTCGGGCGTGATTTCGAGCGTCAGCCGGTCGAGGTACGGCAACTGCGTGCCCGCGGCGTCCTTTCGCCAGTAGCGCGGATTGCGCGCGAGCACGACGCGCTCGCCGGGCTTGTATTCCTGCAGCACGAACGCGCCGAGGCCGACGAGATCGGCGGGCGCCACGGTGGTGCCCCACTGCTTGCGCAGCGTGCCGGCCGCCAGTGCCGCCTCGAACGTGTGCTTCGGCACGATGGGCAGCGCGTCGAGGACGCGCAGGCCCGGCCCGAACGCCGTCGGGAACTTCACCACCACGGTGTTGGCGTCGGGCGCGGTCGCGGTGAGGGGTTTGCCGCCGATGAGCATCGAATCGCCGAACGGGCTGGCGGTGCGTTCGTCGTAAACGACCTGGAACGAGAAGAGGACATCGGCGGACGTAAACGGCACGCCGTCGGAGAACTGCACGCCGCGCCGGAGACGGATCGTGCACGTCAGGCCGTCGGCCGTGCAGGAGTACGACTCGGCCAGCCACGGCTCGAGCAGCTGCGTCGCGCGGTTGACGCGCACGAGCCTGCCATTGAGCAGCTGCGTGACGACGTTGGTCGCGAAGTCGCGCCCGCCATGCGGGTTGAAACTCCGCGGCTCGCTCCGCATCGTCGCCACCAGGCTGCCGCCGCGAACGGGCTTCGCCGGCGCCGGCGCCGGCGCCTGTGCAGCCGGACCGGCCGCTGCCGACAGCCAGGCCGCACAGATGACTCCGGCGGCAACGAGGGCGAACACGGCACGCGATCGCAACTGGACGTTCTTCATGGCTGGCCCCCTGGACCCGGCGCCTGCCGGCGTACGCCCGATCCTGCCACAAATCGCTGCTGGTTGAGGTGCGCGCGGAACAACCGCGTCAGCGGACGGGATTCGGGAGGACTTCGAACCGGCGGCCGTCCCACCGCAGCACGGGCAGCGCCTGGGACAGTTCCCGCGTCTCGTTGAATGCGTGGTCGAGACGCCTCTCCTTGAACAGCGCGTCGTGAACCGGTGCGTAGCGGCTGAAGAACTCGGCGCCAATCAGGCGGAATGCCCCATCGAAGCGGTAGAGCACCGATGCGCTCAAGGCATCGGCGGTGCCAGGCACAACCTGCTGCCGGTTGACGACGTCCACCACCGTTTCGCCGTCCGAAGTCTGGGTGACGCCGCCGACCCACGCATACCCGTTGTCGATGCGGCCCACTTCGGTCGATGGGAACACGAGAAACAGCCCGGGCTCGCCCGCGGGACAGTTGAGGCACTGGTAATCCCGCTTCGCCGCCGGCGCCGCGCCGCCAAAGCGGCTCACGTCGAATCCGGCCAGCGTCGCTCCCTTGTGTTCGTTGTTCGGGCCGCCCAGGAACACCCAGTCGCGCCGGTCCACGGTCCCGAACACGACGGCATTGATGCGGCCGTTGCTCCAGTATTCCCCCAGCGTCCGTCCCGTTGAATCCAGCCGGACGACAACGGCGGGAAACCACACCTGGTGGAAGAAGACGCCCCAGATTGACGGCACGCCGTCACGGGCTGGCCCAAGCACGACGCCGGCACCGGCCGCTGCAGTGCCCTGGTACTTGTCGCCGAAGTTCACCGAGCGCCCGGGCGCGTAGCTCCATCGCTCGCGGCCATCGTGCGAAAAACAATAGAGACGGCCATGAGACGGGACCGCCGTGTCGATGGCCATGAACAGCACCTCGACCTTGCCGTCGCCATCGATGTCGCCAAACTGCGAGCGCGGCGGGCGGCCAAGGCGCCCCATCGGCCGGGTCGCGGCGGGAAGATCGATTTGTGCCGGATCCTCGTAGGCCGTCACCGTAAGCGGTTCGGCAAGCACGTGACGCCAGAGAAACGTTCTGGTGCTGTCGAACACGCGCAACTCGTTGGCCGAAACCGAATACAGCGCCGGTGGGCCCGCAGACGCCGCTGTCGTTCCCGCGCCGGCCGACGGCAACATCTGATGCACGAGGCTGGCAAACAGGACAACACCCAGCGCGATGCCGACGATCGCAATAGCCGTCTGCCAGAGGAGCGGCCGCTTCCGAACTGCGCTGTGCTGTCCGGCGCCACGGTCCAGTTCGGACGCGATGTCCAGTTCGGCGCCACGGTCCAGTTCGGGCGCGCCGTCCTGCCCGGCGCCGCGCTCCGCTTCGGCCGCGCTGTCCCGCTCGGCGGCGCGCAGGGACGCCGTCTT
>Ga0334722_10007186_pt1 | contig 10843 bp, 11 predicted proteins | sample C3_bottom_MG_FD_207210 | JGI IMG/M metagenome (GOLD analysis project Ga0334722, IMG submission 207210) | Sediment microbial communities from Yellowstone Lake, YNP, Wyoming, USA - C3_bottom | ecosystem: Environmental > Aquatic > Freshwater > Lake > Sediment | place: USA: Wyoming | collected...
GCCTGATGATCTACCGGCGCGTGCTCGAGCGCGTTCAGCGGCTCGCCCCCTTCCTGCGCTTCGACCACGACCCGTACATGGTGATCGCCGACGGCGGCGCGCTGGTTTGGATGCTTGACGGCTACACAACCTCCGAATCCTACCCTTACTCGGACCCCACGCCAGGATTGGGAAACTACATCCGCAACTCCGTCAAGGCCACCGTCAACGCTTACACCGGCCAGGTCCACTTCTACATTGCCGACGCCACCGACCCGCTCATCCAGGCATACTCCAGCCTTTTCCCGGGAGTCTTCGAGCCGCTCGCTGCCATGCCCAGGGACCTGCGCGCGCACATCCGCTATCCCGAGGAATTCTTCGCCGTCCAGGCGGCGAAATACGCCCTATTTCACATGACTGAGCCGCGGGTGTTCTACAACAAGGAAGACTTGTGGCGCGTCGCCCAGAGCTCGACCCAAGGCGGCGCGGTTCCGATGACGCCCTACTACACCATCATGAAGCTGGCGGAAGTCGGGCAGTCGGAAGAGTTCATCCTCATGGTGCCCTTCACGCCCGCGCGCAAAGACAACATGATCGCCTGGATGGCGGCGCGTTGCGATGAGCCCAATTACGGAAAAGTCCTCGTCTTCACTTTCCCCAAACAGAAACTGGTCTACGGCCCGCAACAGATCGAGTCGCGCATCGACCAGGACCCCATGATCTCTCAGCAGCTCACGCTGTGGGGACAGGGCGGCTCGACGGTGATCCGGGGCACGCTCCTGGTGATCCCGGTGCTGAACTCCGTTCTCTACGTCGAGCCGCTCTACCTCGCCGCCTCGGCGGGCGGCGGTCTGCCCCAGTTGAAACGCGTGATTGTGTCTTATTCCGACCAGGTAGTCATGGAATCCACACTGGACGCCGCGCTCAGCAAAATTTTCGCCGGCACGGTCTCAAGCGCGACTCCGGCTCAGGCCTCGGCGGTCGGCGCTCCAGCCATGCAGCCAGCTCCCAGCGCTGGTGCCGATGTCCCGGCCCTCATCCGTGAGGCTAACCAGCACTACGAGCGCGCCCAACAGTTGCTCAAGCAAGGCGATTTCGCCGGCTACGGCGAAGAGAATCGGAAACTGGGTGAAGTCCTGAAGCGCCTGGCCGCAACCAAGTAGGGAGTCGGCGGAAGTCAGTAGGCAGCAAAAGGGCGGAAACAGAGAACCCGATCGGGACAGAGGTAGAACGGTGATGATGGACCACCCTAAGGCTAACCATCCTAATGTCGCGACAAGACGCACTTACCGGCACAGGATCGAGACCTGGATTGCTTCTCCTGTACTCTTCGGGGGGCTCATTTACTGGGGTGGAGGCTACGTGTTCCGGCGTTATTTCAGTATGCCCGAGTCGGAGGCGAGAAGCATCGCCGCATTACTAGCATTATTAGGGATCGTCGTTTCTGGGTGGGTTTCCCTGAAGATTGTCCGACAAGAAAAGGAAAGGAACCAGTAGCGGTGAGGCAGCGAAGTAGCGAGATATCATCTACTGCCTTGCATCATGTTCTCCTGTCTGCCGGCTGCCGCCCGCCACTTCCTTGCAGAAATCACCAACCACATTCCACCTTCCGCCTACCTTTTCTCGAGCATACTGCACATCTGAAACGCCCCGCTCGGGTCGATCGCATCGCCGCCCTTGATGATCTGGCGGATGATCCCCTGCTGGTCGATCACGAAGGTGTAGCGGTTGGCAAGGCGGATGAGAGGAATGAGGACGTCGTAGGCCTTGGAGACGCGCTTGTCCTCATCGCTCAGGATGGGGAAAGTGACGCCCAATGATTCCGCGAACTTCTTGTTCTTCTCGCGGCTGTCCACGCTGATGCCAATCACCTGCGCGCCCGCCGCTTCGAATTTGGCGATATCAGCCTGATACGCCTTCAGCTCGCGCGTTCAGCCGCTGGTGAAGGCCTTGATGTAGAAGGCGAGGACGACAGTTCTTTTGCCACGAAAATCGGAAAGCCGAACGGCTGCGCCGGTCTGGTCGGGCAGGGCGAAGTCGGGAGGAACGTCACCAACTTTGAGAGAAGCCTTTGCCATGCTGCAAGATGCTAGCGCCATTGCAGCCAACAGACCGATTAGGATTCCCGCGCGCATCAGCTCAAAGCGGCAGGAGCGGCCAGAAAGGCCGCCCTTGCGCACCCCACCTTCCACCTACCAAATGCCACCTACTGTTTCTTGTGTTCCAGCAGGCTGCACGCTGCGTGCGCGCCGCTGGGATCGATCGCCGCAGCGTCCTTCTCGATGTGCTGGATGACCCCTTCCTTGTCCACGACAAAGGTTGTGCGGTTGGCGAAACCGTATTTGTCGTTCAGGATCCCATAATCCTTCGATACGGTTCGCTGGAAATCGCTCAGGAGCGGAAAATTCAGCCCCTCCTGTTTGGCGAATGCCTTGTTGGCCGGAGAACTATCAACACTGATCCCCAGGACCTGGGTGTTGGCTTGCTCGAATTTGGCGATATCAGCCTGATACGCCTTCAACTCCTTCGTTCAACCGCCGGTGAAGGCCAGAACGTAAAAAGCCAGCACCACATTCTTCTTGCCCTTGAAGTCACTCAACTTCACCACCCGGCCGTCCTGGTCAGGCAGTGCAAATTCGGGTGCGCGGTCGCCAACCTTCAGCTCCGCAGCGGCTGCGAGCATCGGAACCACAACCGCCCCAGCCAATAGCCCCGCGGCGGCCTTCAGAGTCTTCGGCACGGACTCACCTCCTGGATCGCGTGTGTAGTGGACCAGCCCCTGCGTTCGCGCCTGATTATACCCCAATTGGCTTGGGCAAGAACCTCAGTAATGAATAATTCGAGATTCGGCCGAAACATTCGGCCGGAAGGACCGATAACACTCAATTTTGAAGTTCTCACACTTATTGGGGGTTGTAGGAAATGTTTTATACTCATGATATCGCTATAAAGTGTTGAAAATAAACAGAAAAAAATACTTGACAACAGGTAACTCATATTTTATGCTACGCATCTACTAAGCAGGAATGAAATCAGACTTAAGGAGGCAACCGACCATGGCGATAGTGAGATGGGAACCATTTCGAGACCTACTGACCACGCAGCGGGAGTTTGACCGCTTGTTCAAGGAGGCTTTCACCCCCTTGTTCGGCGAAGGTGAGCTTTCGACCCGCACCTGGGCGCCCCCTGTGGACATTTACGAGACCGAGAACGATATTGTTGTGAAGGCGGAACTCCCGGGGATTGAGCCCAAGGACGTGGACGTCAAGGTCGAGGACAACACGCTCTACCTGAAAGGCGAGCGGAAGTTCGAGAAGGAGACGAAGGAGGACAATTACCATCGGGTTGAGCGGTCCTATGGGGCTTTCGCGCGGAGCTTCTCGCTGCCCAACTCCATCAACACCGAAAAGGTGAAGGCGGAATACAAGGATGGGCTGCTGACGCTCACTCTGCCCAAGCGGGAAGAGGCGAAACCCAAGACCATCAAGATCGACGTCAGCAAGAACTAAAGACGGACACGAAGAGGGTCTCCGCCTCGCGCTTGTCGGAAGCCGACAACAGGGACCGCGCCGTGGCGCTCCGGTTCAACCCGCCCCGGCGCGGTTCCTTTGTCGGGCGAGTCCCGGCAATTAGAATGCAAAATCGGCAGATCTGAGAGACAACGATGGCGACACGCTTTGACAAGTTCACGATCAAGGCTCAGGAAGCCCTGCAAGGCACGCAGGACATCGCCGCGCGCTTCGGCAACCAGCAACTGGAGCCGTTGCACTTGCTGCTGGCGCTGGTCGAGCAGCCGGAAGGGATTGTCCCCGCCATTCTGCAAAGGTTGGGCGTGCAGGTAGCGGCGGTCGCGCAGGAAGCGGAGAAGGCCCTCGAAGCTCTGCCCAAGGTGGGCGGGACGACAGACCATTATCTTTCCCCGGCGCTCAAGGAAGTTTTTGACCAGGCTCTCCAGGAGACCGAGCAGTTCAAGGATGAGTTCGTCTCAACCGAACACCTGCTGCTGGCGCTGGCGAAGAAGGCCGGCGACCCGGCGGGCCGCATCCTGAAACGTCTGGGCGTGACGCACGATGCGATTTTGAAGGCGCTGGTCGCGGTGCGCGGCACGCAGCGCGTGACCGACCAGAATCCCGAGGCGAAGTACCAGGCGTTGGAACGCTACGCTCGCGACCTGACGGAGCTTGCCCGGCGCGGCAAGCTGGACCCGGTGATCGGCCGCGACGATGAAGTTCGGCGCGTGATCCAGGTGCTCTCCCGCCGCACCAAAAACAATCCCGTGCTGATTGGCGAGCCGGGTGTCGGAAAGACTGCGATTGTCGAAGGCATCGCGCAGCGCATCGTGGCCGGCGACGTCCCCGAAGGTTTGAAGTCGAAGCGCATCGTCGCGCTCGACCTGGGCGCAATGGTCGCGGGCTCGAAATACCGGGGCGAGTTCGAAGACCGTTTGAAAGCCGTCCTCAAGGAAATCGAGGAATCGAACGGCCAGATCATTCTCTTTATTGACGAGTTGCACACGCTGGTGGGTGCGGGCGCGGCCGAGGGCGCGATTGACGCCTCCAACATGCTCAAGCCAGCTCTGGCGCGCGGCGAACTGCGTTGCATCGGCGCGACCACGCTCAACGAGTACAAGAAGCATGTCGAGAAGGACGCCGCCCTGGAGCGGCGTTTCCAGCCCGTGCTCGTTGGCCAGCCGTCGGTGGAAGATACCATCGCCATTCTGCGAGGATTGAAGGAGCGCTACGAAGTTCACCACGGCGTGCGCATCAAAGACTCGGCCATTGTCGCCGCGGCCGTGCTCTCCAACCGCTATATCTCCGACCGCTTCCTGCCCGACAAGGCCATCGATTTGATTGATGAGGCCGCTTCCGGCCTGCGCATCGAAATTGATTCCATGCCGTCGGAAATTGATCAGATCGAGCGGCGCATCACCCAGCTCGAGATCGAGCGCCAGGCGCTGCGGAAAGAGGAGGATCTCGCCTCCCGAGAGCGCCTGGAGGCCCTGGAAAAAGAGCTGGCGAATCTGCGCGAAAAGTCCGGGCAACTCAAGCTGCAGTGGAAGGCCGAAAAGGAAGCCATCGCCCGCATCCGCAGCCTGAAAGAACAAATCGAGCAGTTGAAGATCGACGAGCAGCGCGTCACGCGCGAGGGCGACCTGAACAAGGCGGCGGAGATCCGCTACGGCAAGCTGGTGGCTTTGGAAAGAGAACTCGCCGCCGCCAACGCTGAGCTTGAGGCGAAGGAGAAAGCCGGGCGGATGCTCAAGGAAGAAGTGGACGAGGAGGACGTCGCCAAAGTCGTGTCCAAGTGGACGGGCATTCCGGTCTCCAAGATGCTCGAAGGGGAGGTCGCCAAGCTGGTGCAAATGGAGGACCGCTTGCGCCAGCGTGTCGTCGGCCAGGACGAGGCTCTGCAATCCGTCTCCAACGCGGTCCGCCGGAGTCGTGCCGGGCTCTCCGACCCCAAACGCCCCATCGGCTCATTCATCTTTCTCGGGCCGACCGGAGTGGGCAAAACCGAGCTGGCGCGGGCGCTTGCGGAGTTTCTTTTTGACGACGAACGCGCCATGCTGCGCGTCGACATGTCGGAATACATGGAGAAGCACGCCGTGGCCCGGCTGATCGGCGCACCACCCGGCTACGTCGGCTACGAAGAGGGCGGCCAGCTCACCGAGCAAGTGCGGCGCCGGCCGTACTCCGTGCTGCTGTTCGACGAAATCGAGAAGGCGCACCCGGATGTCTTCAACATCTTTCTGCAAATCCTCGATGAAGGCCGCCTCACCGACGGCAAGGGCCGCACCGTGGATTTCAAGAACACGGTCATCATCATGACCTCGAATATCGCCAGCCCCTTGATTCACGAGGCCATGAACGGCCGGCAAGGGACGGCGTCGACTCCGGTCATCAATGAGGAGTTGAAGAAGCGCATCCACGAAACGCTGCTGCAATATTTCCGGCCCGAGTTTCTGAACCGTGTGGATGAGATCGTGATCTTCAACGCCCTGGGTGAGGAGCAGATCGGGAAGATCATCGAGATTCAACTTGAACACTTGCGCAAGCTACTCGGCGAACGGAAGATACGGATCGAGCTGACGGGTAAGGCACGCGAACTCCTCTTCCGCGAGGGTTACGATCCGCAGTTCGGCGCGCGGCCATTGAAACGCGCCATCCAGCGGCTGATTCAGGACCCGCTGGCGATGAAGATCCTCGACGGCGACGCGCTGCCCGGCGACACGCTCACTGTCGACGCCGATATGAAGCGCGGTGAAATGCGCTTCGAGCGCATGACGGCCGCGGCGACCCGCCGAGTCGTTTAAGGCCGGCGCAGAGGAGGCGGGAAAGCCTCCGGGCTGGCGAACAGTCGAGAGGATTCCTGCATCTAATCAGGCTGATAGGGTAGGATGGAATCAAAAGGAGTTGTGAGGAATGTGGAATAATCTAAAGACCACCGTACTCCTGGCGGGGCTCACGGGACTGCTCCTGGTTATTGGAGAGCTGTGGGGCGGACAGCAGGGGATGATGCTGGCGCTGGTGCTTGCCGGCGTCATGAACCTGGGAACCTATTTCTTTTCCGACAAGATCGCGCTCGCGATGTCGGGCGCCCAGGCGGTAACGCGCGAGCAGGCTCCCCGGCTTTATGAAATCGTCGGACGCCTGGCGGCGAAAGCCAATATTCCGGTCCCGAAGATCTACTTCATGCCAACCGATTCTCCCAACGCCTTTGCCACGGGCCGCAACCCCAGCCACGCTTCTGTGGCCGTAACGCGCGGGATCCTCGAGATCTGCACGGATGAGGAAATCGAAGGCGTGCTGGCGCACGAGCTCGGCCACGTGAAGAATCGCGACATCCTGATCAGCGCCGTGGCGGCGACGGTCGCGGGCGCCATCACCCTGGTGGCCCGGATGGTCTATTACGCCGAACTCTTCGGCTTCGGGGGCGGCCGGTCCGACGGCCGGCGCGGCGGGGCGCTTTCGGCGCTTGCCATGATGATCGTGGCGCCACTCGCCGCGATGTTGATTCAACTGGCCATTTCCCGCTCGCGGGAATACGAGGCCGACCGCACGGGCGCGGAGATTACCGGCAATCCCCAGGGCCTGGCGCGCGCCCTCGAGAAGATTGAGCGCTATTCGAAGCGCATTCCGCTCCAAGCATCGCCCGCGATGGCGCACATGTTCATTATCCAGCCGCTGACCGCCGGCGAAATGTTCTCCAGTCTCTTTTCCACACATCCCCCCATCCGCAAGCGCATCGAGCGCCTGATTGGAAGGGATTTCGTTTAGCCGCCAGTTGTGCGGGCAAGGGATGGGATGGATCTCGCGTCGCTGGCGATTTGTCCCGCCCCCCTCCGCCAGGGGTTGACCATCTGTCCGCGAATCGCCTTATAATCGCGGCTGATGCCTCCCCCTTCCCGCAGCGGTTCACAAGACGGATCTCACGACACCGCCAACATCCTGGGGCGCGCCGGGGCGGCGCTCGATGCTTTCTGGCAACGGGTCACGGAAGGAATCGAAATTCAGGTCCTCTGGACTCAATTCGTGGCCGAGGCACGCGCCAGCTACAGCCTCTACGAGCACGAGGTGGATTGGGAAACCCTGGAGCGCGAGAAGCGCCGGACCCAGCGGTTCTTCAGGACGGTCAGTGCCCTGTTCTGGGCGATGGTCCTGAAGCTCTCCCCCGCGCGGCGTGTGTTCTTCCTGCTCGCCCTCTTTTTCGGACTGCTGGCTCTCCTCTCGGGCCGCGTCGCCCAACCCGAGAAGGGCGGCGTGGTGATTGGCCCGCCCCAGAACTTCACGTTTGTCTTGCTCGCCCTCGCCGGACTGCTTCTCCTCCTGGCCCTCGAACTCGCCGACCGCGTGACGATGAAGCGTGATCTGGAGATCGCGCGGGAGATTCAGCGCTGGCTGGTTCCGGAAGTTCCCCCGCAGGTGCCGGGCGTGGACATCGCCTTTGCCACACGGCCCGCAAATACGGTGGGCGGCGATTACTACGATGCTTTCCTGCGCGATGTGGATTCGAACGCGTCCGCCGGCCGGCGCCTGCTCCTGGTCGTGGCCGACGTGGCGGGGAAAAGCGTCCCCGCCGCCTTGCTGATGGCGACTTTCCAAGCCAGCCTGCGGGCGCTGGCCACGGCGCGCACTCCCCTGGCCGAACTCGTTACCGGGATGAACCAATATGCCTGTGCGCACAGCCTGGGGGGCAGGCGCTTTACGACGGCCTTTTTCGCGGAGATCGATCCCGTCACGCGCACGCTCGATTTCATCGGTGCAGGCCACAACGCGCCCATCTTGCGCCGGGCGTCCGGCTCCGTCGAGCGCCTGGAAGCCGAAAGTCTGCCGCTCGGCATCGATCCGGCGGCCCGTTACTCGTGCGGAGCCACGACGCTTGCCTCGGGTGATCTGTTCGTCGCCTTCACGGACGGCGTGATCGAGGCGATAAACGCCCACGACGAGGATTACGGCGAACCCCGGCTACTGGAAGTCTTGAAGAAGGCGCCCCAGGAAAGCGCCCAGGCAACTTTGAAGCGCCTGATGGCGGACGTGGAAGCCTTTGTCGGCCCCACCCGCCAGCACGACGACATTACCTGCCTGGTTCTGCGTGTAACCTGAGGCCGTGGTGGCAATCGGCGGTTCGGATTGGCTTTTCCGTTCCGCGCACCGGAGAGGCTATGTGTAGCGGACTTCGGTCTTGGCGCGCAGAGGGATCACCGTGTAGTCAAACTCTTCCTGCTCTTCATCGCGTTCCTGGATGACCAGCAGATAGTGGCCGATGCGCGCCACCAATCCGAGGGTGGTTACTTTCTTCCCGATGTACTGCCCGCGTTGACGCATGGCGTCAAAATCCGGCAGCTTCTCGCGTGACGAACTGTAGGCGTCCTCCCAATCCACCTCGGCAGGTCTGAATCGCACTCCGTTAATCACGACGCCTTTTGCTTTTCGCACGTTCTGCTCCCCCTCGATTTTGGTGCCGACCGTTCCGGGAAGGAACCTTCCGTCGTGCCCAAGACTAGCGGCCCTTGCCCCAGCTTGCAAGAGCTTTGTTTTCAGCCGAAGGCAAGAAGGCCCGGCGTCCGGGCGGTTCCCTTACTGCTGTGTAATCGGGTTTTTCAACCGGCTGATGGCCTCACCGCATCCTCCCCAAGGAATCACGTCGGGGGAGCGACCCCTGCGGTTCGCATCTCCTTCACCACCTGCCGAACGCGCGGCGCGAATCGCCCGTTGGGATCTTTGCGGAGATAGTGCTCGAACTCGGCCAAAGCTTTGGCGGCCTCGGCCTTCCGAAGGTAGAGGTTTCCCAGTCGGACATGCACCTCGTGGTAGGAGGGGTCCAGCTCCTCGGCTTTGCGAAGCTCCGTCTCGCTTTGCGGGTAATTTCCCAAGGCGAAGAGGGTCAGGCCGAGTTGATAGTGGCCGAACCACGAATCCGGCTCTATGCCCAGCCCGGTTTGGAGGTACTTCTGGCTTTCCGCAAACCGATTCTGTTCGTAGCTGAGGAGGCCAAGCTGGATGTAGCACTCCCCGCGCTTCGAATCCAACTCCAGCGCCTTCTGAAACGCCGCCGCCGCCTTGCCGGAATCCCCCGAACGGTAATAGGCTACACCAAGTACTTCCAGGCCGAGGGCGAACTGCGGCTGGGCGTCCGTGACGGCCTTAAGGTGGTGAATCGCCGCCGCGTACTTTCTCTTTCTCAGTTCGTTCTTTCCTTTCTCGAACTCGTCACGGATTTTTGGGGGAAGCGCCAATTCCGCCGCGGAAACCTGAAGATTTCCCTTTCCCTTCATCAACTCGCCTTCGGGTGTCAGGAAGACGGTGACGTACTGCTCCGCCATCGTGAATTGGACCTTGAGTTCCTGCTCCTTGGTGTAGTACCCCGGCTTGCTGGTAACAAGAGTGTACTCTCCGGTGCGCACGCCCTGGAAATAGAATCGCCCTTGAGTATTGGTCATCGTGCTGTCAACCAGGCCGAGCTGGGGATCGTAGAGTTTTACGGTTGCTCCTCCCGTCTCCTCCTGGCCGGTCCCCACCCGGACCACGCCATCGATCTTGGTCGTTTGGGCTGCAAGGGGGAAGGTCCAGAAGGACAGCACAGCCGTCGCCGCCGCGACGGCGAACCGTGGGGTGACACGTTTTAGTCTGGCCGTCGCCCGCTCGAATCCTGGAGGAATCTCGCCCCTCCTGGGCGGCGCCGGGAAGCTCTGCTCGATCGCGGCCACGGTCCACCTCCGCTCGATTCAAGCGCGGTGGGTTACGCTTGAAGTGGTTGGCGGCCTATTGCGCCGGAGGAGAAGCCTCCTCGGCACGGTCCAGCCGGTAGAGAACGTTGTCGGTTTTCTCGAGGCGCTCAGTTCGCAACTTTTCGTAGATCGCCTGAACTTCCTTCGCTTCCTGCTTTTTGCCGAGACGGCTCAGAACCTGGAAAAGCTCGAACTGCGCAACCTCGCTTGCCGGCGCCAGCCGGACGGCCTCCTGCAAATGCGCAAGGGCCGACTCCAGGTTCCCCCGGGCGGCTTGGATTCTGCCCAACCCGGTGTAGGCCTCGGGCAGGTCGGCGTTGAGCTGCAAGCCGCGCTCGAAGAGCTTCTCCGCCTCTTCCCATTGGCCCTGTTTGCGGAGCATCTCCGCCAACTCCACGTAACAGCGCGCGTGCAGGGGGTCAATCTTCAGCTCATCCTGGAAGGCTTGCCGGGCCTCTTCCCAAGCCGCCGGGTCATTCGAGGAGCGTACCAGCATCAATCCCAGGCGGTAGTGCAGCCCCGGCGCATTGGGCGCGAGCGCGATGGCCTTGCGATACTGGATGGCCGCAGGGGCGTACTGTTTGTGCGCCTCCAGCAAATCGCCCGCCAGTTGGCGTGCGCGGAAGGAGGTGGGCG
>Ga0334722_10007187_pt1 | contig 10842 bp, 10 predicted proteins | sample C3_bottom_MG_FD_207210 | JGI IMG/M metagenome (GOLD analysis project Ga0334722, IMG submission 207210) | Sediment microbial communities from Yellowstone Lake, YNP, Wyoming, USA - C3_bottom | ecosystem: Environmental > Aquatic > Freshwater > Lake > Sediment | place: USA: Wyoming | collected...
CTCGGCCGGTCCGGTGGCAGCGAGTACGGCGGCATCGCCGGCGTCCAGCGCCCGGGGATCGTCCATCGCCTGGACCGCGACACGAGCGGGCTGATCATGGTCGCCAAGCACGATGCCGCCCAGGCCTACCTGATGGCCCAGCTCAAGGCCCGCCGGGTGAAGAAGACCTACCTCGCGCTGGTCGGCGGTTCGGTCGCCGCCGCGGTCGGACGGATCGAGGCGCCCATCGGAAGGGACCCGAAGCACCGCACGAAGATGGCCGTCGTGGCCGACGGCCGGCCCGCCACGACCGGCTACCGCGTGCGCGAGCGTTTCGCCGCCTGGACGCTCCTCGAGCTGGACCTCGTCACCGGCCGCACCCACCAGATCCGCGTCCACCTCGCCTCCATCGGTCATCCCGTGGCGGGAGACCCCGTCTACGCCACGGGCCTCGTGCGGCGCGGACCCGAGGGACTGGGGCGCCTGTTCCTGCACGCCTGGCGGCTGGAGCTGGCGGCACGCTCGGGCGAGCGCCTCATCCGCGTCAGCGCGCCGCTGCCACCGGAGCTCGAGAGGGTCCTCGAAGGGCTGCGCGCGAGCGACCCGGGGAGGGTGGCATGAGCGGGGAGCGCGGGCCGCGGGCGCGCCGCGTCGCGCTGGGGGCGCCGGGGGCGATGCTCGTCATCATCAGCGGCCCCTCGGGCGTCGGGAAGGACACGATCATCGCGGCGCTGCGCCGCCGGCCGCGCGATCCCGACTACCACTACGTGGTGACATGCACGACCCGCGGGCCGCGACCCGGGGAGGTGGACGGCGTGAGCTACCACTTCCTCGACGCTGGCTCGTTCACGGCGCTGCGCGACGGCGGCGAGCTGCTCGAGTGGGCGGAGGTGCACGGCAACTGGTACGGCACGCCGCGGCGCCAGGTGGTGGACGCACTGCGGGCGGGCCGCGACGTCATCCTGAAGATCGACGTCCAGGGTGCCCAGGCGGTGAAGTCGCGCGTGCCCGACGCGCTGCTCGTCTTCCTCGTGCCTCCGTCGATGGAGGCGCTCTTCTCTCGTCTCCGCTCCCGTGCGACGGAGACCGCGAACGAGCTCGAGGTGCGCCAGCGGAACGCGGCCATCGAGCTGGCCCGGCAGGAGGACTACGACTACGTCGTGGTCAACGAGACCGGCCAGGTGGACCGGACGGCGCGCCGCATCGACGAGATCGTGGCGGCCGAGCGGGCCCGACACCCCAGGCGCCGGATCCGGCTCTAGCGACGATGGCCACCGGGCGCCTCGTCGAGCTCGCGGTCGACGCAGCGGGTGCCGCCGGAGGCCGGACCTACACCTACCACGTGCCGGAACGGCTGGCCGATCTCGTCGTGGGCGAGGCGGTGATGGTCGAGTTCGGTCGACGGCAGGTGCTGGCCATCGTCGTGGGCGAGGCGGAGGCGTCGCCGGAGAACGTGGTCACGAAGCCTGTCCTCGAGCGCGTGCGCAGCGACGGACCGCTCCTGCCGCCGCTGCAGCTGGCCCTTGCGCGGCACATCGCGGGACACTACCTCGCCCCCGCCGCGCTCGTGGTCCGGGCCATGCTGCCGCCGGGCATGCTGGAACGGCTGGAGCTGGCCAGCGCGTGGATCGGTGCGAGCCCGCCCGCCGCCGACGACCCGGTGCTGTCCCGGATCGCCGCGTCCGGCCCGGCGGGCATCGCCGTGACGCGCCTCGTTGGGGAGGGGAACCGGGCGGCGCTCCTGCGGCGCCTGCACGCCGAGGCGGCCGCCGGACGCGTTTCGCTCGTGTGGCATCTGCGGCTGCCCGACGTGCGCCGGCGCTACGAGCGACGCGCCCGCCTCACCGAGCGCGGTCGCGAGGTCGCCGCACTCCTCGCCGCCGGGGAGCGCCCGCCGGGACGACCGCCCGGTCCCCGGCAGGCCGCCATCATCGCCGAGCTCGCGACGCTCGCGCCGGGGGTCTCGGCGCCCGCGGCCGCCCTCGCCGAACGGCACGGTGCCGGCGGCCTGGCCGGGCTTGTGCGCCGCGGCGACGCGGAGCTGCAGACGGTCGTCGTGGAGCGGCGTCCGCTGGCGGGGCGCGAGCGGGAGGTGCGGGCCATCCCCGAAGCGGCGGCTCTCGCGCCCGACCAGGCGGCCGCGGCCGAGGCGATCGTGGCGGCCGTGCGCGGGAGGAGCCCGGAGGCGTTCCTGCTCGAGGGCGTGACCGCCTCGGGCAAGACGGCCGTCTACGTGACAGCCATCGCGGCCGCGATCCGGGCGGGACGCGGTGCGCTCGTGCTCGTGCCCGAGATCGTGCTCGCGGCGCCCCTGCTCGATCGGCTGCGCACCGAGCTGCACACGGACGTGGCCATCCTGCACAGCGGCCTGGGCGACGGCGAGCGTGCCGACGAGTGGCAGCGCATCCGGGCCGGCGGAGCGACGGTCGTGGTGGGCACGCGGCTGGCGGTACTCGCCCCGCTGGCCGACCCCGGCGTCGTGGTCGTCGACGAGGAGCATGACCCCGGCTACAAGTCCGACCGGACGCCACGCTACCAGGCCCGGGACCTCGCCCTCGTGCTGGGCCGCCTGGCCGCCGCGCCGGTCGTCCTGGGCAGCGCCACGCCCGACGTCACGAGCGCCGGCCGCGCCGAGGCCGGGGAGTTCCGCCGGCTCGCGCTGCCGGAGCGCGTGGCCGGCCGCGCCGCGGCGATCGAGGTCGTCGACCTGCGGGCGGAGCTCGCGACGGGCAATCGATCGCTGCTCTCCCGGTCCCTGGCGGATGCGCTGGGGAGCCTCGATACGGTCGCCGGGGAGCGCGCCATCCTCGTCCTCAACCGTCGGGGCAGCGCGAGCGTCGTTCTCTGCCGCGATTGCGGCTACGTGCAGGTCTGCCCCGAGTGCCGCCGTCCCCTCGTCTTTCACGCCGTGGGCATGGCCCTGCGCTGCCATCACTGCGGCGCGACCGCGCCGCCTGCCTCGCGCTGCCCGGCCTGCGCCTCCCCCCGCATCCGCTACCTCGGCGGCGGCACCGAGCGCCTCGAACGCGAGGTCGCCGAGCGCTTCGCACTCCTGCGGGTGGGCCGGCTCGACCGCGACGTGGTCGAGCGCAAAGGCGCCGCCGAGCTGGTCGTGGACGCCTTCACCGACGGCGCGATCGACGTGCTGGTCGGCACGAGCCTCGTCACCAAGGGCCTCGACGTGCCGGGGGTGACGCTCGTCGGGGTCGTCTCCGCCGACATCGCCCTGAGCCTGCCCGACGAGCGCGCCGCGGAACGGACGTACCAGCTGTTGCGCCAGGCGGTCGGACGGGCGGGACGCGGCGACCGCGCCGGCCGCGCCATCGTGCAGACGTACCTGCCGGAGCACCCGGTCATCCGCGCCGTGGCCTCGGGCGACGCGTCGGTCTTCTACCGGGAGGAGCTGGCCGTCCGACGGGCCTTCGGCTCCCCGCCCTTCGGCGCCCTGGTGAAGCTCACCGTCGCGCTGGAGGATCGGATGGCCTCCGAGGCGGAGGGCCGGCGCCTGGCGAACGCACTCCGCGAGCGCGCGGCGGCCGCCGGGAGCGACACCGTCGTCCTCGGCCCCGCACCCGCCTACATCGCCCGCCGGGCCGGGCGCTGGCGGTTCCACGTGGTGCTGCGCGGGCGCGATCCACTGGCCACGCTGGGCGGCGACCCGGGCCCGCCGTGGAGCGTGGACGTCGACCCCGAGAGCCTGCTCTGAGCGCGCTTCGCCCTATACTCCCGGCCATGAGCGTCCGACCCATCGTCACTCTCGGCGACCCCCGCCTGCGCCTCAAGGGCCGACCCGTGGACAGCTTCGGCAAGTTCCTCCACGAGCTGCTCGACGACCTGACCGAGACGATGCGCCACGCGCCGGGCGTGGGGCTGGCCGCGCCGCAACTCGGCGAGGCGCTGCAGGCGTGCGTGATCGAGATCGAGGATCGCCTGCACGAGCTGGTCAACCCGCGCATCGTCCGCGCCGACGGCGACGATCGCGACCTGGAGGGCTGCCTCTCGATCCCGGGCTACGTGGCCTACGTGACGCGTCGCGAGAAGGTCTGGGTGGTCGCGCAGAACCGCTTCGGGCGGAAGATCAGGGTGGCCGGCAGCGGCCTCCTCTCGCGGGCCCTGCAGCACGAGCTGGACCATCTCGAGGGCAAGCTTTACATCGACTACCTGGACTCCCTCGAGGACCTGATCCCGGTGGCGCAGGCGCGGCCCGGTGACGACGTGGCGGCCGAGGAGCCCTCGCCGCTGCTGGCGTGACCGTCCGGCGTCGCGCCGTCTTCCTCGGCAGCGGCGCCTTCGCGGTCCCCGTCCTCGATGCGCTCGCGGTCGCACCGGAGGTCACCCTGGTCGGGGTGGTCACCGCGCCGCCGCGGCCGGCCGGGCGCGGGCACCGGCAGACCGACTCACCCGTGGGCGGGCGCGCGGCCGTCCTGGGGCTTCCGACCTTGACGCCCGAGCGCCTGCGGGCGCCCGAAGCCGTCGCGGCGGTGACCGACCTGGCGCCGGAGCTGCTCGTGCTGGCCGACTACGGGCAGCTGGTGCCTTCCATGCTCCTCGATCTGCCCCGTTACGGGGCGCTGAACCTCCATCCGTCGCTCCTGCCGCGTCACCGCGGGGCCGCGCCGATCCCGGCGGCGATCCTCGCCGGCGACCTCGAGACCGGCGTCACGCTGATGCGGATGGACGCGGGGCTCGACAGCGGGCCGGTCGTCGCCCAGCGAGGGATCCCGTTGACCGGCCGCGAGACGGCCCCGCAGTTGGAGGTGGCGCTCGCCGTCCTGGCGGCGGAGCTGCTGGCGACCTCGCTGCGCGGCTGGCTCGCCGGGGAGCTGCCGGCCGTCGCACAGCCTGCCGAGGGCGCCACCCTGACCCGCCCGCTGCGCCGGGAGGACGGGCGCCTCGATCCGCACCTGCCGGGCGTGGAACTGGAGCGCCGGGTGCGCGCCCTGCAGCCCTGGCCGGGCACCTTCGCCGAGACCGGCGCGGGCCGGCTCATCCTGTGGGCGGCACAGCCGTTCCCGGGGACGGCCGCGGAGCCTGGCGCCATCGTGGCGGACGGCGACGGCCTCGCGCTCGGCGTGGCCGACGGCACGCTGCGGCTGCTCGAGGTCCAGCTCGGCGGCGGCCGGCGCATGAGCGGGGCGAACCTGCGCCGCGGTCACCCCGACCTCCTCGGCAGCCGCATCCACCCGGCGACGCTAGGATGAGCCCCCTGATGCCGGCCGACACCCTTCCCGCTTCCGCCGGGGCCCTGCTGGTCACGCCTCGAGCAGGCGCCCGCGATGTCCGTCCGGGTCTTGCCGGGGTGGACCCGAACGCCCTGGCCGCATGGATGCTCGAGCGGGGCGAGGCCGCCTACCGTGCCCGCCAGGTGGCCGACTTCCTGTGGGGACGGGGCGCCGTCTCCTTCGAGGAGATGCGCACGCTGCCCGCCGCCCTTCGAGACGGGCTCGTGGCGGCGTTCCGCGCCGATACGCTGGTGGAGACCACCGTGCTCCCGGCCGACGCGGGCCTCACCGAGAAGGCCCTCCACCGGCTCGACGACGGCCGCCTGGTGGAGTCCGTGCTGATGCGCTATCCGGCCCGGGACGGGCTGCGCGAGCGGAACACCGTGTGCATCTCCAGCCAGGCGGGCTGCGCGGTGGGATGCCCCTTCTGCGCCACGGGCGAGCTGGGCTTCCTGCGAGACCTGGAGACCGCGGAGATCGTCGACCAGGTGCGCTTCTGGCGCCGACGCCTGACGCCGCTGGGGGCCCGCGTCACGAACGTCGTCTTCATGGGCATGGGCGAGCCGCTGCTCAACGTCGAGCCGGTACTGGCCGCCGCGGCGGCGCTCAGCGACCCGCGCCGCTTCGGCCTCGGCGCCCGCCACATCACCCTTTCCACGAGCGGAGTCGTGCCCGGCATGGAACGGCTCACGGCGCTGCGGCCGCAATACACGCTGGCCGTCTCGCTCCACGCCGCGCGACCGGCCCTGCGCGACGTCCTCGTGCCGCTCAATCGACGCTACCCCGTGGACGCGGTCGTGGCCGCCGCGACGGCCTATGCCGACGCCACCGGCCGGCGGATCAGCTATGAGGTCGTGCTGATCGACGGCATCAACGACACGGACCGCGACGCTGCCGAGATGGCCCGCCTCCTGCGCGGTCGCCTCGCCCACGTGAACCTCATCCCGATGAACCCGGTGGCGCACACCCCCTGGCGGCCTAGCCCCCCCGAACGGCTGGCCGCGTTCGCGGATGCCCTGCGCGCTTCCGGTCTGGCCACGACGATCCGGCGCAACCGGGGCCTCGAGATCGGCGCCGCGTGCGGCCAGCTGGCGGCCGACCAGGCGGCTGCCCCGACGCCCGCGGCGGTCGGCCGCCGCCGGGAACGCCTCGAGCGCGAGAGCGCGGCCGCGCTCGCCGGAGGCGGCGCCTGATGGCCGCGCCGATCATCGCCGCGAGCATCCTGACGGCCGACTTCGGCAATCTCTACCGGGTGATCCGCAAGCTCGAGCGGGCGGGCGTGGATCGCATCCACCTCGACGTCATGGACGGGCACTTCGTGCCCAACATCACCTTCGGACCGGACGTCACGGCCGCCATCCGGCGCCTGACGGACCTGCCCCTGGACCTGCACCTGATGATCGCCCAGCCATCGCTCTTCGTGGACCGCTTCCTGCGCGCCGGCGCGGATTCGATCACCTTCCACGTCGAGGCGCCCGAGCCGGAGGTGGCGAAGCGCGAGGCGCTCGAGACGATCCGGTCCGCGCGGCGCGCGGCCGGCCTGGCCATCAGCCCGGGCACCCCGCTGGCGGCGCTCGAGCCCTATCGCGAGCTGCTTGACATCGTCATGGTCATGACCGTGGTCCCGGGGGCGGGCGGACAGCGCTTCATGCGCGGCGAGGCCGTGAAGATCGCCGAGGCCCGACCGCTGCTTGCCGGCGGCACGGGCCGCCGCGAGGTCCACGTGGACGGCGGCGTGAACCGGGAGACCGCGCTGTCGGCTGGCGCGTACGGCGCGGACGTGCTCGTCGTCGGCTCGGCGCTGTTCCAGCGCGGCCATGACACGGCTCGCGAGGTACAGCTCGTGCGCAGCCTGGTGGAGGAAGGCCGTCGGCGAGCCGGTGACGGCCTCGACGCCGGGACGTCGGGGGAGTGGCGCGTGGTGGCCCAGCTCGGCCGGTCCGAGGCCGAGGAGCTGACGCGGCGGATGGAGGCGGCCGGCGTGGAGGCGATCCTCGTCCCCTCGTTCGGCAACGGCGAGGTCGGTGGCGGGGAGCGCATGGTGCTCGTGCCGGCCGCCGCCGAGTCGCGCGTGCGCCGGGTGATGGGTCTGGGCGCACGCGAGGACGAGCCGTGAGCCCGTCGGCCGGCGCTGGCCACGATCAGGCCTGAGCGATGCGCCTGCTGCTGCAACGCGTCGGGCGCGCCGCGGTCCTCGTCGACGGGGCCACCGTGGGCGAGATCGGCCCGGGGCTCGTCGTCTTCGTGGGCGTGGGGCACGACGACGCGCCGGCCACGGCCGACGCGTTGGCCGACAAAGTGGCCGACCTGCGCATCTTCCGGGACGCGGATGGCAAGACGAACCGGAGCCTCATCGACGTGGGTGGGGAGGCCCTGGTCATCAGCCAGTTCACCCTCTACGCGGACACGCGCAAGGGACGCCGGCCGTCGTTCCTCGATGCGGCGCCGCCCGACCTGGGGACCGCACTCTACGAGCGCTTTGCCGAGGCCCTCGCCGGGCGTGGCGTGCGCGTGGCCCGGGGCGTCTTCGGCGCGGAGATGGTCGTCGAGCTGGCCAACGACGGGCCGATGACCATCTGGCTCGACTCGGCGGCACGCTGAGGGGCACGGGACGACCCGGGCGGCGCGCCCGGGTCGCTGGCGGCGAGGCTGGCCAGGTCGGCCGGCGCCGGTTCAGGCGGTCTTGCGGGCCGTGCGCCGGCAGCGCGTGCAGACGAGTGCGACGACCTCCGTGCCGCCGCGCTCCAGGCGCAGGGGCTGGAGGTTCGGCTGGTAGCGGCGGTGCGCGCGGACGCGGTTCATGCCGACCGACTGGGCGTTGAAGCCGCCCATCGAGACCTTGCCGCAGATGGCGCAGGAGCGGGCCATGGGACCTCGTTCGTTGGTGGATCGGGGGTCGGGCCCACGCTCGGGCCGAACGGCTGGGTACTATAGCATGCGTCGCACGCCCGGCCGGGCGGAGGGCCAGGAAGGAGTCGCAGCAGGTGGCCGATGAGCCGGTGCCCGGGCGAGGGCTCGTGACGCGTCGGGCCGTGGGCGAGATCGCACGACGCGCGGCCATCGGTTCGTACGGGGTGGTGGCCGTGAGTGGCCCGCGTCCGTGGCACACCGCCCTGGCGTGGATCGGCCGCGCGACGCCCGGCGTGCGCGTCCGGCTGGGTCCGCCACTGCGCATCGACCTGTACCTCGGCATCGCGCGCGGCGTGCCCGTCGCGGAAGTCGCGCGCAACGTCGACACGGCGGTGCGCTACGCCGTCCACCAGGCGCTGGGACGGGACGTGGACGAGCTGGCCATCCATGTCGACCGGTTGGGCCTGGCCTCCACGCGGCGTCCGGTGGCGGACGAGCCCGCAGCGGCGGCGAGGGACGAGGGGACGGCCGAGACGACGGAGACGGTGGAGACGGCGAGGCAGTGAGCCGGCGGTCCTGTGACGGGGGCGCCCTCCTCGACGGCTTTCGGGCCGCGGTCGCCCACTTCGAGATGCACGTGGACGAGGTCAACGCCCTCAACGTCTTTCCCGTCCCCGACGGCGACACCGGCTCGAACATGCTGGCCACCCTGCGGGCCGCGGTCGAGGAGGCGGACGGGCTCCCGGCCGAGGAGCGACATGTGGCGCGCGTTGCCGAGGCGATCTCCTTCGGGGCGCTGATGGGTGCCCGGGGGAACTCGGGCGTCATCCTGTCGCAGATCTTCCGCGGCATGGCGGCGGGCCTGGAGGGCAAGCGTCGCTTCAACGGCCTCGACCTGGCGCACGCCCTCGCCCGGGGGCGCGAAACCGCCTACAAGGCCGTCGCGAAGCCGGTCGAGGGGACGATCCTCACCGTCATCCGCGAGTCTTCCGCGTCCGCGGTGCAGGCCGCCGAGCGCCAGCCGGACATCGAGTCGGTGCTCACCGAGACCGTCGAGAGCGCGGAGCGCTCGGTCGCCCGGACGCCCTCGCTGCTGCCCATCCTGCGCGAGGCGGGCGTGGTGGACTCCGGCGGCCAGGGGCTGTACCGGCTCTTCCAGGGCGCCCTGCTGCACCTCGTGGGAGCCATCGCGGCGGTCCCCGCGGAGGCTGCCGCCGCGCCCCGGCGATCGACGCTCGTGGCGCATGCCGATGCAGGCTTCGGGTACGAGACGATGTTCCTGCTGTCCGCGGCCGGCCGACCGCTCGACCTCGACACGGTCCGCGACCACCTCGAGGGGATCGGCCAGTCGGTGCTCGTGGCCGGCGACGGCCGGGCGCTCAAGGTCCATGTGCATAACGAGCGGCCGGACCAGGTCATCGCCTACGGCCTGTCCCTGGGGACGCTTTCGCGCATCAGCGTGGAGAACCTCGATGACCAGGCCCGTGACCTGCGCGAGGCACGGGCCGGTGAGTTCGCCGGCGCCGAGGTCGAGGTCGTCGCGCCGGTGGAGCCGCTGGCCGCCGTCACTGCGGCTGCGGCGGCCGGCCCGTCTGCCTCGGGCGCCCAGGCTCCTGGCCTCTCGGTCGTCGCGGTGGCCGCCGGCGAGGGGATCGTGCGCGTGTTGGAGGCCTTCGGGGTGCAGGGCATCGTGCACGGTGGCCAGGCCGCCAACCCGTCCACCGGGGAGATGCTGCGGGCGATCCGCGGAGCGCCCGGCCGCGAGGTCATCGTGCTGCCCAACAACCCGAACGTGAAGCTCGCCGCGCAGCAGGCAGCCGCCCTGGCCCCGGAGAAGCGCGTCGTCGTCGTGCCCACGCGCAACGGCGCGGAGGGGGTCGCGGCCCTGCTGGCCATGGATCCCACGAAGGACGCCGAGGAGAACGCCGGCCCGATGCTCGAGGCGGCGCGCGCAGTGCAGACGTTGCAGGTGACCGAGGCCGTGCGCGACGCGCGGGTCAGCGGGCACAAGGTGAAGCGCGGGCAGACCATGGCCCTCGATCCCGACGACGGACTGCTGGCCGCCGGCGGCGACCGCCAGCAGACGGTGCTGGCCGGCGTCGCCGCGCTCCAGCCGGGTTTCGAGCTGCTGACGATCTACTACGGCGAGGGCGCCGACCTGGCCGAGGCGGAGGCCCTGAGCCGGGCACTGACGGCGGCTCACAGCGGGATCGAGGTCGAGCTCGTGCACGGCGGCCAGCCGCACTACCACTACCTCATCGCCGCGGAGTGACGGCGTGGCCGGCTTGCCGTCGCCCACCCGGCGCCCCGCCCCCGCGCCGCTCACGCCCGACACGCCGCTGGGGCGCAGCGGCTTCGTCCCGCCGGCGATGGCCCGCCGCCTCGCCCGCATGGGGTTGCTGAGCGTCCGCGACCTCCTCTTCCACCTGCCGCGCCGCTACGACGACTTCACCCGGCCCGTCACGCTGGGCTGGCTGCGGGACCACGATCCCGAAGGCCCCGTGAGCGCGAGGGTGACCGTGCTCGATCTCGTCGTCGAGACCACCTGGCGGCGCGGGCTCCAGCGCACCGTGGCGCGTCTGCGCGACGCCAGCGGGGAGGGCGAGGCGATCTGGTTCGGGCGGCGCTTCGTCGAGCGGCGCCTGGCGCCGGGCGACGACATCCTGCTCTCGGGCAAGGTGCGCCGGCGGGGCTGGCTGCCGCAGTTCACCTCGCCCGAGTTCGGGCCGGCCGACGCGGAGTCCCTGCACGCCGGCCGGATCGTACCCGTCTACCGGCTGACCGAGGGGGT